>Ga0116178_10002329_pt1 | contig 15010 bp, 10 predicted proteins | sample AD_STIC12_MetaG_FD_89880 | JGI IMG/M metagenome (GOLD analysis project Ga0116178, IMG submission 89880) | Active sludge microbial communities of municipal wastewater-treating anaerobic digesters from USA - AD_STIC12_MetaG | ecosystem: Engineered > Bioreactor > Anaerobic > Digestate | place: USA... | reverse complement strand
CCGCCATCTTTAAACATATGGCCCTCCCTATTCCTCTTGATCCGCCTGTTACTAATGCAAATTTCATTTATATCTGTTTACCTTATCTGATCCGTTGCTGTATATATTTTGATGTGCCTTTATCCCTGCTAACACCTTACGATGTGATTTGTTCTTTCACTTTACCCAATTTGAAAGAAATTACCGGGTCGGATTTTTCGAAGTGACTTTTTATTCTTTCCAGGTCTTTGTACTTCGGTTTGTCTTCAATGAAAACAGGGAACAGTTTTCTTACTTCCGAATAAATATGATGTGTTTCGGCCGATAACCGGTCGGTGCATTTCATGTGATCGATGGCCTGCAGCACCGTCATCATCTGTATAGCCAGCACTTCAAAGGAATTATTCACCACCCGTCTTGTCATCAATGCGGCATTGCAACCCATGCTTACAATATCCTGGTTATCGTTGTTGTTGGGTATGCTGTGTACGTACATAGGGAACGACATGGTCTGGTTCTCGGCCACGGTAGAAGTGGCGGTGAACTGCATGCCCTGCATACCAAAATTAAAACCCAGTACGCCCAGGTTTACAAAGGGCGGAAATTTCTGGTTCAGTTTTTCATTCAGCAAATAGTTGAGCTGCCTTTCGGAAAGCATCGACAGTTTGGTGATGGCAATCTTCAGTTTATCCATCTCCAGCGAAACATAATCACCATGGAAATTACCGCCGTGAAAAATGTTCTGGTTCTCGTGGTCGATCACCGGGTTATCATTTACCGAGTTGATCTCATCCACCACTACTTTTTCTGATTGGCAGATGGTATCGTAAATGGGGCCCAGCACCTGTGTAACGCAACGCAGCGAATAATATTCCTGTACCTTATCCTGGAAAACCTCCTGGTCTAATTTCTCGGGGTTATATAAATGTTCCGAACGGTTGCGGATCATTTTGCTGTCTTTAAGTATATCACGAAGCTGGGAAGCGATCTTGTTCTGACCTTTATGATGCTTAACCACGTTTAGCTCATACGAATAGTGGTCGTCAAAGGCTTCCACCACTTCATTGATCATGGCCGAAAGCATCACCGACCATTCCAGCAGCTTTTGCGCCTGTATGATGTTGAGCATGCCAAGCCCCGTCATAGCCGAAGTGCCATTCAGGATAGCCAGTCCTTCACGGATATGAATGGTAAGCGGTTTTATTTTCAGCTTTGAAAACACTTCGGCAGTAGGGCGCACTTCGTCTTTATAGATCACTTCCCCTTCACCAATGAGTACAAGGCCCAGGTGAGCCAGTTGAACCAGGTCGCCGCTGGCGCCTACGCCACCGTGTTCAAAAATGCAGGGACTTACATTTTTATTGATAAGATCCCGGAGAAGTTCCACCGTTTCGGTATGAACACCGGAGAAGCCCTGCATCAGGCTGTTGAGCCGGGCCACCATTACGGCTTTAACCATTATGGGCGACATGAGGGTTCCGCAACCCGAACTGTGGCTCCGGATCAGGTTGTACTGAAGCTGAAGCATGTTCTCTTCGCTTACCTTGTACTGGGCCATGGGCCCAAAACCGGTATTGATTCCGTAAATGAGTTTATTGGAAGAGAAATTCTTTAAAAACCGGAAGTTTGTATCCACTTTTTCCAGTGCCCGGGTATCCAGAACAACCTCTTTTCCCTTAAAAAGTATGTCGGAAAAATCATCTAAAGAAAGGGCGCTGTCTCCTACATGTACCATGATCCGAATTTTATCTGCAATAACAGGTTTACGTGCTAAAAGGGTAAAAATATAATAAAGATTTCAAATTCAGGTTTTTTGCCTGAAGGCACTATGAAGTTATAAAAAGATGTTGCAACAAAATGGTGGGTATTGGGTATTTTTATTGCCGGAATTTTCAATACTTTTAATTAATTATCACCTAAAAACAACTTTGTATATGAAACGTTTAACCGGCTTATTGGCCATTTCTCTGATTGTTTTCGGTTCTCTTACAGCGAATGCCCAGCGGATAAAAACCACCAGCGGTAATGAGGACATTCTGAAAAACGAGACCGCCGTTAATATTGAATTTATTTATGATGGCCTGAGCGTAGGTAAGTACGACAAAGAAGCCGATTACATAAAAGCGAAAACAGATGAATACAACAAAAAAGAACCTGGGCGTGGCGACTCATGGGCCAAAAGCTGGGTAAGCGACAGGGAATCGAGGTTTGAGGTACGTTTTATAAATGAATTCCAGGACGCAACCGGTATGACCGTAAAGAAAGATGCAAAGTATACCCTGGTGTTCAAAACAACGTCTATTGAGCCAGGCTACAATATTGTTATCAGCCGGAAGAATGCAGAGATTGATGCAGTAGCCTGGATATCTGAAACAGCAGACAAGTCAAAAAAACTGGCCGAGTTTACCATTAACAATGCACCGGGCAGGATCTATGGCGGTTATGATTACGATACCGGAACAAGGATACAGGAAGCGTATGCTGTGTCTGGTAAAAGGCTGGGTAAATACCTGAAATAAAGAAATTAACACAGTCAATATTGAATAAAGACTTCTTGTTATAGAGAAGTCTTTATTTTTGCCCATTATTAAAATAAAATTTAACCGATGAAAGCGATTAAAACATTCCTGCCCATTATTGTCCTTTTGTTTTCGGGCATTCATTCTTTTGCCCAGCAGGTAGACCTTACCCGGGGTGATCTCTCCATCTTAAAAGAAGAGAAAACCATCAACATCGAATTCACCTATGAAAAAATGACCGTAGGAGACGACGGCACCGAAGCGAATTATATAAAACGCAAAACACAGGAGAACAACGAAAAGGAAAAAGGAAGTGGTGAGATATGGGCAAGGAAATGGGAAGAAGACAAGAAACAAAAGTTTGAACCAAAATTCATACTTGGTTTTACCAACCTCAGTAAAATGACGGTGAGCAAAGACGCCAAATACACCCTTATCTTTAACACCCGGGCGCTGGAACCAGGTTATAGCGTGGGTGTTTCAAAAAGAAATGCGGGCATCGACGGAACCGTTACCATTGTGGAAACCGCCAACCCAACAAAAAAACTGGTGGTGCTTTCTGTAGAAAGACCCGGCGAGAATATGTTCCGGGGAGCTGCCTTTGATGCAGGCTCACGTATTGCCGATGCGTATTATTTATCCGGGCAAAAAGTTGGAAAGTTCATCAGGAAAGGCGGCGAATAAGTAATTCCCCGTTTATCATCTTTAATCAAAATAAATATTACATACCACTATGAAGTATTCGTTCTTTATTGCAGCCCTACTAATGGCTGCTTCTTCTTTTGCGCAAAGCAAAAAATTCACGTTCAAGCTGGGCTCCGAATATGAACTGCCCCGCAAATCGGAAGACCTTTCTTTTTTCGGCAACGATAAAGATGGTATCATCAACCTGGCGCTTAAAAAAGAAGAACTCACCATTGTGCGTTTTGATGCACAGACTTTGAGCCAGACAACAGAAAAAGTGATTGAACTGCCGGAGGCCACCAAAAACTTCAACAGCGAAGCCGTTACCAGTTTTGATAATCACAATTATTACTGGATGCACAGCGACTGGGATAAGGATTCCAAGATAGAGATGCTCTATTATGATAAGATAGATGTTGTTGCCGGTAAATTAACCAATACCAACACCAAGATGTTTGAGACCACAAAACTGAGCGGCGACCTGACCTCTACCGGTTTTTACCAGTTTAAGGTAGACAATAAGTACAAGTTCGATTACGATGCAGAACATAAAAAACTATTAGTGAGCTACCGCCTTTGGCCGGAAGAAAAAAACGACAAGATCAATTACGACCGGATTGGCCTGCAGGTATTTGATGAGAACATGAACAAACTCTGGGGCGGCGAATTCACCATGCCTTATACAGAACAGATCATGGACAACTCCGATTTTTCCATCGATGGCAATGGCAATGCCTATATGCTTGCCAAAGTGTATGATTCAGAAAAAAGAAGAGAAAAAGATAAAGAGACGGGCAAGCCCGGTTATCATTTTGAAGTGCTGAAATTTGTGAAAGGCAGTAAGAAGATCATCTCTGCAACGATCAACCTCGACGACTACTTTATCCGGGAAACATCCCTGATCGAAAATTTCAACCACGAAATGGTGATCGCCAGTACCTACAGCAAAAAATCCAAAGGAAGCGGAACCGATGGTATCTTTTTAGCCACCCTGGACCAGAATAATAAAGTGGTGAAATTCAAAAACGGTTATTACGAATTCCCGCTGGAAGACCTCCAGAAGTTTGAATCGGCAAGAACCAAACGGAAAATGGAGAAAAAAGATGATTACGAAGCTCCTTATTTAAAAGTAAGGAACATTGTGGTGGAAAGCGATGGTGGCATCCTCCTCGTACTGGAAGAATACTGGATCGATGTTACAAGAACCACCGACAGCAGGGGGCAGGTGAGAACAAGTGCCACTTTCCACTATGAAGATATCGTTGCTGGCAGGGTAAATGCAGATGGAAAATTCGACTGGCTGCGTAAAATACCAAAAAAGCAGCGGGGCAGCACATACAGTTATACCTATGCGATCAATTACAATTTACCCGGCACCATGGGCTTCAAACTCATCAGCGATGCAACGGGTTATTACTTTTTATACCTGGACAATAAAAAGAATATCGACATCCAGGAAGACGAAGTTCCAAAATACCACCAGGATGGCGCCGGTGGACAGGTAGTGGTTTCAAAACTGGACAGGGCCGGTGTGATCACCAACAAAGAAATTCTTTTTGATACAAGAGAGGAAGATGTAATGGTTTTTCCGGCTAAGTTCTCAAGAATAAACGGCAATCAATTTATCGGCAGGGCAAAGGTGAAGAAGAACCGTTACCAGCCTTTGTTGATAACGGTGAACTGATTTTTCAACGTCATGGCGAACGTAGTGAAGCCATCTCCCAAAAAGAAGATGGCTTCGTCGTACCTCCTCGCCATGACGTTTGCTTTTTAATTCCTTCGGTCAATAAACTTGATCGCCTTCCTGCTTCCTTCGGGGAACTGTATCTTCTGCATATCTTCTTTAGATACATATTGTACGTGCGGACTCACCCGAAGCCGGGCCTGTAAATAAGAACGGATCTTACGGTCGCATTCTTCCGAATCATTTACCGGCAACAGGTGAAGTTTCACTTCATCGGTTCCTATCTCGTTGGAATATACTTCGGCAACAAAATCACGCACTTCTTCCATTTCATTCAGCAGGTCGAATAAGGAAGGCGGGTATAAAGTGGTTCCTTTGAATTTGATCATTTGTTTTTTTCTTCCCACCACCGGAGACAGTCGTAAAGTATTGCGGCCGCATTTGCAGGGCTTATCATCATACACACAGATATCGCCTGTTTTGTAACGAAGCAGCGGCATGCCTTCTACACCCAATGTAGTGATGGTTACTTCGCCCGGCTGACCGGCGGCAACCGGCTTATTCATTTCATCCAGCAGCTCCACGATCAGCAGTTCGGGCTGAAGATGCCCGCCCCGGCATTCGCTGCATTCGGTAAAAGCCGTTTGCATTTCGGTGGAAGCATAGGTAGAGAATAATTTTATATTCCAGGATTCGGTGATGCGCCTGCCCAGGGTGTTCAGTGAAAAATCGGTATTGCGTATATTTTCGCCGATGCAGATCGCTTTCTTAACAGAAGAAGCATTGATATCGATCTTATGCTCACTGGCAAACTGTATCAGCTTAAGTATAAAAGACGGAACGGCAACAATGGCCGTTGGCTTCAGCCGCTGAATGGTTTCCCATTGCAGCGAGGGAACACCGGGGCCCAACCGGATGATGCCGGCTCCTAATTTTCTTATTCCTGAATAATAAGCCATGCCTGCCATGAACTGCCGGTCGAGCGTAAGCATTAACTGGTAAATATCTTCTGCAGAACCTTCGGCGCTGATAAAAGAAGAATATTCATTGTAGGTAAGCCGGTCCAGGTCATTTTCGGTAAGTGCAATGGTTACCGGGCTGCCCAATGTTCCGGAAGTGGAACTGTATTCAATGATCCGGTTCTTAGGTACACATAAAAAATCATTGTTGCGCTGCTGCAGGTCTTCCTTTACGGTAACGGGAATTCCCAATAGATCTTCCACCGTTTTAATACCCTTTACATTGAACTTTGCCTGTGTAAACAACTCCCGGTAAAACGGGGAGTTCTCATTCAGGTAGGCAACGGCTTCCTGCAGTTTTTTTTCCTGTATGGCCCTTATCTGTTCCCTGCTTTTAAAAGCAGCATCCGGTGAGTATGTCATATAGCTTCAATTATTACCATGGCACATGCCATTGTTTTAAGATGAGAGAGTGAAACAAATATTTTCCCGGCTTTCATTTCTGCAACGGTATTGGCGGTTATGCCGAGAAAACGAAGCTCCGGTTTTCCTTCGTCGTCATTATAAATTTCTATTTCGTTGAACGCTGTTCCGCTGCGCCAGCCGGTACCGATCGCTTTTAAGAATGCTTCCTTGGCGGCAAAACGGGCGGCATAGTGTTCGTACTTATTTGTCTTTGTTTCACAATATATTATTTCTGCCGGCGAAAACACCAGTTCTTTAAAGCCGGCTTTCTTTTCCATCTTCTCAGCCACTCTTTCCACTTCTATTAAATCTGTTCCGATGCCCAGTATCATGTTATCGTTTTACTTTTTAAATCGGGCTAAAGCCCTGTATACATCTGTGCTTTATTTGCCCTGGCCTTAAGGCCGGGGCAACGGATCCGGTTTAGAACAGGGCTTTAACCCCCTATCAATGGTTTACTATTCAGTTTTATTGATCTTTTTTATCTGTTCCCTCACATGATCTTCTTCTTTCTTTGTTGCAATCACTTTTGTCAATGCAAGCTGGTAATTCTTTAGTGCCTCTGCATATTTTTTTTTCTTATAGAGATAATCTCCTGCCAGCACATAGGCATTATAAAATTCCGGGTTACTGGCTACCAAACTATCTGTGTTCACCTCTCCGCCATCCATGATCCGTTGTTTCAGGTTCCGGAATACCACGAAGTTTTTATAACCAGGCGTTAATAAGAACGAGTCGGCTGCAATGGCAAGACTGCTGTCTGAGATCTCTCTATCTTCTTTCATTCCCTTCAACGCAAATACTTTATTGAGGTCGTAGGCCACATAGCCTCCCAGTTGCCAGGGCGAAGTGGAAACCCAAACTAATAATTTTTTTGGTTCAAACACAATGGAATGATGGGCAATTAACTGGTTGATGGCTTTTTCATTTCCCATGCCTATGTTGGCATTGTTCAATCCTTTCTGGTCACGCAGGATATTGATGGTCTTTTGCACGGTGTTCTTTCCGTTTGCATTCAGCAGTTCCATCATCCGTTTATACCGGTAAGAGGAAGCGCTTTCATTCTCCTGCTCCATATTCATCTTTGTTTTTCCCAGCCTATTGCTTTGAAAATGATTGGTGCAAACGATGAAATCTTTTTGCGGATCGTACACATCCAGGTCGTCTGGTGTTTTTTCAATGATCACCGCTTTATTATCAGCAGCCGATGCCACCAAAAAAGATTCCGACACAAACATCTTTCTTGAGCGGGCAATGGCGATCGCTTCTTTGATATTCTTTGCGTATTGCAGTATCTCTTTTGTTACCAGCGATACCGGTGTGGCCGAACCCGTAGGCAGGCTCGATTTAGCTGCATTAATGGTAACCGATACGCCCTGGTCATTCATGCCAGACACTGCGCCGGTAAAACCGCCCCAGGTAACCGTCATAAATTTATGCCCCTGCTTGGGATTGAAAAAAGCAACGATCTTATCTTCGGCAAATTTATCGCCCACATAAAAATCAAAATTGCGGCCGATGATCATGGTACTGTCGGCCGACAAAGCGCCCCAGGTTCCGAACGAAGTACAACCCACCATGGCCAGGTTCTGCACGGCATGACCAATATCGTGTGCGGCATGATAATTTAATATGCGCTGGTAATTACTGCCGAGGTATTTATAATTGGGGGAAGCAGATTCAGACACCCCATAAATTTCTTCCTTGTATTCGTCCGAAATATTTTTATCGAGGTTGCGGTTAAAAAAACCGATCAGGTATTTTAAAAAACTGCGTTTGAATTTTGAGGGGATCATCTTTTCGATCTGTTCGGCAAAATGATCTTCCTGCCTTACCACCAGTTCTTCGGTGAGTTTGCCATTAACAACGCCCCGTTCAAACGCATCGCCTTCTACATATAACTCATACAGTCCGCTCTTACTATGGCGGAACCAATCGTCTTTGATCGTGTAAAACCCGTTGCCGTGATCGGTACGCTGCAGTTGCAGGCTGCTGCTGTCGGCGATCTTCGGCGGATCTACTTTTGATACCTGTACTATATATATCGCTCCAATAACCAGCAGCAATAAGATCGCTCCCAATACATAAAGGACCCTTCTCCAGAATTTCTTTCTTTTAAGCATTTCTAATTTTTTCAATAATGTCTTCATTTCCCAGCAGGGCAATACAGGTAACCAGTCCGCTCATGCTGGCGCCCAGCACCCCATGTAAATTAAGGTTTTGCCCGGTGAGATACAGGTTGGGTATCTTGGTTCGGGGAGAGATGAATGTTTTTAACGGGTTGCGGTAGTCTTTTGCAATACCATACATGGAGCCATCGTCGTTGCCGATATAATCCCGGTACGATAAAGGCGTGGCCGTGTAATATGACTTTATAGCATCTTTTATCCTCGGAAATTTTTCCTGCACCAGGTCGATCAGTATTTCTGCCTTTCTTTTTTTGAATTCCTCATAATCACTCCCACGGTCAACTTCATTGGCCACGGTATTGAACGTATCGGCCCATTGCTTCACTTCGTCAAAACGCATATAGGCTAAAATGGTCATCGACTCAGCATATATATCCGATTTTGATGAGGCAGAAAAGAAGAGGGAGTAGCATAGCGGCCAGTTCTCTTCCGTGTGATTGGCCATATTCCAGATATGCCCGTCTTTGTGATAATAGTAGTTGTTCTTTATATAGGGGAAAGCGTCTTTTTTAAACACGATATTTACAATGAATGAAGAAATGGTATTCTCCAGTTCTTTTACCCGGCTGCGGTAAGCCGGTTTGATCAGGCTGGTCTCGGTCATCTCCAGCGTTCGTACCGGGTGCATATTGCTGATGAAGATATCCGCATGCAGTTGCGATCCGTTGGCAAGCTCTACCGCCGTTGCCCTTCCATCTTCCACCACGATCCGCTTTACTTCGGTATTACGCCGTATATCGCCTCCATGCTGACGAATGTTCTGTACCATGTATTTGCCGATGGCCGAACCGCCGTCGATACACTTCCACGAACTTTCAATATAACTGTTCAGGATCATGGCATGAACATAGAACGGCGTTTTATTGCCCTGCAGTACATACAGCATACTATTCCCCACCAGCACCGCCTGCAGTTTTTTATTTGTGGTGATGGATTCAATAAATGTTTTGGTGTCAATTTCCAGCACCGTTGTTTTTTCATTTACATCGCCGCCCGAACGCAAATTGTATAAAGGAAATTTACTGCACACTTCTTTGATCTTATCGCAATAGACCCGCAATGCTTTTTCTTCGCCAGGAAAATCCTTCAGCAGGTGCTGAATAAAGTTTTCGTAGCCCTGGGCAAACACGTATTCTTTATCGTCGTTCTCCACAATGATCTTGTCAAAAACATCCTCGTCCATTTTCTGCAGTTTCAGCTTATCCATTAATCCCAGGTATTTGAACACCTGGTAAAGATTTTGCCCTTTGCCCAGCCCGCCGAGGTAATGCACCCCGGAATCAAAGATCACTTTATCCCGCACATAGGTTTGCAGGCTGCCGCCTACCTGCCTGTTCTTTTCCAGCACGCAGACTTTATACCCCTCCCTGCCCAGTACATCAGCACAAATGAGGCCACCCATACCGCTGCCGATTATTATTATGTCGAATTCTTTTTTCACGCTGCTTTTTTATGCTGGAAGTTTTTTTGGTCTTAAGGATGTGTTATTATATTGTTGAATGTTGTTGAAGATCGTTGAATGTGGTTGAACCCCTTAAACTATTTTCAACAACATTCAACCATTAACCTATCCCTTCTCTAAAATAAATATCGTATTGGATGTAACCTTTGAATCAGGCATTTCTTCACAATGCATGTTTTTTTCTGCTGCAATACTCCGTATCATCTTACCCGAAAAAAAACACAATCCGCTGTCTTTTGTTTTATTGAAACTCAAAACCCGGGTGGAAAAGAATTCCGTGAGTTTTGTTTTCGAATGTTTTTGCTTTTTATCTGCATCGCCATCCCGGATAATGATCTTTCCGCCAGGGTTAAGGTTCCCGATGCATCTTTCAAGCACCTGCTGTTGCTCACCGGGTTGCAGGTAGTGCAGCATATCTGCCAGGATGATGGCATCGTATTTTTCAAAAGCAAAACCCATTATATCGCTGTGCACAAAATTAATATTATCTGTTTTGCTGAAGCAATGGTTGGCCGTGTCAATCTTTTCTTCGTCATAGTCAATTCCTGTGATCGTTCTTTGTGCCGAGGTAAAGGAAAGCATGTATGACATGAATCCATAGCCGCAACCAATGTCCAGTATCTTTCCCTGTTCCGGCACCAGTTGGTGAAAGAGCTGGTAATTCTTTTCCAGTTTTGTTTTTACCCGCATGTACCACTCCAGCACAGGGCCCTTGTACAGGTAATTATATATAAGCTTCTCCCGGAAATACACAGGCTGTTCAATTTCTTTTTTAAGCAGGTCAAACTCCTGCCTGAAATAACGGCCGATCGATTTCGATCTTTCTGCATAGCCTTCTCCAAAATTTTTATCCGTTGGTTTTATCCTCGGCAGAAACTTTACCGTAAGCTGTCCGTCTTTTAAAAGCTGGTCTTGTTTGGTCAACGTATAATCCGTTCCGTGGATCATGATGGGCAGAATATCCACGTTCAGTTTTTCGGCAAGAAAGAAAGCGCCTTTATGAAAGCGTTTTATCACGCCGTCTTCGGCACGGGTACCTTCCGGAAAAATAATCACCGAGTAGCCGTTCTTAATTCTGTCTTCCACCAGGCTCATATCTTTTTCTATTTGTTCTGTTGGAAAATAATCGGCCATGCGTATCACTTTACCAAACAGCGGGGAGTTCCAGATGCGGTTATTGGTGAACATGATCAGCTTGGGATGCAGCATGATCAATGGCAGTATATCCAATGAAGACTGGTGATTGGCAATGATGATGGCCGGGGTTTCAAATTTTTCCTGCTGGGGGTTGATGATCTTCTTTTTTACATTGATCATGATATACACCAGCCGCCGGCAAACCCGTGCAATGATGCGGTGATAAAGCAGTTTGCCTTTTTCCTTAATGTTGAACAAGGCAAATATCCAGGCAATATGCGTAAAGGTCACACTCCAGCCTATAAAATAAGAGAAGGCAAAGGATGATTTAAGAAAGCCCCACAGCGTCCACGGAAAACGGTTACGCTTTACCCGGTTCTTTATTAATACAGAAAAAAGAAAGGGGATCAGTATCTGTGCCATGATGACCACGCAAAGAATACCGATGATGGAAATAAAGGCAATGGACCTTAATGCCGGGTGTTTGGCAAAGATCAAAACACCCAGTCCGGCAATGGTGGTAACGGCCGATAAGATGATGGAAGACTTGAAAGAAGAAAGGTTCTTTTTGCCTGTTTTGTATTCCTGCAGCAATCCATCCATGATAAAGAGACTGTAATCGTCGCCCAAACCAAATATCAGGGCCGAAACAATGATGTTGATGATATTGAACTCAATGCCGGCCATGGCCATAATGCCCAGTATCCATATCCAGCTGATGAACATGGGGATGAAGGAAACCAGCGTCAGCTCTATCCTGCCGTACATGAGCAGCAGTACAATAAACACCAGCAGGGAGGTCATTAATGCAATGCGGCCAAAGTCGGCATTGATGATCTCTACAAAACGGTTGGTGAGGTATTGCTTATCAAGAACAGTTACATTGCTTTCATTTTCGAAGGCCTTATATACTTCCTGTCTTTTTTCCGGGATGGCCTTTACCAAAGTAACCACGGTGGCTTTACCGGGTTTTTCGGTTATGTAGTCATCAAGAAAGTTTTTACGCACATCTGCCATGGCTTCCTTACCCACGGGTTCGTATTGCTTATCAAGCAGGGCTTTGAAATTATCAAATGCCGATGCATTGAATTTCAGGGCTGCGCCTTCGGTAAGCAGGTTGTTCATCAATGCCTCTTTCTTATCCGGTGTCCAGTACTGGTTCCATTTTTCAATTCTCTTTTTCTGCAATGAATCCGAGATGATGAGGGAAGAAACGCCGGAATACTTTTTCACCACATTTTTCTCCTGTAGTTTTTCCACCTGCGAGATCAGTTCCTCATTGTTCACCAGGGCCTCATCCAGTGTTTTTCCTTCGGTAACTATGTAAACAGACTGGAGGGCATATTGATTTATCTTATTCAGTTTTTGTTCGGAGGCTTTGAGTTCCTTGCTCATGAAATTCATGTTCTGCAGGTCCGATTCGAAACTCACTTTGCCTGCCCGGAAAGAAAAAAGAATGGTAAGCGCCAGTATGATCAGCACGAGGTATTTATTATACTCCGGCCGGTAAGAAGCGATCTTATCGATCAGCGAAAATTTACCGGCTGTATCCCGAACCTGTTCTTTTTTTGAAATAATGAAATGCGGTAAAAAGACCAGGGAACAAAGAGAAGCGCCGATCAAACTGAATGCGGCAAACAATCCCAGGTCTTTCAGCATTTCCGATTCTACAAACTGCAGGCATAAAAATCCGCCGATGGTGGTAAAACTTCCCACGGTCATGGGCATGGCCAGGTCACGTATCAGTTGCTGAATGCTTCGGGTATGACGGTAGTGATTGAATACATGCAATGAATAATTAACCGCAATGCCCAACACTACCGAGCCGGTTCCCAGTGCGATCACCGATATGCTTCCTTTAATAAAATAAATGGCAGCCAGTGAAAATGCAGCGCCAAACAGTACGGGTATCAGTATTAAGAAGGGCGCTCTTTTTTTGCGGAAATAAATTCCCAAAAAAACAATGATAAAAAGAACGGTGATGCCTTGCGTAAGCAACGAATCTTTCCGCAGCTGCAGTGCGTTGCCAACCGATACGGCCGTGGCGCCAAAATAAGAAACGGTTATGTTTTTATTGTTGTTACTGCTGACCAGGCTGTCGAGTCCTTTTAACAGCAGTGCATTCTTACCGGTATTGTTGGGCGGGTATTGTGGCGTGATGAAGAACAGGAGGTTCTTCCTGTCTTTTGTCACCACATAATTATCATAGAGTTCAAAATTCTCGTCGTACTGCAGTTGCTGCACTTTCTTCATTCCCAAAAAGCTGATGCCTACGGGGTCTTTGCTGATCATGCTTTTTAATGCAATGCCCGAGGGAGAGCTGAGGGTGCGGAGGTTCTGCTCCAGTGTTTGCTTTATTGTTCCGGGTGCAATGAGCGAATCGATCGTTTTGTAATCCCTGTCTTCGAGGTAAACCGGCAGGTGATCGCTGATGCTGCCAAAAAGTTCCATCGCAAATTCATCATCTACTTTATCATTTATTTTCCGGATGAAGGGAGAAAGTTTTTCTTTGATGCCGGTAACAAGTCCATCGGCATAAGCCACCAGGCTATCGGGTTCGGATGCAGCGGCTGTGTCTTTCAAAGAAACGGTAACAGCCAGTTTATCCATGAACTTTGAATTCTGGAAAACCTCGTTCAGTTTTTCTATCTTCTTATCGTTGGGCAGAATCCTGGAAATGTCTTCTTCAAACTTCAGTTGCATGGCAAACCAGCCTGCCAGCAAAAACAGGGCGATAAAACTGGTATATAAAACCAGTTTATGCCTGCTGTAGTAATGATAGATTTGAAGTAATGTTTTTTCCATGCCTAATCCGCCTGGGTAACAGCCGTTTGTTTTTTACCGATCAGTTTTAAGAAAATAAACGTGAGCAACCCGAAAACAATACCCGCCACTATGGCCAGCGATATGCTGCCGTAAATATATTGCAGCAGGTTGTGTTTTATTGAATCGAGGGTGATGGTTTTGCTGAAACTTATCTGCATGGCATGGGCACCCATCCAGAATGCACCCGCTTTATAACTCAGGAAAATGATGACGGGTATCATCGGAGGTATGCTGATGTTTGCCGCAATGATCACAAGCGGTTTATTCAGGTTGAATAAGACTGCTAAAAATATGGCTGCTACCAGCTGAAAACCCCAGATGGGAATAATGCCCATAAAAATACCGAAGGCAACGGATGCGGCTTTCAGTTGTGCCGACTGATGTGTATTGAACAAATGATCATCGAGCAGTTTGCCCAGTTTCTTTTTATTGAACAGGGTCCGGATAAAATCTCTTGGCTTTATATAAAGAAAAGCGATCAGCACCAGCACGGTATTTAAAATACTGATGCGGAAAAAATCTTTGTAGGGCCTGAAATGAGAAACACGTTCTTCTTTAGGAGCATAATAAACGGTTACAGGAACCGATTCTACTTTTACGCCTTTCCATGCCGATCGAACCAGCACCTCAATTTCAAATTCGTATTTACGGGTGAAGAACGACATTTTTTTTATGGGTTCCAGCGGGTAAAGCCGGTAGCCCGATTGTGTATCGGGACTGCTGATTCCTGTTTCTACCTTGAACCAGAAGTTGGAGAATTTATTACCGAAGCTGCTGCCGCCGGGCACCGATTCCTGGTTCATGTTACGGGCGCCGATGGTGAGGGTATTGGGACTGGCTTCTATCTTTTCTAAGAACAGGGGAAGGTCTTTTGCAAAATGCTGGCCATCCGAATCGATGGTGATGGCGTATTGATACCCCTTAGCAATGGCATAGTTAAATGCCTGGCGCAAGGCCCAGCCTTTTCCTTTGTTCTTTTCATAGCTGACCAATTGTAAGGCTGGAAATGTGCGGATGATCTCCGGGGTATTATCTGTGGAGCCGTCGTTCACTACGATGATGTGATCGCTGTACCGGCTTACATCCTCGATCACCCCTGCCAGTGT
>Ga0116178_10002325_pt1 | contig 15024 bp, 7 predicted proteins | sample AD_STIC12_MetaG_FD_89880 | JGI IMG/M metagenome (GOLD analysis project Ga0116178, IMG submission 89880) | Active sludge microbial communities of municipal wastewater-treating anaerobic digesters from USA - AD_STIC12_MetaG | ecosystem: Engineered > Bioreactor > Anaerobic > Digestate | place: USA... | reverse complement strand
TGGACGAGGACACAAAGTAAAGAGAATTTATCCATTTCAGGCGGGGGGACATTTTTGTCCCTTCGCTTGAAAAAAATTAATTCATGCCCTCAAAAAGTTGCATTTATTAGTTGAATCTAAATCATGAAAAATTGGATAAGTCAGAAAAACAAAGAGAACAAGGCATTTTTAGGTCATAAAATATTTTAAAATAGCTGTCCCAAAAAAAATCGTTTTTTTAAATTTAGCCCCTGTAAAACCAAACCTTGGGCAAGTCATGGAAAATAAGCTGCAAATTTTAGTCATAATAGCCGGATATTTTTTCCTGCTAATTTTATGGGGCATCTATCAGGGACGAAGGGTAAAAACCGATGCGGACTATGCCATTGCCGGCCGCAAGCTTCCCGGATGGGTGGCGGCTCTCTCGGAGCGTGCAACGGGCGAATCATCGTGGGCACTGCTGGGGCTACCAGGTGCTGCATATGCCGTTGGCCTCACCGAGATATGGACAGCCCTGGGCTGTGTGGTGGGCATTATCACCGCATGGTGGCTGTTGGCATGGCGACTTCGCGACGAGGCCGAAAAGTACAATGCCAACACCTTTGCCGACTATCTTGCCCGTAAGCATGGCGATGCAGGCAACACCATCAGGATTGTGGGAAGTTTTACCATTGTTTTCTTTTTCTTCTTTTACGTTGGTGCACAATTTCTTGGCGGTGGAAAAACGTTGCACACCCTTTTCAGCATTAAACCCGAGTGGGGCATGCTTTTTACCGCCCTTATCATTGTCCCCTACGCCATTTATGGGGGTTTCAGAAGCGTTGTTTACACCGATGTCATTCAGGCGTTGATTATGATTGTCACCCTGATAGTGGGCCCCATTGCCGGGCTGATATACATTTCGAACAATCCCGAAATTTTTGCCACAAACGTAACTGAAGCCCTACGGCATGCAGGGCCAACTCACCTTTCGCTTACCAACGGGCTTAAAGGTTTGGGAGCAGGGGTTGTAATAGTTAGTGGTTTCAGCTGGTTTTTTGGGTATCTGGGGGGATTGCCGCAGCTCTCGCTGCGCTTTATGGCCATCAGCGACGAGAGACAGGCCAGAAAAGCAAGGAATATCGGTATTGCATGGACGCTGGTTGCATACGTTGGTGCCATACTGATTGGACTTATCGGGCTTGCCATCTTTGGTCCCGGTACCCTCTCCGATCAGGAGTACGTGATGCCGGCAGTTATCCTCAGGATATTCCCGCCCTACCTTGCCGCATTTCTAATTGTCGGTGCCATTGCCGCCATGATTTCCACCGCCGATTCGGTGCTTGTACTCTCGTCCACCGAGATGAGTGAAAACCTTGTTAAGCCCTTCCGAAAATCCATGGATCAACGTAAAGGGTTAAGACAATCGCGGTATATCACAGCCATATTAGCCGCTGTGGCCCTGCTCATAGCATACATATCACCCCAAAAACTGATTTTTACGCTGGTGGGCTACGTTTGGGCAGGTATCGGCTGCACTTTTTCGGTGGTAATCCTGCTTACCCTGTTTTGGAAACGTTACCACGGCAGGGCTGCGGTGATAACCATTCTGTCGGGGCTTATCTTTACCATCCTTTGGATTAGCCTCGGATTCGACCAAACCATCATTTCGGTCAGGTTTGCCAACTTTGCCTTCACGCTATTGGTAGCCATTGCCACAACATACGTTGTTAAACCCGGAGTTCCAAAAGGGTAGGGCTTCTGTGGCAGGAGTACCGTTCATTTCGACAGGCTCAATGAACGGTTTAGCAACAAGTAAAATAGCCTTTTATTTGCATTTTACGTATAAGTTTTGTATCTTTGTACGTATAACATATTGCCATGGAAACAAAATTAACGCTGAAATTGAGTAAGCAAGTCATCGGCCGAGCCAAGAAATATGCTAAGTTTCACAAAATTAGCATCTCTAAAATGGTTGAATCCTACTTAGAGTCCGTTACGAAATCAAAAAACTACTCAACTGAGATTTCTCCTTTGGTGGAAAGCCTAAGTGGTGTAATTCAATTGCCTGAGGATTACGATTTAAGAAAAGATTATTCGGATTTCCTAACTGAAAAATACAAATGAAAAAAGTATTTATTGACACCAATATCATCGTCGATCTTCTGGCAAAAAGAGAACCATTCTATGAGGAGGCGGCTATGCTGTTTACCCTGGCCGACAAACAACAGGTGAACCTGAGTGTTTCTGCACTTACATTTGCAAATACCAATTACATTCTTTCCCAATCATTGAAACCCGAAGAAGTCAGGCAGATACTTCGCAAGCTGAAACTTATTGTTCAGGTGTTATGCATAAACGAAAAGATCATAGGGTTGTCGCTCAACGACAATGACTTTAGAGATTTTGAGGATGCTGTCCAGTATTACACTGCCTTGGAAAATGATACTGATATCATCATTACACGGAATCTTAAAGACTTCCAAAAGGCCAAGCTACCCGTAATGACAGCAGCTCAGTTTTTAACGACTATTTAATTATTGCCTACGGTTATCAGTAGCATAGTTTCGAACCCAAAGCACCATATCACCATGCCATGGAATCGGAGGATGGAATGGGGCTAAAAACGAAACGCAGGCTTGCATAAAGTAAAGTAAGATGCCCGTTCATTTCGGCAGGCTCAATGAATGGCGGGCTCATTGAACGGGGAAATCGAGCGTAGAGTTAAAACCGTATGCCTACGGTTTTGAAATTGCCTCGCAAATCTCTCTGAAGTAGGTAACCTCAAATCGACGCTGCGCCTCCTTAATGGCTTCGAGGCCTGCCTCCCTTTCGCTATAGTGCCTACCGCTAAAACCCTCTAATGCTTTATAATACACACGTTTCCCCTCAGGAGTTTCCACTTTGATGTGCCCTTCGAGGGCAACATTTTTATAAGTATCGCCCTTTCCGAAACTCCTGGTGAGGGTATTGATATGGACGATGTAATCGGCATCGGCCGGTTTGTCCTTGATCACATACCCCATCTCCATGGCCTTTTTAATGAATACATTGTAAAGAGGGCCCGGATTTAACGCTTCGCCCATGTTCACCTCCGAATCGACAATGGCAAAAGTAGGCTTGGCTATGTTAATCCTAATGCTGCCTTCGGGCAGGCTAAGCCTTGATACCAGCCTTCGAATCATGGGATCGGTAGTACCTTCGTTCAGTATTTCATCCATATCAACTGTAGCCAGCAGGGTTTCGTGCGATTTGGCGGAGCGAACCATATCAACCTCAAATGAGGCGATGCCATTCCTATCGGTTCTCTTCCTGTTATTCCTGAGTGGTTTTTCCGAGTAGGTTACAATCAGGGGCAAATCGGCAACATTTCCAATGGTACGGAAACGGGACTGAAATCGTAAGGACGATGCGTCAATACCTTTTCCCGTTTTTACGCTCACCTCTCCCTGCAAGGGCACTATCTCCAGCCCCGAAAGAGTGGCCGAAAGCTCTTTGTAAACCTCATTGCCAAGGTATATTTGCGCACCCCTGAACTCCACAGGCAGAGGCTCGCTGAAATAGGGTTTTATGGGCTCGAGAGCCTTTACCAGCTGAACCAGAGCCTGGCGGATGTTCCCGGCATCGCAGGCATTTATACCACCGGAGAAAAAATCGAGCGAACGGGCAACCGCATTGCTCTTCTTCTGCTCCTTGAGCTGTTGGTAGTGCGATTTGGATAAACGGTAGAAAACCCAGTAGCTATCGGCACTGTCCCACGAATCCATCATCTCGTATCCCTCCAGCTCCTGCTGTGTTTGCGCCCTGATTATGGAAGTGAAATCCTCCCTATAGCTGAGGTTCGATTCAAAGGCATGGAGCAACGAGTTGCTGGATATGTTGATGGAAATCTCCCCTGCCATATCGGCTAATGCGCTTTGGCGCGCAGCCTGCTGGTATTGGCTCACATCTGCAGTTTTTCGGGCGGCGCCTATACCATAGTAGTACAAAGGCGATGTAGGCCTGCTCTGAACCCATTCCGGTTTGGGCGATTGCGGCGGTTGCTGTGCCTTCCTGGTGCTGAAGCATCCCGATAAAACAAGGGCAAAAACTAAGAAAAAAAACGGATTTAACGATTTACTCATTGGTTTTCAGGATTATACTGATTTATCTTTTGGGCTACTCGCTGGGCAACCCTATCGGTAACTTCGGATTGGAGTGTGCTAACGGTTTTTACATTGCGATTGGCCGCTAACAGCTGCTTTAAAGCCCTATCGGCGCTTGCCGATTCATCTATCCTGTCCTTGGGCGAATCCTTATCGGCAAACTCCCAGTACCCGGGGATCAGCTTACTTTTATCGCCTTCAAAAATGGCATAGCTGGCCTGATCGGACAGGTTCACATCAAATGCATCGGATACCAAAACGGCATTGGTTTCGGTAGAAGTAAGCTGATATTGGAAAGTAATGTTCACATTATTCTCCTTGCTGACCACAAGGTAAACGATTTTGTGGTACTTAACCTCTTTTTTCTCCTCGCCGGTATCCTTATCTTTTCTTACCACCTCCTCTTTCATATAGCCTCGTTTTTCTTCCCTTTTCTCTTTACCCTCGGAAGTGGTATACCTAACCACAGTTCCGTTAAACGACGCCTTGGCCACCAGCATTTTGTTAGATGAAACTTCGCTTATACTGGCACTGGCAACGGGTATCCTATTGCCCTTAATTTCCACAACCTTAATAAACGGATTGCGCAGTTCACCAAGTTGGGTTACAATCTTACTCTGCAAAATGGTTGCTGCGTCGGCAATATTGGTGTTATTTTTAATGGCTCCCATCGAGATGGTCAACATTCCCTTGTTCAGGGCTTCATCGCGCAAATCCTTGCTATCCTTGTAAACACCATGGTTTACTATGATGGTGTTGAAAGAGAGGTATGCCGAACGGTACAGTCCGTTGAGCAGGTATTCCGTACCCTGCCTGTATAGCGGTTCGCACTGCGAAACCTTCATATGCTCGTCAACGCCCTGATACCCGGGGTCGATTTGCTTGATCTCGGCAAAAATTTGCTCCGATTCCTTGAATTTTTCATCCTCGAGAAGCAAACGGGCTTCATCGTATCGTTTTGAGAGGTAGCGGGGTTTTGCCTCATCGAAGTAGCCTTTGGTGGCTGGCGACAGGGCAATGTTAACGCCTGTGGCATTAATCTTATCGAAGTAGGCCCTCGATTCGATGTAATTGTACACCACCGCCTTATCATCGCCATTGAGGTATGCCTTGCTTACCTCAAATTCCTTATTGGAGAGCACCTTTTGACCATTGTTTCTGAGCCCGATGGCTGCGTCTAAATTCTTGGGGTTGGCCAATACGGCCTGGTAAAACATCTCGGCGGCCAGCTCGTAAAATCCTGCCTCCTCATACTTTAAGCCTTTTTTCACATACCTTTTCGATACGCAGCCCGCAAGAGCAATGGCAATGGCCAATAGTAGTAATGGTAATCTTTGTTTCACAGTTAATGAAGTTAGAGTTAGTGTAAACAGTGATTGTAATTTTTAATTGGGCTAAAAGTAGTAAAAATAATGGGGAGTATTGATGCAGTTCAGGCTAATATTCCTTACTTTCATTCCGTCAAAGTATTATAGTTCACCATTGTTCCATTGCCTAATTGAGAATCAAAAACTTGTGGATTGCCCTCAATAATTGTGCATTAAAATAATTTGTCAAGATATAAAACAATGAGTCTCTATATCATAGTTTATTTTTCTGCCCCTTTATATACCAATGTATTGTTCAATTTTTATATTTGGGTGTTGAAAGGGATTAGAAAAAGAGAGCATCCTTATGAACTAAACTTAACCACAATATCTTCATCTAACTGAAAATCCAACTACAAATCAAAAAAACAAACCCATGAAACAGTTCAAATTTTTCAATCTGCTAGTGGCTCTTCAGGTATTCATTCCAAGCATACTTCAGGGTATCAACACTAATGATACCCGTATGCTGTCGCAACCTGCCATCGGTGCCAATCACATTGCTTTTATCTATGCCGAAGACCTGTGGGTAGCCAATATCGATGGTACTCAACCCCGTAGGCTTACGGTGGACAGGGGCGTAGAATCCAACCCCGTATTCTCACCCGATGGTCGGTTAATAGCCTTCAGTGCCGAGTACGATGGCAACGTTGATGTTTATGTTGTTCCTGTAGAAGGGGGTATTCCCACCCGATTGACCTGGCATCCCGGCGCCGATTATGTGCGGGGTTTCACCCCCGATGGGAAGAGCATACTTTTCATCTCGCAACGCTCTACCCACACAGGGAGTCATTTCCAGCTGTTCACTGTGCCGATAACCGGTGGTTTTCCCAATCAACTGGAGATACCCAGTGCCTTCCACGCCTCCTACTCGCCCAAAGGCGATTACATTGCCTATACACCTCTGTTTGATGCCTTTAATCAATGGAAGAACTATAGGGGAGGCACCATATCCACCATTTGGCTTTTCTCCACAGCCGACCATTCGGTGAAAGTAATCCCGAAACCGGAAGGGGGATGCAACGACACTAAGCCCGTTTGGATAGGCGAAACCGTTTACTTTCTTTCCGACAGGAACGGCGAGTTCAACCTATTCAGCTTTAATTTTAATACTTCCGAGATCCTGCAGTTGACAAGCTACTCCGATTTTCCGGTGGTAAACTTAGCCACCAATGGCAATCAAATCATCCTTGAGCAGGGGGGATATCTTCACATCTATCGCGATGGTATAAAATGGCCACAGAAACTTACCGTAGGCATAGCCACCGATTTGCAGGAACTCCGCCCTCGCTTTGTGAGCGACAGCAAGTATATACGAAGTGCTCATATATCCCCCTCAGGTGCCCGTGCCGTATTTGATTACAGGGGCGAAATTATTACCATCCCTGCCGAAAAGGGCGATCCCCGTAACATTACCCAATCCGTTGATGCCCATGACAAGTTCCCCGCATGGTCGCCCGACGGGAAGTCTATTGCATACATCTCCGATGCCACAGGCGAATATCAACTCTATATCAAACCGCAGGATGGCAAGGGCGATGCCAAATTGTACAAGCTGAATGGGGCAGGATTCTATGCCTATCCACGCTGGTCGCCCGATGGCAAGAAAATTGCCTATGTTGATAATAGCCGTACCCTATACATTCTGGATGTTGAGTCGGGCAGTATTGTTGCAATTGATGCCGACGAGGTTTACTCCCCTGGAGATTTCCGCCAGATACTTGGATCGTGGTCGCACGACTCCAGGTGGATAGCCTACACCAAGGTGCTTGACACCTACTTTAAACAGGTATTCATATACTCGTTGGATCAGGGTAAATCATATCCTGTTACCGACGGGTTAAGCGATGCCTCGGAGCCCGTTTTTGATCCCGAAGGGAAATATCTCTACTTCTTCGCCTCTACCGATGCGGGTCCCGTTGTCAACTGGTTCGATCTCTCCAGCAGTGATATGAGGATGACGCGGACAATCTACCTGGTTACACTGCAGAAAGAGACCATTTCGCCCTTTGCCCAGGAGAGCGATGAGGAAGAGCCTAAAAAGGATGAGGATGCCCCGAAGGAAATGGACAAGGGAAAAAAAGGCGATAAGAAGGATGCTGCCAGCGAGAAAAAGGCTGAAGGGTTGAAAATTGATTTTCAGGGGATTGAAAACCGCATTGTGGATTTTCCAATAAAGGCTGGCAACTACTACAATCTGGGTACTCCAAAGGAAGGGGAGATACTTTTTATAGAAAGACCCTACGAATACGGTGCATCGGGTACGTTGCGTAAATACGATATGAAAAAGCGCAAGGAGTCTGAGGTGATGGAGATGGACGGCTACATTCTGTCGGCCGATGGGAAAAAGATGCTGTATGTGAAGGATAGGGCGTGGACTATTTCGGGTGCGGGCGAAAAGCCCGAACAGGGAAAGGGAATGCTCAACCTTGGAAAGGTGAGCGTGAAAATAGACCCAGTTGCCGAGTGGCGGCAAATACTGGACGAGGCGTGGCGAATCAACCGCGACTATTTTTACGATCCCGGGATGCACGGGGCCGACTGGAAAGCCATGAAAGCCAAGTACGAGGTTTTCCTCCCCGATCTGGCCTGCCGCAGCGATTTAAACCGCCTGATACAATGGATGTGCAGTGAGCTGGCCGTTGGGCATAGCTACTCCGGCGGTGGCGACAGGATTGATAGCCCCAAAAGGATCAGTGGTGGCCTACTGGGGGCAGACTACAGCATAGACAACAACAGGTATAGATTCTGCAAAATCTACGGCGGGCTAAACTGGAATCCCGAGTTACGCTCACCGCTTACCGAGCCGGGTATCAACGCTAAGGAGGGCGATTACCTGCTTGCCGTTAACGGCAACGACCTTACCGCCGATCAGAACCTTTTCAGCTTTTTTGAAAATACATCGGGTAAGATTGTAGAGCTAACCATTGGCCCCAACCCCAACTACACCCAATCGAGGGTGGTGAAAGTGGTGCCCGTTGGCAATGAGTTCGCGCTGCGAAATCGCAATTGGGTTGAAGGGAACCTGAAAAGGGTTACCGAGGCCACCAACGGACAGGTTGCCTACGTTTACGTGCCCAACACCGGGGGTTCAGGGCATCAATACTTTAAGCGATACTTTTTCCCTCAGGTGAACCGCAAGGCAATTATCATAGATGAGCGTTACAACGGCGGCGGCCTTTTGGCCGATTACTATGTTGATCTACTTACACGTCGCTACCAGTCGCACTGGAACTACAGGTACGGCAAGGATTTAAAATCGCCCACGGCATCCATACAGGGGCCTAAGGTGATGATTATTGACGAGAATGCCGGATCGGGAGGCGATATGCTACCCTACATGTTTCGTAAATTCGGGGTGGGAACCCTGGTAGGCAAACGCACCTGGGGCGGACTTGTCGGCGTGCTCGGCTTCCCCGAACTCATGGATGGTGGGTATGTAACGGCTCCCAATGTAGCCATTTGGACAGAGGATGGATTTATTGTGGAGAATGTAGGAGTTGAGCCCGATATTGAGGTAAACCAGTGGCCGGCCGAGGTTATAAAGGGCAGGGATCCGCAGCTGGAAAAGGCCATAGAGGTTGCCCTCAAGGAGTTGGAGAAGAATCCGCCGGTTGAGCCAAAGAGACCGCCACATCCTGTAAGAGTGAGGCAATAATATCTGCGAAGTTGACTCCCTGCCCTTCGAAGGGCTCGGCGTAACCAAACAGGATATCTCTTCAATGTTTCGCTGCGCTGCAGCTTGAACGTCTCACAAGCCCCAGAGGGGCGTGATCCCGATCCCGATCGGGATGGTAGCAAGAGATATAGAAAAAAAAGCCCTGTAAGGGCGACATTATCTTACAAAGATTATAATGTCACCCCTACGGGGTTTTGATTATGCTTAGTATAATTCCACTACTACCATAATTTCATCCCGACATCTTCAATGTCGGGACTACGGAGTTTGCTTATGAACCTCCCCTTGCTATTTTATTCCTCTACGACATTCTGCGAAGATTTTGGGGATACGCCCCTGATGTACTGTCCCGTCCTGATTTTAGTTGACACTTTTAAAGGTTTTCACTCTGCAATGTTAACATCTTTTTTTGGTTATAAAATTCTTCTCTCCCATTTTTGCCGTGCAGTGATAAGCGGAGGATGGCTCTGCTGGGGAGCAAGCCACGTGGAAACGTTATATATTATTTGGGCAATGATATTAGGGTAAGCTCTGAATAAAGGGGCTTTTTAACACGCCCAATGGTGAGCAATAAATGGGTAGGCCATGGAGTTATTAACCTATTTAAAATGGGAAAAAGAGGTCTGAGAGAAAAAAAATGTTTATTTTCGTAATTGTTTTTAATAAGGTATATCCTTTTTTGACGAACAAACGTTAAAGCATGATAAAGGAGCAATACAGTTTGGTAAACACTATGATTTCTTACACCAACATAAAAAATACTGCGCATAGTGGATATAGCCGCTATGCCTTTAAAGCACTTCTAACGCTGGCCCTGGGAACTTTCCTTTTGGGTGAAAGTAGCATCCTGCGGGCTCAAACCGACACCCTATTCTGGTTCTCAGCACCTGAGGTTAATAGGTATCATTCCAGTGGTACAGCCACTAACCCTCAAAACTTTGGAAGGCCGGTATATTTACGTATGACCACTCAGGATTTACCAGCTACGGTTACCATATCTATGCCTGCTAATGAGGCCTACTTCAATGGAGGTAACCCCATAGTGATAACCATGGGTGCCGGAGAAACCTACAGCTTAGATATGTCTTCCTTTATAGAAAATGCTACTATCTATGGTAGTGGAGGATTACCCGGTAATATAAATCTTCCCGGCTCCATTGAGAATGTGCTGGCATGGACCTCATCAAATCTATTTCCTGCTGATGGAAAGCCTTACATAAACAAGAACAACAAGGGGATAAAAATTAAATCAACAGCAGATATTACCGTTTATTATGAAATTAGTGTCCAATACAATATGGATCTTATTGCCCTTAAAGGGCAAAATGGGTTGGGTACCCAATTCTTTGTGCCATTTCAAACATCAAATGATACCCGTAGTTATCCATTCGCATACCGACCATACAACTCAATTGATATTGTTGCCACTGAGGATAATACAAAAATAAATATTACGGTACCCAGGCCCATTTGGGTAAAGGATGTTGGGTCGCGCCCCTTGGGGACCTATTCCATTTGGCTTAACAAGGGGGAAACCTCCATAATTCCATCATACGCAAACAACACGGCAGGACATTACCAAACATCATTTGCAGCTAATGCCAGGCTTGCAGGTGCCTATATAGAGGTAGATCAGATTGAGGGAAGTGGAAAACCTATAACGGTTATTACCCATGATGACCTTGTTCAAAGTCGTTTCTCTTTAAATCCCGACTATGTAACCGACCAACTGGTTCCCATAGAGCACATTGGAACGGACTATGCTGTTATTCAAGGTGTTGGATATAGTGCTTTTCAAATAGAAGATGAAGTATTTATTGTTGGGACTGAAAATGGCACATCTTTTACTGTAAAGCGTGGGCCTGCCGGTGTAACCACCAACCACAACGTGAATCGTGGGGGTTCAGTACACGTTACCATGAATAACCAGAATTACAGGGTGCTCACAGTCAAGTCCGACAAACCGGTATATGTGCTCCACATGTCGGGTGCCGGACGACAAAAAGCTGGGGCTATTATTCCTACCATATCAATGTGTACTGGTTCAAATAGGGTGGCTTTTAACCGTACAAAAGGTGGAGCTTATGCATTCTACCTGAATATTCTGGCATGGGCTCACCCGGTAAATTCAGCTATTGGTCATTTCACATTACTGAGGGATGGTATTCCTGTATCCAGTGCTGATGACATAGCTGTTGAAAATGCCATCAACAACCATTTGAACTTTAATCCTCTGCCAGAAACAGGATACCCATTTGACAACTGGCAATATGCACGAATTGATGCCAGTCAACTTACGGCCAATGCCGCATATATGCTGGTAAATGATAGGAATGTTTTCCACCTGGGGGTACTTAACGGCCAAACAGACAATGATGCCTTTTATGGCTACTTTTCAAATTTCAATAAGTTCTCTGCTAATGCTATTGTGATTCAGTCCGGTTCTTCGGGGAATAAAATCTGCTCCGGGGAATCCTTGCAGCTAAGGGCCACTGGAGGAGCAACCTATTCATGGGACCCAACCACCCATCTCGATAACCCCTTTATCTCAAATCCCACTGCATACAACATTACTTCATCTTTAACTTATAAGGTAACTGTTAGTGGTGCATGCGATCTGACAGATTCTGCATATATTGATATACAGGTAGGCGGGCCTATTACCGCCTCTTTTGATGCTGACCGCTACGCTGCATGTGCCGCCCCTCCGGTCGGAAATCCTTCGGGTACCCCCGGCTACGAGTTTACATTCACCAGCACCTCCACGGGCGACAATATACGTGAGTGGAGATATCAGCAGGGTGCAAATCCTCCAGTGACTTTTAAATATGGAAGGGATGTTGACCCGGATGATGCCAGAACTGCTACACTGTGGATTGAAAATAACACCGATGATATAGTAGAATACGATATCTGGTTGTATACTACTGATATGGCTGAAATTTGTGCTAAAGAGATCAAAAAAACCGTCAGGGTATTCCCTTATATCGGGATCAATGCTTCCCATACCATATCCGGAAATGCCAACTGCCAACCGCTTACGGTGAACTTTACCTCTACTCCCATTGGTCATTCCAATGATGCAACCTATCTGTGGACCTTTGGCGATGGCAACTCGGCTCCCACGCAGAATGCAACAAACACCTATTACAACACTGCACCTCCATACAACATGATACCCTACACAGCTCAGGTGAAAATTATTGACCAGTGGAATGTTTGTCGCGACAGCGCATCGAGAGTTGTTAACGTGCCGCCATACCTTGAGGCAAGTTTCACTGCCCAACCCATTGAGGGATGCTCGCCGCTGAATGTGGCCAATCTGACCGATAAAAGCAAGGGTGCCTTAAACAGGACATGGCGTTTGTACCGTGATGGTATTCATCAATCAACCGGACCTACCCCGCCGCCATTAAACAATCTTATCAACACAAAAACAAATAACACCGCTACCATTTACAGGCTGGAATTTGAGGTGGAGAGTTCAACGGGATGCCACGACACCTATTCTCAGGAGTTTAAGGTTTACCCCAACCCCAATATTACCCTTGCCTCACTTAGAGCAACCCCAAGTTCAACCGAGTGTTCTCCTTTAACGGTTGATTACGAAGTGGAAGGTATTGTAAACACCAACACATACTGGTGGCTACTTGAAACAAACGCCATAGATGATGGCGATATCATCACCTTTACACCACCCGCCACTGCCAACGGGTCCATTGACCTTGTAAATTATACTGATACCCCCGTTACACGGTATTTCAGCTTTGAGGCTACCAATAATTGGGGCTGTACCCGTACTTGGGGGCCAATTCCGGTTGTGGTGCCTCCGTATATCGAGGCCAATATTGTGATCGATCCCGAGGAGGTGTGCCCCGATCCCGTTACCGGGCTGTTTGATGTGGATATTCTGGATGCCTCGCTGCTGGCCGATGGTTACTATCAATGGACTGTAAACGGGGTAACTTTGCCACCCAACACAAATCCCGGTCCGCTAAATGACGGGAGGATACAATTTGACTATACTACTCTTACCCTTAATGGCGACGGGAGTGCGGATATCCCTGTCTCCCTTTCAGTTTACAACTCCACCGGATGCGTAGCAACCGACAGCCGTACAATCCATGTGCACCCATGGGTTACGGGCAGTTTCACCGCCTCGGTTGGCGGAAGCCCCATAGCCAACAACGAACAGCTTTGCGCTCCGGTAACCATACACTTTAACAGCGCCATGACCCATGCCGACAGCCATCACTGGCAATTTGGATCGCTGGGGGCATCGTTGGATGTGAATCCCGATTTCGAATTCACCAACGCGGGCGATACACCCTATAATGTAACGGTTAAACTAACCGCCAACAGTGACTTTGGGTGCAAGGCGGAATATACTCAAACCTATACCATACTGCCCGAGGTGAAGGCCAACTTTAGCCTGAACACCACCGCCGGTTGTGTACCCCTTACCATTGAGGCCACAGCACCTGATATTGCGGGGGTTACTTACAACTGGGATTTCAACGGTGAGACACCAACGGGACATTCGCAAACATTTGGTACCATTACCAGCAATACCACAGGAGGGCCTTCAACTTATACCATAAATTTACAAGCACATCGCGGAATTTGCCATGCCTCCTCCTCCATTGATATAACTGTTTACCCACAGGTGCGGGCGCAGTGGGATTTCACTGATCCTTCGGATTACTGCCATCCAGTTGATGATGCTGTGTTCCAGAATACTTCAGACCTTTATGTAGCCCCCAATCCGGTTAATAATATCCAGTGGGAAATATTCGATAGCGGGGCTCTGGTTACCAGCTCCGGCGATCAGAGTTTTGTACCAACTCTGCCCAATAGCAGCCATACCACCCCAAAAACTTACGATGTTGTACTCACCGCTACCAGCGATGATGGTTGTGTTGACACCCACAGCGGGGATATAACGGTCTATCCCACGCCGTATGCCATGTTCAACGTTGATATTGCCGAAAGTTGCACCCCCATGGAAATTTTGGTTACCGATGCCAGCGAAACCACTGATCCCGGAGACTATACCTGGAGTTGGGGCGGTGGTACCACAACCTCAACCGGCTCGCCATGGGTGGTGGAGTACGATAATCCACCGCCATCCAACAGCGATGTGCCCGTGACCATAAACCTTGATCTTATTAACACGTATGGCTGTACCGACCATTACAGCCACTCGTTCAACGTACCGCCTCAGGTAGATGCGGCTATCACCCTGGCTACCGTTGATACCATTTGCGGTGGCCAGAGCATAACCTTTGCCAACAACTCCACCGGAGGTGCACCTGGAACGCTTACCTACTCCTGGGATTTTGACGATGGCACTTCCCCTGTGGTTACCACCAATTTAAATCAGGTAACACATACCTTTATCAACAACACCAATAATCCCATTACCAGAAATGTTACCCTTACGGTAACCAACAGCAGGGGCTGTCAGGATATTTCCAACACCATACCCGTGACTATCTACCCGCGGGTAGTGGCAGCGCAGAGCTTTATCATTACCGATGTTTGCAACGGTACAACCATCGACCTGTCCAACGCATCGAGCAACACACTGGTAACAAATCCCAATGCAACAAATTCATACCAGTGGAACTTTACCACCGGAAGCCCCAATGGGGCCAACGTTACCGTGAACTATCCCGGCAATGCTCTGGGTGGCATTAACCTGACCAATACCCATCAAACTGACCCCATTGTCTATAACGTGGGATTCACAGCCACCACGGTGTGGAATTCGGGCACAGCCCAGGAGCATACATGCTCCAATGCCACCACGGGAGAAAACATAACCGTATATCCGTTGCTGGATGTGATTTACGATACCCCTCCAGCCGTATGC
>Ga0116178_10002315_pt1 | contig 15046 bp, 20 predicted proteins | sample AD_STIC12_MetaG_FD_89880 | JGI IMG/M metagenome (GOLD analysis project Ga0116178, IMG submission 89880) | Active sludge microbial communities of municipal wastewater-treating anaerobic digesters from USA - AD_STIC12_MetaG | ecosystem: Engineered > Bioreactor > Anaerobic > Digestate | place: USA... | reverse complement strand
GGGGCGGTTTCTCAGGGGATTTTCAGAAACCCGCTCGTCAGCCCATTCATTCTCGGCATTTCATCCGGTGCCTCTTTTGGCGCCGGCGTGGCCATGATATTTTTTTCGGGTCTGCCGTTCATGGTTGACCTGGGTGCTGCAATTGGCGGCTTCGGGGCGGTGCTGGCGGCATTTCTGATTGCCCGCAGCCCCGGTGGCTTCACGCCGCGTCTTTCTCTGGTGCTCAGCGGCGTCATTGTCTCGTCCTTCTTCACCTCAATGGTCGGCATTCTCAAATACCTCGCCGACAGCGACTCACAGCTGCCGGCACTGACATTCTGGATGATGGGCAGCTTCGCCTCGATCGACTGGGCCAGTCTTGACCCGGTTATCTACATAATTCCGCTGTGCATGCTGCCGATGGTGATTTTTTCGTGGTATCTCAACATTCTTTCGCTGGGTGATCGCGAAGCGATGCTACTCGGCATGAATGTCGAAAGATGGAAAATGTTTTTTATCGCTCTGGTGGTCATCGCGATTGGCTCAGGCGTCGCCCGCTGCGGCGTCATCGGCTGGGTCGGGCTGGTTATACCGCACATAGCCAGAGCGATCAGCGGCCCGAATCACAGAGATGTCGTGCCTTTGTCGGCGTTTCTCGGGGCGATCTTTCTGCTGATTGCCGATAATCTGGCGCGTTCAGCGACTTCGGGCGAAATTCCGGTCGGCATCGTCACCGCCATTATCGGCACGCCCTTCTTCGTCTACTTTCTGCGCAAGCGCGAGGTGGCCCTATGGAACTGAATCGCCCGGCGATCAGCCTCGAAGATCTGCATTTTTCATATGTTGCCGACCAGCCGGTGCTGATGGGTATAAATCTGAACGTCAAAGTCGGGGAAAAAGTCGCCGTGCTCGGGCGCAATGGCGCGGGCAAGACCACCCTTTTCAGCATTCTGTCAGGCATAAATCATGACTACCAGGGAAAAGTGACCCTTGCCGGGCGCGAGCTCAAACAGATGAGCCGACCCGAGATTTCGCAGCAGGTGGCGCTGGTGCCGCAGAAACACGAGCCGCTTTTCCCTTATCTGACCAGAGATTTTATTATGATGGGGCGCTTCTGCAGCATGGGGCTGTTCGGCTCACCGGGCAGCGAAGACCTGAGAATTGTCGAGGAAGCCGCTATCGAGACCGGTGCGGCGCGTTTTCTTGATCGGCCATACTCAACCCTGTCGGGTGGTGAAATGCAGCTGGTGCTGATTGCCCGAGCTCTGGCGCAACAGTCTGAGATTCTCGTGCTCGATGAGCCAAACACGCATCTCGACTACCGCAACCGCTTTCTCGTGCTCGATATGGTGCGCAAACTCGCTGAGGCCAGGCAGATGACGCTGGTCATGTCGCTGCATGACCCAAACGATGTCATTCAGTTTGCCGAACGGGTTATCGTGATGCACGAAGGGCGCATCGTGGCCGACGGCCGGCCGGTTGAAGTCATCGACGAGGCGCTGCTGGCTGAATATTTCGGAATCAGGGCGGTGGCAATGAAAAATGCTGCCGGCAATCTGATCTTTAAGGCAGTCGAGGCCCTTTGAGGGCTGATTTAAATTTCTTGAGGAAATATCATGACGGGTTTTTCTGTAAACATCGACTGGGAAGCAATCTATAATCAGCCATGGGTGAGCAGTTCAGGCGGCGCCGGCGTCAAGGCGACAGCTGAATACTGGAGCCGCAGAGCCGAAGGGTTCGCCAGAAAGGCGCATCACCCGAAAAACCGCCAGAACTCGGAGCAGCTGCTCGACCGTTTCGTCTGGTCGAAAAGTGAAACGGTTCTCGACATCGGGGCCGGCCCGGGAAGCTACGCTGTTCCTCTCGCGAAGCGGGTCGGCAGCGTTACGGCTCTCGACGTGTCGGCCGGTATGCTCGACCAGCTGCAGCAGCGGGCCAGAGCCGAGGGTGTCAGCAATATCACCACGATTACCGATTCATGGCTCGGGGTGCCTGAAGAGCAGGTCAGCGGCTTCGATACGCTGATCTGCTTCAATGCGCTTGGCTGTGCAGCCCTGCTCGAAGACGGCACCTGCCACATGGGCCGGGCGCTCGCAAAAATGGCGGGGGCGGCCAGACGGGGCTTCGCTCTTGTTCCGCTCGCCGACCTGCCGGTCGACAGGCCCATGCTGCAGGCGCTTGATATGCCATTTACCGCCAGCCGGCGTGAAAGGGTCGCCCTGTTGTTTCATATCATGGTCAAGGCGGGCCTGCTTCCCGATGTCGAAATTCTCGCGCGCCCGTTTTTCTGGGCTTTCGAAAGTCTTGAAGAGGGCGTTGAACTGCTCGCCGCGCGCATCGGCATTCAGGAAGACGGCCACCGCCGTTCGCTGCTCTTAAAATATCTTGAAACCCGGGTTGAAAAGGTCGACAGCACCCTGATTCTGCAATACCCGGTGCACCAGGCCCTGTTCAAGTGGCAAAAGGAAGAATAGCTCGGCTCTGATCGCTGTTCATATTGTCAGCTTTCACATACTTTTAATATGCGGCCTATGATCAGGGTAGGTGAGCGGGCAATACGGCTGTAGACAAATCACAGTCGGTGCATTAAAATCTGTGGATATGCCGAAACAGATCAGTTTAGCTGCAAAAACCACTCCGCAACTTGCCGACCTCGCCCTCAGCCTGGTGCGCATTCCCTCAGAAAGCGGCTGCGAAGCCGCAGTCGCCCGCTTCATAGAATCACTTGCGTCGAGCCATGACTTCGTCTGCGAGCACATTTTAGTTGAAGAAAACCGTTGGAATCTTTTGATCACAACGGGTAGTCACCCAAAGACGCTGCTGACCACGCACATCGATACCGTGCCGGGCGGGCCAGAACCGCGCATCGAAAACGGCATTCTCTGGGGCCGCGGTTCATGCGATGCCAAGGGCATCGCCGCCGCCATGTTCTGTGCCCTGTGCGATCTGCGCAGTGCCGACCGCCATGACGTCGGGCTGCTTCTCGTCGTGGGCGAAGAAACCCGCAGCGATGGCGCCAAAGTTGCCGCAAAAAAACTGGCCCCGGTTAAACGTTTCATCAACGGCGAACCTACCGAGCTTCAGTTCGTTTCGGGTCAGAAGGGCGTGCTCAAATTTTCTCTCAGAACCATCGGAAAATGCGCCCATTCCGGCTACCCCGAACTCGGCCACTCTGCTGTTCATACACTTCTCGACGTTCTGCAGAAACTGCTCGCCGAGGCGTGGCCATGTGACCAGCGGCTGGGCAAAACACTCGTCAATGTCGGCGTCATTGAAGGCGGTATTGCTGCCAATGTGACGGCACCGAGCGCCGGCGCGCAGATCATCATGCGGCTTGCTGCAAGTGCCGAACAGACCGAAGAGCGGGTGCGCAGCCTGTTGCCGCCCAACGTTACTATTGATATCGAGTCCATATCACACCCGCAGTTTCTGAACGTGCCCCCAGGCGAAAAAAGCATTGTGGTGGGTTACGGTTCAGATGTTCCGCATCTGCGCCCGCTGGGCGAGCCACTTATGTATGGCCCGGGCAGCATCCATGTGGCGCACACAGACCACGAGCACGTTTCCCTGGCAGACCTGGAAACAGCGCGGCAAAAATACATTCAACTCTGCCTCGAAGAAAGCGCAATACCATGAAAAACTCTCTGCAGTCTAAAATCGAAGCCGCCGTACAGGCCGGTTCAACCCTTTCCGATGCCGAAAAAAGATCCGTATTTCTCGAACTCCGCAGTGCCCTCGAAAGCGGCGAAGTTCGCTCGGCCGAGTGTGTAAACGGCATCTGGCAGGCAAACGCCTTTGTGAAACAGGGAATTCTGCTTGGTTTCCGTATCGGGGTTATGCAGCAGTTCGCTGATATTTCCGGTCTCGGGAGCTTTCTCGATAAAGACACCGTGCCGCCCCGCCAGTTTGCAACTGATGACGGCGTGCGCGTCGTGCCGGGCGGCAGCAGCGTGCGTCGCGGTTCATTTGTCGCCAGGGGCGTAACCATTATGCCGCCGGCATTCATCAATATTGGCGCCTACGTCGATGCCGATACCATGGTTGATTCTCACGCCCTGGTCGGCAGTTGTGCACAGATCGGCAAGCGCGTTCACCTTTCGGCGGCCGCCCAGATCGGCGGCGTTCTCGAGCCCGTGGGTGCGCTTCCTGTCATCATCGAGGATGATGTCATGGTGGGCGGTAACTGCGGCGTCTACGAGGGGGTAATTGTGCGCGCCGGTGCTGTGCTCGCTTCGGGCACGATTCTCAATGCTTCCACCGCCGTTTACGATCTCGTAAACGAAAAGGTTTACCGCGCCAGCGAAAACGCGCCGCTCGAAATTCCCGCCGGCGCCGTGGTGATACCCGGCGTGCGCATGGCCAAAGGCAAATTTGCCCAGGAAAACGGCCTCGGCATTATGAGCCCGATGATCGTGAAATACCGCGACGCAAAAACCAACGCCCGCACCGCTCTCGAAGGAGCGCTTCGCCATGTTACCGACTGACTCTTTTTCGACACGCATCGGCACGATGCGCCAGTCTCTGATTCGCAAGGTTTTCGACTGCAAAAAAAGCACTTCCATCAACCTTGGCCTCGGGCAGCCCTCAGAAAATGTACCCGCCGAAATTATCGATGAAGGCATGCGGCGCCTGAAGCAGGGCGACATGGGCTACACGGCGAATGCCGGCATGCTGTCGCTGCGCGATATCATCGCCCGTTCGCACAACCTGCCTTTTGCCGGTTCCGCCGAAAACGTGGTCGTCACCTGCGGTGCCCAGGAGGCGATTCTGGCAGCCATGGCCGCCTGCCTCGATGCGGGTGACGAAGTGATTGTCGGCGATCCGGCGTTTCCGGGCTATGCCATGGCGGCCGAATTTCTCGGCGCACGCGTCGTTACGGCACCGCGTTTTGAATCAGAAGGGTTTCGCCTGAATACCGCGGCGCTTGCCGAAAAAATCACCTCGCGCACACGCCTTGTGGTTCTGAATTCCCCCGGTAATCCAACCGGAAAGTGCGATGCCGAAACCGAGCTGCAGGCCCTTGCCGAGCTCGCCGCCCGGCACAACTTTTACATTTTATCCGACGAAATTTACTCTGATATTCTCTATACCTCGAGCGCGATGCCTTCAGCCACGCAGTTTTCGAACCGCGCCATTCTGGTGAGCGGCCTTTCGAAAAACGTCGCCATGACCGGGTTCCGCCTGGGTTACCTGATTGCTCCCAATAAGCTGGCCGGGTCGCTTACGCGTTCGCATGCCGTTCTCACCACCTGTGCGCCCACGCTTTCACAATACATGGCCGCGTATGTTTTTGAGAACCCGCGGCTTCGCAAAGTGCATCTGCCGCTTTATACCGGGCGTCGCGAGAATGCCATAAACTCTCTGAACACCAATTTGCCGCACCTGCCTCACACAACGCCCGATGGTGCCTTCTACATTCTGCTCAACTGTGCCGGGTTCACCAGCGACTCACTCGATCTTGCCCTGAAGATTCTCGAGCAGACCGACGTGCTCACGACGCCCGGTCTGGCTTTCGGCGAAAGCACGCGCCAGTGGCTCAGGCTCTCTTTTGCCGGCACGCCCGCAAATTTCACCACCGGCATCGAGCGCCTGGCCCCGTTCTTTAAAAATCAGACCGATCAGGGCACAACCCGAACAGATTTCAGCGGCGGCCTGGCAGGCGACGAGCGAAAAGCTTCCCGCCGACCTGCGGAAAAAGCTGATTGCCAAAGGCGAAGCTAACTTAGCTCGCAGATAGACATCGAAAGGAAACGGTGATGGAGCAGTCGTTTGATGAATTGGGGAATCTGGCCCGGCAGCTTGTTAATGGAAAAGATCCTGAGGCGCTGCGCAAGAGCAGCCTGCGAATCAGGCTCGAGATAGATACCCCACTCGAACGGCTTTGGGGGTATGGTATTTTCTACAGTGCTCTTGCGCTCGCGATATTCGGTCCCATGGTCTTCAATGACCCTGCAAAATTCAAGTTTTTGCTTATCTTGCTGTTACCGGTCTTTTTTGGGTCTTTGCTCTGCTATTTCAATACGGACAACTTCTATGTGATCGATTTTAGCCGCCAGGCGCTGATGTATCGGTTCAAGATGTTCTTTTATGAAACCTATACGCTTGCCGCCCCCTTTTCTCAAATTGCATTTGTCACGGTGGATGGCATTCAGCGTTCGACGAAAAGCCGTGTCTGGTGGGAATACGCCCTGATGATCTGCCTGAAGGATGGCCGCCTGTTTCCGGTTTCTGACCATACCGAGGATGGCTGGGAACAGGCTGAGGACCTTGGGCTAAAACTGGCACGGTTTTTTCAGGCCGAATTCATTCAGGGTCGGCAGAAATGCTATGCCCGGGCCCGCCGCGACGGACAAGGAAAAATCACCATCATTCATCAGCCGAGAACCTTTCTCGATGGTTTGCTCGAGTGGGCCGGCATCATTTTTGTCACTCTGGTATTTTTGATTATAGCGGGATTATTTATCGGCCCGTCTTCAAGATAATCGCCCGAAAGCTCGTCTAAATCGTTATATATTGCGAAGATTCGCATTTTAGACGCCCGGTTTGCCGGTAGAAGTTGTGGGTCTTTTATTTGCCCCCTTCTGCCAGGTATGATGCGGGTAAGCAATGCCCTGTTTCTTTATTTTTTTACATACCACCTGGAAAGCACCTGTTCGACAGCGAAGCCGAGGCGCTGATAAAGCCTGTAAGCCTTCTCGTTGGCGTCGATGACCGACAGCTTTACCGTTGCAGAGCCAAGCTGGCGCAGCATCTCGATCAGTCTGACGACAGCCGCGCCCCCGTTCCCTTTACCGCGGGAAGCGGGCAGCAGACTCACAGATTCGATCCAGCCGTCAGAGCCATCGAGCTTGAGCTCGTAACAGCCAATCGTGTGATTGCCGGTTCTGATCAGCCCGCAGCGCAAAGCTTCGTTGTCGAGCATCTGCCTGGCGTCGTCGGCAAGTTGCGCCCTGAGCTGGTCAAGCTGCTGCGCCGCCACTGTTCCGATAACCACATGAAAATCGCCCTGGTTGATGCGCAGAAGAACCGACTCCTGACCGTTAATTATCAGGGTGAACTGGCAACCGCCACCGCATTTTCGCCCGGCACCAGCCAGATTTTCGTCGAGAGGTCACTGGGCCAGGTTTTCAATGGCTTGAGCCTGCAGATTGTTTATACGCCTTATATTTTCGGCAAAAGTTCCTGCCTGGGGCTACGACTACGAGGGCACGTCACGCACAGTCGATAATACCATCGCCAATTTGCGCCGCAAGCTTGTTGCTGCGGGCCTCGAAAGCTCTGATCTCATCAGCAGTCACTCCGGCCTTGGCTACCGCCTGACGCTGCCAGATTCAGGCTGAGACTCGCCTTGACCGGCAAATGCCCATTACCTCCCGCCATGAAGAGGTCAATTCAGGCGATACGCCCGGAAAGGCATCACCCTATATTGTTGTTGACCTTAATCTCAATCATCTTGTCTTCTTCAACAACACGATAGTCGTTTTCTAGATCTTCTTTCCGCATCTTTCTCATTTCCAGAGCTTCAATGTGCTCATTTTCAACATTATTGGAATACCAATGGATCAAAAGGAAAATGTGGTCTGTTTTGTCGACAGGTTATTACCTATGACTCTTTTTAGGCATAAATAACAGAAAATCATAGAATGTTACGTTAAGAATTCCCTGGCGAAATATTTCCATGAAGAGTTCCTGCTTCTTTAGAATATGCTCTACATCGGCAAGGGAACCGTGTCGGTCGCAGACGAACACTCCACCTTTTCGTGAATATTGCGCCAGATCTCCCCGGCCGGAGCTGAGTGACCGGCATTCCATACGACTCGGCGTCTTCAGCAGATTGAGCTTGATTATATCTTCCATTGAGCAATCAGATGGCAGTGTTACATTATCCGGCCTTTCCTCATACGACATCTGGAGAACCCGAAGATTGGCTTCACAAGCCTTAATGGGAGTGCGAAGCTGGTTGATTGCATGTTTCCCACTGGACCAAAAGACAAAGCTAAAATAAAAAATCATCAATATCCCAAAGAGAACATATTTTTTCATATAGCGAAGATGCTCCTTACTTATTAGTGACGGTTCATGGTTCAACACCGGCTTTATTTTTGCCATCGGGTGGTTGCTATAATAATATCGCCAATGATATCATAAATGTATGGGAACATTTGAAAAGCTTCTGGAAAGAATGCGCCGGAATCCTCGGGGTGATTGGACAATGGACAATCTTCTGACGATTGCCAGGCGTATGAACATCGAGGTTCGCAACAGTGACGGCAGTCACCATGTTTTTTCCTTTCCCGGGTTGGATGAGGATGTAACGGTGCCATACAAACGGCCGATCAAACCGGTTTACATCAAAAAATTTCTTGCACTGGTTGATGCTGTGAAGGAGTTTGTATGAAGAAGATTGTTAAGGTTCAGCCGCCCTTCGCTTTTGATGAATACACAAGAGTTTTGAGCCGTCTTTCGGAGGAGGATGGTGGCGGTTTTTTGGTCACTTTCCCAGATCTGCCGGGCTGCATGTCTGATGGCGATACCGAGGAAGAGGCGCTTGAAAACGGCAAAGATGCCTTTATTTCCTGGGTTTCAGCAAGGATGGATCAGGGCAAGAGCATTCCCGAGCCGAAGACAAAACCGGTGGACTACGTTGCGGCAGATGTTTCCGGGCGTTTTCTGGCGCGGTTGCCGAAATATATTCATGCGCGGCTGATAAAGCGGGCAGAGCGCGAAGGCGTTAGCGTCAACGCCCTGGTTCTGTCTTTTATCGCTTCCGGCCTTGGGCAGAACTGAATTATAGAGCTGCGGCCAGGTTTCTCAGACTCGCAGCACTTAAGTTCATGAACCGCCGGATGCGGCCCGCATTACAAAAAGCGGTCAGTATTCTATGGCAGACGTTTGCCATTGCCCGCGTCATTAAGGCTTTGCTGAACCGGGTTTTTCGTGTGTGCCGTCGCCATTTGAAACCGCCTCGATGACCCACACATACTTGCGGTAGAATTCGGTATCCGGTTCCTTGATGATCATGAAAAGAAGTTGCCGGCGGTCTGTTCGGCGAAGCTTCGGTTGAAAGCGCCCCGTAGAATCGGGCTGGTGGATCTCGACGGAAAACGTCGCGCCATGCATCTCGACGGGATCGGCGGTATATGCCATCGGCCATGCCAGAGACGCCGCCGGTGCACGACTGTCGCCCGCCGCGGCGGGTGCTTCGCCTGACTCGCGCCTTTGTTGGACCGGCGGGTTTGGGGGCCGCGATCGTCGGAGTTGATAGGTGATGCCCGCCTGGTAGGGGATGGGCACCTGGGTCAGCGGAAACTCGGTCGTATGGGCGGTGTCATCTGCCACCAGCAGGCGACAGGTGAAGCCCTCGGGTTGGTCCGTGAAATAGACACTCTCAGCGGGATATTCGGTGTCGTTGATTGTCAGAACGATGAGCTGGCGGGCTGCATCGGCCATTTTCCGCAGGTGTTCGATGCTCATCTCGACCGTCGGTCCGTCCGGGATCTGATGCCATTCGCGCTCGAGCACCTGCAAATCCGATTCGATCGGGACACTGGAATGGTCAGGTGACGATCCGGTGACCACCTGGCCCGGGCACATTAACAGGCAAAGTAACAGAAGGACTACCCGAAAACCATCACGAATCAATGTAAGCTTGAAAAGCGAAGTTCTCTTCATAAATGCCTCCAAAAATGTCTTGCTCATCATGCTATAGCAAGCAGAATTCAAGTATAACCTTTCTTGTTTGACCAAATCAGTATGCTTTTGTACAGAAAATATTTTGTTTCAAACAATGTTTATTGCCGCTCTTCCCAAAGCCTGCTAAGATGTCCGGAAAATTCACTTTACCCGACTGCTTTGGCTCAACCCGACAGACAACCAGGGGAACCGTTTCAACCTCGATGCCGTCGAAAAAGGCCAGAAGTGGGAACCCGACCCAGTCCCACCAGCCTCTGATTAGTGGAAACCCCTGGGAAAACAGTAGCCTGGATTTGAAACATGGTAAAAAAAACACCTGGTACAAAACCTGAAAAAATGCCAAAGTCAAAAGACATTTTTGACAGCGTCACGCCCGGTGATGCCATGACCATTTTAAAAAACCTTGCCCGGGAAGACCCTGAGCTTCGGAAGAAAATTGAAGCCATGGTCATCGATATTTTGGGGGAAGTCGATACCGATGAGATTTCCGTGGAGGTTTTCTACGAACTTGACGCCATTCAGGTGGAAGATCTCTGGGAACGCTCAGGAAGAACCAGAGTCGGCTACGTTGATCCTTACGCAGAGTCCTGGAAAATGTTTGATGAAGCTCTTGAGCCGTTTATTCGGGATCAGGAAAGATTCAAAAACCTGGGCCAGATTCAGAAAGCCAGAGAGTACGGAATGGGGATTTTGCATGGTATTTACCGGTTCGAACACGAATCAAAATCCGAATTCAGGGATTGGGCATCGGATGCACCTTTAGACCGATTTGTCGATATTCTAAATACATGGAAATCGTCTTTCCTTTCTGAAAAAGACCATGCCGCCATGCAAAAATTTCTTGCAAAAAACTGCCCGAAGTGGAGTCGGAAATTTTGACCAGAACAACGACGGCAGCCACCATGCTTTTCCCTTTCCCGGGCTGAAGACAAAACCGGTGGAGCAACAGAGTCTTTAAGCCACAGGGAACAAAGCTGATAAGTCTCTTTTGCCGGGCAAATCTTGTCACAGCTGGTCAGATTCTGAATCCTGCAACGATTTATGTTGCAAAGCCGGATCAGTCGGTTTTGCTTGATCGTAAATTCGGATTATTCATGCAAAAAATTCGGAAAATATGTTAATAAAACTCGGAAAATTGCTTTACATACTTTCGAATCAGGCCGCCTGTGTTTGCCGCTCTAAGCGCTCTGCCAACCAAAGCTTGATGATTGACTGCCTGGTAACATTCAGTCGCTTGGCCTCTCTATCCAGCGCCTCGATCATCCATTTGGGGAAATCCACATTCACCCGCTTTTGATCACGAGTTGATCTTTTGGCCTTGGTTAGATCGAGGTTCGCCAGAATGCTGTCGCCATCATCGAACTTTTCATCAAAATTTTTCGCTTTCATATAAATCAACCTCATCTTTTCTTGATCTCCGAACCGAAATAATCCTGATGTTACTCTGTCGATAGGTTATTACGGCTGACCAATGTTTCAGATTAATTTGTCCTATTATTAAAAACCTCGGCTCATCTGAAGTTTTTGCCGGAATCTCCAAAAGATCCGGGTCATTCCATAGATTTTGCGCCCGAACAAAATCTATTCCGTGTTTCTCCAGATTTGCCTGGCTTTTTAAATGGTCAAATTCAAAACATATCATATATAATAATTATACCTTTTTTATACCATGAGTCAACGTTCAGGAAAATCTTGCCGCTGCATCGGTGGTTGGCAAAATCCGGTATTCCGGCTGAAGCTCACCACTTATCTTTGCTCTGGGTTTTGTCAGACTCGCAGCACTCTTGCCCAGTTCGGAAATACCTCGCAGGCTATCTGCCGCTTCCCGACTGCGATTGTTTGCTCATTCAGCAGGTCGTATGCTTCAGCCCCCATGTCAAATGGCACTTCAACGCGAAACGGCACTGCTTTGTCGCTGGCATTAACCATTACCACGATTCTTTCATCGTCGGTCTGCCGTAAAAAGCTGATCTGTTCGTGGTTAATGCCGAGCTGCCGGTAGTCGCCGCGGCACAAAGCCGGAGAACCCCTGCGCAAAAAAGCCAGGCGGGCGATTGCGGCAGCGAGATCCCGGTGGCCGCTTTTTTCCTGTTGTTCGCGCCAGTTGAAGCCTGGTCGCAGCGGCCAGTCATCGGTGTTGTTTTTCCTGCCGCCCATGCCGAATTCGCTGCCGTAATAGACAGACGGAACCCCCGGCATGGTAAACAGCAGGCAATAAACCGGGTAGAGATGCTCAGGCCGGGCAAGTGCGTCGATAATTCTGGTCACATCATGGTTATCGACAAAGTTATACAGCTGCAGGCCCTTATAAATGCCATTTTCAGCAAATTGCCGGCTCAATGACCACGCAATTTCGAAGTAATTCTTATCGCAGTGGCTTGAATACAAACCCTTGTAGCACTCGTAATTCGTCACCGAATCAAGAATTCCGTCGGCAACCCATCTGCGGTAATCGCCGTGCACCACCTCACCCATCAGCCAGAAATCGGGTCGCAGCTGCCTGCAGACCCCCGCCAGGCGCTTCATAAAATCAAAGGAAAGGCAGTCGGCAACATCGAGCCGCAGACCGTCGATGGCAAATTCCTGCAGCCACATTCTGACCGCAGCGAAAATATGTTCCAGCACGGCATTGTTGCCGGAATTCAGCTTAACCAGGTCATGGTTGCCGTTCCAGCAGTTATAGGAAAAGCGGTCGCCATACGGGCTGCTGCGCGAAAAGTCGACGCCGTCGAACCAGTCTGCATAAGCCGAAGCCGGCCCGTTCATCTGTAAATCTCTGAATGCCCAGAAATTGCGGCCAACGTGATTGAAAACCCCGTCGAGAATAACGCGAATCCCGTGTTCGTGCAGGGTTTTAACTGCTGTTTTGAGGGTTGCATTTTCGCCAAGGCGGCGATCAACGTGAAAAAAACTGCTGGTATCATAACCATGCGCATCTGATTCAAAAACCGGCCCAAGATAGACGGCATTGATGCCAAGTCTGAGGAAATGTTCGACCATGTCGCCCAGAGCCGCCAGCCGCTCGATCGGCGGCGAAAAATAGTCATTGCTTCTCGGGGCATCGAACGCGCCCAATGGATAAATGTGGTAAAAAACGGCTTCGCTGATCCAGTTATTCATATGATCTCCTGTTATTTTATATACCGATCGGTATAGTGACGGGTAAAGCTCATGAAAATGCGGAACATTCATGCAGCAGGGGTTAAAAGATTATCTGAGCTGTCAGATAATCATCGGGTCGGTTTCAGGAATAGATTCCGTGGCTGAACTGTTTGACAAGGCTGTGGCAGGCGTTGTCGTCGAGCTCGGCATAGCCATTGAGAAAAAAGGCAATGAAGGTATTGATCGTGCCAAGAAAGGTGGCGGCATAGATACGCTGCCGGTTCTTCATGTTGCCGTGATCGTTGGCGGCCAGCATAAAAACCATTTCAAGCAGCTGCTGCTGTTTTTCCCACCATTCTTTGGCGGCGATGAATCCATCGCTGGAAGGCGGTGAAAACCAGAACGCCAGGTGCAACCGGTAAAACTCGGGATTTCGCACCGCAAACCGGAAGTAGGCCTTGACAATAGAAGTCAGGGTCGCCGGCAGATCGCCAGAATAAACGGTTGCGGGCGAAAGTTCGAGCAGCAGTCTGCGGAAACTGGTTTCCATGATTGCCGTCAGCAGACCGTTTTTGCTGCCAAAGTAATGATACATGGTCGGCTTGGAAATACCCGCCTGATCGACGATTTCCTGAATGCCTACCACATCGTAGCCCCTGGTGGCAAAAAGCCTGGTCGCAATGCTCAGAATTTCTTCCTTGTTACCCATAGTTGCATATTATACCGATCAGTATATTTTGTCAACAGGGCAGCCTGTAAAATTTCAAGCCTACAAGGTGTCTTTTCTGAGGGTCATTTCAGGCGGCAAGGGCCTGAGCCTGTTTATTCAAATATAAGATTTATTCTCGAATTGAAAATACTTTTGCCAGAGCTTCTTTTATGGCTTCAAGCTTTGCGTGGTCTATAAAACCAATTTTTTTGCTGAATCGGTCCACTGACAATGATCGAACCTGAAAACAATCCGCTGCAGATTCCTTGGCGAGATTGTTATCTTTGTCAGGAGAAATATTTACCATCCATGGCGCGATTTCATAACGTTGTTTCCAATCCGTGATTGGAACAATAATTTTTAACGGGAGTTTGCCTAATGAATTGTCATTAACAATTACTGCAGGCCTGACCTTTTGTATTTCGGCACCCACGGTCGGATCGAGATTAATCTGCCAGATTTCACCTTGCTTCATAGAATGACTCGAAATCTATGGCAGTAAAGGCTGTTAATTCCTTGTCTGATTTGTAATCTTCAAGCAGGGCGTCTGCCGCTTCTTCCATATTCTTTTTGATTGCGGCTTCCCGGATGTTTTTTAAAGTTTTTTCAACGATCAGCATCCTGTCGCTCACTGGTAGCTTTTTTATTGCATTTAAAATTTCTTTTGTACCCATATTCACACCTCTTGAATTCGGTCACTGTAAAATTATAACAGATCGAGCAGGTTTTGAATTGTTCTTTTCACAAGCCTTTGTCATTTACATTCTCCTTTTACCAGTCGTCTGACAATTCAAGCTGATTGGTTCAATTTTTTTCAGCTTGAATTATTTACCCCGCCGAAGCTTTTCGTGGGCGGCCGCCCAGTAAGCCGTTGGTTTTAGAGGCTTTCGCTTTGGCGGGGGAAGTTTTGCTGCCGCCTTTGCGGCCAATTTCGCTGTAAACTTTTGCCATCCAGGTTCTGGAGCCAAAGATGCCCATTAAAAGATCCGGAACACTGAGTATAACGTCAATATTTTCCCAGAAAACAGCGAATCCGTCGGCAAGAACTTTTACCTGGGCAAGTTCATCGGGTGAGGCATCAGAAAGACCTTCCGCCAGGCTGGTTGGAAACATGAATGAGACGCCGGAACGCAGGTCGATTATAATTCGATCTGATTTGCGGTCGTATTTTGCGGCAATGGCCCGTGGCTCGGTTTTGTCAGCCAGAAGTCCTGCTTTTTTCGCCTTCCGGATTTCTCCGGCCAGATCTTTTGTTGAAATATTGCATTTATCCATGAATTTTACTCCAAGCCTCAGATAATTTTGCCTGATGCGCCAGAACGATTCTCAGCGCTTTGATGATTTCCCGGTTTTTCATGTTGATTACTTCGAGAAGTTCAGGTCGGTTTTCATTGTTTCCAATTGCTTCATTGACGTTGGGCGTCAAAATTTTTGCCGATTTCCAGTTGAGCAGAGCCGCCAAAATTAACCGCCAGGCCCGATGGTTCAAAACCGCTGAATGTTTGCCGAACAGGCGGTTCCGGCTGGAATGATACAGGAACAAAACTGCAAAGCACATTCATT
>Ga0116178_10002309_pt1 | contig 15062 bp, 12 predicted proteins | sample AD_STIC12_MetaG_FD_89880 | JGI IMG/M metagenome (GOLD analysis project Ga0116178, IMG submission 89880) | Active sludge microbial communities of municipal wastewater-treating anaerobic digesters from USA - AD_STIC12_MetaG | ecosystem: Engineered > Bioreactor > Anaerobic > Digestate | place: USA... | reverse complement strand
GGCCGAGAGGAGGCCGATCGAGGCCAGCTTCTCCGAGGTCAGGAGCTGCTGCTGGAGCCGGACCTTGTCGGTGATGTCCTCGAAGACGATGATCGTGCCGTAGGCCCGCAGGGCGTTGTCGAGCAGCGGCGTCCGGGCGATGTCGAAGATCTTCTTCGTCCCGTCGGCCGTCTCCAGGGTGATCTCGCTGAAGAGGCGGAAGTCGGGCTGGCCCTCCTGCGGGAAGAGCGCCCCGTACGTGGCCGGGCCGATGACCTCGGCCAGCTTGCGGCCGAGGGCCGCCTCCTTGCGGATGGCCAGCTGGCCCTCGAGGACGCGGTTCCAGCCGATGACGGCGCCGTCCTCGTCGATGACCGAGACGCCGACGGTCAGGCTCTCGATGATGTTCTCGCTGTAGTCCTTGAGCCGCTGCATCTCCATGGCCCGGACGAGCTCGCGGCCGTAGAGGTCGGCGTTCTCCAGGGCCAGGGCGGCCGGGCCGGAGACCGTCGTCAGGAGCTCCCAGTCCTCCCGGGAGAAGAAGGACCCGTCGGCCTTCTTGCCCATGGCCAGGGCGCCGATGACCTTGTCCTCGACCTTGAGCGGCAGGACGTGGAAGACGCCCCGGGCCGCGAGCCGCTCCCAGGCGGCCCGGGCCGGCTCCGATTCCTCGGCCGAAACGAAGGACAGGGTGTCCCGCTCCCCGACCTTGGCGGCGAGCCAGTCGTCGAGGGTGAGCCGGCCGGCGAGGCCGGCGCCGCCGCCCCGGGCCTGGAGGACCTTGAAGGACCGGGGGTCCTTCTCGTCGGCCAGGAGAAGGGCCAGGTCCGGCAGGCTCAGGGCGTTGGCGATGGCCTCCAGGAGGGAGGGGGCGAGCTTGGCCAGGTCGCGCTCGCGGCCGAGGTCGCGGGTGAGGGACAGGAGCGTCCGGCGGTATTCGTAGCTCCTTTTATAGATGGCCCGGTCGAGGAGCCCCTGGAAGAGGCGCTTGAGCGGCCCGAACAGCGTCGCCCCGAGGACGATGGCCAGGGCGCCCAGGACGATGGCGTTGAGCCGGTTCTCCGAGAAGATCCGCGTCCGCGAGCCGACGAGGAAATAGAGGGAGGCGATGACGAAGAGGGAGAAGATCAGCGTCGCCGCCTTCTTCAGGAAGACCTCGATGTCGACCAGCCGGTAGCGCGAGATCGAGTAGGAGAAGACGAGCGGGATGAGGGCCTGAAGCAGGACGGTCAGCTCTCCGCCGGTCGAGGGGCGCCCGCCGGCGATGAACGGGGCGGCGTAGAGAACGGCCGAGGGGACGACGCCGAAGGCCAGGCCGTAGACGATGATGCGGAGCTGTTTCTTGACCAGGATGTTCGCGGCCCGGCGGGTGCTGTGAGCCAGGATGGCCAGGGTGGCCAGGGCGAAGACGGTGAAGTGGAGAAGCTCGAGGCGCTCGAGGCCGTCGTGGGCCCGCAGCGCGGCGGCCTCGCTCCAGGCGGAAGGGAACGGCACGTGCAGCCGCGCCCGGGCCAGGAGCAGGAGGAGCGCCGGGGCGTAGAGCAGGGGGAGGGCGGCCGTCCGCTTCCCGAGGATGGCCTTGCGCAGGGGGAAGATCATGAAGAAATGCAGGAGGAGCGGCGGGAAGGCCAGGAAGCCGATCTTGTCGAGGGCGTAGAAGACCGTGTCGATCGCGTTCATCTCGCCCGTCGGCGAGAAGATCATGAAGGCGGCGAAGGCCAGGACGAGGAGGTCGTAGAAGACGTAGGGCAAGGACATCTGGCCCCGCGAGCCGAAGAAGACGATGAGGCCGGTCACCAGCGTGGTCACGCCGACGACGACGAAATAATAATAGATGGGATTGGCCGGCTTCTTCTGCGGGTAGAAGGTCGGGAAGATCTGCATGCCCTCCTTGTTGATCTGGTAGGTCACGCTCCCGTCCGCCGCGGCGGCCTGCCACAGGCTCTTGAGGACGTCGATCTTCGTCCGCACCGGGACCTTGTTGATCGCGGTCAGGATGTCGCCCCTGCGGATGCCCGCCCGCAGGAAGGCCTCGCTCTGCGGGTCGACGCGGATGGCCCGGAGCCCGTTCTCGACCGTCCTCCAGGTGACGCCGTCGGTGACGTCGCGCCAGCGGGCCTTCCTGACGACGTTGACGGTCCCGAAGGCGAGGAGGGCGGCCACGAGGAGCGGGAGCGCGGCGCGGGATATTTTCATCTTCATCCAAATAATTGAATCATGATCGTAAAAAAAATTCCCCCGGGCTAGTCGAGGACGTGCCGGGAGCCTGCCCTGACGGCCCAGGGCAGAGCGCCCTGGCCGAGCATTCGCCGGACGGCCGGGTCCTCCTTGAGCCCGAGGGGATGGGTGCTCCTGGACAGGAGGTTGCTCATGTAGTCGTAGCTGGGCTTCTGGACCTCCTGGGGCGGAGGCTCTTGGGGCGCCGCCTGGGCGCCCGGCCGGAGCTCGCTCGGCCCCGCAGTCAGCATGAGGAGGGCCCCCGCCAAGACCCCGATGACGGCCTGTTTCTTCCGGAACACGGCCTCATTGTCAGACTTCGCCGTCCTTTTGTCAATACGGCCCGACTCAATACGAGCGGGCCAGCCCCTTCCGGGGAGAACGGTCCGGCCCGGACCCGGCGGCAGCGGCGCCGGAGTTTGACAATATTTGCGCCCTGGAATAGATTAAGAGCGGCGCTCGAACGCGAAATTTGACAAGATGCCGTACTATCAGTGCCGCCTGGCCGGCGAGGACGGACGGATCGATGTCCGCTCGGTCCTGGCCCCATCGGCCGAGGAATGCCGCAAGGGCTTCGAGGCGGAGGGCCTCCTCGTCCTCTCCGTCCGGAGGGACTGGAACAGGCTGGGCGGCCGGGGCTTCCGGATCGGCCGCAAGGTCAAGACCCGCGACATCATCCTGTTCAACCAGGAGTTCGTGGCCCTCGTCAAGGCGGGCTTCCCCATCCTCAAGAGCCTCGAGACCCTGACGGCCCGGGTCAAGAACATCCACCTGCGGGAGGTCCTGATCAGGGTCTCGGGCGAGGTCAAGAAGGGCAAGGCGCTGTCGGAGGCCTTCCTGCCCTACGAGAAGCTGTTCTCCCCCGTCTACACGGCCAGCCTCATGGCCGGGGAGAAGGGCGGCAACCTCGCCGGCTCGATCGCCCGCTACATCCAATACATCAAGGTCATCGACCAGACCCGCTCCCGGATCAAGTCGGCCATGACCTACCCGACCATCCTCATCGTTTTCTCCTTCGTCCTCATGGGCATCCTGATCAACTTCGTCCTGCCCCAGTTCGCCGATTTTTACAAGAGCTTCGAGGCCCAGCTGCCCGGCATCACCAAGGCCGTCATGGGCGTCGCCATGGCCCTGAGCCGGTTCTGGTACATCCCGGCCGCGCTGGCCGCCGGTCTCGCTGTCCTGGTCTCCAGGGCGCGGCGCCTCCCGGACTTCGGCTTCCGTCTCGACCGGGCCAAGCTCCGCGTCCCCTTCGGGAGGACGATCTGGCTCGAATCGGGCGTGAGCCTGTTCAGCCGGACGCTCGGGCTGCTGCTCGAGGCCGGGATCACGCTCCTGGGGGCCATCGGCATCGCCGTCCAGGCCGTGCCCAACGCCTGGATCGTCCGGCGCATGGCGGAGGTCCCCGACCGCATCAAGAACGGCGAGAACCTGTCCGACGCCGTGGCCCAGACCGGGGTCTTCCCGCCCCTGGCCCTGGACATGGTCCGGATCGGCGAGAACTCGGCCAACCTCCCGGGCATGCTGGCCGACATGGCCGACTTCTACGACGAGCGGGTTCGTGGTAAAATCGAGACACTGGTCACTCTGGTCGAGCCGGTGGTGATCATCGTCATGGGACTCGCGGTGGCGGCCATGCTGCTGTCCGTGTACATCCCGATCTTCAATATCATCCGGGTCGCCCGATGAGCGGCCCCCGAGGCGCGCGGCATGAGCAGGGATAAGGCCGATACGAGCGGCGGCGAGGAACGGGAGGTGCGGGCCCTGGCCGCCCGCTACCGGGTCCCCTACATCGACCTCGGGGCGGAGCGGCTCGACCGCCACCTCATCCAGTCGTTCCCCGTCGAGTTCATCCACCGCCTCTCGTTCGTGCCCCTGGGCGAGGAGGGCGGGGTCATGAAGATCGCCGTCGCCGACCCCTCCGACATCGCCTCGATCGACGCCGTCGAGGCCTTCCTGGGCAGGAAGGTCAAGGTCTTCGCCGCGTCCAAGCGGGCCATCACCGAGGCCCTGCGGAAGAGCGAGACGGCCATGCAGGTCCTGCGGGACGCGACGGAGGGCTTCGTCACCCAGGTCGTCGAGCGGGAGCCGGGCGAGCAGGACGACGTCATCTCCATCGAGAAGCTGGCCGAGGAGGACGGGTCGATCATCAAGCTGGTCAACACGATCATCTTCACGGCCGTCCAGAAGCGGGCCTCGGACGTCCACATCGAGTCCAAGGACGACGACGTCAAGATCAAGTACCGCATCGACGGCGTCCTCGGCGAGGCCATGGAGGCCATCGACAAGAAGTTCCAGTCGCCCATCATCTCCCGCATCAAGGTCATGTCCGACCTCGACATCGCCGAGCGCCGCGTCCCCCAGGACGGCCGCTTCCGGCTCAAGATCAAGGACAAGACGATCGATTTCCGCGTCTCCGTCATGCCCTGCATCTACGGCGAGGACGCGGTCATCCGCATCCTCGACAAGGAGATGATCACCCAGGCCATCCGCGAGCTCCGCCTCGACGTCCTGGGCTTCTCCGACGAGATCCTGCACAAGTTCCGCAGGTACATCGCCCAGCCCTACGGCATGGTCCTGGTCACGGGCCCGACGGGCAGCGGCAAGACGACCTCGCTCTACGCCGCCCTGACCGAGATCAAGTCGCCCGAGGACAAGATCGTCACCATCGAGGACCCGGTCGAGTACCAGGTCGACGGCATCACCCAGATCCCGGTCAACGAGAAGAAGGGGCTGACCTTCGCCCGCGGCCTGCGCTCGATCCTCCGTCACGACCCGGACAAGATCATGGTCGGGGAGATCCGCGACCCGGAGACGGCCCAGATCGCCATCCAGTCGGCCCTGACGGGGCACCTCGTCTTCACGACCGTCCACGCCAACAACGTCTTCGACGTCATCGGGCGGTTCATGCACATGCAGGTCGACCCCTACAGCTTCATCTCGGCCCTCAACTGCGTCCTGGCCCAGCGCCTGGTCCGGGTCCTCTGCCCGCACTGCAAGGCCCCGGTCCGCTACGGCGCCGCCGCGCTCGCGGAGTCGGGCTTCGACCCGTCCCGCCACGCCGACACGGTCTTCTACGAGCCCAAGGGCTGCCCGGACTGCAACGGGACCGGCTACCAGGGCCGGACCGCCATCGCCGAGATCCTCGAGCTCTCCGACCCCATCCGCGAGCTCATCCTCGAGAAGCGGCCCCTGTCCGAGGTCAAGAAGCGGGCCAAGGCCGAGGGCATGGTCTTCCTGCGGGAGGCCGGCGCGGACAAGGTCCTGGCCGGCGTGACCAGCCTCAAGGACCTGAACAAAGTGACCTTCGTGGAGTGACGCGCGTGACGATCGGGAGACGCCTGCGAGACCGCTTCACCGAACGGCTCCTGCCCGACGCCGTCTTCCAGATCGCGCCCGGCTACCTCAGCGGCGTCCGCGTCGCCCGGGCCGACCGGTCGGTCAAGGGCGGCTTCGTCCTGCCCTTCCGGGAGCGCCCGGTCGTCCCGTCGTTCGACCGGCCCAACATCGCCGATCCCGCCGCCCTCGAGGAGGCCATCGCCCAGGGGATGAGGAACCTCCGCCTCGCCTCCGGGACGGCCGGGCTGCTCATCCCCGAGCCGTCCGTCCGCGTCTTCGTCTTCAACGTCGACGGCTTCCCCCGGACGGGCCGGGAACGGGAGGCCTTCCTCCGCTGGCGCATCGCCAAGCAGATGCCGCTCATCCCCGAGGACGCCCGGATCGATTTCGCCGCGACGCCGGGGCGGGGGCCGCGCCGGATCATCGCGGCCATGGCCCGCCGGGTCGTCGTCTGGGAATACGAGGCCCTGTTCGAGAAGGCCGGCCTGAGGCCGGTGCTGGTCGGCGTCCCTTCGTTGGCCCTGGCCAACCTGGTCAGGCGCGACGGCCGGGCCGCCGACCTCCTCCTCAACCTGGAAGACGAGACGCTGACCCTCCTGGCCCTGTCCGAGGCCGGCTGGACCTTGTACCGCCAGAAGGACGTCGGCCCCGCCGCCGGGACCGGAGCCGAGGAGCGGGCCGAGAACATCGTCCGGGAGGCGGAGACGACCATCCGCTTCCTGGAGGACAAGGAGAGGGTCCGGACCGAGAGGCTCTGGCTCCGCTCGGCCGCCGAGGCCGAGACGGCGGGGATCGCCTCCCGCCTCGGGGAGCGGACGGGCGTCCCGGTCAGGACCGTCGACTACGAAGCGCCCAAGGTCTGGACCGAGGCCCACAAGGCCGTCCTGGCCCCGCTGATCGGACAGGTCCTATGACGGCCGCGCCGCCCCTCGACCTGAACCTGGCCACCCGGCCGCTGCGCAACCGGCGGCTCTACAAGACCGTCGCCCGGGCCCTGATCGGGCTCATGGCCGTCTCGGCGGGCCTCGGCGTCTTCGTCGTCATGAAGGACGGCGGCGAAGACCGCCGGGTCAGGGCGGCCACCGCCGCGGCCCAGAGGCTCCAGGGCGAGGCCGAGCGGGAGAAGCGGGGACTCGACGCCGACATCAAGCGGGCCGAGGCCCAGAGCAAGCTCCGGGTCGACCTGGTCAACGCCGTGATCCTGAAAAAGACGTTCCGCTGGACGGCCCTCTTCGCCGAGCTCGAGATGGCGCTCCCGGACCCGAGCTACATCACCGCCCTGAAGCCGGGGTTCACGGCCGACGGGTCCGTGGCCCTGCACATCCGGGTCAACTCCCGGAGCCTCGACGACCTCTCGGCGTTCATCGATCGCCTGACCGCCCGACGCTTCAGGGACATCAAGCTCGTCGGGACACAGCGCGGCGACGACGGCCGGATCATCGCGGAGATGGATCTCAAGCATGAACGCGCTTTTTGACCTCCTCGACGACGGCGAGCGGCGGACGCTCGGCCGGCTCGGCCTGGCCGCCCTGGTCCTCCTCGCCGTCTTCCTCGTCCTCCTCGTCCGGGTCCGCGGCGGGCTGGTCCGGGACCGGAAGCTCGTCATGCGGAGCCAGGAAGCGGCGCTGAAAGCGGGCCAGGCCCGCGACGAGGCCCGGGTCCGGTGGCGGCTCTGGGAGGACGCCGGCCGGGACCTGGCCGAGCTCCGGGCCGGCTATTTCTATGAAACGCAGGAAAGCGGCCAGGCCCTCCGGGACGACCTCCAGAAGGTCTTCGCCCAGGCGGGGACGGTCATCACGGACCTGGCCTACAGCTATTCCGACCTCGAAAAGGAACAGGTCCGCAAGACCGTCGTCACGTTCACCTACACGGGCACCTACGCCGGCCTGAGGCGGCTCCTGGCCGTCCTCGAGGCCTTCCCCAAGTTCCTGGTCATCGAGAACATCGACTTCCCGCGGACCGGCTCGGGCGGCGAGCGCCTGAGCGCCAAGTTCACGCTGGCGGGGTATTATGGAGTCTAGGGCGCGGACCGCGGTCGCGGCGGCCCTCGCCCTGGCCGGGCTGGCGGGCCTTCTCGCGGCCCAGGACGCCGAGGCGCCCAAGCCGCTCGTCCGCAAGGACCTCCTCGTCCTCGGCGACGGGACGCCGCCGCCCCTCGTCCGGGACATCTTCCGGCCGAAGGCCGCGTCGGCCGCCCCGGCCGCCCTCAGGCCGGCCGGCCCCGCGCCGGCCGCCGCGGCGGCCTCCCCGGCCGAGCCGCCGCCGGCGTTCACGCTGACGATCACTTACCTCGGCTCGATCAAGATGGGCGGGCGGACGATCGGGCTCGTCCTGCGCGGCGGAAGGACCCAGGACGTGGCCGAGGGCGACGAGATCGCGCCCGGCTACAGGGTCGTCGGGGTCACGGCCGAGGCCATCGTCGTCGAGGGCCCCAAGGGGGAGCGGAGAACGTTCGCCAAGCAAGGAGACCGGCCATGAGAAAGCTCGTCACCGTCCTGGCCCTGGCCGCGCTGGCGGCCGGCTGCCGGACGCTCAGCCTGAACTACCGGCAGGGCGCGGCGGCCGAGATGAACCAGAAGTACGAGGAGGCCGTCCAATACTACCAGAAGGCCGCGCTGGACAACCCCAAGGAGCCGGTCTACCGGGTCGCCCTGGTCCGGGCCCGGACCGCGGCCAGCCTCTTCTTCCTCCAGCAGGCCCGGACCCTGGTCGCGCAGAACAAGCGGAAAGAGGCCGAGGTCAACTACCAGAAGGCCCTCGTCTTCGACCCCCAGAACTACCGGGCCGCCGCGGAGCTCAAGGCCCTGACGGCGCCTCCGGAGAAGCCGCGGCCGGGCGGCGAGCGGATCGAGGGGCCCGTCCAGCTCAAGGGGGCGGGCGAGCCGCTCAACCTGAGCTTCCGCAACGACGTCTCCCTGCGCTCGATCTTCCAGACCCTGGGCCGCGTCGCCGGGGTGAACTTCCTCTACGACGACACCTTCCGCGACACCAATCTGGCCATCGACCTGACCGGCAAGGACCTCCAGCAGGCCGTCAACTTCCTCTGCGTCGCCAGCAAGAACTTCTCCCGGGTCATCGACGAGCGGACGGTCATCATCGTCCCCGACAACGTCCAGAAGCGGATGCAGTACGAGCTCAACGCCATCAAGACGTTCTACCTCTCCAACATCGACGCCAGCGACGTCCAGATGCGCCTGACCCAGATGATCAAGACGATGTACAAGGTCCCGTCCATCCAGGTCGACAAGAACCTCAACTCGGTCACCGTCCGGGACACGCCCCAGGCCGTGGCCCTGGCCGAGAAGCTCCTCCGCCAGTGGGACAAGCCCAAGGGCGAGGTCGTCGTCGACATCGAGATCATGGAGGTCAACCGGACCAGGGAGACGAACCTGGGCATCGACCTCAGCACCGGGGCCCTGGGCGTCCAGCTCAACCCGGCCGACGGCTCGATGACCGAGAAAGGCTTCTTCCGCCTCAAGAACGCCGACGGGACCCGCTTCAACTTCGGCGACCTGGCCAATTACCAGATCACCGTGCCCACGGCCCTGGCCTCCATCCTGGCCGCCGACTCGGACACCAAGATCATCGCCCAGCCCAAGATGCGGGGCCTGGCCGGCGAGAAGCTCGAATACGTCGTCGGCCAGAAGGTGCCGGTGATCAACTCCCAGTTCGCGGCCTACGCCGCGGGCGGGGTCGCCAACGTCCCCATCACCAACTACACCATGACCGACATCGGCATCACCATCAAGATGACGCCGAAGGTCCATCTCGAGGGCGAGGTGACCCTGGAGATCGAGCTGACGATCTCCTCGATCGCCGCGTACGTGAACAATCTCATCCCCATCATCGCCAACCGCGAGATCAAGAACACGGTCCGGCTCAAGGACGGGGAAACGAACCTCCTGGCCGGCCTGCTCCGGGACGAGGAGCGCCTCTCGGCCGGCGGCATCACCGGGCTCAAAGATATCCCCCTCCTCGGGAGCCTGTTCGGGGCGACCAAGAAGCAGGTCGAGCAGACCGACGTCGTCCTGACCATCACCCCCCACATCATCCGCGCCATCGAGGTCACGGAGGAGGACGCCAAGCCCCTGTGGGTCGACCCCGACAACCTCTCCGGCGTCACCGGCGCCGGCGCCGCGGCGGCCGCCGCGGCCGGGCGCGAGGACCTGGCCCCGCCCGTGGGCGCGGAGCCGCCCCGCGAGGCCGGGGACCGCGAGGCCAGCGTCGTCTACCTCTCGCCGGCCAGCTTCGAGGCGCCGCGGGAGCGGGAGTTCCGCATGAACGTCGAGCTCTCGAGCGAGAAGGGGATCGGCAACTGCTCGCTCGTCCTGACCTTCGATCCCCGCGTCCTCAAGCTCAAGGACGTCCTTGAAGGCGGCGGCCTGCGGCAGCTCGGGGAGAAGGTGCCCTTCCTCAAGAACATCAGCGGCGGGACCTGCACGATCGGCTTCTCCGCCCCGCCCGGCAGCGCCGGGTTCAAGGGCCGCGGCGTCCTGGCCGTCCTCGTCTTCCAGTCCGTGGGCCCGGGGCAGTCGTCGCTCGGCTTCACCAGCGCGACGGCCGGCACCCCGATGGGCCAGGCCATCCTCCTGGAGACCGGCGAAGCCAGCGTCAATATCCGCTAGCGCCGATGGTCCTCGCGCTCACCGGGCCCGTCCACGGGGGCAAGACGACGTTCCTCGAGCGGGCCTGGCCGGGCTGGGCCGCCGCGGGCCTCGCCTGCGCCGGCTTCCTCAGCCCGGCCGCGACCGACGAGAACGGCGAGACCGGTTACGACCTTCTCGAGGTCCCGGCGTTGCGCCGGCGCCCCTATCTCCGGCGGGGCGGCGGGGCCCGGGCCGCGCGGACCGGCCCCTACGCCTTCCTCCCCGGCGCCCTCGAGCGGGCCAGGCGGATCCTCCGCCACGGCGGCCGCGCCGGCCTGCTCATCGTCGACGAGGTCGGGCCGCTCGAGCTCGAGGGCGGCGGGCTCTGGCCGGCCCTGCGCGGCGCCCTCCGGCGGCCGGAAGGCGCGACGCTCCTCGTCGTCCGCGAAAGCGTCGCGGACGGCCTCGCCGCGGCGGTCGCGCCGCTCGTCCCGGTCTTCTTCGATGTCCGCGACCCCGGGGACATGCGCCTCCTCGACGAGCGCCTCCGCGCCTCGGCCGTCCGTCCGGGAAGGCCATGACCGTCAAGGCGAAGTTCTTCGCCTATTTCCGCGACCTCTTCGGCGGCCGCGAGCGGGACCTCGCCGTCGCCGCCGGCGCCTCCGTCGGCGCGGAGACGATCCCGAGACCCCTCCGCAGCCGGCCGGGATGAACCGGCGGTTCGCGTTCCTTGCGGGGGAAATAGGCTTCTGATATCGTAAGGGCCGGCCATGCCCGACTTCCCGATCCCCGGCTACCACGGCCGCGTCCTCGTCGCCGATCTCAGCGCGGGCGAGGTCCGGACGGAGCCCCTCGCGCCCGAGGCGGCCCTCGATTACCTCGGCGGGCGCGGCCTGGCCATCCGCATCCTCTACGACACGATCGACCCGGCCTGCGATCCCCTCGGGCCCGACAACGCCTTCGTCATCGCCTCCTCGCCCCTCGTCGGGACGGCCGCGCCGACGGCCGGCCGGGGCCACATGGCCTTCAAGTCGCCCCTCACGGGGGTCCTCGGGACGTCCAATTCCGGCGGGACGTGGGGCGCCGTCTTCAAGTCGTCCGGCTTCGACGCCCTCGTCGTCAAAGGCGCCTCGCCGACGCCGGTCCTGATCGACATCGAGGCCGGACGGGCCGAGATCCGGCCGGCCGACGGCCTCTGGGGCCTGACGACCCACGAGACGAACGACAGCCTCGCCGCCGTCTCGGAGCCGGGCCGTCCGGCCCGAGTCCTCTGCATCGGCCCGGCGGGGGAGAACCTGGTCCGCTTCGCCGCCGTCGCCAACGACCGCGACCGGGTCTACGGCCGCTCGGGCCCGGGGGCCGTCTGGGGCAGCAAGAAGCTCAAGGCCGTCCGCGTCCGAGGCCGGGAAAAGACCGCTGTCGCCGACCGGGAGCGCTTCCGGGCGGGCCTCGACCAGGCCCTCTACCTCATGAAACAGGCGCCGGCGACCAAGCGCCTGCTCCGCGACCTCGGCACGGCCGGTCTGGTCGAGCTGATCAACCTCATCGCCATGCTGCCTCACAGGAACTTCCAGGACTGCGCCCACCGCGACGAGGACGTCGAACGCGTTTCCGGCGAGACCCTGGCCAAGACCCTCCTCGAGAAGGCCGGGTCGTGCCACCTCTGCCCGATCGGCTGTCAGCGGCACACCCGGGTCGCCGGCCGCGGCGGCGGGGAGGAGCGGGGCGAGGGCCCCGAATACGAGACCATCGTCCTCATGGGGCCGCTCTGCGGCATCTACGACCTCGAGGCCATCACCCGGGCCAACTACCGGGCCAACGAGCTCGGCCTGGACACCATGAGCTACGGCGGAACGGTCGCCTGCGCCATGGAGCTCCGCGAGCGCGGCCTCATCGGCGACGAGGCCGCCGCCGGCCTCGACCTCCGCTTCGGCGATGCCGCCGCCCTCGAGGCCCTCGTCCCCCTGACGGCCCGCCGCGAGGGCCTCGGGGCCGCCCTGGCCGAGGGGGCCGCGCGCCTGGCCGGCGGGTTCGGCCGGCCCGACCTGGCCATGACCGTCAAGAAGCTCGAGATCCCCGCCTACGACCCGCGGGCCTCCTTCCCCCAGGCGCTCGGCTACATGACCTCGCCTACGGGGGCCTGCCACCTCCGCGGCGGCTACGCCGTGTCCCTGGCCTTCTTCGGCGGGGCCCGGGAGATCCCGCGCTTCAGCCTGCTCCAGTCGCCCATCGCCATCCGGAACATGCAGAACCTCGGCATCCTCCAGGACAGCCTCGGCGTCTGCCGCTTCACCGGCTACGCGTTCTCGACGGACCCGTGGGCCCGCATGATCGGCGGCGTCACCGGCCGCGACTTCTCCTCGGCCCGGCTCGAGGAGATCGGGAACCGGGTCGCGGCGTTGGAGCGGCTGTTCAACCTCGAGGCCGGGGCGACGGCCGCCGACGACGCCCTGCCGGGCCGCTTCGCCGAGGTGCCCATCGTCGTCGAGGGAAAGGAGCGCCGGGTCTCGCGCGAGGACCAGGAGCGGATGAGGCGGGACTACTACAAGGTCCGAGGCTGGGACGCCGAGGGACGGCCCACGGCCGGGCTCCTCCGGGCCCTGAGGATCGGGGGGAGGCGCCGATGAGCGGTCCGAAATGGCGGGCGGCGGAGGACCTCTTCCGGGAGTTCCAGGCCCTGGGCCGGGCCTCCCTCCTCTGCGACATCCAGGACAGCCACAGCGGGAACATGGCCGTCCGCCGGACCGGCGACCGGGGCCAGGACGAGATCGTCGTCACGGCCACGGGCTCGCAGAAGGGCGACCTCGAGCCGGGCCAGATCTGCTTCCTCTCGGCCACGGAGACCGACTTCGGCTACTACAAGGCCTCCTCGGAGACCGACATCCATGCCCGCGTCCTGGCCCTGCCCGGCGTCCGGGCCTCCATGCACGCCCACGTCAAAGACCTCGTCGTCGCCACGCTCGACGACGCGCCCAAGCCGGCGAAGCCGCCGGACTTCGTGCCCGTCGATCCCCTGGCCTGGCGCCATCTCGGCGGCGTCATCCCCGTCGACTGGTTCGCCGTGCCCAGCGGCTCGCCCGAGCTGGCCCGGACTATCCCCGAGCGGCTGGCCGCGCACCCCCTGACCGTCATCTACGGGCACGGCGCCGTGGCCAAGGGCCGCAGCCTCCGCGAGGCCTTCTTCCGGCTCTGCGTCGGCAACTACGCCGGGGCGGTCGTCCGGGCCATGGAGCGCCTCCGCGTCGATGTCGGGGCGGTCCGGCGCGAGGTCGCGGCCGACCCCGGGCGGGCCCTGGCCGCCCCTCCCGCGCCCTACGCGGTCGAGGGCGACGAGCGCTCGGATTTCCGCGAGGAGGAGGAGATCCTCAGGGAGTTCGTCAAGGCCGGGCACCGGATCTTCGAATCCCGCCTCTCGCCGTTCCACACCGGGTCGATGTCCGTCCGGGGCGTCGACACGATGCTCTACGCGCCCAAGGCCTCGATGCCGCGGGACGTCGGCGGCCCGCTCCTCGGCCTGCCCTTGGCCGCGGATCCCGCCGACGACGCCGAGTCCGCCGTCCACAAGGCGATCTACGCGGCCAGCGACTTCCAGTCGGTCATGCACTGCCACGTCGCCGAGGCCGAGGCCGCGGCCAGGTTCGTCTATCCCGGCGAGACCGCCCCGGCCGGCCGCATCGTCCCCATCGACGCCGAGGGCTCGTTCTTCTATCTCGTCATCCCGGTCCTTCCCCCCGACACCCCGGCCGCGGAGCTCATCCGGGCCCTGCACGAATACAAGGTCGCCGTCGTCCGCGGCGGCGGCGTCTGGGCCGTCGGGACCCAGTCGCTGTCCGAGGCCCTCCACCGCCCGTCGTCCCTGCGCGAGATCTGCCTGTACCGGATCGGCGCGGTCGAGCGCGGCCTCGACCTCCGCCGCATGGAGCCGCGCCAGGCCGGCCGCTGGTGAGGCCGGCCGGCGGGCGCCTCACCCTTCCCCCCCCTTTGGGGTGAAGCCCCACCCGGTGAAATCACCCCCAAAGGCCATTGCCTCGCCTGAACGGAAGAGTATCCTGGACATCGCCATGAGCCCGTCATTCCAGGACCCCGCCGGATTCCTCGGGACCGCTTCGGACGGGAACGGGGGCGTCCCGACGCGGCCCGGCCCGGGCAAGATCCGGCGGAAGATGATCCTTCTCGCCGGCCTCCTCACGGTCGGCGTCACGGGCCTGGTCCATCTTATCAACGCCCGCCATGTGGCCGCCATCCCTTTCGGCGCGGCCGTGCTCGCCGCCGCGGTCGCGTTCGCCGTCGTCCTCAGCGGGGTGATCACCCGTCCCATCGTCCAGATGACGCGGACGGCCGAGAAGCTGGCCAACGGGGACCTCCGGCAGCGGGCCCGGGTCTACGACCGGGACGAGGTCGGGCTCCTGGCCCAGACCTTCAACGCCATGGTCGACGGCCTGGAACGGACCATCCGCGACCTCGAGGCCCGCAACCGGGCGCTCGAGGAGGACGCGGCCAGACGGGCCGCCCAGCAGGAGGCGGACGCCGCCGAGCGGGCCCGCGTCGAGAAGGAGCTGCGCCTGGCCCGGCTCGAGATCGACCGGCTCGTCGACGCGCGGACCGCGGAGCTGGCCCGGGCCAACGACGAGCTCCACGGCAAGGTCCTGGAGACCCGCCGCTCCGAGGACTACCTCCAGAGCACGCTCGACCGCCTGGAACGGTCCCTCGATGGGGCCTTCCGGGCCATGGCCATGACCCTGGAGCTCCGGGACCCCTACATGGCCGGGCACCAGCGCCGGACCGCCGACCTGGCCGTGGCCATCGCCCAGGAGATGAACATGGCCTGGGACGCCGTCGAGGGGATCCGTTTCGCCGCCGTCATCCACGACATCGGCAAGGTCGCCGCTCCCGCCGAGATCATGACCAAGCCCGGCGTCCTGACCCCGGCCGAGCTCCAGC
>Ga0116178_10002308_pt1 | contig 15063 bp, 4 predicted proteins | sample AD_STIC12_MetaG_FD_89880 | JGI IMG/M metagenome (GOLD analysis project Ga0116178, IMG submission 89880) | Active sludge microbial communities of municipal wastewater-treating anaerobic digesters from USA - AD_STIC12_MetaG | ecosystem: Engineered > Bioreactor > Anaerobic > Digestate | place: USA... | reverse complement strand
TGTTTAAGCTTTGCAAAATAGGACTATTAACCAAGTAAATATAGGAGAATGTCATGAAACGCATAGCAACATTGACCCTGCTGCTTATGCTGGCCTTTGGCTTGGGTGCTACTACGCTCATTATAGGTGAAAATAATGGGTATATAGGGTTTTTACCGGTTGAAGTTCGCTATTTCTACAACTACACCCAACAGATCTACAGGCAGTCTATGATCCAGCATGCAGGCGAGATCACCAAGATTGCTTTTTACAAGAGCTATGGTCTGCCGGAGAGCCTTGATTATAGCCATGACTGGGTTATCAGCATAGGTCATACAGACCGCGATTATTTTGCTTATTATTACGGTCCCGGGCATGATCCCAATTTTAATCCCGTTTCGTCTTTTGTCTCCCCTGATAGCCTTACGCAGGTGTTTGCTGGCAGTGTGCTCAGTTATTATCCTCAGGGTAATGGAGAGTGGATGGAAATCCCCCTGGATACCCCATTTATCTATAACAATATCGACAATTTGGTGGTGGCAGTCCATGAAAACACCCCCAATCCCGGCTGGTCTAACAACCAAGTGTATTGGGGTGGGCACAGGACTGACGACCATTACTATGAAGCTGCGTATTTCCATAGTACTAGTGCCGATGTAGATATCAATAACCTGCCTGAGGCCAATGAAGCCGACAGCAAGGCAGCCATACAGCTCATATTTACAGATACAGAAGCTCCTGTGGCACCCGCATTAACACATCCTGCAGACAATGGTTTTGCAAGGTATGGCGAGGCTTTGAAATGGAAATTGCCCTATGGCTCTCCGGATGTCACTGGCTATGACGTGTATATTGATGGTGTAATGGTGAGTGAAAACCAGCCGGGCAACCAATATGTGCTTGGTGATATGCAGATGGGAACTCACACTTGGCAGGTGATCGCCAGAAACCAGCTCGGCAACTCACCGTCTGCATCCCGCAGCTTTGTTTATGCTCCGGGAGTTGTGATCGGCAACGGCGAGGAACAAGCGATGCTTCCTCTCTCCCCCTATTGCCACTACAACTACACCCAAAGCATCTTTTTGCAAGCAGATATAGACGCCTCAAATCAAGGCACACAAAGCCTGCCCCTGCTGATTGATAGCATATCCTACTATTTTAATGGGGCGGATTCACTGTATTGCAGTAATGATTGGGCGATCTACATGGGACACACGGAAAGAACTGAGTTTACGAATACCATGGATTGGACTCCCACGCACGCAATGGAGCAGGTCTTTGCCGGACGTTTAACTATCCCAGCCGTGCCTGGTTGGCTAACGATAGAGCTGGATACTCCCTTTGTCTACAATAATATAGACAATCTGGTGATCGCTGTGGATGAAAACACACGCTGGCCTGACTATGACTTCCCCGGTACTGGGCCAAAATACTTCCACGCCACCGCCACGCCTGGACAAAACCGCAGCATCGGCTACTTTAGTGATGATAACAACGACAATCCAGACCCAAATTCACCTCCGATCGGATACTTGATAGCAGCATTTCCAAACCTGTGCCTGCAGTTTGGCGACTTGCCCACCGTCCCGATAATGAGTGTTTCGCCCGATACCCTCGATTTTGGTCTGGTTTACCACGGAGTAAGTTCCGCTCCCCGCTACGTGCTGATTTCCAATTTAGGAGGGGGGAATATAGACCTTAACACTGGCGACGTCACTGTCATTGGCCTCAATGCTTCTGATTTCTCCTTCGATGCAACCCTTCTGCCCACGTACTTGGGTCCGGGACAGGTCTTACGGCTTCCCGTGAGCGTGAGTAGCGTCATAGTCGGCGAACGCACTGCCACCCTGCGCATCGTTTATGCGGGGCAAAACTATGATGTGGAGCTGATTGCGGAGGTCTTAACCCCCGGAAGCGTCATCATCGGTGACGGCATTTTGACCCAAGCTTTTCCCTTTTCAACCGATCACGGCTACATGCGTTCTGCCACCCTCTATACGGCGGATCAGATCGGTGCTGCCGGATTTATAGATATGCTGGCTTGGGATTGTGCCGCAACTTCCGATTACGTCATCCCCTATAAAATCTGGATCAAAAACACCAACGATACTGCGATGAGTATCACCAGATGGCAGTATCTGACCGCAGATATGACCTTGGTGCACGAGGGCAACTACGTCCCTGAAAACTTGGGCTGGAACAGCTTCCAACTGGATGTACCCTTCACCTACACGGGCGGGAATTTGATCGTTGGCGTGGAAGCTAACTATGGCTCCGGCACCTTGCCCGGTCAACTCTATAGATACACTGCAATCGACGAGCAAAGGCATCAATACTGGTTTAACTTTGATTCCCCACCCACCGGAACCGGACAATTGAACAACCGGATGCCCAACCTCATGCTGCACGTGAACTCGCATCAAGCGGGTGATCTGGCGGCGCTGGGTATTGATGGCAATCGGACACCCACCGCAGGTGAAGCCACCACCTTTAACGTGATGATCAAAAACAACGATGCAGAGACACAGACCAACTATACCGTTAAACTGATGGGAGCGGACAACGTGGAGCTGGCTAACGTGGCCGGGCCTCCGATAAACAGCTTGCAGACGCTTGCTGTGCCAATAACTTGGACGCCCACCACGGCAGGCAACTTCACCATCTATGGCAAGGTGGAACGGACTGGCGATCCAATCGCCGGCAACAATCAGACGGAGCCGCTGCAGTTGAACGTCCTGCCTGCAGGCGAGCATGCCATCACCATCGGTGCAGGAGATCAAGTTAGCGGCTATCCCATGAATTTCTACTACAAAAACTCACTCCACCAAAGCATGTATTTGGAAGCTGAGCTGGGCTTTGGCAGTGGGATCATCACTTCGCTGTCTCTCTACAACCAGTTTAATCGCAACATGTTCAGCAAACCCACCAAGCTCTATTTGGCCAGCACCGATCTGGAAGACCTCAGCGCAGGTTGGTTCCCCACCTCAGAGATGACCCTGGTCTATGATGGGCTGGTAACCTATCCTTCGGGTGAAAACACCATCAACATCACCTTCCAAATCCCCTATGTATACACGGGCGGAAATCTGGTAGTGATGTTTTACCGTCCCTCTGATACAGAATACTACTATTCATCAAACTATTTCCGCAGCCAGGCTGGGAGCATCAATCGCGCCCGCTATTTTGCCCACAATCAAGACATCATCGACCCCCTCAACCCTCCCGAGGGAACGGTCTCCAACCATTTCCCGCAGGCCACCTTTTTCTACGACCCTCAGGCATTTGAAAATGACCTGGCAGCCCTGAGTATCTCCGGAGCCGACACAGCCACCGTGGGATGTGTGTCAAACTACACCGTGAGCATCAAAAACAACGGCACTGCGGCTCAGGATAATTATAGCGTGAAGATCATGGGCACCGGCGATGTGGAACTGGCCAGCATTGCAGGGCCTCCCATCGCTAACCTGCAGACCTTGGATGTGGCGGTGCCCTGGACGCCTACCGCCTCAGGATATACCCTGATCTATGGAAAGGTGGTATTGGATGGTGATGAAGTGGCGCAAAACAACCAAACCTTGCCCATTCAGGTGTTTGTCCATCCCGATAGCCTCCAGACTGTCACCATCGGCGCAGGTGATGTCTTTGCACGCTACCCCATGGATTTCTCCTTCGACAGCTCGCTCTATCAAGCAATCTATACGCATACTGAACTGGGTTTTTTGAGCGGAACCATCACTTCGCTGTCTGTCTACAACCAGTTTGTCCAAGACAGACCCTATGGAGCCACCAAAATCTACCTTGGGCACACAGGGCAACAAGATTTGAGCACAGGCTTTATCCCCGCTACCGAGCTGACCTTGGTCTATGATGGGATTATTGAGTATCCGATCGGTGAAAATACCATCACGATCCACCTCCAAATACCCTATGAACACGCGCTGGGCAACCTGGTGATGATGTGGTATCGTCCCTGGATTTTACCAGAAGACCACTACTCCATGAGCAACGTCTTCAAGTGTCAGGAGGTGGATGGCCTGCGTGGGCATTTTAACTTCGGTTGGAATAGTGGGTTAGACCCAGACTTCCCCGAAACTGGATTTGCCACATATACACTCCCCAAAGTCACCTTCTACTACACGGCAGAACCGGTGGGAAACGATTTGGGCGTGATGACCATCAGCGGAAATGAACACCCTACCGTGGGCGTAGTTTCAAACTACACCGTCCGCGTCAAAAACAACGGCAGCCAAACGCAGAGCAATTACGCCGTGATGATCGTGGGGCCTGGTGATGCGGTGTTAGCCAGCTTGGATGGGCCTCCCATAGAAAGCATGCAGAGCTTGGAGGTGGAAATCCCCTGGACACCATCCACAGCCGGAAACTATAACATCTATGGCAAGGTTGAGATGCTTGATGATGAGTATGACATCAACAACCGCACGGCAAACCTCAACCTCTGGGTAAATCCTGCCGGAGTGCATGCCGTCACCATCGGCGATGGAAACCAATATGCCATCTTGCCCATTGATATAAGTAAAGTGAATTCTCTCTTTCAAACGCTCTACTATCCGGATGAAATAGGAGGGACAATTGGATTCATCAATGGCCTGAAATTATACAGTCGCTTCGGAGACAATCCGCAAAATATCCCGATCTCCATCTGGTTGGGCACCACCACGGCGGCTGACCTCAGCGGCGGCTGGATTCCTGCCACCCAGCTCACACCTGTCTTCAATGGGCAGGTCAGTTTCGCCAGTGGATTCCAAACCGTCAACATCCCCTTTAGAGAGCCCTATTTATACTTGGGCACTGCCAATCTGGTGATGATGATCTACAAACACAGCCCGCAAATATACAATTCTTTTGACTACTTCAGGTGTCAGACTCTGGATGACAACCGCTGTCTGTATGTCCGCTCCGACACCGTCTACGATCCCATGTCACCGCCTGGTAATACCTCCCCGACTGCGCAATTTCCCAAGACCACCCTCACTGTCGAGGTGGTGGATGTGGGGCAAATATCGGGGTCTGTGACGGGAGAAAACAACCAACCACTGGCCGGCGTTAGGGTGAGCATCGACAATGGGCTGCACACCACTACCACCAATGATGCGGGAATCTATGAGCTGGCGAACGTCGTGGTCTCGACCGAGCCGCAGACTATCTCCTTTGACCTGTATGGCTATTATGTGCACACACAAGGCTTTGAGCTGGAAAATGGTGAGCAGCTCACCATCAATGCCAGCTTACAACCCCTGCCTCAGGTTAACTTGAGTGGAACCATCTTGGCCAGCGACACCCAAGCGGGAATTGGTGGTGCTCTCATCAAGCTCAGTGGTTATGGATCACATCAGGTAAACACCGATGCGGCGGGTGTGTTTACCATTGCAGGAGTTTTTGGCGATGCAACTTACAACTACAACATCAGCGCTCCCGGCTATGCTTCGGTAAATGGTCAATTGACCTTGCCCGTTAGCAGTCACGACATGGGAGTAATCACCCTGAGCGAAATCGCCTATGCTCCGCTGAGTGTGGCTGCGGCGCAAAACGCGGAAGGCTACATCGTGGATGTCACTTGGCTGGCGCCGGATCCCAGTGCTCTGGAAATCGTCGAGAGCTTTGAAGACACCATCTTCCCGCCGGAACACTGGAGCCAAACCATCAGCAACCACGGCCAAGCCAACGCACTGGGCGTCTACCCCACCTGGTGCAGAGTAGGCAACCTCTACATTGCAGGAAACTACATCACCCCCACAAATGGAAGCTTCCAAGCTGGCGTGTATTGGAATTATAACCATCAGGATGAGTGGCTTATTACCCCAACCTTCACCTGCCCCGAAAATGCCTGGCTCAGCTTTGACAGCTACGTGTATCTCGGTTCCATCAACGGAGACCACTACTATGTGAAAGTATCCACAGATGATGGAGACACCTGGACTGTGCTCTGGGATGCCTCTGCGCAAATCGGTGGCTGGAATGCTTATGACGCACCGATAACCCTTGATCTGAGTGCCTATAGCGGCAACCATATCCAAGTTGCCTTCCATGCCTTGGGGCAAAACGACAGCCAGGGGTTCTGTTACTCTTGGTATATAGACAATATCTGCGTTGCCGATGGTAACGATACGCTGCTTTTTGATCTGGGTGAGATGACGACGCTTTCTGCCCAGTCTGCCGCACCTCCAGCAGCTCTGCTCTTGCGTGATCCCGGAGAAAGCAGCACAGCAACCAGAGCACTCACCGGCTACATGGTTTATCGATTGCAGGCCAATCAGGAGCACAACGAAGCTGTCTGGACAGCCCTGACCCCTGAAGCCATCCCTGAGCTGAGTGTGAGTGATCTCTATTGGGGCTCACTTCCCGATGGAAACTACCGTTGGGCAGTCAAAGCACTCTATACGGGTGGGGTGACCTCGCTGCCCAGCTTCTCAAATATCCTCTATAACAACATCCCAATCGGGACAATCGTGGGCACGGTGAAGAATAAAGACAATACCGCCATTGCCGGAGCGACTGTGGCTACCGGAACCTTGACCGCAATCACAGGCACTTCGGGAGCTTACGCACTCGTAGTTCCTGTCGGGACATATACGGTGACCGCATCTGCCACAGGATTTGAGAGCCAAAGCGTGGAAGAGGTGGTGGTAAACCTCAACGAGTCTACCACGCTGAACTTTGTGCTCAAGCAGACATCCGCCGATGATCCTCAGATTCCAGTGGTAGCTACAGCTCTCAATGGCAACTACCCCAATCCCTTCAATCCCGAAACCACGATCAGCTACAGCGTCAGGGAACCGGGCAGGGTGAGGCTGGACATCTACAACATCAAAGGCCAACTTGTACGCACCTTGGTGGATGAAGAGCTGGCTACGGGTCACTACAAGCTGGTCTACAACGCCAAGGACAATCGGGGACGCAGCACCGCCAGCGGTGTGTATCTGATTCGGATGAGCGCACCTGGCTATCATAAATCCTCCAAGATGATCCTCATGCAGTAAGAGATAATAAACGAAGGGGGAGAGAGAATGAGAGGGAGAGACTGAGAGAGAGAGAGGGAGAAAAGAGAGGGAGAGTAGCCCCGGGGACTATTACTCGGGGCTAACATTTTGCGAACCAACGAAAGGACGGACTCCATAGATTTGGAGCCCGTCTTTGTCTGATTATAGGTTGTTATCAGCTCTGTTCGTCGATGTAGTTCACCAGCTTGGAGAGGCTGTAGACGTAGGAGCCCATCTCGTTGTCATACCAGCCAAAGATTTTGGCGTGGGTGACGGGAATGCTTACGGGCTTGTCTGCCGGTAAACCTGCAGCTTTGAGCTGGCTAACTGGGATTTCCACCATGCCGGTGCGGGTGTCGGTGTCATTGGCTTCAATGGTTGCGGCGGCCAAATAACCGATCATATCGGCGGATACATTCTGTCTTTCGCTGTAGACGAGGAGGTCTTTTTGTGCTCCTGCGGCGGCTTTTTTGTAGACTTCGTTGATCAGCTCACGTGTCAGCACAGGTTCGCCCTTCTCATTCAGCTCGGTATGGAAGGTCAGGTTGAGTGTGATCAGGGAGACGGTATTGGTGGGGATGCGGACGCTATCAGCCATGAATCCAATGTTTTTCACCTCTGGAAGCACCAATGCCAGCGCTTTGGTGGCTCCGGTGGTGGAGAGGATGATGTTGTTGAAGAGGCTGCGTGATTTCCTCAAATCTGAAGCACCGGTTTTGGGCACGTTATCAAGGATGGATTGCGTGTTTGTGGCGGCGTGGATGGTGCTCATCGATGCCGTCATGATTTTGGCGGTTACCTCGTTTTCCAGCAGCGGCTTGATCATATGCGCCAAACCGGTGGTGGTGCAGGATGCGGCTGAGATGATGTGGTGCTTTTTGGGGTCGTATTCCAGGTGGTTGATGCCATAGATCATGGTCTTGGAATCTTCCGGAACGGGTGCACCGCTCTTGATCTTGAAGGGAGCGCTGGCCACCACTTTGAGGGCGCCGGATTCCAGATGTCCCCGAATGCAGGCGTCACCATCTGCGCTGCTAAGGGTAGGATCGAGGAATTTACCGGTGCAATCCACCACGATCTTCACACCCTCATTGAGCCAGTTGATGTCTTTGGGGTTACGTGCTTTGCGCAAGACTTTGATCGGCATGCCGTCAATCTCGATGAGCGGGACATCCGCATCCAAAATCTTGATTTCTGCTCTGCGTCCCACAGTTCCGTGCAAAAACTTGTGGATGTTGCCATAGTTACTGTCGTTTTCGATGATCTGGATCAGGTCATCCAGCTTCTTTCCCACTTCACGGCCGAAGTTGAGCACGATGCCGTCAAAGTGTCTGAGGTGGATCTGATTCCAAAGCATCAGCTTCCCGATTCTGCCGAGGCTGTTGATGCCTAACAGTTTTTTGTTTTTGAGAGGGTCCATTTTGTTTCTCCTTTCTTGTTTTATTTTGTGTTACATAATGTCTTTAAAGCTTTTAAGCGGCTGAAATCCCAAGTAGATAGAGCCGGTGCTGGCATCTAACGTGATGGCATCGCCGGCCTTCAGATGCGTGCGACCGATGCGGCAGGTGGAGTTTTGCTCGTTTACCAGCAAGTCCCAGCAGTTTACGATCCCCGTGAGGGCCAGTCTGGTAGCCGTTACCGCCGCATGCGATGTCACGCCGCCGCGGGAGGTGAGCAAGCCTTGACACTCGAAGAGCAGCGCCATATCATCCGGCACGGTGTCCGGTCTCACCAAGATCAGAGGTTTTCCCTGAGGTGCAAACTTGTCAATGTCTTCTTTGGTGATCACGATTATGCCGCTGAGCGCACCTCTGCCGATGCCGATCCCGCTGCCCAAGCGCTCCGCATCGCTGGCCTCCACATCCAAGACCAGATAGTCCGGCACCTGGCGGATGATTTGGTTGCGTGTCTGCAGGATGTAGAGCTGGTCTTCGTTGGGGCCTTCGAAGGTGAATTCTATCTCCTGATGCGGGTAGTTCTCGTTCATAATAAGGTGTTTGGCAAAGCGCAGCAGGCGGTTATAGATGGCAGGGAAGCTCTTTTCCAGCGAGGTCTCACCGCTGCGAACCTGATGTGAGGCCTGTTCTTCCGAGATGGGCAAAGTGTGCACCAATCCCGCCACCACGTCCTCGCCCTGACTGCTGAGCGTGAAATCTCCATTGAGGCAGATACCGGGCCCTTCCACCCAATCCGCATGTGTAAACAGCACTCCTGAGCCAGATTGCACCGAGATGTTGCCCATCACCATCTTTTGGATGATCACCGCCGTGCCCCAGTCGTCTGAGATATTGAGTTTGCGCCTGTACATCTGCGCTCTGAGTGTGTTCCAGCTATCCAAGACGTGCCCGATAGCCTGCTGCAACTGCTTCATTGGGTCTTGCTCCAAAGTGATGTCATGCGCCGCCAAAACCGCCTTGTAGTCCTCACACATCGCCTGCATCACACTTGAGGAAAAGTGCGTCTTCTGGCTCACCGTGTGCCTCTTTTTATAACTCAGCATCACCTGATCAAATTCATCCCTCGCAATCCCATAGGCCATGCCCCAGCTCTGGATCAGCCTTCGGTAGCTGTCCCAAGCCGTCCAGCCAAAACTGGGCTGCTGCGAGAGCAATACCTCGTCATTGAGCCCGATATTGAGGAAGGTGTCCATAGCGCCGGGCAAACTCATCGGCGCACCCGAGCGAACCGACAGCAGCAGCGGCTTCTGGGCATCTCCCAATCTGCAGCCCGTGTGCCGCTCCAAACGCTCCAACTGCTTTTTGAAGAGCTGTTGAAACTCCAGCGAGATGTCCGGATGCGTCTTGATGATCTCACGGTTGCGGTAGAGCTCGGTAGAGATCACAAATCCCGGTGGAATGGGGAATCCATAGCGCCAGAGCTTTTTGAGGAAGTAAGCCTTGGAGCCCATCATCACCTGGTTTTCCAGATGCGAGCTACCCGCATGCAGACGGAAGAACAGCCTGTCAGGATCGTAGGACATCAATTGGATCAGGTCGCTGGAGGAGAACATCTGCTTTATCCCGCCCAAAGTCTCCATCAGATTGGTGATGAAGACGTCCAAGCCCTGCACCATGAACGATCCCATCAACAGCTTGCGGTAAAATGCTTCCGCTTCCATCTCGGTATCGATGCCCGCGCTGCCTCTGCGCCTCAATTCGGGATCGTAATAGCGGTAGTAGTATTCGTTGATGATCTCATTTACGCTATCTTTGAGCAGCCTCACGATGTCCATGTATTGGCTGATCGTGCAATTGCGGCTGCTCAGAGCCGCCTCAAACATCTGCACGGCACTGCTGAAGGCTTCATTGGTGAGCATTTCCTGCTCCAATGCGAGGTCGTAAAGCTCCAAGATGCGCACGATGCGGCGCAGGTTTTTGCCATTGATGTAGTTGATGTTGATCTGCTTGATATTGTATTCAAATAGCCGCCGCAGCACGTTTTCGATCCTGAAGACCATGCCCATGGCTTCCAGCTTCGGCTCGCGGTAGACACCATACATGGAAGGGATGCCGGCGGCGATGTGACGTTTGTAAAAGATGTTTTCCCAGCCAGATGAGGGCACGGGATTGAGGATGATGCCATTCAGCTTGCCGATATAGCCCAAAAGCTGACGGATAGAGCTGTCGTAATCCCGCCTCACCAGGCTGGTGCGCAGGCGGTTTTGCTCCTTGAAATCAAAAAACTTGTAGCGCGTGAGAAACTTCACGATGTCATAGGGATCGAGGCCGTATTTATCTTTGAGCAGCAGATGGATGTGGCAGAGCAGCTTCAGCCGCTTGAGCCAAAAGTCCAGCTCTTTGCCCTTGAATAGCCGCTCCAAGCTCTGCCAGGAAAGCGCCAAAAGCCCCTCCACCTCAAGCTGCGCCTCCTCCAAAAAGGCGTTCAAACAGTCCTGCTGCTTACTTAACATGGGATCGCCGCTCTTGAGGTAGTTCATCACATCGGCGGGAACCAGAGCCTCCAGACGCTGCTCATCGAGGTCTCGCCAATAGTGCATGATGCTGGCACAGAGCTGGATATGCGTGTTGTTGCTCTCCGTGTGCACCTGCTTGCGCAAGAAATGGATCAGTCTGTCCTGCCGCTGTCCCATATCATCGATCTCGGTGCTCAGGTCTCTGATCTCGCCTTCTGCGCCGATCTCGCTGTAAAAGACGGGAAACTGACGCAGCAGATGTCTGAGCTGGATGAAAACGCCCTTGATCTCCGCATTCAAAAGCGCCGAAACGTCCTTCTGAAAGAGGTCTTCGTCCGAGATCAGGATGCCGTGTTTGCTCACGTTGATCACCAGATTGGCCAATAAGTCCTGACACAGCGTGGGGTTCAGCGCAATCAGCTCCATGTAGACACGCAGGTGCTTGATATGCGTCTTATCGGCATTGACTTGCCAATCTTCGCTGATGCTCACCTCGCCCGGAGCGGTGAAGGGAATGAGCGTAAACCTATGGATAAAGTGCTGGATCTGCGCCTTGACGCCTGAGCTGATGATGGTCTTGCCAAAGCCGCTCAGGCAATCCAACACGATGCTCATGTGGCTCTGGTGGAAGCTCTGTAAAGCCTCGCTCACCGTGTCGATCACGTCCACAATCGCCGAAGCGGGCATCTGTTTATACAGGCCAGTCAGCTCTCGATTCAAGTCCCAGAGCAGGTTTTCCCGCAGCTCCTCCATTCCTTCCAGCTTGAGCAGCGCAAAGAGATAGCTCAGCCTCTCTTGCGGCTCGGAGATGTGGATAATGTTTTCCCTAAAGCGTTTGGCGATGTCACTATACGAGGGAATCTGGCAGATGCTGTCAAAGCTGAGCTCTTGCTCCAATTGCGCTATACTCTCCTCCCAGAAGCCCGCCTCTGGGAAGGGAATGTCGATCTCATCCGGCAGCAAAGCGCTTTGACTCCGCCAGAATAGCAGGCTGCCCAAAAAGCTGTCATGCAGCAAGACCAAAGCCCGCTCATGTAAACCTGACACATCCGGAAGCGTGAGTAAGCCCTTGCGCAGCAGGCCGTTGTGCCGGATGTAGAGTCCCTTTCTCTGGGAAACTTCTGATTCCAGCCAAGCTAAAATCTCACTCAATAATTCCACGTCCGGCTGCTCCAAGACAGCTATACCACTCAGGAACTCCAGCACCTCGGCGCCCAATTTCAGCGCCTGATCATCTTCTTTGATGCCTCGGGAAATATGCAAATAACACTCAAATACCGCCCGTAAAGCCCGGCTGTTCTCTTCCAGCGAGACAAAAAACCACAAGTCCCCCAAGATGCCCTTGCGCAAAAGCTTCAACGCCAGGGAGGGGTTCATAAAGGGATGATAAACCTCGTCCAAAAGCTCGCTCAGACGCTGGTGTATGCCAAAGTGATTTGCGCTCACACTCAAGAGCCACTCCGCTTCGGGAGTGAGCACTATCTGAGCTGGCTTAGTGACTGCAAGGTTGGCATTTAGGGCTTTGGAATCGAGATTGTCCACTGGGTTCCTCATAGGTTTATTTGCTTTTTTGCAATTTATTTTATCGGGGGCTTTTCTGTCAAGCTCAAAGAACGGCAGCACCTCCATTCTGCGCAAACAAGCGGTTTTTTCCCTTTTTGCTTGACCGCTTTCAGCCCTTCAAAATGATGGCCGAAAGACATTTTTCATGAGGAGTTTATCAATGCACAAAAGACAGAAGGCAAGGCGGAAGCGGGATTAAACCATGAATTTCCACCAAAAGCAGACCTGGGCAAACTACGATCCAGCCGGCTTCATCGACCAAAAGCTGAGTGCCGTGCGAGCGCTCATCCCTCCGGAAGTGAAGACCATTCTGGACGCCGGCTGCGGCAATGGTGCCATCACCAACGCCCTGCAAGACGACTACGACATCGTGGGCTTGGATTTTTCTGAAGCCGCATTGCAGCACGTCACCGCCCCCAAAATACGCGGCTCCATCACCCAGTTGCCCTTTGAAGATGCGCAATTTCAGCTCTGCATGTGCCATGAAGTGTTGGAACACCTAAAGCCCGCTGAGCAGGATCAGGCCATCGGGGAACTTAAGCGCTGCAGCTCCAAATACATCATGATCTCCGTGCCCTACAAGGAAAACTTGAGGCAACACTTTGCCAAATGCGCCAATTGCGGCTGTGAGTTTCACGTCTATGGCCACCTGCAAAGCTATGATCAGCACAAGCTCAACGCTCTACTGGGCCCAGAATATCGCCCGCTAAAAACCCAGATCATGGGGCCTCCCCAAAAAAGAAACCCAGATTGGATCATCGCCTTCAAACAAACGCACTTGGGGCAGTGGTTCCATCCCGATTTTTACCTCACCTGCCCCTGCTGCAAGGCCGGCAGCTTTATCCACAAAAGCAACCTCCTCACCAAGCTTACCAACGCCCTGAGCCGCATCATCTCAAGCAGCAAACCATACTGGCTCTTGGTGCTCTATCAAAAGAGATAACCACCACTTTTATCCCCCTCGTTTTTACCTGATCCTAACACCTCGTCACCCGCTTGGCCCTTGCTTAGCCGCAGGGTGATGCCGTGGTGATACTCGGGTTTTTCCCGAGTGGCTCCGAGTAATCACCGGGCGGCTAAGCAAGGAAGAGGTAGGGTCGCTAGCCGTACGGGCGCTCGCTGGAGCGCCGTTATACGGTGGATGGCAGTATGATCTCTTGCCGGAGCGACCTTCCCCAAAACCACTCGCACCCTCGCCAAAACCACCCGTATCTACACCTCCAGCGCAGCAGCTAACAACTAACCACTAACAACTGGACGGCGCAGCCGTCCCAGCCGCCCGTTCAAAATCGCATTTTGTTGTTGACAGTTTTTCAGCCTTTTTTATCATTGCTCCCTGCTTGGTGTGCGCCCTGCTTTGCTTTTGTAAATGCTACAAATGCGCAGAGTTACACTTAGCAGGCTCGTGTTGTAATTTTATGTTAACGCAAGGAGATATGATGAATTTCAGGATTTTCGACCCGCCAGAAATTTTAAAAAGTAGAGCCTCCCGTTCTACTCGGGGGAGCCGTCTACCCATCTACCTTGGTGTTACATCTCAAACCTTTAACATCATTACCTCCTCACCTCGCTTTGGAAAGAGACCCGCTTGTGTATGCACCAATTTCAACAATAATCGTCGCACATTATTCCTTGAAGAGTATCTCTGCATCCACAATACGGAGCCATATTTCCTCATGCCGGGCCTACACCTTCAACCGTCAAAATCAAACCGGTCTTCGCCTATCATCTGCCCTCTGCGGCAAGATAGGAAAAGCCACTCTCACTTTAACCCCTCATATCTAAAACAACATTAGGAGACAAACCTATGAAAAAACACTTTTCTTATGTCCTGCTGTTAGCTCTGATGCTGAGTATTTTCAGCTTGGGCTATTCAGCCACTGTGCAGATAGGTACTGGAACTGGGAACACATCAGCATTCCCGATTACCAGCGTCTATGGGTATACTTACTCTCAGCAGATCTACACCCAAGAGCAGATTAACCATGCCGGTGAAATCACCAAAATCCGTTTCTGGTATGTGTCCGGTAATTTGACCAACAACAGAGATTGGGTTATCTACTTGGGACACACGCAGAAAACGAGCTTTGCCAGTAACTCGGACTGGGAACCTATAGTTAATCTCACCCAAGTATTTAGTGGTGATATACTATCCATGGTGCCCACAGGTGCCGGCTGGATGGAGATCACACTGACTACACCCTTCCCTTACAACAACACTAATAACCTGCTCGTGGCTGTGGATGAAAATACACAGGGTTATGCCAGCATGAGTTGGGGAGGATTTACCAGCGGAGCCAATACAGGCTTGCGCTTTTATAGTGACAACACTAATCCTGACCCAACCAATCCCCCTACTACAGGCAATAATTTGAGCAGGTCTAGCACCATCAACCGTATCCAGCTTGTCTTCCCAGACACTGTCCCACCTCTGGCTCCCACGCTTGTATCCCCTGTTAATGGTGCTCAAGTGTACAGTGGTCAAGCGTTGAGCTGGACTCTACCCGCTGGATCTGCAGACGCTACCGGATATGACGTTTATATCGACGGCACCAAGGTAAGCGACAATCAACCCTCAACCTCCTATACTCTTTCAGGTTTGGATACAGG
>Ga0116178_10002306_pt1 | contig 15065 bp, 6 predicted proteins | sample AD_STIC12_MetaG_FD_89880 | JGI IMG/M metagenome (GOLD analysis project Ga0116178, IMG submission 89880) | Active sludge microbial communities of municipal wastewater-treating anaerobic digesters from USA - AD_STIC12_MetaG | ecosystem: Engineered > Bioreactor > Anaerobic > Digestate | place: USA... | reverse complement strand
TTCCCGCGTTGGCAGTGGCAAGCCGTTGAATAGTCAGAGTCATTTGATCAGACGTTGAAACAACACATGGGGAAATAGGTTGAGCTGTTAGAGTAAGCACGACTGATCCGGCAGTTTTATCGGCAGCGCTTGGGGTATAAACAGGTTTTAATATTGATGGATTGTTAAAAGTTCCAGTACCTGAGCTACTCCAGCTTACTGATGAATAATGTTGCGCTGTTCCATTCAAAGTATATGTAGCATCTTCACAAATTGTTGCATCACTTCCCGCGTTGGCAATGGCATTCCGTTGAATAGTCAGGATCATTTGATCAGACGTTGAAACAACACATGGGGAAATAGGTTGAGCTGTTAAAGTAAGCGCTACTGATCCGGCAGTTTTATCGGCGGCGCTTGGAGTGTAAACCGGTTTTAATATTGATGGGTTATTAAAAGTTCCTGTTCCTGAGCTACTCCAGCTTACTGATGAGTATCGTTGCGCTGTTCCATTCAAAGTATATGTAGCATCTTCACAAATTGTTGCATCACTGCCGGCATTAGCTACTGCAAGCCGTTTAATAGTAAGAATCATTTGATCAGACGCTGAAACAGCACATGGGGAAATAGGTTGAGCCGTTAGAGTAAGCACGACTGATCCGGCGGTTTTATCGGCAGCGCTTGGAGTGTAAACCGGTTTTAATATTGAAGGATTGTTAAAAGTTCCTGTTCCTGATGTGCTCCAGCTTACTGATGAATATCGTTGCGCTGTTCCATTCAAAGTATATGTAGCATCTTCACAAATTGTTGCATCACTTCCCGCGTTGGCAGTGGCATGCCATTGAATAGTCAGAGTCATTTGATCCGATACTGAAACAGTACATGGGGAAACAGGTTGAGCCGTTAGTGTAAGTACAATTGATCCGGCGGTTTTATCAGCAGCGCTTGGGGTATAAACAGGTTTTAATATTGATGGGTTATTAAAAGTTCCGCTACCATTTGTCTGCCATTGAACGGTTGAGTAAGATTGTGCGGTGCCATTGAGGGTATAGGTTTGATTTTCGCAAATTGTCTGGTCAGCGCCGGCATTAACAACCGGTTTATGTTCAATAGTTATCATTAAACATTCCGTAACATCTTCACAACCAGGATTTGCTAATGCTTTAAGACAAATCTGCACCATCCCACTTGCCAAATCAGCTCCACCATGAATGTAAGTTGGGCTAAGAGTCTGTCCGTTAATAAAGTAGCCATCACCAGTTGTGTACCATTGGAAGCCAGTACTATTTTGTACTAACCCTGATAAAGACAAAGACTCTCCCTGACAAATTACGGTTTCGGATTCGATAATTGCAGTTGGAGCTTTATTTATAAAGATAATTACAGTGTCGGCCGCATTATTACATCCTTCTGCCGCATAGGCATTTAAAACAAGGGTAACGTTTCCATTAAATATGTCATTCTCTCCGGGGTAATAACACGGTTTTAATATGTTCGGGTAATCGAACCAGCCATCACCGTCAGATGTCCACTCTAACGTAACATAATGTCTTGCGCTGGCATCATTCATACAAACATGTTCATTGGAACAAATAGTTTTATCAATACCAGCATTAGCTTTTGCGTCACGGCATCCAGAGATCTCTATAGTTAAAATTACAACATCAGACGCTATAATGGCACAAGGGTTAATTGGTTGGGCTATAAGAGTTAACTCAACAAACTCGTTGTAAACATCCAATTGTCCGTGAATATAAGAAGTATGCAAATTTTCAGGATTACTAAAAACACCATCGCCATCGGTTTGCCACATAATGGCAGAGTAGTTTTCTGCAATTGCTTCATCTGTCATATATATTACGCCTTCCGATATAATAGTATCATTCCCCGCAAAAGCTGTTGGGTTGGGTTGTATATAAAATGTTTTGCTTTCTACGGTTCCTACCTGACATGGTGATTTCGGTTTTGCAGTTAAGGTCAAAACAAAATAACCTTGCTGCCTGTCATTAGTTCCTGGATAATATTTTGGGTTTACAATATTTGTTGAGCTTAAAGTTCCATCACCTGTATAAGACCAGGAAACACCATTATTACCAGTTACCTCAGCATTCAATTGCAAAAAAGCACTTGTCGCACACATTGCATTGGTATCTGGCCCAAATGATAAAATACGTGGTTTCTGTTGAATATAAAGATTAATATTTTTAGTAGCAGGCAAATCACACGGAGGTATCGGTAATGCATTAAGAGTTACAATTGTACCTGAATTTTCAATATCTTGTGGGCCGGGTGTATATTGTGTGGGGATAACATAAGGATTTGAAAACGTACCATCTCCTTGTGTAGTCCACAAAATTGATGAGTGGTTCGAAACAGCTCCGGTTAAAGAAAAAGTAACGCCTTCGCATCTTTTTATGGTAGTCGGACCAAGCGCAGTAGGGGCCACATTAAAACTCAAATTGATAGAATCGCAAATATTGACATTACAAGGTGATATTGCCTCTGCACAAAGAATTAATATAATACCATTATTGCCGGTTGAAAGATCTGTTGATGATGGAAAATATTGAGTAGTTGAAGAATTTGGATCAGAAAATGTACCGCTTCCACTTGTTGTCCAAAGTAATGAACCGACATTTGAAACTTGAGCAGATAAACTAACAGGTTGAATTCCACAAGTACTCATATCCTCTCCGGCATGAACCTCAGGAAAATGTATAATGGTTAATGTAATTTCATCATAGGCAGTAGCAGTACAGGGAGCTAACGGCTGCGCTGTAATAGTGAGATTTACAGTTCCAGTTATTTTATCCTGAACCCCTGGTGTGTAAATTGCGCTCTCCAGATATGGATCGTTAAATACGCCATCCCCTGAGGAAGTCCATTCAATGGAACTACTATTCAGAGAGGTAGCTGACAATTGATAATTTCCATTTTCACATAATTGTCCATCAGGCCCTGCATCAACAATGGGATGATAGTTTACTTTCGCAGTTTTTTGATCTGATGACGTTAGATTCCCCGAGCTAACCGTTAGATACAATTCTATAGGAGCTTCAAGAGTCAACGGAGGAGGCGTCGGACTATTAGAGTAATAGCCTGCAATGCTCGAAGTCCATTCGTATAAATAGGGGCCGCCATTACCAATAAATTCCACAGCTTCAAAGAATATCTGATTATTAACACAAACAGGGTTTTCTGTGAATTTGATATAAAAATCTAAATTTATTGATGACTTAATGTTAGTAAACATTGAAAGACTGGTAGGATACCATTTTCCATTAGTTACATAGCCAGTTTGAACATAATATGATGCTGTTGTTACGATGTAATCTTTCTGAGTGTCTTGTAAGAAAAAACGAAACTCTATAACCTCCCCATAACTAAAACCGTCTTTTTCAGGTGTTGAAGTATCATCCCCAAATAAAGTCAGAATTATATTCTCCTGTCCAGTCCACATCCTTGCTCCTCCACATTTTCGCTCCCCGTTTAAAAGATAAAAACCACCAATATAATCACCATATTTTAAGGGAATATCATTGACACGGGGATAAGATGAAAGAGGAACGATATAACCGTGAATCGTTTCCGTAATTGAAGGTTCATCCCATATTGGTGGAAAATTTCCATTACTTCTCATCCCGGAATCCAAATCTTCTCTAATTAACTCCCAGAAATTGTCAGGATCAGTTGGTATATCATCTACTTTAACTTTTTCGGATATTTCCGCCTCGTTTATATTTAAAGAAATATAATCTAAAGAATTTTGATTGGTTCTGATGATGGCTTTAGCACCACCTAAAATCATCATATTCAATAAGAGAAACAGCAATCCGCTTTTTATAAAAAAATAGTAAAATTTACGCATGGCTCCCACTTTTTATTTGTGTAATAACAAGCTAAATTCAATCCTCCATAATCAAAATTATTCAATAAGAGTACTTAATAAAAAAATATGCAGAGTTTTGGTTAATAAGTAGTCCACAATTTGTTAATAATTTTCGATGCTAAATTAATAATAAAAAAGTAGCTGATTAATAAAGGAGAAAAACTATCAAGAGCTTAGTTTGTATTATATTGATCCACAAAACTATAATTATATATTTTATAATGATTATAAATAAAGGATTCGTCGCACAGTACGAATGTGAAAAATTAAAAACTTTATTATTAATGTTGATAACTTTTTGTTAAAGATCAATTTTCAGTTTTTCTTTTTCTGTTTTTGCAATTATGACGGCTCCGCATGTATCACTCCAAACATTAACTGTTGTTCGGAACATATCTAGAATCCGATCAACGGCTAAAATCAACCCCACCCCTTCTAAAGGAAGGCCAACAGCAGTAAGCACTATAGTAATCATTACAAGACCTGCCATTGGTATTCCGGCAGCGCCTATGGAAGCTAACAAAGCAGTAAGCACTACAATTATTTGACTGACAACAGAGAGTTCAATACCATACGCCTGCGCAATAAACATTGCCGCCACACATTCGTACAAAGCCGTTCCATCCATATTGATAGTAGCTCCAAGCGGTAAAACAAAACTACTTATTCTTTTAGATACACCTGAGTTGTTTTCAACGGCATAAATAGTAAGAGGTAATGTTGCGCTGGAGGATGATGTGGAAAATGCAGTAATCAACGGTGTGCGCATGGCATTAAAATGCTGCAGTGGGCTCGTTCTTCCTAAAACCTTTACAAGCAAAGGCAAGGTAACAGCCGAATGTATTATCAGGCCAAAAAGGACAACACACATATAGAGACCCATGCTTTGCATCAGAGCTACTAAATCGGTCTGTTGTGAAACCTTTTCTGCTACCAAACCAAATATTCCAAAAGGTGTGAATTTAATAATAAACATAGTAAGCTTCATCATCACCTCAACAACTCCATTAAAAAAACCTGTTAGTATCCCCTGATAATCTGACCTTATCCTTGTAATAAAAAAACCAAATAACATAGCAAAAAAGATAACCGACAACATTTGACCGTTCGACGACATGGCAAAGAAAATATTATCTGGTATAATTTTGATAAGCGTTTGACCAAGTGTATCGCTATTAACATCTAAGTCAACAGTTTGCGACAAGTTTAAATCAGCACCAACCCCTGGCTTTAAAATATTGACTAAGACCAAACCGGTCAAAATAGCAAAGCTGCTTGTTAATATATAATAGATGATAGTTTTAAGCCCTAATCTTCCGATACTTTCTGCACTGCCAATATTGGTGATTCCCGAAACAATAGAACTGAATATCAATGGTATGATAATCATTTTTAATGCACGAAGAAATACTTCTCCCATCCATGCTATGTATCCTACATAATTTTTTAAGTAAATTCCAAACAGAACGGCTAAAATTAAGGCAATGAGGATTTGCCAATGAAGTTCAAGTTTTTTCATAACTCTATTTTTTCAAAACAATCTGCTTATCCATTGTAGATAGAAGCTTAATGAGGCTAAAATAATTCAAATTATGAACAACCATTTTGAAAAAGGAACCTCAGGGATAATAATTCATTTTTTTTAGAAAAAGATAACTTGCCAAAGATGGTGGTAATACATAGTGTAACCAAGCTGAGAATTAGCAATCAAACAAAATCATATTAGCTTTTTTGTTGATTCTCAATAAATATTTTTCCAATATCTGCTACTGACTTTTTTATTGGGATAAATTGATAATTAAGAAAATTTTTGATTTTGGTATTATCATAAAATATCTGTTTTGAGGCTGAATTTGCTATTTCTTTTGTAATTAAAGGTTGAAATCCAAATAAAGTCATAGGATAACAAATACGCCAGGCCAATTGCAATATACATGGTGAAAGCTTAAAAGAAGGTTTTTTCTTTTCAAAAGTATCGGTTATTATTTTGAAAAGCTCTTTATAGGATAGGTTTTCGGAGGATATGATAAAACGTTCATTTTTCATTTCGACATCCATTAAAAGAACCATTATTTCAGCTACATCCCTAACATCCACAAAACCCATTACACCTTCCGTATAAAAACTAATACCTTTTGCCACTTTTGCAATGAGCTGAGAACTATCTGTTTTCCAGTCGCCAGGCCCTAAAATTATAGACGGGTTGACAATAAATGCTTTAAGGCCCTCTTTGGTAGCACGCCAAACCTCACGTTCAGCAACATATTTACTAATTGCATAAAGTGAATTACCTCTTGATTCTTTCCAGCAATTGGTTTCGTTTAATGTTTCGCCTTGTTTAGTCAGGCCAAGAGTTGATACGGAACTAACGTAACAAAACTGGATATTTTCTATCTCGAGGCAAGCGTTTACAAGGTTTGCTGTACAGTTGTAGTTTGTTTGGACAATAACGTGTTTATCGCGAGGCTGAAAAGAGACTAAAGCAGCGCAATGATAAACCTGTGAAACTTCCTTAAGGGCTTCCCTAATAGAATGTATTTCAAGAAGGTTTCCATTAATAAATTCAATCTGATGAGAATAGTCATCAAAAGAGTCATTATAAATAGCGAATGTCTTTTTTATTCTATTTAAATCACTTTCAGATCGTTTAAATACCCGTACGCTTTTTCCCTTTTTCACAAGATTGTGTAAAAGATGCGAGCCTAATAATCCCGTTCCGCCAGTTACTAAAATCATTTGGCAAAGGTAAAGTTGTAAAAGGATTAAATATTAAAATCTCTATTTCTTAAAGCAGTGTTTCTTTTCAAATTACCAAACTGATAATCAACATGTTAATAATGAAGTTATTAGACTTGAATTCAAAAACTAAATCAATCGAACAATTATTGAATAACCAGGTTAAAAAAAAATATGATTTTTTGACAAATTCATTGGTGTTAAAAAAAAAATCTATATTTGCACCTTTATTTACATTACTAATAATCAAATCTTTAAATTTAAAATTATGACAAAAGCAGACATTGTGAATGAAATTTCAAACAAAACTGGAATTGAAAAGGTGACGGTTCAAGCTACTGTTGAAGCCTTTATGGAAGCTGTTAAAAATTCAATGATTAATGGAGATAACGTTTATTTACGTGGATTTGGCAGCTTTGTCATAAAGAAAAGAGCACAAAAAACAGGTAGGAATATTTCGAAAAATACTACCATTATCATCCCTGCTCACAACATCCCGGCATTTAAACCAGCAAAATCCTTCGTTAACGCAGTGAAAACCAACACAAAAGTAAAATAATCAATAAAAACTACTATTATGCCAAGCGGAAAAAAAAGGAAAAGACATAAGATGTCAACACATAAACGTAAAAAACGTTTGCGGAAGAACAGGCATAAGAAGAAGTAATTAAGCGCTGCGAAATAATTATTAACTGACGTCAAATTTTTATTTGTTCAGGAGATTTTTTCGACTTTCATTAATTGCATTTTCAGGATTTTTCCTAAATAGCATTATCTTTTCAAACAATGTGATGTGGAGAGGGAATTTATTATAGATGCAAATTCGGCAGGTGTAGCTATTGCTTTGCTTGAAGATAAAGCTCTTGTAGAACTTCAAAGAGAAAAATCCAATAAAAAATATTCAGTAGGCGACGTTTATCTGGGCAAAGTCCGAAAGATCATGCCCGGATTAAATGCCGCATTTGTTAATGTTGGTTACGAAAAAGATGCTTTTTTGCATTACCTTGATCTTGGCCACAATGTACGCTCATTGAATAAATATACTAGATTAGGTATTTCAAATAAAATTGAATCTTTATCATTATCAGATTTTAACCTTGAGCCAGCAATTGAAAAGACAGGTAAGATTTCTGAAGTGTTGAGCGTAAACCAGCAAATCCTTGTACAAATAGCCAAGGAGCCCATTGCTACCAAAGGCCCTAGGGTAGCTTCCGAGATTTCATTTGCCGGAAGATTCCTCGTTTTGGTTCCATTTTCTGATAAAATTTCTATCTCTGCTAAAATCCGCAGCGTAGAAGAAAGACAAAGGCTTAAAAGGCTAATCAAAAGCATAAGGCCTAATAATTTCGGAGTAATTGTGCGGACGGTAGCTGAAAATAAAATGGTTGCCGATTTGGATAGCGACCTAAAAGATTTAGTAAACAAATGGTATTCCCTTGCACAGAAGCTTTACAAGGCTGAGGCGCCGAAAAAAATTGTTAGCGAGCTTGATCGTACATCTGCCATTTTGCGTGATTTGCTTAATGTATCATTCAATAATGTGTATGTGAATGATGCTACACTTGCCGAAGAGATTAAAAACTATGTAAAAACTATTGCTCCTGAAAAGGCCAAAATCGTCAAATATTATACCGGAGCAAAGCCCATCTTTGATCAATTTGGTATAAACAAACAGATCAAGAGTTCTTTTGGGAAAATTGTAACCATTAAAAGCGGTGTTTATCTGGTAATCGAACGTACAGAAGCTATGTACACCGTTGATGTTAACTCAGGGAAGAGGGTTAACCGTGATAACAATCAGGAAGTCAACTCGCTTGAAGTAAATCTTGAGGCTGCCGTTGAACTGGCAAGGCAACTCAGGCTTAGGGATATAGGCGGCATCATCGTAGTTGACTTTATTGATATGACCGTAGCAAAGCATCGCCGAGAGTTATATCAGAAATTAAGTGAAGAGATGGCCAAAGATCGTGCGCGGCACGTAATCCTTCCTCCAAGTAAATTTGGTCTGGTACAAATTACAAGACAGCGCGTCAGGCCGGCAATGGATATACAGATACAGGAAAAATGCCCGGTATGCAATGGCACAGGTGAAATCAATCCTTCAGTACTAATTATTGATGAAATTGAAAACAACTTACGCTATCTTATTGATGATCAAAATGAAAGAAAACTAACAATAACTACACATCCATTTGTTTACACTTATCTGATCAAAGGGTTCCCTTCGTTACTAATGAAATGGAGACTACGCTATAAAACATGGATAAAAGTCAAGCCAAATAATTCTCATCATTTTCTAGAGTATCATTTTCTCAATAAAAACAACGACGAACTGAAAATGTAAAACCAATTCGATACACCTGATTCACTGATTTGAACAAGCCGGAAAAGAAAAAGAGGCATTTTCTTTCAAATAAATAAGATATGAGTATCCTGGTTTAATAGTTTGAAGGGTATTAATACCAGTTTCCGGCCAATAAAATTCTGTACCATCGGCAGTTTTAATCAATTGAAAATTACCCTCGAGTGAGAGTAGCATATCTTCAGCGGGTTGTTCGCACTGGCTAAAAACCGGAAAAATATTCCAGCCGTTAGATAAATCCTTCACCTCCTCTACTAAATTATACCCTGATACTGATAACTCTGCAAAAGAATTCATATTTATAATCAAACCCTTGGTTACATCCCATATTCCTATTGTATTAATATTTAATGCAGGCCAATAAATTCCTTGTTCGTTAAATGCATAAACAATTTTTTCAAGTACGGGAGAGAACAAGTCTTCGAATATTGGCGTAGCAGGTTGGATAAAAGTAGATATCCCACTCCAACCTGATTCAAGAGTTAGAATTTGAGTAAAAGTAGCTGGTAGCACATGAATAATGCTATTTTTTATGATTGTATCAGTAAGATATTGATTTGCTACAATCAGAGTAACGTCAAAATAACCTGATAGTAAAAAAGTTTTCGACGGATTCTGAACTGATGAATTAGTACTATCGCTAAATATCCATTCCCAAGATTGCGGCCCACCAGCACTAAGATCAGTAAATTGAACTGTTTCGCCAATTTCAACCGTGTATTTATCGGCCATAAAATTTGCTACCAACGGGTCAATAATGTTAATAAAATCGGGTTTTGTAACTGTATCTTGTAAGTACTCGTTGGATACAATAAGGCTAACAGAATATATTCCAGGCTCACTATAACTTGTCAATGGGTTTTGATCTATAGAGTTACTGTAATTTCCAAAGTCCCAAAACCATGATGTCGGGTCTCCCGTGGTAAGATCAGTAAACTGTATCAATTGAAAAGTAAGAGCTACTTGCATGTCAGTGCTAAAATCAGCCTCCAATTCTGGTATCACTTTTATATAATCCAATTTTACTTTGCTTGAGCTGTAACTCCCTCTTCTAATTCTAAGTAAAACAGAATATTCACCAGGGTTCTGATAAATATGTTCCGGATTTTGTAATTCAGAGTTTTGACCGTCCCCAAACGTCCAACTCCATTTTTCAGGAAATCCAGTACTTAAGTCAGTAAAACTTACAATTTCGCCAACAACAACCAACATTGTATCAGCAACAAATTCAGCTATTAGCGGTTGACGGATATATAGATAATCAGTTTTCGTGATTGTAGAGGATTGATAAAGATCGTTGGCAATTAAACTAATTGTATAATACCCTTCTTGTTCAAAAATATGTACTGGGTTTTGGTCAGAGGAATATTGTCCATCACCAAAATCCCACCACCAGGTATCAGGGTTACCTGTGGTAAGGTCGGTAAAATATATGTTTTGACCCGTCCAACCAAAAGTAGTGTCTGCTTCAAAATCAGCAATTAAAGGTTCAAGAATGGTAATATAATCTGTTTTAACAACAGTATTTTGAAGATAATTATTGGCTACCGTAAGTGTTACGGTGTATTTGCCAGGGTTGGCGAAACTTACGTTAGGATTTTGCAAAAAACTTGTAGTTCCGTTCCCAAAATCCCACAACCATGAAGTTGGCGAGCCGGTTGACAGATCGGTAAAACTAATAGATTGACCAGGGAGTGCAACTGTTTGGGAAGTCATAAAATCAGCAATTAAAGGCTTGAGAACCTGTATATAGTTTTCTTTTGTAGAGGATGACGTTTGTAATGAGTCTTTTACCGTCAAGGCTATCGAATAATATCCTATTGCATTGTATAAATGTGTAGGGTTTTGTTCTACGGAGGATTGCCCGTCTCCGAAATTCCAATTCCACGAAGTTGGCGCACCTGTGCTAAGATCAGAAAAATTGATATACCCTCCCAATACAACAAGCGTTGTATCTGCTTTAAAATCTGCACCTAATAACGGAAGAATAGTTATGTAATCATTTTTTGTAATGGTATCTTGAAGATAGTCATTAGCTACTATTAATGTAACATCATATACCCCTGGATTCGAAAAAGTTACAGTAGGGTTTTTCTCATTGCTTGTAATGCCATTTCCAAAATCCCATATCCATATAGTTGGCAAGCCAGATGAGAGATCAGAAAAAGTAATAGCCTGACCTTCTATTGACCAAGTTTTATTTGCAGTAAAGTCGGCAATAAGCGGAGGCAAAACTTGGATATAATCAGATTTTGTTTTGGTACTGCTTTGCGCCCCTTTCTGTACCATTAATGAGACAGTATAAATGCCTGGCTGCTGATAAACCTTAATCGGATTCTGTTGGAAACCATAAGACCCATCGCCATAAGTCCATACCCAGAGATTGGGATTACCAAGCGAAAGGTCGGTAAACTGTACTGGCGAGCCTGCCGCTAAAATAGTTGGGCTACCTGAAAAATCTGCCGCCAAAGGCTGATCAACAATTATAAAATTTATTTTCGTTACCGAATGTGAGTATTGTCCTTGACTGACTTGTAGTTTAACAGAATAGAAACCAGGTGTATTGTAAGTTTTTTGTGGATTTTGCTGGGAGCTATATGTGCCATCGCCAAAATCCCATAGCCAACTAAAATCCCCACCTGACAGATAAGTTGTTTGATCCGAAAATTGTACATTAAGCGGTGCAAGTCCTGTACGTGGGCTGGCAGAAAAATCAATATTGAAAGGGGCAAAATACTTAACTTCAAAAGCGCCATCCCAGATTACCTGAGGAGCATCTAAGAAAAAAGAGCCATTGGGAATAAATTTTATTTGTGTGGAATCGAGCAATGCTTCTCCATTGTACCAATTAATCTTGTAAAGACCAGGGGTTAGGGTGGACAAATAAATTTTCCCGCCATTTACCGGAGATGGAATACCGTTCTCTTTAAGATATTTCCAATTATAATTAATATTTTGAAACCAACCGGCAATATGATCATTTTTCCGAAAAGTAAATGCCCGTAGTTGAGGCATGTAATTCTCAAAAATATATCTGTCAATTTTTAAAAGCCCAGTTCCGGAATTATCTACTTCAATAATGTGTGTTCCGTAAGGAACATCAATGGTATAAGTAGTATTGGGTGAAGCAGTAGTATTTATAAGAGTTACGCCATCAAGTCTAATTTTAACTTTTGACAAAAAAGCCACTCCACTTGTTCGGACTTTAAATTTCCCTGGTTTCAGATAATTAACATGAAAAGCTGGCGGATTACGTAGTGAGGCATATAGGCTTCCAAATAAATGTTGCCCCATGTCTATTACGGCAGGACTAACAGAGCCTGATGGGCCGATATAAAAAGTATTGGCCGGCGCTTTTTCCGAGGTTGATGTAAAATCAGGGTAAACATTAAGTGTTTCATGAACAGAACTACCGGTTAGTGGCAGTTCGTGGTACCATGAAGTCTCTTTTATACCAACCTGAGTAATAAAATTGGAAATGGGTTGAAAGTAATTAAAAAAACCGTTTGGATAAAGATAATTGTTCCACCACCAAGACATAGCGGTACCCATTGTACCAGAAAATACTGACGACCATAAAACATTGTGAAAGGCTACGCCCTCCGGATCATTTTGAAATATGTTGTTTGGCTCGTGTCCTAAAGCAAACTCACTGATAATGTTTGGTTTTTGATACTTTTCGATATAATGACGTGAATAATTATATAATTTCATTTCCAGATCAGGAATAAAATCATAAATATGTAACTGGGAGTAACCTACTGAGCTATTATTCCAATACGCCGAATCATTTTGTGGCCATGCATAGCCTGATGATGCAGCACGTGAATAAACATCTTTACTTTTTACATAATTAGTTATCTCCAACAACCAATTAAATATCTGACTATAATTACTGTTGTAAAAACTTACATTATCAACTTCCGACATTATTTCCCACGAATGTAAGTATGAAGAGTAACCCCACCGTGCGTTGGAATATCTAAGCTTTTGTTTGAAATATTTTTTAGCAGTGGAATTTGTAAAAAAATCTTGTGGGTTTGCACAAGGGCCTCCGTTGGTATTTTTATATGGATTATCATCCCACCCCGGATTAACTCCCGTTCTTAGTTCATCATGAACAAGAAAGTGCAACTGGCAATATATATTTTTTTGTTCTAGTTTATCGAATACCCAATCGAGCGCCCATGCTCTATTTTGGCGACCCGCATAATTTCCCATTGCTCCCGACCCCCATTCCAGCCCAAATATCCATGGAGCCATGGTAATTTTTACATAGTTAGCGCCATAACTTTTTAGGGAGGTAATCCATTCATCGTAAATTGTAAAACCTGACGCCCATTCCGTCCATGCCAGATTGGTTCCTATCGCCAGAAATCTATCGCCATTGTCGTAAACTAAATTATTTCCGCTTCTTTTTACAAAACCCTTGTGTAAAGAGGTAATACACGTAAATTGTTGTGATGGAAATGAAGCTGTACCTTGTGTGTCAGTAATTTTAACTGTATAACTCCAAACCCCCTTTTGATTTGGAGAAAAACGAATTCGCCAGTCAGGTGCGCCATTTGGAGTTAATACATTAGGCTGCGTCATTGTAAAATCCTGATAATAAAAACCATCTACTACAAATACATTTCCCGAAGGAGAAGTAAAAGTGGCCTGTAAATTTACCTGGTCAAAATCGTAAGGAGAAGCATACGTAGCTGTTACATCTACAATAAGTTCGAATTTTTCGTATCTGGCAATTGTGGTGTTATTCGGTATTACTGAGTGGATAATAGGAGCTATTGCCTTAGCCTTATTATTCAAGGCTAAACAAAAAATACAATAAAGGAGCACAAATTGTAATTGATGTTTCATGCAATTTGATTCACAAAATTGTAAGGCAAAGTTAATAAAAATGTTTAAAGGTTAAGTTTGACATCCTGAATATCAGTTTTCTCAATTAAGGCTTTAAAGATATTGAAAGGCATTTTTTATTCTTTGCAGAGCTTCTAAAACTACCGATCTGGGACAAGCAACATTAATTCTCATAAAACCTTCGCCCCCAGTTCCAAAAAGCCTGCCATCGTTAAAACCAACCCGGGCCTTTTTGATAAAGAAATCTTTAAGATCATCGCCTTTCATTCCTGTTTTACGGCAATCGAGCCATATCAAATATGTAGATTCAGGGATAATAGGAGTAATTTGTGGTAAATACTCATTGCAAAAAACACAAACCAATTCCACATTTTTAGCGACATATTCGAGTAATTGTTTAAGCCAATCAGCGCCAAAGTTATATGCAGCCTGTAGCGCAACTGAACCGGCTATGTTTCCCATATTCAAATGTAGTTTATCATTCAGTATCGAATTATATGCATTCAGTTTTGCCTTATCAGGAATAATAAGATAAGAGGTGGAAAGGCCAGCCAGATTAAATGTTTTTGAAGGGGCATTGCAAGTTATGGTTTGATTGGAAACTTTTTTGGATAGCGATGCCAAAGGTATATGTTTGTGTGGCGAAAAAATAAGATCTGAGTGTATTTCATCCGAAATCATCAGCACATTATTCTCTAAACAAATATCGGCTAAGCTGGTCAACTCCTCTTTAGTCCATACACTACCTCCCGGATTATGCGGATGACTGATTAAAATCATTTTAGCTCCCTGAGCTTTTTTTCGCAGATCATCAAAATCCATACTTAATCTTCCCTCAATCAATCTTAATGGATTCTCAACCTTTTTGCGCCCATTGTTTTCTATAGCAGCAAAAAACGGAAAATAAACAGGTGGTTGAACGATGATTTTATCTCCCGGCTCTGTAAAGGCTAAAACCAACATATTCAAAGCAGGCACCACACCAGGGCTAAAGCTGATCCATGCCGGATTAATTTGCCAATTATGACGAACTAACATCCAGTTGGAAATAGCCGAACTATACTCCTCTGAACGGATCGAATAACCAAGAATTTCATGGTCAAGCCGCCTACGAATGGCTTCAATAATAAAATCAGGTGTACGAAAATCCATATCCGCCACCCACATTGGAATAACATCTTCGGTCCCAAAATAGAGCTTCCGAAGATCATATTTCACACAGTCAGTACCCTTACGACTAAT
>Ga0116178_10002299_pt1 | contig 15099 bp, 16 predicted proteins | sample AD_STIC12_MetaG_FD_89880 | JGI IMG/M metagenome (GOLD analysis project Ga0116178, IMG submission 89880) | Active sludge microbial communities of municipal wastewater-treating anaerobic digesters from USA - AD_STIC12_MetaG | ecosystem: Engineered > Bioreactor > Anaerobic > Digestate | place: USA... | reverse complement strand
GATTTTGTCAATCTAAAAAAACGTGGTGCTAATCTATTGGGGCTCTGTCCTTTCCACAATGAAAAAACACCCTCATTTAATGTTTCTCCCTCAAAAAACATCTATAAATGTTTCGGATGTGGTAAAGCAGGTGGTCCACTGCAATTTGTAATTGAACATGAAAAATTATCTTATCCGGAAGCTATAAGGTATTTAGCAAAAAAATATAATGTTGTTAATGACGTATTTGGTTTTCCTCAAGAGTATAAAGGATTGTTGTTATACCCTTTAATACTCAAGAATTATAATATTATATCGTTATTTAATAAATATATGACTTATCCTAAACATACTGTTCCTATCAAGGAAGTATTAAAAATGAGTTATATCCGTTTTATTATTGGATTATTTTCCATGGATGCAACAACCGATGTTGAAAAAGATTTAATAATGCTTCTTGAGACGATCACTAAAAAAGAAGTTATATTCAATAAATTTTATCCAGATATGCCTATATTGATTGAGGATAAGGATAATTTTACTGGAACTATTCTTATTGATGGGATTAGTATTAATGAAAGCGAATTTGATGAATTGCGTGAAATAATTTTAGAGCAAAACGGATTATCTATTGACTGGGTAAATGAGTACCATCCCGAAATGGAACATCATCTTGCTAAGATGATGTCAGAAAATCATTTTAGTATAGAGGATCAAATCATGATATGTGTTGCACTAATGCATAAAGATCCAAAAGAAATATCTGAGTGGACGATGTATCAGATGCAGCACATATTTGATAGATTGGTTACATTAAAGCAATTTGAAATATTTAGACCCATGGTAGATAAAGATTCTATCAAACAACTTAAAAATTATATTTACCATTATACTAAAAAAGGTAGATATGATGATATTAAAATCTCTGAAGAAGCATTTAGAGAAAAATATAAAGACCTATAAAAAAAACAAAAAGGAGAAAAATAACTTATGGCGAATAATTTTCTTGTTTCAGTTGCTAGAGCGGTTTTACGAGACCCCACAACTTTAGCCGGTATTGGCTATGGTACTGCAAATATTGATTCTGCACTTAATATTACCACACAGGAAACCGAGGTAAGAGGCGGTATCAATAACCCTTTGCTTTTCAAATATATTCACGATAGAAAAGTTGATGTAAAAATCACAGATGCTACTTTTAGTCCCACCATTCTTTCTTTAAATGCTGGCACTAGTGTTTTGAATGGTAGTGTAACAGCAGTAAAAACCGATTGTTTAACTTTGTCGGCTAGTGGTAGTGCGACATTGAATAGTACTCCTACAAGTACCAATGTTGAAGTATTCTTGCCAAACGGCACAATTCAAACGGTTACTCCTACTGGAAGCAATATTACTGTTTCTGGCGGTGCTAATCAGACTGTCACCGCTATTTATGACTATACTTCCGCATTGACTGACCAGGTTACTATTGAAACCACCAAGCCACCTTCAGTAGTTGATTTGACGCTTATTGCTGAAGTTCGAGATAGTTCAAACGTTATTCAGTATTATCTGCAAATTCATGTTCCGAAATTCCAGATTAACGGCAATTACAATCTCGCTCTTGCTGCCAATGGTGTTTCTACTCAGGCGCTTGAGGGCAGTTCGCTTGCGGTTACTTCTTCAGATTGTACAACTGGAGATTACTATGCAAAAGTGACTTGGATTCCTAATTCTTCAGAAGCCATTCCCGTCACTTCTATTGCCTTGTACCCTGCAATGACCTTTTCTGTTGCTGCCGGATTGCCTGCTAGTAAGCAATTGACTTTATATGGACTAAGAGGTGGCTTGAATGGCAATGTGATATTGACTACATCTGCGTCTTACCATATTACATCTGGATCAACCGGTCTTGCCGCCTACTTCAATGTGGGTGCAAATACCGGACTGGTTACCGCTGGGTCAAGTGTCGCCGCTGGATGGAACGCGATTGTCACAGCTTGCTACACTGATGCCACTTTGGGCACATTGACTGACGTTACTACGATTACTGCTACAGCATAATCTCTAGGCATTGTTATCTATAGGGAGGGCGAAAGTCCTCCCTATATTTTAGAAAAGGAGATCATTGCCTATGGATTCATATATTTTTAAAACAATATTAGATATTAGTGGTATCGCTGTAATGCTAGGAATATTAGTATTTTTTGGATTATCGGGATTTTATAACTTTATGTGGCTGAAAAAATCAAATTGGGAATTTTATTCTTGGATAAAGATAGGATATTTTATTGTTAGTATTATTTGGATTGCGATATACAGTTATACTTTGTTGAAAATAATTTTCAGTAACCCGATTGATACAAACTTTTTTGGTATTATTATTGTGAGGCCATCAGTATTACTTACAGGAATAACTTTTGCCTTTTCTTCTAGATCACGATACTATTCATTGCTCAAGGGAGGTAAGGAATGTCAGAGTCTACGCAGGAATTAATGAAATGGATTATTCCTTTGATTATTACCAATGGAGTAATGTTAGTAGGATCAATTATTGGCTGGATACTACAAGGGAAAAAAAGTAAAAAAGAATTACGCAATTCAGACCTATCTGCTGGTCAGATGGCTATTGATACTACCGCTGATGCTTTAGCAATATCAAAAGCCGCCGCCGCTCAAGTTAAAGAGGTTAGGGAAGAACTTAGAAAAAGTTGTGCCCATTATGAGCGCGAGATCGAAGCATTAAGAATGGAAATAGATGAACTTCGCTATGAGAATGAAGAAAAAGATGCCATGATAGAAGCCTTAAAAAGATGGGCAGAAAAGCTTGTTAGTCAAGTTAAACAGCACACTAATATTGCCCCTGCATATTTCGTTCCTCCTATTACAGTAAAAAAAAATAAAAATTATTTAGGATAAGAAATGGAAAAAATACAATTAAATATTCCAGAAATTAAATGGATTGAATTTGATTTTAATGGACAAAGAATTAAAGTTAAGCCTTATGCTGATTTGAATGATAAGCGATTGATTTTATCTACAATGATGGAATCTAAAGATAGCGGCAAAGTAGATAATTTTATCGGAAGCCAGATAGGTTTGATGTTATCTATTATTGACACGATGACCAATATTGAAATTAAAGATTTAGACATTGACAAGGCTGTCGTATCTGGCTTATGGAATGTAATTAAGCAGAATATCAAAAACTATGCTGAAATTTACCCTAGTTATAAAGAAATTAGAGAATCTGAACAGTTATCTGCTAGACTATCTGGGGTAATAGGAAAAGCGGAAATATTCATTGATAAGATTTCTCAGATTGATTTTTCAGATAAAAGTATCAAGAAGATGACAAAAGAACTGTCTGAAGGATTATCCAAATTATCTACTGTGTATCCTACCGTTCAACCTCCTACCACATAAAATTGGAATTTCATTGGGTAAATAATGTCAAAAAAATTTTGTAATTATGCCAAAAGACCTTGCCCTGATTGCGGTGCTAAGTTATTGGTAGAAGAAATTCGCAAGGATGAGAATGGTGTTTCTTATGTAGAAAAATTTGAGATCTGTGATGAGTGTGGGTATAATCATAATATTACAGATAAAAGGAATAGGAACACCAAGATTGAAATAGAAGAATAGGAGGTTACATGCCTGCTATTACTAATGATGCTATGCTGATACAAATACTTGGTGATGCTATGTCTAGAGTTATTGATGATTTAAAACAAGATTTTGTTGAAATCATCAAAAAATCGATCGAAGAAAATGTTTATAATCCTTATCCAGAAGGCCCAAATTATGACCGTCTATATGAAAATGGGGGATTTCTTGGTGCTTGGACTGCCGATGAGACTAAACGATTTGGCAATATGATAACTGCGAGAGTCGATATGAACCCTGAATTGCTGGCTCCTCCAGGTGATGGGCATCATCACGGTAATCCGTATGTTGATAGGCGCAATGAAATGGATAGAATAATCATGGAAGGTACAGATTGGGATATTGGTGGTGCAGCTAGGATTCCTCGTGACTATTGGACATTTGTAGAGCAGTGGATAGAAACAGGTCAAGCAGACTGGTATTTAGAACGTGCCATGACTAAACATGGTATTTGTTTTCAAAGAATATTATAAAAATATAAAGGAGATTTATAATGGAAGTGTTTGTTCAATATTTGTGGACATTACTACAAAACATTTTAGGTTATGTGTTACCGATTTTGGCAACTCAGGTTGCTATTTTGCTTGGTGCATGGATTGTAAAAGTTTTTGGTGATTTGAAGGCTAAACTTTCCGCAGACCAATTGGTCATGTTACAAACCGCGGTAAAAATCGCTGTGCAAGCTGCCGAACAATTAAAACTAAAAGATGCTGCTATTGACAAGAAAAATGAAGCATTGAAAATTGCTCAAAACTATCTTGATGCGCATAAAGTTAAAATTGACTTGGCTACTTTGGATGCTGCAATTGAAGCTGCTGTATTTGAAAATTTCAACGCTGCAAAATAAGAGTCGAGTAAAAAGGCAGGATTATTAATTTAATCCTGCCTATCTTTTTACGATGGAAAGTGAGGATTTATGCAAGAAAAATTAATTGTAATAGACAATAGCGTCTTACAAGAATATTACGTGTATTATTTTGATAAATATCCAAAAAGGAAAAAGGCTCCAGTAGAAAAACCGTTTCCGATATCGCTAAATCGCTTTATTGCCATGAAGAGAATGCAGCAAAATGATATGAAACAAAAATATAAAGAATTCTCTGTTTGGCTTGCAAGTTATTATAAAATTGCAAATCTAAAATTAGACAAAGCGAAGATGATATATCAATTTTATTTTTCAGATCATAGGCGTAGGGATATGGACAACTTGATGTTAAGCCCAAAGTTTTTTCAGGATGGATTTGTTGAAGCAAATGTTCTCGTAGATGATAGTGGTGATATTTTAGAAATAGAATTTGGAAGTTTTAAATATGATAAAAATAATCCGAGAGTTGAAATAATTTTAAGGTGGGAATAATGGCTAGAGAAGAAATGCATAGAAAAGAAAAAATTTGTGGTATATATTGTATTGAGAATTTAATTAATGAAAAGAAATATATTGGACAATCTACTGATATTTATACAAGATGGCAAGGTCATATAAATTGGTTAAAACGTGAAGATACAAGATATGAAAAGAATCCCCATTTAATATATCCGCATTTAAAAAATACGGAATAGGAAACTTCTCTTTTTATGTATTAGAAGAATGTGAAAAAGATATTAATATTTTAAACGAAAGAGAAGTATATTTTATCAATAAATATAATTCAAATAATCCAGAAAAAGGGTATAATCTTACTAGTGGTGGCGGAGGCGTTTCTGGATATACTCACAATGAAGAGCGTAGAAGAAAAATAAGTGAAAATACACCAAAAATGAATGGCGAAAAACATCCATTCTTTGGGAAACATTGGGATGATGAGATGAAAGAACATTTAAGAACGCTTTTATCTAGAGAGAATAGCCCTGTATTTGGGACTAAACATCCCAATAGCATATCAAAATATTATGGGGTTGGCATTCACCATAATAATACAACAAAATATGATACAGAATATTCGTATATTTATTGGAGAGCAAGACTTAGAGTTGATAAAAAAGATATATTAATTGGGTATTTTAAAACTGAAATTGAAGCAGCTATTGCGTATGACGATTATGTAGTAGACCATAAATTAAAAAATCCATTGAATTTTCCAGAAAATTATATAGATATGGCTTAGGAGAAAATAATAAAATGATTGAAAAATTAGAACCAGTCACTAATGAACAGTGGCTTTTGGTGAATAAAGAGAACAGAGAAATTGTTAAAGATTTTCTTGAACAATCAACACAATTATCACCTTATACTTTAGGACAATATGAATCTGCCTTAAAAATATATTTTTGGTTTATAAAAGAAAACTGTGATGATAGGGCGTTTTATGATATTAAGGCAAGGGATTTTTTAAAATATCAGAACTTCTTAGTAAATAGGGGGTTGTCCTCATCTGCCATTAAGTTAAAAAGAAGTGTGGTTTCAAGTCTTAATGAATATATTTTATTATATTATGAGGATGAATATAAAACGTTCAAGAACTACATATCGAAAAAGATCCCAAATCCGCCTTCTGCTTTTGTGAATAAAAAAGAACCTTTAACCTTGGCGGAATATAAAAATCTTTGTGAAAAACTAGAGGAAAAGGAATTGTGGCAGCAATTAGCATATCTTAAATTTTCTTTTTCTACTAGTGCTCGTAGAAATGAAGTTAGACAACTTTTAAAAAATGTTGTTGATTCTGAACCATTGGTTAAAGATGTAGAAATAAGAGATAAAGAAGGAAATAAACAAATTGTACAATCTGTGTCCTATTTATCGGGCGATATTAGGTGCAAAGGCAAGGGTAAGGCTGGATTAGTTAGAAAACTTCAATTTGACCAAGCAACTATGGATGCTATCAAGAAATGGCTAGAAATTCGTGGTGAAGATGATTGCCCTTATGTGTTTGTAACTAAAAGCGGGAAAAACATAAAACAAATTGCATTAGAAACTCCTAATTTGTGGTGTGATGAAATATTTGAGCCTATTGTTGGAAGAAGGGTTCACCCACATTTGCTAAGAGAGTCAAGAGCGACATCGCTAGTAGTTGAGTTGGGCAAGGATATTTCCGTAGCACAAAAACTACTTGGGCACAAGAGTTCCCAGACGACTGAAATTTATGTGATCAGGCAGGATGAAAACGCTTCAGATGAAGCTTTCCTAGACTAACCAAAACAATCATAATTAAAATATATTTGCGCCAAAATCGCAGAGAGGAGGATTATATTGAATGAGTGAATATTATGCTCTAATTAAGGCAAAACTTGAGGGCAATCTTCAAGCAGAAATAAATAAACAAAAATATACTGTTCCTCTTAAAATAGATGCGAATAAACTAAAAACTCAAGTTGGGCAATTAGAAAATCAACTCAATAGATTGAAAATCGCTAACAAAGATGCTTTTGCAAATTCTGATGCTGTTAAAAGCCAACTTGCTAATGTGATGCAACTTCAAGAAGGCGTAAAAAATAATACCGTATCTTTGGGTGAATACAAGGTAGGGTATGGAGAACTAAATAACGAAGTTCTAAGGTATAATAAAAATTCCAGTGCTGTAATTCAAAATACTGATAATATAGGGACTAGTTTTCAAAAAGTTCTTATCAAAATTACTCAGTGGGGTGTTGCTACCACTTTAATTTATGGGAGTTTGCGCCAACTAAAATTGGGAATTCAGTATGTTGAAGATTTGAATAAAGCGATGACCAATATTGGTCTTGTGACAGGCCAAATGACATCAGAATTATCGGGTATGGCATCTGAATTTAATAGCATGGCAAAAGAACTGGGTGCTACTACTCTAGATATGGCAGAAGGTGCTACAGAATGGATTAGAGCGGGCAAGACCGAACTAGAAACAATGGAATTATTGAAAAATAGCACAATGCTTGCCAAGTTGGGTAATCTTGAAGCATCTGATTCTACCACAAAATTAACAGCTATTACAAATGCCTACAATGTATCGGCACGAGATAGCATTAGTATAATTGATATGTTAATTGGATTAGATAATGCTTTTGCTACTTCGACAGGCGAAATTGCGGATGCCATGGAAGAGTCTTCTTCGATGGCAAAACAAGCGGGAGTCAATTATCAAGATCTTGCTTCATACATAACAGTTGTAAGTTCGGTTACTCGTCAAAGTGGCGATACTATAGGCAATGCGATGAAATCAATTTTGGCACGTATGGTGCAAGTCAAAGCGGGTGCTGATTTTGATGAAGAAGGCGAAAGTATCAACAACGTTGAAAAAGTATTATTGAAATATGGGATTACCCTTCGTGATACCAACAATTCCTTTAGAGATATGTCAGACGTATTATCTGATGCTGCCGAAAAATATAATGAACTTGGTGTTGCAAATAATACTGTAGCACAAGGGCAAATTACAAGTGCTCTTGCTGGTCTTCGGCAAGCCAACTATCTCGCCGCCCTTTTCCAAAATTGGGATAAAGTAACTCAAGCTCAAGGAATAGCTACAAATAGTGCGGGTTTAACGGCAGAACGATATGAAATATATCTCCAATCCATAGAAGCCGCTAGTAACAACCTCAAATCTTCATGGGAAAAGTTATGGATGGAGTCTATCTCAGAAGAAGCAATCTCGAATATTATAAATGGACTATCTAAAATTCTTGATTTTATAAGTGGAACGGGAGGGCTTATTCCCTCTATTGCTCTTTTGGGGGGCGCATTTCTTGTATGGAAAGATATAGCAATTGGTGTTTCTGCCGTTAATGGGATAGTTTCATTATCGTTTGACTCGTTGCTTGGCCCTATAGGATTAGTTATTGCCGCCATTGGTGGTTTGATTATGATAATTAATGCTATAGATACCCCCGCTGAAAAAGTAGCAAAATTAAATTCAGAGATATCTGAACTAGATTCAACCATATCTAATCTTGAGTCCAAAAAAGAAACAATAGCGTCTTTAAGCCAAGAATTTTTAGATCTAAAAGATAACACAAATAAGTCTATTGAAGAACAAAAACGGTTTAACCAACTTCAAAATGATTTAAAAGATATTCTTCCTACTATTGCTGGATATTATGATCAATCTGGCAATTTTGTTATTACGGATGAAGCATTAGTAAGTAATCAAGCATATTTGGATTTATTAATTCAGCAAATAGATGCCCAAAAAGCATTACGTAGTCTTGCTCTATCTGAAGAAATTGGCGCTACAATAAAAGGGTTTGGAAAAGAATCTTCTACCATAGGGAAACAAGCTGAATTACTTAACAAAATATCTATGTACAAATCCATGGGTGAGGCTGGAGGATATGAGGCTGGCAGGTATTTATCGTTAGATGAAGATAAAATAAAAGAATCGCTAGAAAAGGCAAAACTCGCACAAGCAGAATATATTCAATGGGCTATTGATAATTGGGAATATTTTAGTGATGCGGACAAAAAATTAATTGAAGAATCTGGCGAGTTCGGCGAGCAGATTGCTGATATTATGTCTGGCGTGGCTGACTCTATTGATGCCCCAGAAATTTCAGATAAAATTGAAGAAGTTTCAGGCGCTATGGAGTCTTTGACTTCTGCCACAAGTATTCTTAACTCTGCCACAAAAGAGCAAATAGATAACGGATATATTAGTGCTCAAACCGCAATGGAATTAGTAGATGCCAACTCTATGCTTGCACAATATCTCACCCAAACAGCAAATGGATATTTGTTTGATGCAGAAGCTGCTAGGCAAGCAGTATATGCAGAAATGCAACATATGATGGTGATAGCAAAAATTCCCGCCGCTGCCCTTGCTGCTGCCAATGGAAATTATCTTTTTGCTCAATCTGCTATTGCTACAGCGCAAGCCACAGAAAAGCAAAAAGCAAAAATGCTCGACCTGCTAAAATTATATGCTGCTATGGGTACATCTATTTCGTTGCCATCTGTTAGTGGTGGTGGAGGCGGTGGGAGTAGCGAATCTCCACAAAAGAAAGCAATAGATGCGGCTATCAAGGCGCTTGAGAAACAGAAGAAGGCATTACAGGATAGACTTGATGAATTCAAAAAGTATATCGAAGCGCAAAAAGAATCTTTAAGACTACAAAAAGAAGAAGCAGATTTCAATGATGAAATTGCCAAAAAGACTAAATCTTTAGCTAAATTGAAAACCCAAATTGCTTTGCTTGCTCTTGATGATAGCGAAGAAGCCAGGCAACAGAGACTTGACCTGGAAGATGAAGCAGCCGAACTCGAAGAAGAAATCACTGAAGATAAAGAAGATAGAAAATATGATCTTCAAATCGAAGCGTTAGATAGGCTACAAAAAGAATTTGAAGATAATATTAACGCACAAATTGACTTGATAAGTCAGCAAATAGACAATTATCGTGAGCAACAACAGGCAATTAATGATAATGCGGGTGCAGTTGGCGGTCTGACAAATGCGATAGGATTGTTGGGATCTCAATCTTCAATAGTTTATAGCATTATGAGCCTAGAACAAATCGCAATGTTGAGATTGTCTGAAAGTCAAAAAAAGATGATCGAAGAGAAGATAAAAAAATGGGAAGAAGAAGGTAAGAAGATTGAAGAAATTATGCAACTCGCCATTCAATATGCTAATTATCTTAAAACTTTGAAATTAAGTGTAAACGCAGAGGGTTTTGAATATTATGAAGAAGATTATGGTAACCCTTATCGCCTTGCCATCATTATGCAGAAATACGGCGAGCATCATGGTCATGGAGGATCTTATCATAACGGAGGAATTGTTGAATCGCATCATAATGGAAGATTTGCTGGCGGATTGCAAAGCAATGAAGTCTTCGCAAAACTAATAAAAGGTGAATTTGTTTTAACAGAAGGTCAAATGAGAAATTTTCTTACTGGTGTTCTTCCAAAAACAATTGCGTATGCGGAGAATATGGGTTCTTCTTATGGTGATATAGATATAAGTATGCCAATCGTCATTCAAGGCAATGCTGACGAAAAAGTTCTTAATAATTTGAAGAAAGAAATATTTAGCAATATGAATGATATATTAAGGACAAGAGGAATAAAAAGAACTGCAACTAATTATAGTTTTTAATAAAAGGCGCAATGAAATGCGCCTTTTATTATAATGAAAGGAGGGAACACTTTTAATGAGTCAATTTTATGCATTAGATTTTATATATGATGGAATCCCTTCACAAACGTTTGATTTAAAAATACTTAGTTTTGAAGATGGAAGTTTATTTTCTGGAATGGGGAGTGCTGATGTTAAAATTTATACTCAAAAAGTTTTACGAAAAGCAAAAGTTTATTATTTGGGCAGAAGTCAGCAACCACAGTTAGAATTTGAGTTGATCTTTGGATCTTCTTCTGTGATTAGTGGTATGGACAGGGATATTATATCTTCTTGGCTATTCGGGCGTTCTGGCTTCAAAAAATTGGAAATACTTCAAGACGATTTGAATAGCGCATGGTTTAACTGCTTCTTAACATCCCCTGCGCCTTTATATGTCGGTAATATGAACTATGCCTTTAAATGTAAGGTGATTTGTGATAGCCCATTTGCATATTCGCCTTTAAAGACGTTGACTAGAACTTATAGTGGAAACAACATCATAACGGATAATATAAATCTTTATAACTATTCTACGGAAGATGATTATCTTTATCCAAATATTACTTTTGAATTGAATACGGTTGGAAGTTCCTTTAGTATTATAAATTTGGATGATAATAATAGAGAGTTTTTATTTACTGGTCTTCAACCAGAAGAAAAAATTATTGTAGACAACAATCTTCAAACAATTGTTTCCAGTTCGTTGCTTTATAGGCTTTCTAATTTTAATAAAAATTGGTTGAGACTTGTTCCCAAAATGAACAGATTGCACGTAGAATCTGGAATTGGAAATTTCACTATTACATACAATGAAAGAATGAAAATAGGCGGATAATATGACATACGAAACGAGTTTTGACATCTTCGGCTTACCAGAAATGCCAACGTTCATTCTCTGTAATCCAAACAAGGAAGAATTATATTCTTTGGGGTCTATTGTAGAAAGAAAATATTCGCCAAGATTTAATGCCTTTTCTGAATTGGAATTTAGAGCTGATGAATATGTTGATGGTATTTTGATGCCATATTACGATTATTTGGTTCACAGAAGGCTTGTTTATTCAGAAGGACTTGGGTACTTCATGATAACTTCCGTCAATGAAAAGGGCGATGGCATCACTAAATATAAGGAAATTAGTTGTAAATCAATAGAAGTCGAATTGATGGGAGTCAAACTGAGTCTATTCAAAGGAACTTATGAATTTTATGATGTTATAAATCCAGAAGGAACTTTGATGCAGGAAATTATTGACTATCTACCTGGATGGACTCTTGGACATATAGACACTGATATTGCAATTAAATATAGGACTTTTGATGTGTCTGATTCTACAATTTATAATTTCCTTGTAACGGAAGTGTCAGAAGCTTATCAATGTGTATTTATATTTGACAATGTGTATAAAACCATATCTGCATACGATGTTCCTAACGCAACGACCAATACTGATATTTATATATCATATGATAATGTTATAGAAAACATTGAAGTAGAAGAGGTTACAGACAACCTCGTGACTGCGTTGACTGTTTTAGGTGGTGATGGATTGGGAATAAATAGAGTCAATCCGTTGGGAACCAATAATATTTATAATTTCACATATTTTAAAACGACTGATTGGATGAATCAATCCTTAATTGATGCAATCACCGCCTGGGAAGTTTTGGTGGCAAGCAAACAAACGGATTATGCAGACCTATTGACACAATTGCTTGATGGAAATCAAGAATTGTTAGAAAATCAAAATGAATTAGACAATTTAAAAGCAGACCTCGCTGTTGCAGAAATAGAACTAGCCGCCTTAATACAGCAAGGAGCTTCTACATCTGCACAAAAGGCAATTATTGATATTCTTGAGGATAAAATTACTATTACAGAAGATAATTTAGAAGCGCAGCAAGCAGTGGTTGATGATATCACCGCACAATTAGATACAATAGTGGATGAATTATCTTTTGAAAACAATTTCACTTCTTCTCAAATTATTGAATTGCAGCCTTTTATCATTCAATCTAGTTATATAAATGAAAATTTTTCCTTGCATGACAATTACACATCAGTTCAAATGCAGGAAGAATCTCAAATGCTTTATGACCAAGCCATGGATGTATTGGCGCGAGTGTCAGAGCCAAGATATTCTTTTGATGTTGATAGTGTCAATTTTATGATGATAGAAGATTTCCAATCATTTATTGACCAGATAACATTGGGTGCAATAATCAATCTTGAGATAAAAGAAGGGGTAATCACCTACCCCGTCCTATTAGGATATGATTTGAACTTTGATGACCCAACAGATTTCAAACTATTATTTGGAAACCGTTTAAGGCTTGACAATGAAGCCTTTCAATATAGCGATTTAATGGAAGAAGCCATAAAAGCGAGCACAACAAGCAAGGTGAACTCTAGGCAGTGGAGTTCATGGACTGACAATTATAAAAATAGTGTTAGTACATTTATATCTTCTTCGCTTGATGCTTCTTTAAATAATGTAATTAGTGGAAGTAGTCAAGAGATATTAATCAATCAATCCGGTATTCGTTGTAGGACTATGGGAATTGATGGGACTTACTCGCCAGAACAAATGTGGATTGTAAATAACATGTTGGCTTTTACCAACGACAATTGGAATACTGCTAAGATGGCTATTGGAGAATTTACATTAGATAGTGGGGATTCGGCATGGGGAATAATTGCAGATTACTTAGTCGGCAAGGTAATTGCCGGAAACGAACTAACGATTGTAAATGATAATAATACATTTACTGTAGATGGTTCTGGCGCTACTTTAACAAATGCCACCTTCACCATTGATTCCACTTCTGGAAATGGAAAAATTCTTTTAGACCCAACCAATGGAATTTGTATACAAAAAAATGTTGGTGGTTCTTGGGAAAATCAATTGTGCATGGATACCAATGGAAATTTGATTATGTCAGGAACTGTAACTGCTGCTGCTGGAAATATTGGCGGATGGGCAATTCAATCTGATGGTCTATATGCACCGAATGGCGATTTCATTAAATCAAATGGCAATATAAAACTTGGCGCAATGACCATATCTTCTACTGGAAACTCATATTTTAGCGGAAATATTTATGCCAATAATTTGCTAGGGCTGGTACAAGATTATCAAATTTCTAGTTTGAATGCCAGCAAGATTACTGCTGGTACGATGAGCGCCGATAGGATTAGGGGTGGAACAATTACTGGAACTACGATCAGTGGTGTAAATATATATAATAGTGCATTTTACGGAGGGTCTATTGAATGTGATATAGTGGCAGCAGCTAGAATGTGGGTATTTGGAGCAAGCCTAGACGTAGATTATAATGCCAATATAGATGGTACTACTACGACAGGAACTCTAAATGCCACATCTTCTATAAAGGCAGGTGGAACATCTGGTAAATCAACAACCATATATTATAATAAAACTACTGGTGGCACTGGCTATATGACTTTTAAATACGGCATTTTAACTAGTAGTGTATAAAATCGTAATTTTATAATGGAGAAATAATGAAGCAAAGAATGATTCAGATTTTTCAATATTTGAATTCCATTAATATTAATGGTCAGCAAAATATTGTTTATATGGCAAACGCCATGGGCATTATCCAACAAATAATTCAAGAAATTGAACAAAAAGAAGGAGATGCCAATGGTATTGTCATAAATAATACTAAAAAGGAGGAAAACAAATGAGTTCCTTCAATGTTGTCGTTGCCAATGATCTAGAAGAAATACAAATGATTGCTGGCGATGATAAAACATTTACTTATAATGTTTATGACGATAGCGGAAGTTTGCTTGATTTGAATGCCGCTACGTGCAGCGTATCTATTTTTAGATATGGCGACCCAACCAATCTGCTTTTGAGTTTGACTGGCGTGATATCAGCCAGTCCATTAGGACAATTTACTGCCGAATTTCCAAGTTCAAGCAGCATCAATCTTTCTGGCGTGTATCAGCAGCAACCAAAAATTATAGATTATTTGGGCAGAACGCATATCCCAAGCCAAGGAAAAATTATTATATTCCCAAGCCCTTCTAGTTAAAAGGAGATTATAATGTCTAATACTTACTATTCTGAAAACAAAATTTTAGACCAATTGTTTGGTGCTACAAGTATAGTTGCATCAGTTCCTACAACTTGGTATGTTGGGTTGTCCACAACTGCACCAAATGAAGGTGGAACTGGTGCAACAGAACCTGCTGCTGGCGCTTATGCACGTGTTGCAGTAACTAATAATAAAACAAATTTCGGAACCGCTTCCAATGGTGTTCTTACAAATTCTACTGCTATTACCTTTCCAGAATCAACTGCGTCTTGGGGCACTATTACGCATATAGTTTTCTATGACGCTTTGACAGGGGGCAACATCTGGTATTGGGAAGCGTTACCAACTTCGAGGGCTGTTGCAGCCAATACAACAGTATATT
>Ga0116178_10002273_pt1 | contig 15186 bp, 15 predicted proteins | sample AD_STIC12_MetaG_FD_89880 | JGI IMG/M metagenome (GOLD analysis project Ga0116178, IMG submission 89880) | Active sludge microbial communities of municipal wastewater-treating anaerobic digesters from USA - AD_STIC12_MetaG | ecosystem: Engineered > Bioreactor > Anaerobic > Digestate | place: USA... | reverse complement strand
GAATGAGCAGTTCAACTCCGCGTTTGCGCAGCCGTCTTACGATTAGATGGCCGTCGCTTACGTCGCGCGATAGCCGGGAAACGTCATAGCAGGCCAGTACGCCGCGGATTCGCATGGCGTGCTGGATCGCCTCTTCGAGGCCGTCGCGTCCGACCGTGCTGCCGCCGCTGAGATATTCGTCCTGATATTCGGCAACGACCTCGTAATCGAGCGCGCGGCACAGATCGCGGAGCCGCTCGAATTGCTTTTCGTTAGAATCGCATTCGAGGGATTCGCCGCCGTTTTCTTTCGGGCGCGGCGAAAACCGCGCGTAGCAGACTACTTGTTTTTTGCTCATGGCATTACCTTGGTAAAAGCCGAACGGGTTGCGCGGGAAGGTGAAGTCTCGCGCAACCCTTCGCCCGACCCCAATCGGGCTATCGGCAAATATCAATCGCTCATTAGATCATCCATAGTTAGACGGAGACTATCAGCGATTGTTTTTAGTTTGTCCAATCCCGGCATTCGGCGGCCAGCTGCGTAATCCGACAGAGCCGCCTCCGTTATGCCGGTTACCTCGGAGAGTTTTCGGATCGTGATATCGTTCTTGATTAAATACTCTCGGAGGTTTTTTGCCGGAGGCGACAAGCCATCCAGCGGTTTCATTTTGTGGGTGGGAGGCATGTAATTTCCTTTGGGTAGTTATCGGGTCCGCTGTAAAAGTTGCATAAATTGCGCTCGATCGTCGCCATCCTCGACGATCATTACCGTGCCGGAGGCGTCCACGGCCGCGAATGCGCTGCACGGCACTGGTCCGTCGATGGCGTATCCATATGCGGTAGGCGCAACGATCACTACGCGGCCATGATTAGACGATATGGAATAAGCCGCTTCGCATGATTGTTGCAGGGAGCCGCGATAGAATCTCTTTCGCTTGCGTGTTACAGTTAGTTTCTTCATGTTCGTTCTCCTCATAATTAGGGGTGTAGTGTTCCGCGTAGCGCGGGCCGTTCCGCCGTGTTTCCACGGCGGTGGGGTTCGGGCTAATCGGCCATCGATCCCATTTCAATCTCTTGAAGCATGGCGCGCATGTTATTAGCGCAACGCTTCGCCAGTTTTACGTAGGCATCTTTCGGCTTTCCGTCGAGGTTCTCGGCCAAGGCGATATCATGCGCCCTGGCGGCAAATGCCGCGCTCAATCCCTGGTCGGACAATGCCAACTTATAGCATCGAGACAGAAAAGGAACCTGCTCGATTTCATCGCCAAACAAATCCTTTTCTCCGAGTTTTGTGGTGGTGAAAATCCAGGTGGAATTGCGCATACATTCTTCGTTCTCGAAGACCGTATTGAGGCGCGCAAGGATATCCGAGCGCATCGAGTGTGCTTCGTTGACGATGATTGCCCATGCTTTTCCGCCGAGGGGACGGGCGGAAAATCGACGTTCCGATTGACGGATTTTATCCATAGTGAGGTCTGCCCCGTCGATTTCTTCGGTCGCCCATTCGTTGGCGACTTCCGCGGCTATGATGCGCGCAATTGTCGTTTTTCCAGTGCCGCTTTTACCAGTAATCCAGAAGACTCTCCCAACTAAACCGCCGGATTGGCGTAATCTTTCGACCTGTTTTTTGGCATTCTCATGGCCAACGACTTCGCAAAGTCTCTTGGGTCGATACTTTTCGTAGAGATTCATGTTTCACCTATTGGGGTTAGGGGTGTAGTGGGTTATCCCGCGTAGCGCGGGCCGTTCCGCCGTGGGTGAGCACGGCGGTGGGGTCCGAGCTAATCGTCATCCTCGTCATCATCCTCGACCTGCTCTAAATCAGGTCGCTCAAAATAGACCGCTTGGCGGATCGTTTCCGCGGCACGGATGCCGTAGGTCGAGGTAGGCATATCGTCGGCGATCGCCAGCAATTCCTCCGGCTCGCCCTCGTATGTCGTCCAGTCGCCAGCATCCTCTCCGGCACGATCAATTTCCGCCTCGCTGACCGAGCGGCCAGCAGAGACACAGTTTTCGTTGTAGATGCTGATTTTCATTTTCGTGCTCCTCGTATTAGGGTTTTGTTTCGTTGCCCGCGTTTTCCATAATTATATCGTCCAAAATAATTACGTCAAGCAAAAAAACCCGAAAATCTCAAAATTATTTCTGTGCCGAGTCGCAAAGCATTGCGCCGTAATTATTTGCGACGGTAAATATTTTTCGAGATTTTTCAAAAACGCTCGCCAATCGACGCCGAACTAGCCGCCGATCGACGCCGATCGACGCCGATCGACGCCGATATAGCCGCCAATCGACCACCCCAAAACCCCACAGCAAACCATCAAAAATCCCCATAAAAACCCCAGACTGGACAAAGACAACAACACTCAGCAACCGAGGATAACGACGCCATCACCAACCTACGCAGCGAGACTAGGACTGGGACAACACACAACCTCCGACTCACTCCGACTCACTCAGATACACCCACCCAGATACACCCAGAACAGAGCACCCAGAAACCCCCCCCAGAACAGAACAATCAGAAACACTCAGAAACTCAGAAACTCAGAAACTCAGAAACTCAGAAACTCAGAAACTCAGAAACTCAGAAACTCAGAAACTCAGAAACTCAGAACATATCTTCCTACACGCTCGGCCATGCCACCTGCGTGTATGCATTGTGGTTTTCATGCGGTTTTCATGCGGTTTTCATGCGTATTGGAGCTAAGCGACACACTTATAGCCGCCGATATGGCCGAGATTGGCGATAAGATGGGAAAGACTGGTAAGCGTTCCACCAGGATTTTACCCGGACCCCCCGGCGTCCCGGCGTGCTACGCGACGGTTATCCCCTTCTTACCGAGAAAAAAAATAAAAAAATAAAATACCCCCCTATAGAGTAAGACGTTGAATATTACGGGTATGGGATTAGTATTATTTAGGAGGAGAGGATATGGTTAGGGTAAAAAGGGTTGTAGTTGGTGGGTCATCGAAGGGTGGTGGTTATTACAGTAGGACGGTATCGAGCAAGGCGCGAGCGTTGGGTGGTGAGGCGTTTAAGGAGTATTGGAAGTTACGGGACAGGTACAAGTTAGATGGTCTTGGCAATGTGGAGGCGGTGGAGCGGGCGAGCAAGGAGTTGAGGATTGAGGAGCGTTATCGTGAGCACATGGCACGTGAGGCGTTGGGTGCGTCGGTGCCGTTGACGGTTCCAGAGGTACAGGAGTTATTACCGAGTTATGTTCCTGTGAGTGAGCCGAAGCAGGTGGAGGTTGGGGACGAGGATTTATCGTTTGTGGAGGAGGTATTATGGGCGCGGGATCAGCGGGCGCGGGTACAGAATGGTGGTGAGAGTCCGACTCGGTTTCCGAGTGCTGGTGCGTTATCGTGGTATCAGTTTTCGTTGCAGAACAGCGAGAAGTTTATGAGTTATGTGGCTTCGGCGTCGAAGCCGCGGTCGGATGAGGAGAATGCATATTTGACGGATGGGAAGTATCGGATGCGTGATTTGGAGCAGCAGTTGCGGATGGTGTTGGTGGAGTGTGGGAATAAGTTTCGGGAGTTGGAGCGGGATTTTTTGGAGTCTTTGGATGGTGAAGTTGCGTCATGCGAGTGAATTGTACCGGTTGGTTCCGAAGGGTCCGGTGAGCAATTTACTATTTCGTCGGGAGATATGCAGTCGGACGTTATTGGAGCCGGAGTTTGCGGGAGCGATGCGAGCGGCGAGCCGGTTGGATTTTTATTTTTGGATGAATGTATTTGTGTGGACGGTGGATCAGAAGCGGCCGCATGATCGGAAGAAGCTGCCGTTTGTGAGTTATGCCTATCAGGATGCGGGTTTCGAGGTGTTGTTCGATTCGTTGGACAAGGGTTTTGACGTGTCGATTGAGAAGAGTCGGCAGATGGGCGCGAGTTGGATGTTCGTGTTGATAGTGGTGTGGTGCTGGCTTTATCGCAGTGGGCAGAACTTTTTGCTGTTGTCTCGGTCGGACGAATATGTGGACCGGTCGAACGAGCCGAAGAGCCTGTTTTGGAAGATAGATTACGTTTTGCGGAACATGCCGGCGTGGATGATGCCTTCGGGGTGGGATTGGAAGAAGCATCGGTTGGTGAAGCGCGTGGTGAATCCCGTGAATGGGAACACGATTGTGGGAGAGGCGACGACGGAGGATTCTGGACGCGGGGGCACGTTCACGGCGGTTTTGCATGACGAGTTTTCGGCGTGCGATGTGGGGATGGGGATATTGAAGAGCACGCGGAGCGCGACGAGCACGCGGTGGTTTAATTCTACGCCGAAGGGGACGGGGAACGCGCATTACCGGATCGTGCAGTTGTCGCGGCAGAATCCGCGTCAGGTGCGGCCGCTTCGGTTTCACTGGACGGATCACCCGGAGTTTTCGCGGCTGCGCTACGAGCTGGACGGTGAATATCGTCCGGTTCCGTCGAAGGGCGTAAGGCGTGCGGAGTTGGAGGCGTATTTGTCGGAGAACGAGGATTTGATAACCTCGTTGAAGCGGCGCGGATTCTGGGAAGAGTACCGGGTGCGCAGTCCGTGGTTCGACGTGCAGTGCGCGCGGGCGACGACCAAGGCGGAAATTGCGCAGGAATTGGAAATTGATTATGGTGGCGCGGGTTATCAGTTTTTCGATCAGCGGGACATTCAGAGTTTGATCCAGCTTTATTGCTGTCCGCCGAAGTACGTGGGCGATTTGGAATACGACCACGAGACTTTGGAGCCGATTGGCTTCCGGGAGCATGGGCACGGCAATTTGGAGTTGTGGTGCGAGTTGATTCACAAGCAGCCTCCGCCGCGGCCTTACGTGGTGGGCGTGGACGCTGCGGCGGGGACCGGGGCGAGCAACAGCGTGCTGACCGTTTGGGACGCGAAGTCGTCGGAACTGGTCGGCCAGTATGTCGATCCGAATATCAAGCCGGAGCGGTTGGCGCGGGCGGCGATCGCGTTGTGCCGGTGGTTCTGGGACGCCTACATGATTTGGGAGACGAACGGCAGCGGGCGCGCGTTTGGCGATGCGGTGATCGAGTGGGGATACGGGCGGTATTACAAGCGTCCGTCGAAAACGGATACGGGGGAGACGGGGGCGAGCGCGGGCTGGGCGCCGACGCGGGACAACAAGTATCAGTTGCTGAGCCAGTACCGCGGCGCGCTGGCGGACCGGCTGGTTTGCAACCGCAGCGAGCAGGCGATGCTGGAATGCCTGGAGTATCTGTTTTTGGGAAACAATTGGGTCGAGCACAGCAGCTTGAACGAGAACGACGACCCCAGCGGCGCGCGGGATCAGCACGGCGACCGGGTAATTTCCTGCGCGCTGGCGGTGAAGGTGATGGGGGACCAGCCGAAGCAGATAACGGAAGTCAAGCAGAGCCACTCGCCGCTTTCGGTGATGGGCCGCCGGGAGTTGCGGAAGTCGTTGGAGAAGGAATCCGGCAATCCTTACGAGTTTAACTGAGTAGAAATTGGAGGCCGATTCGTTCGGCCACTAAAAGGCATAGGCGGAGTAGCTACCGCCGAGATGCCCTAACGTCGCAGCCTTTAGGGAGGTCGAGCGCATCGGCCTCCCTTTTTTATTGGTGCTGCGATGGATTTCAAAAACCGTGAAGAACGCCGCCGCTTGATGGATATGGTGGACCATTCCAGAAAGAAGCTGGACGGCATACGCGCTTCTCGCCGCAAGCTCCTGGACCGCGCCAAGGGTTCCGAATGGTTTCCCAGCGATGTCGGGGTTCCCATCAACCAAATGGCGATGCAGGAATGGACGCTGGTCCAGCACCTGGCCGGTGGCGAGCCGCGGGCCCTGGTGCTTCCCGGAAGCGCGGGTTCGGAAGCGGCTGCCTACGAACAGACCCTAGCGATCAACGCCACGGCGCAGCGGGTGAACCTGCGGAGAAAGTTCCGCCGGTTGGTGCAGGACGCGCTCTACGGAATCGGCATTTGCCGGATCGGCATGGTGCGCGACAAGAGCATCCCCCTCCGGGATATCGCGCCGGAACTGGACGAAGAAGGCGAAGTCGGCATCGGCCGGATCGAAGTGCAGGTTATTTCCTTGGAATCGTGGGTGCACGATTGCCAAGCGGATTGCCTGGAAGAGCGCGAGTTCTGCGGCCACGCCTATTGGGTTGCGCGAGAGGACATCGAGAAATACCTCCCCGGCGTCAAGCCGTCCGATTTGCAGGCGGAAGAGAAGCGTTGGATCGACGAACACGGCAGCGAAATGGCGGGCGCGATTTCCCGCGGCGTCGATGGGGAAGGCCAATATGCGCTGCGCGACAAGTATTGGCTTTGGGACCTGTGGATTCCCAGGGAAAACGTCATCGTTACCACACCGGTCAACGGCACGGGCGAGTTCGCCGCCGTCAGGCCGTGGAATAGCCGTCCCGGCGGGCCGTATCTCTTCCTGTACTACCGGGAGTTGCCGGATCAAGCGATGCCGCTGAGCATCCAGGCGGATTTGGCATTAGTCCACGATTCGCTCAACAGCACGTTCCGCAAGCTCATCGACCAGACCAAGGAAGCAAAGACGGTCCTCGGCTTCAAACCCGGCCACGAGGGGGACGCGGAAGCCATCCGCGACGCTTCCAGCCGCCAGATCGTGCAGATGCGCGATCCCAATTCCGTGCACGAGTTCAACTTCAACGGACCCGACCAGGCTCTCTTGGGGATGCTGCTGCAAACGCGGGAATTGGCGTCGATCATCGGCGGCAATACGGACGTGCTGGCGGGCCTCGGCGCGCAGGCTCCCACCGCCACGCAAGAGCAGATGGTATCCCAGAACGCGAGCGGAAAGGTCCAGTTGCACGAAGTGGACACGGCGAACTTCCAAGTGGAAGTCTTCGAGGCGATTCGCTGGTATCTGTACCACGAGCAGATCGAGCCGATTCCCCTGATCGGGCAAGTGGAAGGGACCGACGTGCGCTTCAGCACGTACTACGATTCCTTCAAGGCGCAGTCCCAGCCGGGCGCATTCAATTCCTACGAATTGAAAATCGAGCCTTACACGGGCGTCTATCGCTCCCCGGAACAGCGGTTCCAATCGCTGATGATGCTCTGGGAGCGGCTCATCATGCCGGGAGTTCAGTTGGGAGTGCTGGATAAGACGCCGGATATGGACCGGCTTTTGGAGATTGCGGCGCAGTACCTCGATATGCCGGAAGTGCGCGGCCTGTTGCGGTTCGTCGCGCCGGAAGAGCAGGAAATGGCGGCGAGCGGCGAGGCGCGGCAGTCGCCAACCACCACCAGAAACTACATTCGCCGCAGCGCGCCCGGGCCGACACGCGCCGGAAACGCGATGATGGCGATGCAAATGATGAAAGCAGGAAATGAGTAAGAAGAGAATCGGCGTTCCCGCCATCGTCGGCCAGAAGCGCGACGTGAGCTTCTCCCTGCGCGTCGGCAAGCGGCAGATCGCCGCCGCCAACGAAGCGGCAAAATCAATGGGATGCGGAGAGCCGTTCCGTGCGGACGGCTTTTTCGAGGGCACGCGCGCCGAGAAGAAGCGATACATGCGGGAGTTAAACCGCCGCCGCGCCGACCTGGGCGAACCCCGCCTGGTGAACTTCGACGGCGGATACGGAGACGAAACCTAGGAGGTCTTGAGATGAGCGAAGAGAATGCCGCCGTGGCGGAACCGGTTGACGATGCGACGATCGTCAACGACGAAATCAACGAAGAGCAAACGAACGATAAGCTCGTGGCGGACGTGGCGAAAATGCTCGGACGCGACGAAACCGGAGAAATAACCGGCGCGCCGGAGAAGCCCGCCGACGAACCGCCTGCGGAAGAGCCGCAGCGCGAGATTCCCGCGCTGAGCGAGGAATTGCAAGCCCGCGCGGAAGGGGCCGGACTCACGAAAGAGTTGGCCCATAGTCTCCACCAGTCCGGTCAACTGGAAGAGACGCTTGCGGCGTTCGACAGAAAAATGATCGAACGATTCCAGTCCCGCGAGACTGAGCAGCCGAAGGAGAAGCCCGCGCGGCAGGAACATTCGCCGCCGGAGGAGCCGAAGGCGAAAGACTATGAGGAAGTTCCCGACCTGGACCCGGAGACTTACGACGAAGCGCTCGTGAAGCGTGACGCCTATCACAAGCGGCGGATCGACGCGCTCGAAGCGAAAGTCGCGGAGCTTTTGGAGGACAGGAAGACGGATTTCGACAGCAGGTTTGACGGCATGATCGACGGCCTGGACTGCGAAGAATTGTTCGGCAAGGGCGAGAACGTCCCGCCGGACAAGCAGGCCAACCGGGACAAGCTGTTCAAAGCCTACAAGGCGGTATGCCAGATGCACGACGTTGACCCGCGCCGATGCGACGTCAAGTGGGGCAAGCGCGCCCTGGCAGCCATGTTCCCCGAAGAAGTTTTTACCAATGCACAAAAGCGGACGGTAGCGCGCTTGCGGGATGCGGAGGGGAAGTTTTTGCATTCGTCGAACACCGGCGGCGGGCCTCCCGCCAAGGCGATGACGGATGCGGAGTCCCATTCGCAGCTCGTGTCGAAAGTCGCGTCCTACTTGAAGAAGCAGGGCGTGCAAATGAGCGGCGTGTAATCCGTCCGAGAAAGGAAATTACGCTATGGGTTTGCAAGCTGAACAGATCGCCGACATCGTGTCGATGGTCAAAGACGCCGAGGAAAGAGGCACTTATACGCTTCTGACCACGGAACTGCAAAAATATCCGGCCATGCGCCAGCTCTTCCAAGGGAAGGGACGGCGGGAAAAGGGAGGCGAACAGCTTTCCTTCAACGTCATGGTCGCAAGCAACGAATCCGCGCAGACCACGAGCCTGTTCGCGGAAATCGACGTGGCGCAAGCCGACCTCTTCAAGGTGGGCCGCGTGCCGTGGCGGCATGTTACGAACTACTACGCCTTCGACGAGCGAGAGCCGGTCCTGAACTCCCGCCCCGACGACCTGGTGGATATCGTCAAGGGCCGCCGTACCGACTGCTTCGTCGATCTGGCGAAGAAGTTCGAGACCTGGTTTTGGGAAGCTCCGGTCGGCTCGGAATCCGCCGACGACGCGCCGCCTTTCGGCGTAAAGTATTGGGTCGGGCGCAACAACACCGATCCGAACGGCGCGTTCCAGGGCGACGGCACGAACGCCGCGCCGGTGGCCGCTTTCACCAGCGGCTGCGCGGGATTGTCCTCGCTGGATTACCCGGAGTGGCAGAACTACTCGGTCGGCTATTCCGCGGTGAGCGAAGACGATTTCGTCGCCCGGCTGGACAAGGCCGCCTGGTCGTGCGACTTCGAGAATCCGGTGGCCATTCCCGGCGCGGTCTCCGCGCAGTACGGGTATTACACCACCTATCCGGTATTGGCCGAATTGCGCGCAATCGCCCGCAATCGGAACGACAACCTGGGTTACGACCTGCAAAGCCGGAACCCGACCTACATGGGCAGCCAGATCATGGCCGTCCCCTACCTTACCATCAACGACGCTACGGAGAGTCCTTTCTATGGGATTGATTGGAGCGTGTTCCGCCCGACCTTCCTTCGCGGCGAGTGGATGAACGAGGTGATTGTTCAGCGGCCTGGAAAGCAGCACCGCACGGTGGTGACGTTCGTGGATTCGTCCCTGAACATCGAGTGCAAAAACCGCCGCAAATTGTTCGTCCTTTACAAGGTGTAGCCGCAAGGCGCAACCCGTTACAAAACATAACTCATAGCAAGGAGCGATACGCATGACTACGGTTCGATTGAAAAACAACCTGGGCGCAGCCGACAATAGCCGGTTGTTCAGCCCGAACATTTGGGGCGATTGCCCCTTGGAAGCCATCCGCAATGGGCGGATGATCGGCATGATCTTCGAGGACGACTTTACTCAAGGTGGCCTGATTACCTCGCCGACAACTTCCGCCGCCCTGGTGGGCCTGAACTACAGCGGATTCGGAAGCTCCGGCGCGACCATCACCTACTCTAACGAATTGGGCGGAGGGGTGGTTATCGCCGAAACGACGGACGACGAGGCGTGCTCGATCTTCTCGCTGTCGCATTGCTTCCAGTTGGGAAGGACCAAAGGGCCGCTCTGGTTCGAGGCCCGCATCAAGCCTTCGCACACCGCCACGACGGAACAGGCCATGTTCCTCGGACTGGCGGATTCGACGGCGAAGATCGTTACCGTCCCGTTGACGGCTTCCGCCGGAGCCTTGGCCGACTTGAATCTCGTTGGTTTCCACAAGCTGGACACCGACCTGACGAGCGTCAAGACGGCCTATAAGGCCGACGGCGAAACGGCGGTAACCCTGGAAACCTGCACGTCGGCACTGACTGCCGCGACCTATGTGAAGCTCGGCTTCAAGAAGGACGCCAACGGCCTGTTGAGCTTCTACATCAACAATCTGAGACAAGACGTGACGTTCCAGATCGTCGATGATACGGACGACGCTTCCAACTCGCTGTTCCCCGGCGATACGCTGCTGGCTCCCTGCCTCAGTATGCACCTGGGCGCGGCGGCAAGCGACAACACGATCACCTTGGATTGGTGGCGTTGCGTTCAGTTGGCGTAATTGCCGAACGATTCGGGGGGCGGGTTCGCGCCCGCCTCCCGGCTTAGGAGATTCGATATGGCGATCACAGCCGGAACCGCCGTTGAAGTATCCCATACCAGTTCCGCCGCCTCGCTGTCTTGCGGAGCGGCGTCTGGCGGGACCGCGCCCTACACCTACCAGTGGTATCGGTCAACCACGCCGGCATTCACGCCGGGTGGGGGAAGCCTTCTTTCCGGCGCAACGTCCCTGACGCTGTGCGACATTGGGCTTACGGCCGAAACCAAATACTATTACGTCTGCCGCGCTACGGATGCCGTAGCGGCCACGGCGGACTCGAATGAAGTCGGCATCTGCACGGACGCCTCGCCCAGCGCGGTTGCCTTGTATGCCAATCTGCGCATCAGCATTGCCGATTACCTGGGCTGGACGCGAAGCAGCGGCAACTGGTCGGCGGATGAAATATCGCGGCTTGACGAAATCATCAATGCAGGATATCTGCAATTCATCTATCCCGTCCCGCTGCAAAACGAGGCGACCGCGCATCGGTGGAGTTTTCTCAGGCCGACGGCGACGCTGACCACGGCGGCGGACCAATATCTTTACGATCTTCCTTCGTCATTCGGCGCGATGGTTGGCGACCTCGTTTATGACGAAGCGGAGAGCGTTCACGGCGTAATCGAACAGACTACGCCGGGAATGATCGACCGCAACCGCGCCTGTAACAGCGCGGCGGGCAGGCCGCATCTTTTCGCCTTGCGCCCGAAAACCGTAGGCATGGCTTCGGCGCAAGTAACGGAACTGATGCTCTACCCGACGCCCGACGCGATTTACGAAATCGTCTATCACTACGATGCCAAGGTCGATCCGCTTTCGGCGTCGAACGCCTATCCTCTGGGCGGGCAGGCGCACAGCGAAACCATCCTCCAATCCTGCCGGGACGTGGCGGCGGCCCGCTACAAGGACGACGCTGCCGGACGGGAGCACGCCATGTATTTGGAGCGGCTGCGCGCTTCCGTCGAGGCCGACCGGCGACTCAGCCCGAAGACTTTAGGCTTCAACGAGGACGGTCGAAAGTTCACGCATTTGCGGCACGGTTCCGATTTCACGGTGTCGCTCAAGCACAATCTCGGTTAATGAAAGGCTCGATAAAATGGCAAAGTTAATTGGCGGAAAAGTGGCTATTCCTTCGGCCAGCACTTATACGACGCTGACGGCATTGGCGGGAATAACCGGCCTCGTCGGACCGCGATTCAAGGGCGTGATTTCGTTCCCCTCCTCGAACGCGGGCGCGGCGAATGTAATCAAGACCACCATTTCCGGCGCGGATGATATCGTCTGCGCTGCGGGAACGTACCACGAGTTCAATGCCGTCGATATGGACTCGGTGCAGATCAAGGGCACGATCACGGATTACGTGAATATCCTTGGCGAAACAGTGTAACGTGTGTTCCTCGCGGCCTTCGGGCCGCGCACCTCCTTTTATGAAAGGTTCCTCACATGTCTGGACACAGAACTCCGTTTGAATTGTACCAATCTCCCTTGGCCCAGCGGCCTTACAGGGCGACGACCGGCACCCTGGTCGTGGATCGGCAGGGATGCGTCATCCCCGTGAACACCGCGGCGGGCGCGGCATCGCTGACCCTCGCCAGGCCCACCAAGGAGGGAATCGTCGGATCGGTCGTCCTGATTGTGGACGGCGGCGATTTGACGTTGACCGTTACCGGCGGCTACAACGCCGACGGCGACACGTCGATCACCCTTGCCGACGCTGGCGATTTCGTAACCTTCATGTCCTTCAAGATCGGCTCCGCCTACTATTGGCGCGTGCTGGCCCAGGAAGGAACGAATGCCGCGATGGAAGATTTAGCCGTGGATCAGTTGACGGCGACCACCGCCACCGTAACTACCTTGAACGCCCCGACCGTCTCCGCCGAGCACGGTGCAGGATTCATCGGGACCGCTGCCGCGCCGGTTACTTCGCGCCGCACGGAGAACGGCACGATCGTCACCGAGTTCAAGTTCGACCTGACGGGGTTGAGAAGCAAAAACAATCAGGATACTGTCATCGGACTTGCCGCCGGAGGTGCAGCCTACATGGGTCGTAATGTAGTCGCCACCAATGGGATCATCTACAAGATGGAGTTGGTATGCCTTGAGACTCCGGCAGGAGGAGATAACGACCTCAGCGTTTATCAGGGATCGGCGGCGACCAATGCCTATAACAATGCCGTTACCAACGGCGCGGAAAAAATCAACGGCGGCGATCAGGTGGCTGGCATGGTTACGGTCGTTACCGCGCCCGCGCTCACGGCGAACTATTACTACTACCTCGTTGCCGGAACCGGCGACACGGATGCGGCCTATACCGCCGGGATGTTCATTCTTCGCACCTATGGCCATGCGCTCTTGGCGTAATGCAATGGAGTATCCATGCCGAAAAAGACGCTGGACCTGCACTATCCGTTAGCGGGCGTTGTCCGGCAAACGGCCTATGCCGACTACGGAACGCGCCGAGCGGCTTACGGCACACCCTGGGCCATGAATTGCCGGGCCGAGGATTCCCTGACTTCCCGTCTGCGCGGCGGGTCGTTTGCGGGAATCTCCGCCGGAAGCCGACCATCAGCAATCGTCTATCGCGGTCGGACCCTGACTTTCGCGGGCCGGGCGATTACCGCTTCCCGCGTGGGAAACAGCATGGATACCGCGATGAGTGCGGATGTTTCCGACCTCCTGCGCCCCGCCCTCTTCCAGTTTTCCGAAGCTGGACAGCAGGGCGGGAGCGTGGTGGCGTTGGTTCCGCACAAGGATCATTACTTGCTTGGATTCACGGCCACCCAAACGTGGATTCAGCGCGGCGATCCGCTTACCGGACAGCGGCAGCGCGTTTCGGACAGGGTTGGAATCGTCGGCGCGAATGCGTGGTGCGTAGCCCACGATACCGTTTATTTCCTGTCCTCTCTCGGACTGTACTCGGTAAACGCCGACGGCGGCGAATTGAAAGCCCTGTCGGAAGAAACGATCCCGGCGGATTTGACGGGCGTAACCGATGCGAATTGCACCCTCACCTACCAGCATTCCGATAGAGGGGTTTATATCCATAAGACGGGAACGGATTGGTATTACGACGCGGAGCGAAACGCATATTGGCCGTTCGACACTTCCAAGAGTTCTTCCCACGTTCTCCTAGGGCCGTTTCGCCTGGGCGGGCCGGATTCGCTGGGAATCATGCAAACGCTCCACGGCGTAATCTCGCAAGGGAGCACAACGGTCAATTGGGCCGTCATTCCAGGCTCTACGGCGGAGGAAGCGGCGGTCAACGGCAAAGCGGCCATCGAGGCGTTCTTGGCGGGGACTTCCTACGCGAGTTACATTCGCGCCAGCGGAAGCTGGTCCGCCGGAAGATCGCAAACGGCGCGACCGCGGGTCGGCGCGATGTGGGCGGTTATCTGGCTGTCGTCGAGCGGAACGTGGGCCTTTGAAGGCTGCACGGTGGGAATCGAACCGAGCGGAGAGTGGAGGAAGTAAGTTATGACCGTTCCAGTCGTGCCACCGGTATCTCCGAACCAGAGCCAGATCGACTTGCCGCGCATCGAGAATCCGTGGCTTTCGGTCTGGTGGACCACGCAAGCGGTAACGGGCGTTCCCGAAGAGGTAATGGGGTGGCTCGTCGCCCAAGGGTGGACGATTACCGGCATTTCGCAGGATAATTCCACGACCCCTCCTACCATGTATTACTCGCTTGGGAGGGAGGGATTGCAGCCGTGGCAGGTGCTGCTGAGTCTTTGCAATTCCTTCACCACCGCGGCGAACGAGGCCCGCGACGCCAACGAGTTGCGCTACAACCAGGTCGTCGCCAACTGGACGGAAATGATTTCCAGTTCGCAAAGCCAATTCGAGGCGCAGGTAACGGAGCAGAACGCGGCGGCAGGAGTGTATATCGCCAACCTGGATTCCTACATGAGCGCGGTCGATGCGCTCATTAGCGCGAATACCAATCAGCTTGTAGCGGACGCCAGCACCGCCAACGCCGCGCTCACGGAAATGAACGCCAAGCTGTCCCAGTTGGAAACCAACGCCAATACCAATGCCGGGACCATCGGCAGCCTGCTTTCCGCGCAGTCCGGCTATTTGTCCACGTTCCTCGCGGACTTCTCGGCAAAGTTGTCCGAGCTGGACGCGAATTACTCGACGCACCTGGTTCAGCTAACGTCCCTGATATCCGAAAGCGACGCTACCCTTATTGCGTTCACGGCGGATCAACAGGCGCAAACCGCCGCGCTAGCAGCGGCCTACTCCGGCCTGGAAGCGGAATTGAACGGCTTGCTGGCGACCGCCGCCGGATACCTGGCGGACATTTCAGCGGAAGTCGCGTCGATTATCGCTTCGCTCAGCGCGGATTACAACAGCGTGGATGGCGACGTAAGCTCCCTGTTGACCACCGGCCTTGCGGCAATGGGTTCCCATGTGAGCGACTTCAACGCGGTGCTGTCGCTCTTGGAGACCGATTACAGCGCGCACGCGGCGACGGCCACGGCATTCCTTACCGGACTTGGTACGACGGAACTGGCGCGCATCAACCAGCAATTTGCGGCCTCGCTGGCAACGCAGATTCAAGACCTCGTGGATCGGGGACTTTACTCTTCCGGCGTAGCGGCGGACGTTACGGCGCGCAACACCAGGGACCGCGACGAGCAGATTCAAGCACTCAACGACCGGCTGAATCGGGAG
>Ga0116178_10002270_pt1 | contig 15200 bp, 15 predicted proteins | sample AD_STIC12_MetaG_FD_89880 | JGI IMG/M metagenome (GOLD analysis project Ga0116178, IMG submission 89880) | Active sludge microbial communities of municipal wastewater-treating anaerobic digesters from USA - AD_STIC12_MetaG | ecosystem: Engineered > Bioreactor > Anaerobic > Digestate | place: USA... | reverse complement strand
GGCGCTCATATTCGCACTCTACTTTTAACTTTATTTTTCCGTCATTTTCCACAACTCATTACCAATGGTCATATCTATATTGCCCAACCACCGTTGTTTAAAATTCAATGTGGCAAAGAATCACATTATGCTTTTTCCGACGAGGAAAGGGATAAAATTGTAGCTGAATTTACTAAAAACAAAAGCAAGGTAGTGGATAAGAAAAAAATTAAAGCCGAAGAAGCGGAGGAAGCTGAAACCACTACGGAAGAAAATCCCGAGGGAGAATCTTCCGCCACTATCGGTGGGGTAAAAATCAATATTCAGCGTTACAAAGGTTTGGGTGAAATGAACCCAGATCAGCTTTGGGAGACTACCATGGACCCAACCACCCGCACGATGCGCCAAATCACTATTGAAGATGCAGCAAAAGCAGATGAAATATTTGATATTTTAATGGGTGACGAAGTTGAACCGCGTCGTAAATTTATTCAAACCCATGCCAAATCAGTTAAAGAACTAGACATCTAATTACCCTATTTTAAAAATCCACTTCCCTATAAGTGGATTTTTTTTTATTGACTAAAAAATAAAAAAGAGTAAAATATTTTAGGTTTCTCTGCTCTTTAAATCTTGGGGTAAAAAATGATTGGCTTACCAGTTCCTCCAAAAACAGAATCGTCCACCGCAATCTGTGGGTTGCAATGGGGCGATGAAGGCAAAGGTAAAGTTACCGATGTCTTAACTCCTTTTCACCAAGCAGTAGTTCGTTATAATGGCGGGGCCAATGCTGGCCACAGTATCGTAGTTGATGGTAAAAAATTAGCCCTACACCAAATTCCCTCGGGAATTTTGCACTCCCATACAGTGAACATTGTTGCTAATGGTGTGGTTTTGGATCTGCCAGAGTTATTCAAAGAAATGGCAACCTTACAGGCACTGGGCATCAAACTAGACAGTTTGAGAATATCCACCCGGGCTCATTTCGTTATGCCCTGGCATAAGTTGGAAGAAAAACAGTACGAGATGTTGGCTAGTGCCGGAGCTAAAAAAATCGGCACAACCGGCAGAGGTATTGGGCCATGTTATGCCGATAAAGCTTTGCGTATTAGCGCTCTCCGTGTTTGTGATTTGCTGGACAGCAGCCGGCTGCGTGCGCGCATGAAATTCATTTGGGATTTTAAAACTAAAACTTCCTTGGCCTTAGCTGAAACAAATCTAATGCCTAACTTGGAAGATTTAATTGAAGAATATCTGGTTTACGCAGAAAAAATTAAACCTTTTATCTGTGATACCGCCGATTTTCTCAATGATTTCTTAACTTCTGGAAAAAGAGCTTTGTTTGAAGGAGCTAATGGTTCTATGCTCGATATTGACCATGGAACGTACCCATTCGTTTCCTCGAGCTGTACTTTTGCTTCGGGGGTTTATGCTGGGGCTGGTGTACCGACTGGCACTATCAAAAGAATTGTGGGTATTGTTAAGGCCTACACCACTAGAGTTGGCGAAGGTCCCTTCCCCACTGAACTTTTCGACAGCACTGGTAATTACATTCGAGAACAAGGCCATGAATATGGCACCACCACAGGACGGCCTCGTCGTTGCGGCTGGTTGGACATTCCCCTTCTGCAGTATAGCAGCAAGCTTAGCGGCGCAACTGACTTGGCTATCACTCTTTTGGATGTTCTTACTGGGCTAAAAACTATCCAGGTTTGTGTCCAATATGAATACTGCGGCAAAAGACTAACTCGATTCCCCGCCGACGCTTCCATTTTGGCTCAAGTTAAGCCGATTATGGTAGAATTACCAGGTTTTAAAGAAGAAATAAGTCAATGCCGCTCTTTGGCTGAGTTGCCCACAGCAGCACAAAATTACCTGCATTTTATTGAAAGTAATCTTGGTCTGCCAATTTCCATTGTTGGAGTTGGGCCTGATCGAGAACAGACTATTCAAATTCCTCTTAACTAACCAACAGCCCCCGGTCTCCGGGGGCCTTTTTTATAACCTAAACTAGCCTCCACGGCACTCTTGACAAGTTTAGCTCAACTTTGTTATACTAAGGTCACATTAATTTAATTTATCACAGCTCTCCCAGCTTCTTATCTTTTACTCCTCCCCTAATTAAAAGGGGCCTAAAAGATATGGGATGAGTGGACGCACGTTGCTTTAAAACAACGGCGATAAAAGGAGAATATTTATGTCTTACAAGATACCTTCAATTTTAGATATGCTTAAAGCTGGTGTTCATTTTGGCCACCAGTCTAACAAGTGGCACCCCAAAATGGCGCCTTTTATTTTTACCCAAAGAAATAATATTCATATCTTTGATTTGGAACAAACTCAGGCTAAATTAGCCGAGGCTTTAGAATATTTAAAGAATGCCGCTTCTCAAAACCGCACTATTTTATTTATCGGTACCAAAGAACAAGCCAAACCGATTATTAAAAAATATGCTGAGGAAGCCGGTATCCCCTTTATTACCGAGCGCTGGTTGGGTGGTTTGTTAACTAATTTTGACGAAATTCATCAAACCTTGTTCAAAAAATACAAAAAGTTAAAAACTTTAAAGGAAACTAATGAAATCACTAAATACACTAAAAAAGAACAGGTGCATTTAATGAAAGAATTAGAAAAATTGGATAAATATTTAGGTAGTATTGAAAAAATGGATAAACGTCCTGACATTGTCTTTATTGTTGACTTAAAAATTGAAAAAACCGCTTTTGAAGAAGCCCAAAAAACCGGCACCAAGATTGTGGCTTTTTGCGACAGCAACACTAACCCAGAAAAAGTTGACTATCCTATTCCAGCTAATGATGATGCTACCAATTCTATTGAAATGTTAGTTAAACTGGCCACCGAAGCAATTGCTGAAGGCCGAGCTAATTTAACTGTCACTCCGACTGTTAAGGAAACTGCCACCGAAGGAAAAAAGAAAGAAACCGTGGCTAGAATTTTCAATGAATAATTAATAATCAACCAGCGGCGGCTCTCAAGCTGCTTCTCGCCGCTCTAACTAATTATATGGCTAAAAAAATTAAAACCTTGATCAAATTGCAGATCCCTGCTGGTCAAGCTAATCCAGCACCTCCAATCGGTCCAGCTCTAGGTCAGCACGCTTTAAACATTGCCGAATTTTGTCAAAAATTTAATGCGGCCACCAAAGATAAAATGGGCGAAATTACTCCAGTAGAAATCACCGTTTATGAAGATAGAACCTACACTTTCATTACCAAAACTCCTCCAGTAGCAGAATTATTAAAAAAAGCCGCTGGTATTACCAAGGGTTCTGGCAAACCCTTGCAAGAAAAAGTGGGTAAAGTTACCAAGGCTCAAGTTAAAGAAATTGCCGAAAAAAAATTGCCTGACTTAAATTGTGTTTCAGTCGAATCGGCTATGAAAATGGTAGAAGGCACTGCCAAACAAATGGGTTTAACTGTAGTTTAAAAAATAATCATTTAACTATGCTCTCTAAATCTCAACTCATTCGCACAATTTATCTTTACGCCGTATCTTTAATTACCTTAGTAATGATAATTATTTCTGCTGTTACGTTAATTAATTTAACACTAAAAACTTGGGTTTTTACTAAAGCAGATCGCCCCGAATACTACGAGATTTATTCTGAAATAGTTAACCCCAAAACCAATCTTGCCTACACTGAAGAAGATAAGGCACGATTGAAACAAGAGCAAGAAAACCGTTACCAAGTTCAGAAACAATCAGAGGCGGTCAGATCTTTTTCTATGATCCTAGTTGCCTTACCTCTCTTCCTCTTTCATTGGCGCTTAACTAAAAAAGAAAAAGAAAACTAACTAAATTATGTGGGAGATGGGATGAAACACCATCATTAAAACCACAAACGCAAATATATGCGCAGTCAAAAATATCTCAAACTTAAACAACAGGTAGAAAATAAAAAAAGCTACTCGTTAGACGAAGCCATCGAATTAGTTAAAAAAACTTCCGGTGCTAAATTTGATGCTACCATTGAACTTCATCTTCGCTTGGGCATTGATCCTAAAAAAGGTGAGGAACAAATTCGCGGCACGATTGTTTTGCCTAATTCTTTTGGTAAATCCAAAATTGTAGCTGCCTTTGTTGACACCAACAATGAAGAAACCGCTAAATCTGCCGGTGCAGATATGGTCGGCGGAGAAGAAATGATTGATGAAATTGCTAAAACTCAAAAAATCAATTTTGATGTAGCTGTTGCTACTCCTTCCATGATGCCTAAATTAGCTAAAATTGCTAAAATTTTAGGTCCTAAGGGTTTAATGCCTAATCCTAAAACAGAAACTGTTAGTCCTAACATCAAAAAAATTATCGAGGAATTAAAGAAAGGTAAGTTGGCTTTTAAAAATGATGAAACCGCTAACATACACATTGCGGTTGGTAAAGTTTCTTTTGACAAAGAAAAAATTTTAGCCAACCTACAGGCCATCATCGATGTAATTAAAAAAAGCAAACCGTCTTCTTCTAAAGGTACTTACATCAAAAATGCTACTCTTACCTCCACTATGGGTCCAGGTATCAAAATCTCTGTTGTTTAATTTTACAAACTAGCTTGATCAAGTTATAATAAAGAGCGGGAACACCCCGCTTTTTATTAAACCAAAATATCAAATTTATGACTGAAAAAACCTTTTCCCGCCCCAGTTGGGACGAATACTTTATGGCCATGGCTAGAATTACCGCCACTCGTTCTAATTGTGATAGACTTCACGCTGGTGCGGTCCTAGTTAAAGACAAACGCATTATTGCCACTGGCTACAATGGCGCGCCCCCAGGATTACCTAGTTGCGATGAAGTTGGTCACCTATTAGAGGACGGTCATTGCGTCAGAACCATTCATTCTGAACATAATACTTTACTGCAAGTTGCCAGACTTCAAGGAGCTTCTACGGAAGGCACCACCCTCTACACCGTCAGTTCTCCTTGTATCCATTGTTCAAAATATCTCGTGGCGGCTGGAGTTAAAAGAGTTGTTTACGGACAAATTTACCGCAATCCTGAAGTAATTGACTATCTAAAAAAAGCCAACGTGGTTATTGAACAATACCAAGAAAATCCTGAGTGGCTAAAACGAATCCAAGAAATTTTTAAAAATAATATTACCGAAGTTCATGCTAATGAAGGTTATGTCAAAATGAAAGGTGCTAAATAAATTTTTATGTCAGATCTTGATAAAAAAATTATTCTAGGTTTTACTGGACTACTTGCTAGCGGTAAAGGAACAGCAGCTAAATATTTAGAAGAAAAATATCAAGCCTCAACTTATCGTTTTTCCACCATTTTAAGAGATATTCTTAATCGAATTTATCAAGAACAAACGCGCGACAACCTGATTAAATTATCCGAAAATTTGCGCGGGATTTTTGGCGAAAATCTTTTGGCCAAAGCCATAGCTCAAGATGTGGCTAACAATCCTAACCCCGTAATTATTGTGGAGGGAATTCGTCGTTTAGCCGATATTACTTATCTGCAAAAAATGCCTAATTTCATTTTGGTGGAAATTTTTGCTGACCCACAAATTCGCTATGAACGTTTAATTAAACGAGGAGAAAATATTGATGATAACACCAAAACTTATGAACAATTTTTAGCCGATCACCAACGTTCCACAGAACTATCAATTGTGGAAGTGATTAAACAAACCTCGGAAAAAATTGATAATAATGGTCAGCTTACTAAACTACAAGAGCAACTGGATAACTTGATTAAAAAATATCGAGCTTAATATGCTGATTGATCTCCACACTCATAGCCAGTGTTCTGATGGACTCCTAACCGTAGAAGAATTGGTTAAATTAGCCGCAAGAAAAAAAGTTAAAATTCTTGCCCTGACTGATCATGACACTACCATAGGCTTACCCTCTTTTATTAAAATTTGTGCTCAACATAAAATTGAACCCATTCCTGGATTAGAACTAAGCACGGCTGTCAGAGGAGTGGAAATGCACTTAGTCGGTTATTTAAAAAATTTTAATGATCCTAGACTTTTGGCTATCTTAAAAAAACAACAAGCTAAAAGAATGGAGCGAGCCAAAATTTTAATCAAACGATTCCGCTCTCTAAATTTTGTTATTACTAAAACCACAGAAAAACAATTGCTCTCCCAAAAAAATACAGGTAAACCACAATTTACCCGCGCAATTTTAAAAGAACAAGCAAATTTATCTCTTTTAAAAAATAAATACGGTTGGCAAGGCAATTTATCAGATTTTATTGGCTCTTTTTTAGATCGTCCGGGCCAAATTGGCTATTTAAAAAAGCAGCGTCTTAATTCTTTAGCTGCGATTGAACTAATTAAAAAATGTGGTGGACTGGTTTCTTTGGCCCATCCAGATATAGAACTGGCTGAGTCCAAAACGGCTCAAAAAATTATCCCCCTCTTAGTCAAGGCCGGCCTTTGGGGTATGGAAATGCCGCATAACTTTTTGAAAAATAAAAAACATCTTTTACCTTTGGCGGAAAAATATAAATTAGCTATTACTTATGGCTCGGATTCTCACGACGGAAAACGCTTAGGAATAAATGTAGGTAAAACTGAATGGCAAAAAATTGACTATCTCTTAAACTAACACCCTCCTTTCTGGAGGGTGTTTTGGGCTTGATTTTTTTATCTTTTTAGACTAGGGTAAAAATATGGCTCCTTACAAAAAGGTAAAAAAATGGGAATAATGGTAGGCATGCGTGTACCAATTCTGCCTTTGACGGCAGAAGTTTTTGCAGGAAAAGAAGATCCTTTAGTGGGAAACATTGAACATATTTCATATGATGCCTTCTACAATTTGGGTGCTGGATTTATTTTGGAAGGAACTATGGCTAGTGGTCCGGTTTATGTTCATCCGACTCTTTTTAGTCAGCTGATCCAAACCCCTAATGATTGGTTTCTGGTGGAAATAGAATTCAAAAATGGAAAACTAGTTCTACATTCCATAACCCCAAAAATCAACAAGATTTTTGTGGCCCCACCGGTAACTATTTCAATGCAAAATTTTGCTACAGTTTATGACTTAATTGTTAAAGTACAACAATCAGGTCATTGTAAAAATCGTACCTGTTCTAACGATGCCCAGGCTACTCAACTGCGGCAGTGGGTTTTGATTGAAGACGACAACAACGGCACAGCTCTAATGTGCCGCAAGTGTTTTGAAAATATTGCCAAAAAGAATCCTCAGTTCTATGATCATCCTCTAACGCCAGAAGAAAAATGGGAAGGACACAAAGAAAACATTCCGGTGGCGATTGTTAAGGGTTGGGAAATTCCTCCCGGAACACCCGTTCCGCTAACACCTATCCCCTTTGCTAATACCCGTTGTAACTTGGACATCATTACCGATTTCCTTTCCTTGCTACATCAGGGAAAAAATTATCAAACTACTTGCCCAACCTGTAGAAAACAGGTTACCGAGGACTACCAACAGTGGGTGCAAGTCGGTATCGGCTTTGGGGAACCAGTTTGTCTTTGTCGTCAGTGTTTTGAAAATATAGAATCAGAACACCCTGATTTCTATTCCCAATTAGACACAATTGATCCATTTGACATCAGGGAGAGAACTCTCCCTATCCCCCATATTAAAGGTTGGGAACTTTCCCCCACCGCTCCAGTACCCCTGTGGAATGTTCCATCACTGGAAGTACTAGGAGAAGAAATTTAAACTTACAGCCCTGTCCAAGACAGGGCTTTTTTATTTATTAAAAAGCCGCCTTTTTCAAGACGGCTAAGTTCAAACCTAAAAAAATCATTCTGGAGAATAGTAAAGGCTAATAACCTTTTTCATTTCGTTCCAAATTTGAGCAACAGAAACAAATTCTTGTGCTGCTTTTTCCAAACTTTCAAAATGTTTGGGAAAAACATCCACAAAATCCTGCCGTCCCTGTTCTACTTCGTAAATAGCATAAGACACATAACCTAATTCTTCAATTGCTCTAAACAACCGGCCTTCAACTGTTGTCAAATTGTCCAGATTTTCATACAAAGAACTAATTTCTGTCCTGATTTCTTCTGGCCAATACTCATCCAGAAATTTATCCAATAGCTCTTTCTCGACTACTTTAAAAATAGGAGCCAAGCGTGGATCTTTTTTAACCTGCCACAACACGTCTCCTGTTCTTCCTTCGGCCCAATCGTGAATAAGAGCCAAAGCCAGAACCTTAAAAGCATCAAAGTCTTTACAACCATAACGCTTTTCCCACAAAATCACAATGAGGGTTAAAACCCCCATTTTAAAAGTATGCTGGTCTACACTTTCAGGAGTGTTAACAGAATAGCAACCCCAGCGCTTCACTTTTTTTAAACTGTTTAGAAGCTCCCAAAAAAACGTTTCCAAATGGGCCAATTTATTGTTTGCGGCCATGTTTTTTATTCCTTATTTTAGGTTTGTAAAAGATCAATTAAAATGCTACAATATCTAAACAAATTTAACTTAGTTTGTCAAAATAAATATGGAAGAAAATACTCTACAGGAGGCCTCTAAAAATACCCGGGCAGTCTATAGTTTAGATCATCTTAAACCAGAAGTAGTTGCTGTAGCTTTTGCTAAATGTTCTCGCTCTCCAGAATCATTTGCTACTATTGCCGAAGAATTAACCGATGCCAAATCGGCTGATTTCCATGAAAAATGGGTGGTGGGCTATGGGCACAGTAGCGTAGCCGAACACGCTAATTTACATTTAGCCATTGAAAATGTTTCTATCTTGGCCACTAAAGTTATAGAAGACAACCGTCTAGCCTCTTTTACAGAAAAATCCACCCGTTACCAAATTTTTGATAAAACAAAATATTATAAACCACAAAATATTCTGGCTTCTTCTTTGAGCGAAGAATACCAAAAAACCTTAGACTATATTTTTGATACTTATACATCCCTAAACGAACCGATGAGAGACTTTATTGTCAAAAAATATCCTAAGACTGAAACAGACTTAGATAAGGTTTACAATGTGATAACTAAAGCTAGGGTTTGCGACAACATCCGCTATCTTTTACCCACGGCCACCCTAACTAATTTGGGCATGACAGCTAACGCTAGAAATTTTGAACGAGTAATTGCCAAATTGTTGTCTCATCCCTTACAAGAGATGCAAGATATTGGGACAGACATTAAACAATGTGCCTTAGGAATCACCCCTACCTTAATTAAATTTGCTAACGTCAATGATTATTTAAAAAATACACCCAACGAGTTAACCGAATTATCTAAAAATCTCTTACCAAAAGAAATCAACCCCGTTAACCCAGTAGAAGTTGTGCAGTTTGATCCCGAAGCGGAAAACAAATTAGTCGCCGCCCTGCTCTACCGCGGCTCCGATCTACCTTACAAACAAATTTGGCAAGAAGTTAAAAAAATGCCGTTAGAAGCAAAAGAGAAAATAATTGATGTAGCTTTAAAAAATCGCGCCTCTTTTGATCAACCGCTCAGAGAATTAGAACATGTCTATTATACTTTTGATATTTTAATGGATTATGGGGCTTTCCGCGATGTCCAGCGCCATCGTATGAACACCCAAACCAACCAAGATGTAACCATCATTAATGGTTTTGAAACGCCAGAAGAAATAATTGAAGCTGGTCTAGAATCACAATTTAAAGAAGTAATGGAACGGGCGGCCAATCTCTATCAAAAAATGTACCCACAGTTTCCTAAAGAGGCACAATATGCAGTTCCTTTAGCCTTTAGAAAACGCACCCTCTTCACTTGGAATTTGCGCGAATTGCATCATTTTATTTCTTTACGCAGTGGCCAAAAAGGACACATTTCTTACCGTCGAGTAGCCCAGGCTTGTTGGCAAAAACTCAACGAGATTCACCCTCTTTTAGCTAAGTATATTCGTGTTGATATGAGTTCAGGATCATCTTCCTGGGCCTCCACCATGTTTAAACCAGAATATTCCTATAAACCAAAATTAGATTAAAAGTATGTTTATCATGATTGATGGCATTGATGGTTCTGGCAAAAGTCTCCAGTCCAAAATGCTAATAGAAAGATTAAAAAAAGAAAATTACCCAGTTGAAATAATCAGTTTCCCTCAATACGGACAAAAAAGCGCCGGGCCAATTGAAGACTATTTAACTGGTGTCTATGGCACAGCCGAAGAAGTAGGCCCATATCGTGCTTCTATTTTATATGCTGTTGACAGATTCGCTGCTGCCGCTAAAATTAATTCTTGGTTGACAAACAAAAAGATAGTAGTAGCCAATCGTTACGTCGCTTCTAATATGGGACATCAAGGCGGTAAAATCAAAGATGACGGGGCTAGACAAAATTTTTTTGAATGGAATGACGATTTAGAGTATAATATATTTAAAATCCCCCGCCCAGATTTAAACATTATTCTGCATGTAACTCCAGAGATAGCACAACAATTAGTTAAAAAGAAGGAGGAACGGGATTACCTTTCTGGTGGCAAAAAAGATATACACGAAACTGATCTAAATCACCTTAAAAATGCTGAAAAAACTTATTTAGAAATAGCTGGACGTTTCCCTAATTTTTTCCTGATTGAATGCGTAGAAAATAATCAAATTTTAACTCCCGAAGAGATTCATAAAAAAATTTGGGACTTAATCAAACAAAAAATTAATCAATAATTTATGCTTATACCCTCAATAAATCTTTTCAAAGAGGCCCTGTCTATTTGCAAAAACAACTACAAGGTTTTTTTGAAAATCATTTCTTGGTTTTTAGGTGTTACTGTTCTTTTAGCTATCTTGAATTGTGTTGATCGCTACACTTTTTTCCATTATGTTAATAAAACTTTTCCTATTTATCTAATTCTTTCTGCTGCCAGTTTTGTTGTTGGCTTATGGACCCAAATCGTTTTAATTAGATTGATTAATGCTGGGCTTACCAAACAACCAGTTGACCAAAAAACTTTAAATCAGAATGCCTGGCGGGATACTATTCCCTTTTTATGGATTTCCATCTTAGTTGGTATTATCACTTTGGGTGGTCTTATCCTCGTAATTATTCCTGGGTTAATTTTTTCTGTTTGGTATTTTTTCTCCCGTTACTCTTTTGCTATCGATGGAATGCGTGGCTACGCCGCTTTAGACAATAGTAAAAAATTGGTTCAGGGCAGATTTTGGCAAATTGTTTGGCGCCTGATTGTAACTAACATTTTTTATGGTTTAGTTTTGATTGTAATAGTTGGAATTCCCACTTTAATTATTGGCTATTTTACTAAATTTGCCGAATTTTCTTCAGCTTTTACTTCCGGTCCTTGGTGGTTTGACGCTCTACAGAGTTTAGCTGTAGTTATAACTCTACCTTTAAACATTGCCTTCTGGACCATTCTCTATAAAAACCTCAAAGAAACTAAAACGGAAAATGTTCTTCCTCCAACTGTTTAGTTGATTGTAAATTAAATTTTATTTTATTTAAATAAGCTAATAAATTTTGCTGTTTACTTTTATTATTATGCCTTATACTCCAGTTATTGGTTTAGAAATTCATATCCAACTCAAAACTAAAACCAAAATGTTCTGTAGTTGTGATAACCGTGGCGAATTTTTACCACCTAACACTGCTATCTGCCCTGTTTGTACTGGCCAACCAGGAGTTTTACCGGTACCTAATCAACAAGCGATTGAATGGGGAGTTAAAATGGCCCTAGCTTTAAATTGTAAAATTAACTCTCTAAGTAAATTTGATCGCAAACATTATTTCTATCCCGACCTACCTAAGGGCTACCAAATTTCTCAATTTGATTTACCTGTCGGCGAAAAAGGCTTTTTAGAAATCTCTGGAACAGAAGAAAGTCTATCCGAAAAAAATATAGAAGATTTGGAAGAAAATCCAAAAAAACCAAAAATTAAACTACCAAAAAACAAAAGGATTGACATCACTCGATTACATTTAGAAGAAGATGCGGCTAAAAATTTACACAGTCCCGAAGGAACTTTGGTTGATTTTAATCGTGCTGGTACTCCCCTGGTAGAAATTGTGACGGAACCAGATATTGCCAGTGCCAGTGAAGCCAAGCTCTTTTTGCAAGAGTTACAAAATCTAGCTAAATTTTTAAAAATTTCCGATGCCGAAATGGAAAAAGGACATTTACGTTGTGATGTTAATGTTTCTTTGCGTCCGGTTGGTGATACCAAATATTATCCTAAAACTGAAATAAAAAACTTAAATTCTTTTAAAGCAGTAGAACGAGCCATTGAATACGAAATTCAAAGACAGACAAAATTGTGGGAAGCTGGCCAGGCGCCAGAAAAACTTACCACTCGAGGTTGGAATGATACGGAACAAACTACCGAAGAACAAAGAGTTAAAGAGGGGTCTGAAGACTATCGTTACTTCCCCGAGCCAGATATACCTCCATTTAATTTGGCCGCCGTAGAAAAAAAAGCCAAACTGGAGCTGCCAGAATTACCTCAAAAAACACGGGTACGCTTTGCTGATGAATATGGCCTATCCAAAAGCGACGCAAAAATTTTAACTCAGGATCCTGAATGGGCAGACTTTACCGAGCAAGTTTTTAGTGAAGTCTGGGAATGGCTAACTTCCCTACCCGACCTAGATGGAACCGAGGAAGAAATTATGGCTAAGCATCGAGCTAAAGTTGGACGTTTGATTGGTGGCTGGTTGACTTCTAAATTAATGGGCTTGATGGCAGAAAACAAAATTGATATTCGCTTACTCAAAATTACTCCAGAAAATTTTGCCGAGTTCATCAGTTTAATTTATACCAATAAAATTAATAGTACTAATGCTCAATTGTTACTTGAAAAGATGTTGGAAGCCGGTGGTGATCCTTCTATCATTATGGAAGAAGATCGTCTAGGCCAAGTCCAAGATACTAACTTAATTGAAACAGCACTAGATAATGTAATTAAAATGAACCCAGACCAAGTGACTCAGTACCGATCAGGAAAAACCGCCGTCATTCAATTCTTAATTGGCAAAGCAATGAAGGAAACCCGAGGCCAAGCTGACCCGCAGACAATCAAAACTATCTTAGAGAAAAAATTAAAGTAAAAAAGAGCAGACGAGAGTCTGTTCTTTTTTTATTATTACCCCATGTTGCTTTTGGGCTAAATTTGCGTTAAAATTGATTTATCTATGACTAATTTTCAGATTAAAACCAAGATTAAGCCGGCTGGTGATCAACCCCAAGCCATTGATCAATTGACTAAAGGGTTACAAAAACATTTTGCCAAACAAACCCTCCTAGGTGTTACTGGTTCTGGTAAAACTTTTACTATTGCTAATGTGATTGAAAAAATTCAATTGCCTACCTTAATAATTGCTCATAACAAAACCCTAGCAGCCCAACTATGTAACGAATTCAGAGAAATCTTCCCTAATAATGCAGTAGAGTATTTTGTCAGTTATTATGATTACTACCAACCCGAAGCTTATCTACCCACCACCGATACCTATATAGAAAAAGAGGCCATGATTAACCAAGAGATTGATCGATTGCGCCATGCTTGCACCCAAGCCCTCCTAACTCGTTCTGATGTAATTATCGTAGCCTCAGTTTCCGCTATTTATGGCTTGGGCTCGCCTCAAGAATACGAAAAAGTTGTTTTACACCTCCAACGCGGACAAAAACTTAATCGGGAAGACATGTTGGGCCAATTAATTGAAATGCAATTCACTAGAACCAATAGTGATTTAAAAAGAGGTCATTTTAGACTCCACGGCCAAATTTTTGAAATCATGCCTGTTAACGAAGAAATGATTTATCGATTTGAAATTAGTCAAACCATAGACGTAATTGAACTGATTGATCCCGTGACGAGACAAGTTAAAAAAACCTTAGACGATGCTTGGTTCTTCCCGGCCCGTCATTATGTAGCCACACCAGAATCACGTGAAGCTGCGCTGCAAAGTATCAGACAAGAATTAAATGAACAGTTAAATTTTTTTCAACTCCACAACCAGCCTTTAGAATACGAACGTCTCAAACGCCGCGTCAATTACGATTTAGAGTTGATTAAAAATATCGGCTACTGCAATGGTATTGAAAACTATTCTCGTCACTTTGAAAATCGCCCGACTGGAGAACCACCTTTTACCTTATTAGATTACTTTAAATACAGCGTCAGCCACCGCGGCCAAGAAAAAAAATCAAGTTTCTTAACCATTATCGACGAATCGCACGTAACTGTTCCCCAAATTAGAGCTATGTATAATGGAGATAAAGCTCGTAAAGATGTTTTAATCGAGCACGGCTTCCGGTTACCCTCAGCTCGTGATAACCGGCCTCTCACTTTTGAAGAGTTTAATAAAAAAGTGGAACAAATGATTTTTGTTTCCGCTACTCCCGATGAATACGAACTACAGCAAAGTTCGCAAATAGTTGAACAAGTAGTTAGACCGACTGGCCTACTTGATCCGGAAATTATTATCAAACCCGTCACTGGCCGAGGTAAGAAAAAATCGCAAATTGAAGATTTAATAGAAGAAATTAAGCAACGCCTCATTCAAAATGAGAGAATTTTAGTTACCACCTTAACCAAAAAAATAGCCGAGGATTTAACCGATTATTTACAAGAAAAAAAAGTTAAGGTGAAATATCTTCATAGTGATGTAGACACCTTAGAAAGAATCGAAGTGATTACCGATTTGCGTCGCGGTTTAATTGATGTGATTGTTGGAGTCAATTTGTTACGCGAAGGTTTAGACTTACCTGAAGTTTCTTTAGTAGCGGTTTTAGACGCCGACAAGGAAGGTTTTTTACGCAGCACCACCAGTTTAATCCAAACTATTGGTCGCGCGGCCAGAAACGCTAATGGACAAGTTATTCTTTACGCCGATCACATTACCACTTCAATTAAAAAAGCGGTGGAAGAAACTAATCGTCGTCGCCAAATTCAGATGAATTATAATTTACAACACCGAATTACCCCCCAAACAATTCAAAAAAATATTCGCAACATTTTAGAAGAATTTGGCATTGCACCCAAAAGCCACCAAGAAAAAACTGAACGGAAAAAGAAGCCTTCTGTTGCCGATCTAGATTTGTTGGGTGATAACCGTCCACTCGCAGAAATTATTCAAGATAAAGAAAAACAAATGAAAGAAGCAGCCAAGTCCTTAGAATTTGAGCTGGCGGCTATTTTACGCGACGAAATAAAAGAGATAAAAAAAACTCAAACAAAAAAATAATATGGATTGGCGACAACGTTGGTTAGAAGAAAAAAAAGAACTTTTTACTTTTCTTCCAGCTGACAAAATAAATTTGCATGATAAAATCTTAGC
>Ga0116178_10002265_pt1 | contig 15239 bp, 12 predicted proteins | sample AD_STIC12_MetaG_FD_89880 | JGI IMG/M metagenome (GOLD analysis project Ga0116178, IMG submission 89880) | Active sludge microbial communities of municipal wastewater-treating anaerobic digesters from USA - AD_STIC12_MetaG | ecosystem: Engineered > Bioreactor > Anaerobic > Digestate | place: USA... | reverse complement strand
GGTGGAGCGGGGTCGGATATCGACGGGGAACGAAGTAGAGATCGTGGGTATTCGCGAGACGCGTAAGACGGTGGTAACCGGTGTGGAGATGTTCCGGAAGATACTGGACGATGCGCAGGCGGGAGACAACATCGGGGTGTTGCTTCGCGGTATCGACAAGAAGGATCTGGAACGTGGTATGGTGTTGGCGAAGCCCGGTTCGATCACTCCGCACGTGAAGTTTGAGGCGGAGGTGTATGTGTTGACGAAGGAGGAGGGGGGTCGTCACACGCCGTTTTTTGGCGGGTATCGTCCGCAGTTTTTCTTCCGTACGACAGATGTGACGGGCTCGATCGCGTTGCCTGAGGGGACGGAGATGGTGATGCCTGGCGACCACACGGTGATGACGGTGGAGCTGGTGACGCCGATAGCGATGGAACAGGGTCTTCGTTTCGCGATTCGAGAAGGCGGCAGAACCGTCGGCGCAGGCTCCGTTACAAAAATCTTGCAGTAAGCAGGGACGCAGCGAACGATACTTTTTTGATTGAAAGGTGCGCGGGCCTATGCCACGCGATATCATCACTCTGGCATGTGAAGAGTGCAAGCGCCGCAACTATTCGGGCGACAAGAACAAGCGGAAGCATTCTGAACGTGTGACCTACAAGAAATACTGCCCATGGTGCAAGAAGCACACGCCGCACCGTGAGACACGATAATCACTCACACTGCGAGATACGGGTAGGAGTGTAGCTCAGTCTGGCTAGAGCATCGGACTCCAAATCCGACGGTCGGGGGTTCGAATCCCTCCACTCCTGCCATTCTCCGTTCACTGGCCGGGACAGGCGACGTGTTTCAGAAAGTGGCGACATATTACCGGGAAGTAGTCATGGAGATGGGCAAGGTATCGTGGCCCACGCGTGACCAGCTGAAGACCTCGACTATCGTCGTACTGATAGTCACGGCCATTTTTGCCGTATTTATCGGTGCCTTTGACTGGATTTTGAGCCAGATCGTTCAATGGTTTTTACGGTAGGTTATGACTGATACACCACAGGGTGAAGCTCCGCGCCCGAAGCGCTGGTATGCGGTGCATACGCTTTCGGGGCATGAGAACAAGGTGCTTCACTATCTGAAGAACTCAGCGGAGGCGCTCGCGCTGGGCGATCAGATAGGGGAAGTCGTGATCCCGATTGAGGATGTGCCGGAGATGCGCGAGGGCAAACGCGTTACGACGAAGCGTCGTTTCCTGCCCGGGTATGTCCTCATCGAGATGGAGCTTACGAGCCAATCGCGGTACGTGGTGGAGAACACCCCAGGGGTTACGGGTTTTGTTACGACGGGTGGTCGTTCGAGCAAGGAACCCGCGCCTCTCCGTCCGAGCGATGTGGAGCGCATTCTTCAGCAGGTTGAGCGGAAAAGCACCGCGCCGGAGACGGACTCCGCGTATCGTCCCGGCGATTTTGTGAAAGTGGTGGATGGCCCGTTCAGCGATTTCGTTGGCGTGGTGGAAGCGTTCGACACGGCGAAGGGCAAGGTGACGATTGCCGTGAGCATCTTCGGCCGCCCGACGAAAGTGGAACTGGACCTTCTGCAGATCGAACCGGCACCGCCGAAAGCATGATCAAGCCGTCTTCCGGTGTTCTCCGGGATGCGGCGCACTTCAACATAACGATAGCCTGACCTCGGTTGTGAGGTGGAGGGCATCGGAGGTAGCACGTGGCAAAAAAAGTCATCGCGCAGATCAAGTTGCAGTTGCCGGCCGGCCAGGCTACTCCTGCGCCGCCGGTGGGGCCGGCGCTTTCGCAGCATCGGCTTAACATCATGGAGTTCGTGAAAGCGTTCAACGAACGGACGCGGGCCCAGCAGGGGATGATTATCCCTGCGGTTATCACCGCTTATGCGGACTCCAGTTTCACGTTCATCCTCAAAACGCCACCCGCAGTGACTTTGCTGAAAAAGGCCGCCGGGCTGGAAAAAGGTTCACCCGAGCCCAACGCGAAGAAGGTGGGCAAGGTTACGTGGGATCAGGTGGTGGAAATCGCGAAGACCAAACTTCCTGACCTCAACACCACAAACCTTGATTCCGCCGCCAGCATGATTGCCGGCACCGCGCGCAGCATGGGGCTGGAAGTTGTTGGAAGACCCACCAAGTAGAGGACATAACCATGCCGAAACTGGCGAAGAAATATCAGCATGACCTCGAAAAGGTGGATCGCACCAAGAGTTACGGGTTGCGGGAAGCAATCGAGGTGATCAAACAGTTTGAGCCTCGCGGTTTCGACCAGACGGTCGAGGGCGTGATGAAGTTGAATGTCGACCCGCGGAAGGCCGATCAGCTCGTTCGTGGGTCAGTCGTTCTTCCCAGCGGGACGGGGAAGACGGTTCGCGTTCTGGTGTTTGCACGCGGAGAAGCGGCGACGGCCGCGGAACAGGCCGGGGCGGACTTTGTGGGTGCGGATGACCTGGTTGCGAAGATTCAGGAGGGGTGGACCGATTTCGATGTGGCGATTGCCACCCCGGATCTGATGGGGGTGGTGGGCCGTCTGGGCCGCGTACTTGGTCCCCGTGGCCTGATGCCGAACCCGAAGACGGGCACCGTGACGCAGGATACGGCAGCAGCCGTGCAGGCCGCCAAAGGTGGCAAGATAGATTTCCGCGTGGACAAGGCGGGAAACGTGCAGGCACCGCTGGGACGGCTGTCGTTCAGCGTGGACGCGTTGTACGCGAACGCGCAGGTGTTCTTTGAGGCAGTGATGCGTGCGCGGCCGACGGCAGTGAAGGGTCAGTACGTTCACTCCGCGAATCTGTGTGCCAGCATGACGCCCAGTGTGCCGCTGGACAGGAACCAGTTCCAGTCGCTCGTGAAGTAATTCGTTGAAGAAGGTTCAGGCGATGCCGACCCCGAAAAAGAATGAAACGATAGCCCGTTTGACTGACATGTTCAGTTCGGCGAACGGGATATTCCTGACGGATTCCACAGGTTTGAAGGTGGAACTTGTCACGAACCTCCGCAAGCGTTGTGCGGCGGAGAACATCGGCTTCATGGTCGTGAAGAACACGCTGGCGCGGCGTGCCGCCAAGGCAGCGGGTTTGCCCGACCTTGACAAGTGGTTCACCGGACCGACAGCCGTTGCGTATTCGAAGAACAACCCGGCAGGTCCTGTGAAGATTCTGAAAGCGTTTGTTCGTGAAGTTCGCGAAGCAAACGGGAAACTTGAGATCAAAAAGGGCGTGGTTGACGGTCACGTTATTGACGACGCCCAGATGCAGATGCTGGCAGATCTTCCGACGCCTGAGGTCGTTCGCGCGCGATTCCTCGGGCTTCTGCAAGCTCCCGCCAGCCAGTTCGTTGGAGTACTGTCGGCTGGACCGGCTTCGCTGGTGCGTGCTCTGGATCAGCGCCGACAACAACTTGATGAGCAAGCGGCCGGATCGACGGCTGGTTCAACCGAAGCCCCGACGGATGCACCCGCAGGGCAATAAGGAGGAAGAGTCTCCATGGCGGATCTTCAAGCGTTGAAAACCCAGTTGAGCGCATTGACGGTTCTCGAAATTGCGCAGTTGACGAAGGAACTTGAGGCTGAGTGGGGTGTTTCGGCGGCAGCGCCTGTTGCTGTTGCCGCTGCCCCTGCGGCCGGTGGTGGGGCTGCCGCCGCACCGGTTGAAGAGCAGACGGAGTTCACCCCGACGTTGGTAGATGTAGGCTCCCAGAAAATCCAGGTGATCAAGGTTGTGCGCGAACTGACCGGCCTGGGCTTGAAGGAAGCGAAGGCGCTCGTGGATGCCGGCACTGCTCCCGTGAAGGAAGGTGTTTCCAAGGAAGAGGCGAACACGATCAAAGAAAAGCTCGAAGCAGTCGGAGCGAAAGTAGAGATCAAGTAATCTCCCGTCTCGAGCTTGTGCAAAGGCGACGCATCGGCTGATTCTCGGCCTCGGCATGATGTGTCGTCTTTGCTGTTCTCATCAGGGCACCCGCCACGAAGGGCAACGAGTTCTTTGAGGGAAGGGTGCCGCGACTTTGTTCTTTCGCCAAAAGGAGCGGATTGGGGCCATGCCAGAGCGGATGATAAAACGCCGGTCATATGCCAAGCTCCCCACAATTCTCGATATTCCCAACCTTCTTGAGTTGCAGGTTGCCTCGTTTGAGGATTTCCTTCAGGCCAACACTCCTCCGGAGAAGCGGAAAATCAAGGGCTTGCAGGAGGTGTTCGAGAGCGTATTCCCGATTACCGATGTTCACAACCTGTACTCGCTTGAGTTTGTCAGCTATTCCGTCGGCCGCCCCAAGTACGACATCGACGAATGCCGTGACCGGGGCGCGACGTACGCCGCGCCGCTCAGGGCGGTTTTGCGGCTTGTCACGCGGGAGAAAGGTGACGAGAAACGGGTCAAGGATGTTATTGAGCAGGTAGTTTATCTTGGCGATCTGCCGCTCATGACCTTCACAGGCACGTTCCTCATCAACGGCGCTGAGCGTGTAATCGTGAGCCAGTTGCACCGGTCGCCCGGCGTGTTTTTTGACGAGGTTGCCCACCCCAACGGCAAGAGACTCTTTACCGCGCGGATCATACCCTACCGTGGTTGCTGGGTCGAGTTCACGATGGACATCAATGACGTGATGTATGTCCATATCGACCGGAAACGGAAGCAGCCGGTAACTCTGCTGCTACGCGCGCTTGGATATAGCTCGGATCTTGACGTGCTCAATCTGTTCTATGAACGGATTACGACGAAGCTTTCGAGCAAGGTGAAAGGGCGGCTCCTGGCGGCGGACGTTGTGAATACCGCCACGGGAGAGGTACTGGCGGACGCCTTCGCCACCCTTACCGACGAGACGATAGCGATGCTCGAGGAACACGGGGTGGAGGAAGTTGAAGTTTACAGCCCGAACACCGAGGATGAAATCGGCATTATCGAAAACACATTGCGGCGCGACCCCTGCCAGGACGAGCGCGGGGAAGAAGATGCCCTCTACCGCATTTATCAGTTGATGCGTCCGGGCGATCCGCCGAACGTGGAGACCGCGCGGACGTTCGTTGAGCGGCTCTTTTTCAGCCCGAAGCGGTACGATCTGGGAGACGTCGGCCGGTATCGGATGAATCAGAAGCTCGATCTCAAGATTCCTCAGGACACGCATGTTCTGACGCGTGAGGACTTTATCTCCATCATCCGGTATATCATCGCGCTGCGGAATGGATCCCCGAGCGCGCAGACCGATGACATTGACCATCTCGGGAACCGCCGGTGCCGGACGGTGGGTGAGCTTCTTGCGAACCAGTTCTCCATCGGGCTTTCGCGCATGGCTCGCACCATCCGCGAGCGGATGAGCCTCCGGGACAATGAGAATCTGACGCCGCAGGAGCTGGTGAACGCGAAGACCGTTTCGACGGTGATAGCGTCCTTCTTCGGTTCCAGCCAGCTCAGCCAGTTCATGGCTCAGACGAACCCTCTGGACGAGCTGACGCACAAGCGGCGGCTCAGCGCTCTGGGGCCGGGTGGTCTCACGCGGGAACGCGCCGGGTTCGAGGTGCGCGACGTTCACCATACTCACTACGGGAGTGTGTGCCCCATCGAGACGCCGGAAGGCCAGAACATCGGTCTTATCATGTCGCTCGCGGCGCATGCGCGGATCAACCAGTACGGATTCATCGAGACTCCGTACCGGGTGGTGAAAGACGGAGTGGTTACGAATGAAATCCGGTATCTGTCTTCGGATGAGGAAGACAGATACGTGATTGCGCAGGCGAACGCGCCATTGAAGGAAGACGGGTCGTTTGCGAACAATCTGGTGAAGGCGCGTCGGCGCGGGGATTTCCCCACGGTCAGCCCCCTTGAAGTTGACTACATGGATGTATCGCCGATCCAGCTTGTCAGCGCGGCGGCGGCGCTTATTCCCTTCCTTGAGCATGACGATGCCAACCGTGCGCTGATGGGTTCCAACATGCAGCGGCAGGCCGTTCCGCTTCTGAAAGCGGAGGCACCGCTTGTCGGGACGGGCATCGAGCGGCGAATCGCCCTCGATTCCGGCGCGGTGACGGTGGCGAAAGCCGACGGCGAGGTGGTGTATGTGGACTCGTCGAAGATTGTCGTGCGCGAAAAGAAGCCGGTCCACGCCAATCCTCTGGCGCTGGACGAAGGTCACGAGCGCACATACAGCCTCATGAAGTTCCAGCGGTCGAACCAGGACTGCTGCCAGAATCAGCGTCCACTTGTGCGGCCGGGGGACAAGGTGAAGGCGGGCGAGGTGCTCGCTGATGGCCCTGCGACCGACAGGGGTGACCTGGCGCTGGGTTGCAACGTTCTGTGCGCATTCATGCCGTGGCACGGATACAATTTCGAGGATGCGATCGTGGTGAGCGAGCGGCTCATCAGAAACGACGTCTTCACGTCCGTGCACATCGAGGAATACGAGCTTCAGGTCCGGGACACGAAGCGTGGCCAGGAAGAACTCACACGGGACATTCCGAACGTGAGTGACCAGGCGCTGCGTGACCTCGATGAGAACGGCATCGTCCGGGTTGGCGCGAGAGTGAAGCCCGGAGACATCCTGGTCGGGAAGGTGACGCCGAAAGGCGAAACGGAACTTTCGCCCGAGGAGCGCCTTTTGCGGGCGATTTTCGGGGAGAAGGCCGGCGACGTGCGGGATGCGTCGCTGAAGGCCCCGGCCGGCATGGAAGGCGTCGTCATTGATACGAAGATATTCTCCCGCAAAGAGCGCGATGAGACGACGCGAAACCGCAACAAGGAAACGATCGAGCAGATACGCGCGAATACGGATGAGCGCGCCGCACGAGTTCGGAGCGCGTTGAAGAAGCGGTCCATCGCGGTCTGTCAGGGGCTGACGGCGGGCAACTGGCGGTCTGAGGCGGACGGAACGGTCATCATTCACGAAGGTACCGTCCTGACCGAGGAAATCCTTTCAGAACTCGATCTGACCACTCTTCGACCTGACACGACATGGACGACTGATTCGGCGGCCAACGGCAAGATCGAGGAAATGGTTCGGTATGCGCACGAAATGCTTGCGGCGATTCAGGAAGAATTTGATCGCGAGAGCGAGAAGGTGGTGCGCGGTGACGAGCTTCCGCCGGGCGTGATTCAGCTTGTCAAGGTGTATGTCGCGCACAAGCGTAAGCTTTCCGTGGGAGACAAGATGGCCGGACGGCACGGCAACAAGGGTGTTGTCGCAAAGGTGGTTCCGGTAGAGGACATGCCGTATCTGCCGGATGGCACCCCGGTGGATCTGGTTCTCAACCCTCTCGGCGTGCCCTCGCGGATGAATCTCGGACAGATTCTCGAGACACATCTCGGCTGGGCGGCGGAGAAGCTTGGAATTCACGTGTCGTGCCCGGTGTTTGATGGCGCGACCGTTGCGGAAATCAAGAATGCGCTGAAAGAAGCTGGTTTGCCGGAATCGGGACAGACGGTTCTGTACGACGGTATGACGGGCGAGAGGTTCGAGCGCGAGGTGACGGTTGGTTACATCTACATGATGAAGCTGATCCACCTGGTCGCAGACAAGATTCACGCTCGTTCCATCGGTCCGTACAGTCTCGTCACGCAGCAGCCGCTCGGTGGGCGGGCGCAGTTTGGCGGCCAGCGTTTTGGAGAGATGGAAGTGTGGGCGCTTGAAGCGTACGGCGCGTCCCATCTGCTTCAGGAGATGCTGACGGTGAAGTCGGACGACGTCCCGGGGCGGTCGCGGATATACGAAGCGATCGTCAAGGGCGAGAATCCGCCGGAGCCGGGCATTCCGGAGTCGTTCAACGTGCTTGTGAAAGAGCTTCAGGCACTGTGCCTTGACGTCGTGCTCCAGCAAGACGGTCAAGTGGCCGACCAGAGCTGAAACCTCTACCCTAACCCTCGTAACGAGAGGAGAACGGCCGTGGTCGAACAACCGGACGTTTTGGCGTCGCAACTGCTGTCGCGCGCGGGTCTGCCGCAGCAGCGCAAGCCACTCGATTTCGATTCGATAAAGATACAACTTGCTTCACCGGAGACGATTCGGAGCTGGTCGTACGGTGAGGTTCTGAAGCCCGAAACGATCAACTATCGCACGTACAAGCCCGAGCGTGACGGGCTTTTCTGCGAGCGGATTTTCGGCCCCACGCGTGACTGGGAATGCCACTGCGGGAAGTACAAGCGCATCCGTTACAAGGGTGTGATCTGCGACCGGTGCGGCGTTGAGGTTACGCAGGCCAAGGTCCGGCGTGAGCGCATGGGACACATTGAGCTCGCCGTGTCCGTGTCGCACATATGGTATTTCAAGTCGGTTCCGTCCCGGATGAGCTATTTGCTTGCGATGACGGTCCGGAATCTGGAACGCGTGCTGTACTATGAGTCGTACGTTGTTCTGGATCCGGGAAATGCCCCGTTGGAAAAGGGTGATCTGATCTCGGAAGAGCAGGTTATTGACCTTGAGGAGCGGGGTTTTCAGTTTTCCGCGGAGATGGGCGCCGGCGCCATCAAGAAGATGCTGGCGGATTTGAACCTTGAGGAGCTCTCGACGGAGCTTCGGGAGACAATCCGCAAGGAAACGAGTGCCCAGCGGAAGGCTGAGGCACTCCGCCGCCTGAGCATTGTGGAAGCGTTCCGCCAGTCGAACAACCGGCCCGAATGGATGATACTGGACGTGATACCGGTGCTTCCGCCGGAATTGCGTCCGCTTGTTCCCCTTGAAGGAGGCCGTTTTGCGACGAGCGACCTGAACGATCTGTATCGTCGGGTTATCAACCGGAACAACCGGCTGAAGAAGCTTATAGAAATCAAGGCACCAGAAGTGATTCTCCGCAACGAAAAGCGGATGCTTCAGGAAGCCGTTGATGCGCTGTTTGACAACGGTCGGCGGAGCCGTGCAGTGCGTGGCGACGCGAACCGGGCGCTGAAGAGCCTTGGTGATCTTTTGAAAGGCAAGCAGGGCCGATTCCGGCAGAATCTTCTGGGGAAACGCGTTGACTACTCGGGACGGTCGGTCATCGTGGTGGGCCCGGAATTGAAGCTTTACGAGTGCGGGCTGCCGAAAATCATGGCGCTTGAGCTTTTCAAGCCGTTCATCATACACGAACTTGAACGGCGCGGGCTGGTGCAGACGGTCAAAAGCGCGAAGAAGAAGATCGAGCAGGGTAGTCCCGAGGTGTGGGATATTCTCGAGGAGGTAATTCAGGGGCATCCGGTGCTTCTGAACCGTGCGCCCACGCTCCATCGTCTCGGGATTCAGGCGTTCCAACCGGTGCTTGTGGAAGGCAAGGCGATCAGGATCCACCCGCTGGTCTGCAAGGCATTCAATGCCGACTTCGACGGCGACCAGATGGCGGTGCATGTTCCGCTTTCGTTTGAAGCGCAGATCGAAGCCTCAGTGCTGATGCTTTCGGCCAATAACCTGCTTCTGCCCTCAAGCGGCAACCCGGTAACCATTCCGACGCAGGATATGGTGCTGGGGTGTTACTACCTCACGAAGCGGCTGCCGGCGGGAAGCAAAAAGGGTCGGGTCGGACGTTTCAGTTCGCCTCGCGACGCAATTCTCGCCTATGATCTGGGCAAGTACGACATCCACGACGACGTGGAGGTTCGGATCAACGGCAAATTCATCACCACGACGTTCGGTCGGCTTCTCTTCAACGAGATATTGCCTCCGGAAATCGGGTTTGTTGACAAGTTGATGGGTTCAAAAGAGCTGACTGCTCTCGTACGTGAGGTGTTCAGGAAACTGGGTAATACCCGGACGGTGGAAGTCCTCGATCAGTTGAAGAAAACCGGGCATTACTACGCGACCAGGGCCGGAATCTCAATAGGCATTGACGACGTGGTGGTGCCGGCGGAGAAGGATCGCCTGATCCAGGACGCGATGCAGCAATCCGAACTGGTGCAGGAGCAGTACGAGCAGGGTGTGATTACCGAAGGTGAGCGCTACAACAAGATCGTCGAAATCTGGTCGCATACGTCGCAGCGCATCTCCAAGGTGATGTATGAGAACTTCGCGACTGTGGAAAACGGGTTCAACCCCATCTATATGATGGCAGACTCCAAAGCCCGTGGAAACCAGGAACAGATACGCCAGCTCGCGGGCATGCGCGGGCTGATGGCGAAACCCCAGAAGAAGATCACGGGAGGTATCGGCGAAATCATCGAATCGCCCATCACGGCGAATTTCCGCGAAGGGCTTTCGGTGCTGGAGTACTTCATCTCCACGCACGGTGCGCGGAAAGGGCTTGCCGATACGGCATTGAAGACCGCGGAGGCAGGTTATCTTACGCGCCGGATGGTTGACGTCGCGCAGGACGTGGTTGTTTCGGAGCAGGATTGCGGCACGATTCTCGGGCTGGACATTACCGCGCTCAAAGAAGGCGAAGACGTGATGGTGCGGCTTTCGGACCGCATTCTTGGCCGTATCGCGCTGGACGATGTCGTAGATCCCCACACGGGCGAAGTGGTAGTCGAAATGGGGCGCGAGATCACCGAGTCGCTTGCCGCGGAAATCGAGGAGCGCGGAATCGAGACGGTGCGGATTCGTTCCGCCCTCACGTGCGAATCCCGCACGGGTATCTGCGCGCTCTGTTACGGTCGGAACCTTGCGACCGGCAGGATCGCCGAGATCGGAGAAGCAGTTGGCGTGATCGCGGCGCAATCCATCGGCGAACCGGGAACGCAGCTTACGCTGCGGACATTCCACACCGGTGGAACGGCGATGCAGACCGGGGAGCAGTCGAGAATTGACGCTCCGCGCGCCGGTACCGTCCGTTTCAACAACATCCAGCTCGCCGCACGGGATGACGCGAAAATCGTCATCAGCCGGGGAAACGGTGAAATCGAGATTCTCGACGAGCACGGCGATCCGCGGGCCCGTAGAGAGGTTCCCTATTCCGCGGTGCTTTATGTGGAAGACGGTCAGCACGTGGAAGCAGGGCAGGCGCTGTACGAGAGCGACCCGTACAACAACACGATCCTGACCGACGCGGACGGCATCGTCCGGTTCAGCGATCTCATCAGCGACGTGACGTTCCGCGAAGAGATGTCAGAGGCGCATATCGAGCGCGTCGTGGTCGAACAGCGGAACAAGGCTCTCAACCCGCGTATTGAGATTGTCTCCCCGGACGGGACGAAGCTCCGGGGGTACAATATCCCGGTCGGCGCCCGTCTGATCGTTCAGGACGGGCAACAGGTACGGGCCGGCGATCAACTGGTGAAGATTCCGCGCGAGCGTTCTCGAACGCGTGACATCACCGGCGGATTGCCGCGCGTGGCCGAGTTGTTCGAAGCGCGGCGCCCGAAGGAACCGGCCGTTGTCACAGAAATTGACGGCGTCGTCCGGTTTGGCAACGTCGTGCGCGGTTCGCGCGAAGTCATCGTGACGAGCGATGTCGGGGACGAGCGCCATTACCTGATTCCGTACGGCAAGTACATTCTCGTGCGCGAAGGCGACCATATTCGCGCCGGGGAGCGGCTTTCCGAGGGATCGGCAAACCCGCATGACATCCTGCGCATTCTGGGGCCGTTCCGCGTGCAGGAATACCTCCTGAACGAAATCCAGGAGGTGTATCGTCTGGCCGGCGTGGACATCAATGACAAGCACATTGAGATCATCGTCCGGCAGATGCTCCAGAAGGTGCGTGTGGTTGAACCGGGTGATTCGAACTTCCTGGAAGGGGACCTGGTGGACAAGTTCCGCTTCATGGACGAAAACTCCCGGATTGAAGAAGCAGGCGGCCAACCGGCGACGTTTGAGCCTGTCCTGCTCGGGATTACGCGGGCGTCGTTGATGACGGAGAGTTTCCTCAGCGCGGCGAGTTTCCAGGAGACCACGAAGGTGCTTACGAAAGCGGCCGTCGAGGGCAAAACGGATTATCTGCGCGGGTTGAAGGAGAACATTGTCATCGGGCACGTGATTCCTGCGGGTTCCGGCGTTCGGTACCACAGAATGGCGACCACCGAGGGTGGAGAGCTGGAACCGATACCGGAACGGGCGCTGGAAGAGGACGAAGAAGATGCGATGTTGGGGACAAGAGTCCTTGACGTCGGTTAGTTCAATCAATACATTTAATTGCTCTGTGACTTCTGAAAAGGGAACGGTTTATGCCGACGATCAACCAGCTAATCCGACATGGACGATCGCAGGTGGCGAACTCGACAAAATCGCCCGATCTGCGTCGGTGTCCGCAGCGTCAGGGGGTGTGCACCCAGGTGAAGACCACCACTCCGAAGAAGCCGAACTCGGCGCTTCGCAAAATCGCACGTGTGCGGTTGACGACGGGGCGTGAAGTGACGGCGTACATCCCGGGTGAGGGCCACAATCTGGTTGAGCATTCCATCGTGCTGATTCGTGGTGGACGCGTGAAGGATCTGCCTGGTGTTCGTTACCACATTGTTCGTGGCGTGCAGGATGCAGCCGGTGTTTCCAACAGGCATCAGGGCCGCTCGAAGTACGGCACCAAACGTCCCAAGTAGGGGTGAGGTAGAAGAGAAATGGCGCGTAGACGGAGAATAGCCAAAAGAGAGCTTCTGCCGGACCCCAAGTACGGCAGTGTGGTTCTTGCCAAGTTCAACAACAACATGATGGTGAGCGGGAAGAAAAGCACTTCTGAGCAGATACTGTATACCGCTCTCCAGATGATCGCCGAGCGTACGGGTCAGGACGAACTGGCCGTATTTCAGAAGGCGCTCGACAATATCAAACCGGTCATCGAAGTTCGTCCGCGCCGGGTTGGCGGGTCGACCTATCAGATACCTGTTGAGGTTCCTTCCAATCGGCGTCAAGCGCTTGCGATGCGGTGGCTGATTCAGTACTCGCGCGAACGCAGCGAACGGACAATGGCGGAACGATTGGCGGCTGAAATCATCGCTGCGTCCAACGGCGAAGGGAACTCGGTTCGCAAGCGCGAAGATACGCATCGCATGGCGGAAGCCAACAAAGCGTTCTCGCATTACCACTGGTAATCTTTCAGCACCATACCATATCACCGCCTCTCGCTGTGAGGAGGATAACACTCACGCAGAGGCGGGTCTGTCTTGGTGAGAAACGAAAACAACGGGAAATGGCACGTCAGTATCCACTGGAGCGCACGCGCAATATCGGCATCATGGCCCATATTGATGCGGGCAAGACGACTACCACGGAGCGAATTCTCCTGTACACGGGGCGCATCCACCGTGCCGGCGAAGTTCACGACGGCGCGGCGACGATGGACTGGATGGAGCAGGAGAAGGAGCGCGGCATCACCATTACGTCCGCCGCTACGACGTGCTTCTGGAACGACCATCGAATCAACATCATTGACACTCCCGGCCACGTGGATTTCACTGCCGAGGTGGAGCGCAGCCTGCGGGTGCTGGACGGCGCGATCGGGCTGTTCTGCGCGGTCGGCGGGGTAGAGCCCCAATCGGAGACGGTCTGGCGGCAGGCGAATCGGTACAAGGTTCCCCGCCTCTGCTTCGTCAACAAGATGGACCGCACCGGCGCCGATTTCTACCACGTCATCGAAATGATGGAAGACAGGCTCGGCGGGCGGTTTGTGGCGTTGCAGATTCCCATCGGCGCGGGCGACATGTATACGGGTCTGGTTGACCTGATTACCATGCGGGCGGTCACCTACACGGATGAATCCAAGGGTGCCGTTGCGCAAGAGAGCGAAGTGCCGAGGGACATGGTGGCCACGGCTCAGCAGTATCGTGAGAAATTGCTCGAAACGATTGCGGACTTCGACGATACCATCATGGCGAAGTTCCTCGACGGGAACCATGAGGACATCACGGAGGCTGAGATTCGCGCCGCAGTGCGGAAGGCGACGATCTCCCTGCAGATTTTCCCCGTACTCTGCGGCTCGGCGTTCAAGTTCAAGGGTGTCCGGCGTCTCCTCGACGCAGTCGTGGATTACCTCCCCTCTCCTCTCGATGTTCCTCCGGTAAAAGGCTCCGCTCTTGATGATGAAGAAGTGACGATAACGCGTCGAGCTTCCGAGGACGAGCCTTTCAGCGCACTTGCGTTCAAAGTGATGACCGATCCCTACGTAGGCCGGCTGACGTACCTTCGCGTGTACAGCGGGGCGTTGACGACCGGCTCTTACGTGTATAACTCCACCACCCGCAGGCGAGAACGTATCGGGCGTCTTCTCCAGATGCATTCGAACAAACGTGAGGAGATCGACGTCGTGTATGCGGGCGATATTGCCGCCGCGATTGGTTTGAAGAATACGACGACCGGCGACACCCTGTGCGATGAACAACATCCGGTGGTGCTGGAGCGCATGGTATTCCCTGAGCCGGTAATTGACGTGGCGATCGAGCCGAAGACGAAGGCGGATCAGGAGCAACTCGGTGCGTCGCTGAACAAGCTGGCTGAAGAGGATCCGACATTCCGTCTGCGGCAGGATCCCGAAACCGGGCAGACGATCATCAGCGGAATGGGCGAGCTGCACCTCGAAATCATTGTTGACCGTCTCCGGCGGGAGTTCCGGGTTGAGGCCAACGTAGGGCGGCCGCAGGTGTCCTACAAAGAGGCGTTCACGCGAATGGTCGAAGCGGAAGGCCGGTATGTGCGGCAGACAGGTGGCCGGGGGCAGTACGGCCATGTGTGGGTGCGCTTCGAGCCGGGCGAACCCGGAACAGGGTTTGTCTTCGTGGATGCCACGGTGGGCGGCTCGGTGCCGAAGGAGTACATCAAGCCGGTGGAAGAGGGCATCCGCCAGGCGATGGAAAGTGGCCCCCTTGCCGGATATCCGGTTGTAGACCTCAAAGCGACGCTGTTTGACGGTTCGTATCACGAGGTGGATTCGAGCGAGGTTGCGTACAAGATCGCGGGTTCACTCGCATTTCGTGAAGCGGGCCGCAAAGCCGAGCCGGTGCTTCTCGAGCCTATCATGAAGGTCGAAGTGATCGTGCCGGGCGATTATCTGGGCGACGTGATCGGTGACCTGAACTCACGGCGCGCGCAGATACACAGTATTTCACCGCGTCCCGATGCACAGGTTGTTGAAGCGAACGTGCCGTTGAGCGAGATGTTCGGATATGCGACAGCACTTCGATCAGCGACGCAGGGCCGCGCGATTTACGCGATGGAGTTCAGCAGGTTCCAGCCTGCTCCGAAATCGATTACTGATGAAATTGTCACCAAAATGACCGGCGCGAAGTCCGCGGCATAATACAGAAGGTGGTGCACCGATGGGTAAGGCGAAATTTGAGCGCACGAAGCCTCACGTGAACGTGGGAACGATCGGTCACGTGGATCATGGTAAGACGACGTTGACGGCGGCGATCACGCAGGTGTTGTC
>Ga0116178_10002263_pt1 | contig 15245 bp, 14 predicted proteins | sample AD_STIC12_MetaG_FD_89880 | JGI IMG/M metagenome (GOLD analysis project Ga0116178, IMG submission 89880) | Active sludge microbial communities of municipal wastewater-treating anaerobic digesters from USA - AD_STIC12_MetaG | ecosystem: Engineered > Bioreactor > Anaerobic > Digestate | place: USA... | reverse complement strand
ATTGAAATGCGTTAAGTTAGGAAAAAAATAACTAAATTAAAAAAACCTCCCGGTGTTGTGCTTAATTACAAACACATCCGAGAGGTTATAGTTTGGTTAACCGTAAATACGCTGGGCTTCTGCATTAAGCCAGCCCATGACAACCTGTCTGATTTTTGTCATGCAGTCTTCCGCATATACTTGAAGCTTTTTTTCTTCCAGTTGTCTTTCTTCTTCAGAAAGACCGCCTGCATTACAAAGACCCAGCAAAAACGGCTGAAGAACAGCATCATTAAAATTACTATTATTCGAAGCTAAGAGATCCAGGCCTTTTACTTGAAGAGCTAAAAATTCTTCCTGTGAGAACATTCGTTTGGTGATCTGATCACCAACATACTCCTGTTCCAAAAATTGAAGTGGTTTTAAACCCTGTTCTTTTGCCAATTCAACAACGATAATTGCCCACTGCCAAAAATCTGTGTAAGGACTATCCTTCTCAGAACACGACGAGGAATATTTTTCTAGCAGTGTTCCAAAAATTATTTCAAAAATTACTTTAAAAAACTCCAGCTCCCTTTCGTCAAGTTCTTGACCTGAAATTTTTTTATAACTTTCAATTACTGCGGGATAAAGCTTGTCAAAATCCCGTCGTGACAAAATCGGAACATTATGTCGATTCCTTTTAAGACGTGAGGCCATTAAATCAGCAAATAAATTATTAGTTTCGGACTCAAAAATGGCACTTATTGGATCTTCTTTTCTAAGTGGCAAACCAAAAGCTTCTGCCAAGAGATTTTTAACTGTTTTTGTTCTCTCCAAACTTAAACGTGCACGAAAGAGCAAAAGCTCTTTTATTTCTTCTACGCTCAAAACTGGCTTCTTGGTTCTAGGCATTATGCTTTCTCCTTGTTATTTAAAGTACATTTTAAATTATAAGACCGCAAAGTCTTACAATACCCAGTCATCCTAGCGATATTTGCTTAAAAAGTCAACAAACTAATACAAGCTAAACATCAATTAAAAAAGAACCCTTTCAACAGGTTCTTTTTTAATGGCGGTGGGGGTGAGATTTGAACTCACGATACCCTTGCGGGTATAGCGGTGTTCGAGACCGCCGCATTCGACCACTCTGCCACCCCACCACGCTAATAATCTAACAAAAGTTATCTTAAAAATCAATCTTTTTAACAAAAAGTTACTGCATAAATAACATGGGCCAAGCAATAATTAAATAGGCTAAAAATGGCCCAACCGTAATTAAAATTAACAACCATTTATTTTTAATTGCTTTAAACCACCAAGCATAAGACAATAAGGTTAAAATGGGAAAAGTAAAATAAATAAAATGGGCTTTTAAAACTCCTCGCTCCAAATAAGGCAATCGTAAATTATTAAATAACAAAGCGGCCCAACCGCCAAACAAGGCCAACAGTAAAAAAATTATATAAGGCTGATATTTTTTCTGTCGCCACCAACCAATCAGCCAACCGATTAAACCAACCAACCAAATTAAATAAACAACTAACCCAACACGGTTAGTCCAAAGCAGAGTTCCCCATAATTGAGGAGTGGTAAAACGACCATTATCAATTAAAATTTTTTGATTATCCGGCAAGGCGTTAATCCGATCAACATTATTGAATAAATTATAATAATCACCAAAAGTATCACTAATCAACACTGTCCAATAAGAATGAGGTAAGCTAAACCAATAAGGACGGTCAATTACAAAATGATAATTAAAATTGAAAAAATAGTGCCAAGCTTCAGAAGTTATTACGTTTTGTTTAGGCAAGGTTTCGTAAAGATTGATGGAAAAAGTTTGGCCAAAATGTTGATTTTTGTAAAACAACCAAGGAAAATTTAGAGTTCCCACCACTACCAAACAAATAGCCAAATAATAAAACAAAAATTTTTTCTTCTGTCGGATTAATTCAACCAACCAGATAATTAAGGCTGCTGCCAAAACGATAAAAGAAGTTAATTTAATCAACAAAGCCAAACCTAAAATAAGTGACCAAAACAAAACCATTTTATTTTTTTGTGGCGCTAATAATCGCCAGCGATAAAAAAGAAAAATCAATAACAAAATTAAGGTCTGATTTAATAACTCATTATTAACATAGGCCGACAATTTAACACTAACAAACAAAATGGAAAAAATAAAAACATTTAACAAAGCCAACCACTGATTTTTAATTTCCAAATAAAAATAAGATAAAAAACAAATCACCACCAAAAAAAATAAATTGACCACAATATTCAAACTGGCCCACCAATCAATACTGGTAAAACCCAACCTCTGGCCCACACCTACCCAGCCAGCCAAAAGGAAATAAAAACCTGGTTCGTGCCAAGATAAATAAGTTTCCACTGGAGTCGGTAATCGATGAGACTGTAAAATAGTTTGTTCATATTGAATATGACCGCCGCCATCATCCGCCCACCAAGTATTGTAAATTCGGATATTGTGAAATCGTAAAACAAAAAAAATTATTACAACCACCAAAAATAAAAAACAAAAAAACCAATTTTTTTTAAAATATTTTATTATTTTCATAGACTAAAGATAGACTTATCGTATCAAAAAAAAATCAAAATAAAAAGCTCCGACGAAGTTATTCGTCAGAGCCTTAAAGTTAAAATTTAAGATTTAATAGCTTTAATAATGTCGGCAATCTCGGCCATCGCGCCAATGCCTTCTTCGCCGCAATCCAATTTTTTGGCAATTGGTTCAATCACTTTTACAGTGTACCCCGCCAAGGACAAATTAACTACCAGAACCAGCAAATTACGCTGAACCAATGGATTTTCCCACATCTTAGTATTCATGGCTGGTGCCAAAATTATTGGCTTTTTTTTATCCCAAGCCAAAAACACACAAGTTAACAGATTATCCGCTTGGCCAGCAGCTAATTTAGCCAAAGTATTAGCACTCAAAGGAGCGATAACTAAAGCCTCAGCCCAGTCCCGCAATTTGATATGCAGAATTTCGTCATCCTTAGCATAACATTCCTGAGGCCATTCGCTATTTTGATCATAAACCGGAACTCCCAAACATTTTCGCGGTACAAAATATTCCGCCGAACGAGTTAGGATAACTTCCGGCTCATAACCCGCTTCCTGCAGCGCCTCCACCATTTTTTTAGTTAAAGTAGCGGCCACAGAACCAGTCACACCCAACAAAACGTTCATTTTAATTAATGCTCCTGCCAATACATATGGATGGACACACCAATAGCTGAACGCGAAACACTTTTTGAATCGCCGCAAGCATCAACCACGTAGGCATAACGATCAGCCCATTCCAAACAATTAGCCACAATCAAATCGGCCTTTGAAGAAAGCAGACTATCTTTAGCAATCCGCAAAAGTTCTCCGTCGGTCTTACCCACCTGCAACTTAAATTTCACTAACAAACCTTCAAATCCCCACTTTCGGAACTGATCAATCAACTTAGGTGTAGGAGAAAGTTCTAGATACAGCTTAGGACAGGTAGAAGAAATTTTAGTACTGGCATCAACTGAATGCAGCTGACCCAATTCATCCATCGCCGAAACACCCGTCACTTTGTAATCACTGACAGCGGCAGAATGAACCACCAAATCATAATAACTACCTCTAATTTCTTCTTCCAAAATTGCTGCCAGATCATCAAAAGTTTTATAAGGTACAACCTTCAGTTTCACTTGAGACAAAGGTTTTTCCCAATCTTCCAAATGACGATCAATTATAGCCTCAACCAAACCGGGATTGGAAGTAACCAGAGTTACCTCCCAACCAAAATCCAGCAAGGTCTTGGCAATTTCTGTGCCAGTTTTGCCCTTAAAAATGTTGGTAATAGCTCTTACCTGATCAATCGGCACTAAAGTAGCACCGGCTGTAACCAAAGCCCGTTTCTTTTCCGTCATCTTGTCTCCTTAACTTAGGCCTAAAAGCCTAGCTGCATTACCATAAAATATTTTTTCTTCGTCTTCAACCGAAAGATGCAGCGCCTTAACTAAAGCGATGGAATCGGCGTATGACTGAATAGGAAAATCAGTTCCAAACATTAGTCGGTCAATTCCTCGAGGCACCCGCAGAATCTGTCTAATTTGTTCGACGACAAACTGTCTATATTCCTCAGTGTCTTCTTCAGTACCAGACAAAAACTGTCCTGAGATATCTGTGTAAACATTGGGAAAAAGACTGATGGCATCCCTAACTTGAGAAAAATAAGGGTTGCCCAAATGCGCCAAAATAAAGTTGACGCGAGGAAAAGCCTTAATTGCTCCTATCATTTGACAAGGTTCGGCCAAATGACCCAGCTGATCAATCGGGCAATTATTACGTCGACACTTTCTATTCCCCTGTTCACGCTGCTCACGAGAACAGCAATGATGCAATTCTCCAGTATGAATAGCCACTGACAAATTAAATTCTTCGGCCAGAGAGTACAAAGAAAAGAAAGTGGGATCCGAGGGACAAAAATTTTGGTAGCCAGGATAAATTTTAACCCCAGCAATCTTTTTTTCTTCAGCCAGCTTAGACAATTTTGACAGACCCTCGGTGAAATTATTCATCACATCCAAACTGCCAAATGGCAGAAACAAACTTCGGTCGCCATAAAGTCTTCCCAATAAATCTTCATTGGTCAAACCTGTCCCCTTAAAAGGGAAATAAGTGGCCATCAGAACGATGCGGGCAACATTATATCCTTCAGCAAAACTTTCCAAATCTTCTAACCCAGCACTAGTTACATGCAAGCCACGCATCGCGTGCTCGCTGGTGTGGGCATGAATGTCAATTATTTTTCTCATCATTTCACCATTTTTGAATTTTAAAGAGCCTAACCACTCGCCACCTTAGCATAAAAAAGAATAACAGGCAAGATTAAGTCTTAGTTAAATTAGATTGACAAAAAAAATTAAAAATGCCATAATTTTAAGTTAGCATTTGTTCCTTAAAACGAACCGTGAACAAGGAGAACAAGAATGTTTCCGTATATTGGCATCACCGATTTCACCAACTTTGAACAAGTTCAGGAAATACTGCGTATATTTGAGGTTTATCAACCCCATGAATCCAATCGGAAATTACATGTGGGAGTCATGATGAGCTACAAAACTCTTAATGAGCTTCCTAACAAATGGCAACAGGTGTTCCCTCCCAAAGAAACGGTCGCTGATATTTTTTCCTCAGAGGAGACTTACAACTGTTTGCATTATGTTGACTACGAGAATAATCCTCAGCTGGAAAAAAATATCTTTAGGGCAATTTGTTTTGGAGGACAAGGTATTCGTGCTTTACAACTTGATATGATTTGGCCAGATCCCACAGAATTAAAAAATGGGATTAAGGCATTCTGTGCGGACATTGAAATAATTCTACAAATCGGCAGAAATGCCTTTGAAGATATCAATGATAAACCGGAACAATTGGCTGAACGCCTAGAAAAATATCAGGGTGTAATCCAGAGGGTACTCCTTGATAAAAGTATGGGCAGAGGTCTAGGGATGGATGCCGAATCCCTTATCCCCTTTGTTATGATGATAAGAAAAAAATTTCCCACCTTAGGAATTGGAGCAGCTGGTGGTCTCGGACCGGAAACACTTCAACTGGTTAAACCGCTAGTGAAAGTTTTGCCAGAAATCAGCATTGATGCACAAGGACGACTGCGTCCTAGTGGCAACGCTCTTGACCCGATTGATTGGAATATGGCTAAAAGATATATTATCGAAGCCCACAAACTTTTTAACTAATCAACTCCGCCCCAGGTTACCCCCTAGGGCGGTTTTTTTATACAAAAAATCCCCTACTTTAAGCAGAGGACTTTTTGGTTGCGGGACCCGGACTCGAACCGGGAACCTCCGGGTTATGGGCCCGACGAGCTGCCAATTGCTCTATCCCGCGTCATGGAGCGGGTAACGGGAGTCGAACCCGTATCTTGTCCTTGGCAAGGACACATAATAGCCGCTATACGATACCCGCGCGGTTTTTATTACTCCTTATAATATACTCTAAATTTGTTATTTGGTCAAGAGCTGATCTTCTCCAATCTTCTTTAAGCTTAAAAATTATTTTTTAGACTTGGTCTTTATCTGTTTTTTTCCAAAAAGCCACCTTGCTTAAAAAACCAATTCCTACCATTCTAGCCATTGCTCCTCTGCTTTTAGCCAATAGAGCTAATAATAAACTGGTTACACCACCAGCAGTCGCTGTTAAATATTTTTCGGCCAGATCTTTACTTTCATCTGTGGTTGTAGCCGCAGCAACTTTTGTTATCCGAATATCATCAATTTGTCTTGGCCAAACTACCCAGGTGTCCTTGCTTTTACCGATTAATCCAACAACTTCCACTTGATCACCTAACCCAACAATTTTACCTTTGATCCCTATTTTACTTTTGAATTGAATTTTAATTTCTCCCTGATCGTCGCCGAGATAAAAATAACCACTACCAGTTTCTAAAACTTCGCCAGACAATTTTACTAAAGAAAAAAATTTATCCTCATCAATATCACTAAGAGATAATACTTGAGGGGAAATATTATTATTGGTTGATAGAATTTCAATATCTGTTTTATTTTTAATCTTTAAACGAACTGTGCCTAAATAACTTCCCAATTCTCCTGAAACTTCCACCTTATCACCAGTTTTTAAATCAGGAAAATCTTTATTATACATATATACTGGTAAACCGGCGCCAGAATCAGAATCAATAATAAAAAACATTTGAGTGCTAAAAAGTTGTGGCGGCACAACAACTACTCCAGAAGTTTTAACTAAAGTATTTAGAGGTAAAAAAGCCACTTGAGAAAGAGCAGAATTCACACTAACGGTATTTTTTGTTTTTTTAATTTTAGCAGCAGTTGAGGCCGTTTCGTTTTTTTCCATCTCCTCGTCTGGCACCACTACAACTTTTATTTTTTCTTTAACTTGCCCACCTTTTTTATCATCAATAACTAAAGTAACAGTTTTATTACCAGCAGTCTGATAAATATGGGAGACCATTCCTCCTTCAGCTGTAATTTTGTCGCCAAAATTCCAAGAAAAAGATATTTTATCACCATCAATATCATAGCTATCGGAAGCATCTAAAATAATTTCTTCACCAATTGAAACTTGACTTGGAGCAGAAATTATAATCTGGGGAGGTGTATTGGGGCGAGCAATAATATTGTTTTGTCCAGGTGTTGGCACAGTACTCCATTCCCAGACTACCCCAGTTGAGGAAGCACGTGCAAAAGAAACACCCTCAAGAGCTTGGTCCTCGTAAAAAATTTTGTCCACCAAACGATTGCTGGGGTTATAAAATTCTAATGTTTCCCCGCCATTATTTTTTAAAGACAAATTAGTCAAACTTCTAGGTACAACCAAAAAATTTTCGGCCAAAAGAAGAGTTGAGCTGGTAAATTTAAATTTTTTACGGCTGGAATTAATCAAATAATATCCCTTCAAATCAACATTTGCGGAGCTCAAATTTTTAATTTCTATAAACTCCCCTTCTTGATCATTTCCTAAAGGATTGGGCAAAATTTCATTAAGAATTACCTGGACCGGAACTAAAACTACTGTCGAAGTGGAATTATCCACCTCAGGAGTTGTTTTAAGTGTGGTAAAAAATTGATTAGCCAAACCTGGCGTAACTATTTCGGTTGTTTGCCAATTTTGCCGATTATTTATATCTACCCAATCTTTTCTAGCGGAACTTTGACCGTCATAAGGCGCCAGGGCATTATCATTAACATTTCCGTCATCCCAATTACCATAAGCCACTTTATCCAACAATTTGCCAAAGGAATCAAACAAAGAAATTACATCACCAGAATTATTTAAATTACCTTTAGGTTGATAAAACAAAAGAAAGTTGTGGGGTTGAATTTCACCAGTTAGACGAGTTTCCTCTTCAGAACCTTCTTCTAAATACCAATTATTTAGATTGATAACTTCCGCCGAATTATTATAAAGTTCCACCCATTCTTTTTCTCCGACATTAGGATCGGACAAAAATTCGCTAAGAAAAATTTTCCCTTGATAATTTGATAGGGGCACAAAATTTACCTCTCCACCAGAACTTCCCACAAAAACTTCTTCCGATACAGAATCAACTGGCGCCACAATAACATTGGACAGACCTTTAGTAGGATTCAAACTAAGTCGCCATTGATTATTTTGATCTCTGTTTAAAGATTGCCCAGCTAACGGGGCTGGAACATTATCATCTATATTGCCATCATTAAAATTGCCATATCTAACTTGATCAACAATTTGTCCTTGGTTATCTTTTAAAATTAACTGGTCACCTAAATTATTTAAACGATTGGAAAAGTCCAACACCAAAAAATTCTCAGCTAAAATTTCTCCGGACAAAGTGGTGGTGGAAGAATTATCCAGCAAAACCCAACCAGTTAAATCAACTGTGGAGGATGTTGGGTTAAACAGTTCCAGCCATTCTTTTTCTGTGGAGGTAGCGGGAACGGAATAAATTTCATTAAACTTGATGGCCATAAAATCTAAAGTTGAGGTTGGTGTAGAAGTAACAACTATATCTTCAGTTGAACTAGTTACGGGCACCATAAAGCTATTATGTGCACCCACAGTGCCACCCCAAACAAAACTTTGCTGCCAATTATCAAACGTATTACTACCAATTTCCTCTTTTTTTTCTAAACTATAACCATTGTCATTACCGCCCCAACTTTGATCATAATCAACCTTTGACCATAGCTCACCGTCTGACCCCAACCGCAAGGCAACTGTTCCTGAAGTATTGGTTAGAGTAAAAGCTGATTTGATAATCGGACCCAAAAAATTCGGGTGAGTGCTTAAAAAAGTTTCTTCATCTTGTGTTACCGCGCAATATTGGCCGGCTTGTAAAGAAGTGCTGGTAGAAAAAGTATGATTGGCTCCATCAAATAATCGCCAAGCGGTTTCACCTGCGCCGCCTCTAATCTCTACTGGAGTTTCTCCTAAATTTTTAATTTCCAACCACTCATTTTTGGCATCAGGCCCATTAGGGTTGTACATAATTTCGGTTATCTGGACGTCTTTTTCCGCTGCCCATAAGTTAGGACTAAAAATAAAAAAACCAACAATTAAAAAAATGTTGGATAACAAAAAAATAAGTCTCCCCCTTGTCATAAATTTTTAAAAAATTATTTTCTTGCTTTTATTATAAAATTTAAGGTTAGGACTTGTCAAATTAAAAATTTTTGGTAGAATAAGAACACTGGCCGGAGTGGCGAAATGGCAGACGCACCAGCTTTAGGAGCTGACGCCCGCAAGGGCATGTGGGTTCAAGTCCCACCTCCGGCACCAAAAAAACACTTTGAAAGGTGCTTTTTTTATTTAATTTAAATCATTGACAAATTAGCCAAATTGAGATAAGATTGAAAATCAAGTTCAGTCTAAAAACTGATTTTGATTATGTTCTTTTTATTTTTAAAAATGTAGCAAGGAAACAAATATGACCAGCCGAGATATTTTACAAAAATTTCATTTTGGAATTCCAACCCAACCGCATAATGTTATCGATATTACCGATCCAGAAAAGGATCTTGATGATGAACAAAAATTTTTACTCATGACTTCCCTAGCTGAGGCGGGGATTATCAACATCAAGGCGGTGGTTGCTAATCTAGAACCCCCTGTTCAACGTGCTCTCCTAGCCAAAGGAACGTTCAATTCTCTTGGCCACAATGAAATCCCAGTCGGTATTGGAACAGACTGTTTCAAGGGAGGACAAAACCCCAAGCATGAAACCGAAGTTTCTTATCTGGCTGAAACATCAGAAGTTATTGACGGCTACCAGTTATTGGTTTCGACTCTTGAAACGGCAGAAGACAATTCAATTATCCTAATGTTGAATTCTGGTCTCACCGATGCGGCGCAACTTCTTCGTTTACATACCAACTTATTTGTCCAAAAAATTGCGAACGTCACCATTATGGGAGGCTTTAAGGCTGCAACACCAACGACACCTCTATTACAAGATGGCCTGCTCATTCCGGATGATGCTGCAAACAACTCCTTTGACCCCGAAGCCGCTGACTACCTGTACAAAAATCTACAGAGACTTTCCGTTCCCATGACAGTGATTATGAGATCAGCTTGTTATGCAGCACAGTTTGATATTCACCTCTATGATAAATTTGCGGCGACTAACCACAATGTTGGCCGAGCCCTTAAGAAACGCCAAAAAGACAGTCTGCAGCAGCTCTGGCAAGCAGCTCTTTCACCTGAGGGTTCACCGGTTCGAGGCAAGCTGCCAATGAGTCGTGATCGTAAATGGTTCACAGATGTCTTCTGTGACAAACAGGACCCGGGTATTGGCTTAGAAGACGAAATCTGGCCTTTCGTGGGTAAATATAACCAATATGACCCCATGGCTGTTATAGCGGCCTTACCCGAACTTCGCGAACATTTCTTCGAGTCTATCAAGGTAGTAGTTGGTGACGCAATACATCTCGTTATCGGACTTTCACCCCAAACTACTGGGATTAAAAATAAAGAAAGTCTAGTTTCCTTTATGACTCAGATGGAGCTTGCGGTACTTCAAGCTACACATTAAAAATAACAAACAACTGACTGCTAAACCCAGTCAGTCTTTTTTTGTTATATAATAATCCATTAAAAGCAATTTAAAAAGTGCCACTATAATTTTTTCTAAAACAACTTCTTTTGTCGTTCCTTCTTTTCTTCCGGACTAAAAATAGTTACCCGGCCATACTGTCCATCAAATCCAGCTTCTACTTTCAATTTTTTCTCTCGCATTCTCTTAATACCTTCGACTACCTCTGGCAAAGTAATCTTAGCTAATTCTGCATAAGATAAATTCAATAAAATATTCAACTCATTGTCTCCTTTAGCAATTAAATTATCAAATTCCATTTGGACAGCTCGACTGGTGCGAGTTTTAATTCCTAAAGCTTCGGCAATAATTTTATCTAATTCCACCAAACTAACATAAGGAATTTTTCCCTGAGGCACCTCTTCATCCTTTCGATCAGCTAATGCCTCTACTCGATTTAATACTCCAATCGTTAAAGGTTTATGACAAATTGGACACAAATTTTTATTTTTAGCTGATTGTTTTGGAGCTAGAACCACACCGCAGGCTCGATGACCATCTAAGTGGTACATTCCCTCTTCGGGGTAGAACTCTAAAGTTTTTAAAAATTTTTGTGGTTTACCTTCTTTAATAATTTTGAACAACTCGTTATAAGTTAAAGAAGTAAAATCCAAATCAAACATATTTGCTTCACGGCCTAAGTTAGGCAAACTATGGGCGTCGGAGTTGGAAACTAAAGTTAGTCCATCCAACTGCGATAAACGCCAGTTCATAGCCGGATCACTTGATAAACCTGTCTCTAAAGCAAAAATCTCTGGAGTTAATTCTTCAAAACATTCCTCCAAAGAATCAAAACCTGATTTAGAACCAAAAACAGAAAACCAGGGAGTCCAGATGTGAGCAGGAATCATCACTGAACGCGGATTGATTTCCTTCATTAACTTCAAAATTTCTTTGGCTGACATACCTAAAATTGGCCGACCATCTGATTTTAAATTTTTTCCGCGCCCTTGTAATTCAGCATTAAATTTTTCTACATCTGCCAGGCTAGGAAAATACAAACACAAATGAACCCGCCGTGTTTTTCCACCCTGGGAATAAATAGCCGCCACTTCTGTACCTAAAATAAATTTAACTGGCTCTGAACCATTTTTTAGTTGAAGCAAACCGCTTCCATCTTCAATCAAATTTTTTTTAATTTCCATCAACCAAGCAGGATGAGTAAAATCTCCAGTCGCAATTAAATTGAGACCTTTAATCTGGCACCATTTAGCAATGTTCTCTAAATTCAATTGAGAGGAACAGGCGCGAGAATATTTAGAATGAATGTGTAAATCAGCGATAATCATATTTAGTCTTTTTATCTTAGCAAGTGTTTTTAAAAAATTCAAATATCAGAAACAAAAAACAAAACTTATCCACAGTTTTTTAAAAAATTTTGTTTACTTTTTCTTCAAACAGTTTATACTTAATAGTGAGAGACGATTTCAAAAAAAATTTTGAAACTTTTACATCAATGCTTGTCATGTAAATCTCTCCTGCGTGCTGCAGTTAATTCATTTAATTAACATATTATGGCTACCAAAAAGAAAGTGGCAAAAAGACCAGCCAAAAAAACTGTCAAAAAGGCTGTCAAAAAAACAACTAAAAAAGTTGTAAGAAAAGTTGCTAAAAAGAAAGTCGCAAAAAAGAGAAGATAAAAAATTTTATCAACAAAAAAATCCGCTCTCTAGCGGATTTTTTAATTATTTTATTTTAGAACCCGGTGCTAATACTCCAAAAACTCTAGTTAAAGGATACACTTGGCAATTTTTTCCTAGAACAGCTCCGGGGTTCAACACGCTGTTACAGCCAACAGAACAATTATCTCCAATAATCGCACCAAATTTAGATAATTTGGTTAAAATTTTCTTTTCCCCTTCGCAAACAGTAATTTTATCTCCATCCAAACGATAATTAGCCGTTAAAGAACCAGCCCCCAAATTTACATTGTATCCTAAAATGCTGTCGCCAACATAATTAAAATGTGGGGCGCGAGCCTGATTAAACAAAAAACTATTTTTAATTTCTGTCGCGTGGCCAATAACGCAATCGTCACCGATAATCACATTACCTCTAATATAAGCTCCAGCGCCAATTTTACAATTACGCCCAATAATTGTCGGACCGTAAATCATTGCTCCATGTTCAATAATAGTTCCAGCGCCGATTTCTACATTATCAGCTACATAAACATTGCCCTTGGCTTCTCCTAAATTTTTTGGTTTAATAATCTCATTAATATATTCTTCCAGATAAGGCAAAATTTCCCAAGGATAATCAAAACGACCGAATAAATCGGCAAACTGCGTCTTGCTTAAATCAAAAATTTGTTCTAGAGTAAGCATAAATCCTTATTTTTATTATACACCACCTTTAAATTTAGTAAATATGATTCACTTAAATATTATCGTGATTGGAAAGTTAAAAGAAAATTATTGGCGAGAAGCAGAACAAGAATATCTCAAGCGATTAAGTCCTTGGACTAAAATTTCTCTTGAAGAAATAAAAGAAGAGGCTTTTGATGAAAAAAGTAACAAAACAATAATCAAAAATAAAGAGGGGGAAGAAATCATTAAAAAAATAAAAACTGGTTTGACTTTTATTTTAGATGAACATGGCGACTCTTTTACTTCCTTAGAGTTAGCAGAAAAATTAGAACACTTAGCTGATCAAACCAGCACGATCAATTTTATCATTGGCGGGCCTTTGGGTTTATCCGACGCCTTACTAAAAAAATACCCTAAAATTTCTTTTTCTAAAATGACCTTCCCCCACCAAATGATGAGAATTTTTTTATTGGAGCAACTCTATCGTAGTTTTATGATTAACTCCAATAAAAAATATCATTACTAAACAGCGACGATCTTTTTAAAATCTTCATAATCTTCAACATAATCTTCTCGAGTAGGATTATAATTGGTTGAAGATAAGGCCAGTAAAATTGCCCCAACGGAAAAATCTTTAAAATGATGCCAGACTAAAGCAGGCACATAAATGGCGGATAGTGGTCCGACCATTTTTATTTCTTCCAAACCCTGTCCCTGATCAATTACCGCGGTAGCCGAACCCTGTAATAAAACAAAAAACTCTTCTTCTACTTTATGACAATGGGCCCCAGTTTTACTAGTTGGCTCTGTAATATAATAAATTCTTTTAACCTCAAAATCAAAATAATCTTTCAGCTCCACTGGATGCATTTTAAAATTAGGTGCGGCTATTTCTTTTAAATTGAATTGTTGAAATTGTTTAGACATAGTTTTGTAAAAATTCTTGTAACTTTTTAAAAGCTAAACCGCGATGACTTAAATTATTTTTTTGCTGATCGGACATTTCGGCAAAAGTTTCAGCAAAACCATTAGGAATAAAAATTAAATCATAAGGTAAATTGGTTCTCCCCTGACCGCGTAATTCTTTGGCTACTTGGCCTAGCACCTTACCACTGAACAAAAATTCTTCTTTTTGAGGCGAAACCAAAGCTACGACTGATTCAAAGTAACCACCCCGTTGTCCTTCGGGTATCTCTTCGATTTTTTTTAAGGTCAACCGGGCTTTCTCTTCATCTTTTAACCCCTCACCCAACCAACGAGAAGCATAAATTCCTGGTCGGCCGTCTAAGGCATCTATGAAAAATCCCGAGTCATCAGCCACACCCCATTCTCCGGTTTTTTCTACAATAAAACGAGCTTTCTTTAAAGAATTTTCGGCTAAGGTTTCCCCGTCCTCCATTACATCTTCAAAAACTCCTGCTTCTTCCGCACTTAAAATTTCCCAAGGTAACCCAGTTAAAATTTCTCGCATCTCTTTTATTTTACCCTGATTGTGAGTAGAAAAAATTAACTTCATATTTAAATTATAAACCTAAAATTTTTCTTAAAGGGATAGCTAGCTTTTGACAATCCATACCAGCTTTCTGGCCAACACACAAATCGGCATAAACTACTTGATATTGTTTTTGCCAACTTCCTTCATCGATTTGAACTACTTCCCAATCTTTGGCAGCAAAATTATCCAAACTTAGCTTAAATTTGACATCTTGTGCAATGATTAAATCTACCGGCCGAGGTAAATACTGATGAAGTTCTTGAAGATAACCAGAAACTTTAAAACCACAAGTTTCGCCTTTGGTCCTATTAGCTAAATTAGGGATAAAAATAATTTTTGCTTTAGTCTGTAACAAAGCTTCAGACATTCCTATAGTTAACAACCCCGGTATAACGCTGGTGTATAAATCACCAGGACCCAAAATAATATAATCAGCCTGCAAAATAGCCTCTTTAGCTTCTGGCAAAATTTGTGCTACTGGATCCAACCACATCTTTTCTTTTTTCAAACGACAATCAAATTTTGGAATATCAATATTAGTTTCTCCGACAACAGTTTGACCATTTTCTAATTTAGCACACAGTTCGACTAAATCTAAACTAACTGGCAAAACCTTCCCCTTAGTTTTTAAAACCTCTGACAAAACAGAGAGAGTCTTTAACCAATTACCACTTTGTTGATATAAAAAAGTTAACAGCAAATTACCAATATTATGACCTTGAAATTCCCCCGTAGTAAAACGATTGGTATAAAAGATTTCTTTAAGTTCTGCAAAAGAATAAGAAGAGAGGGCTAAAGTAACCCGCAACATATCCCCCATTGGAAGAATTTGGAATTGCTTTTTTAATTT
>Ga0116178_10002253_pt1 | contig 15268 bp, 11 predicted proteins | sample AD_STIC12_MetaG_FD_89880 | JGI IMG/M metagenome (GOLD analysis project Ga0116178, IMG submission 89880) | Active sludge microbial communities of municipal wastewater-treating anaerobic digesters from USA - AD_STIC12_MetaG | ecosystem: Engineered > Bioreactor > Anaerobic > Digestate | place: USA... | reverse complement strand
CTTGACGATCTCGGTGACCGTGGCGAAGGTCCGGTTCATGACCTCGAGCCTCGTCCCGACCTCCATCTCGACCGTGACCCGGACCTCGTTCTCGTCCGTCGTCGGCATGTACTCCGTGCCGACGAGGCGGATGAGGAACAGGCAGCCGACGAGCACGGCCCCGACGGCGCCCAGGACGAGCGCGCGGTGGCTCAGGGCCCAGTGGAGCAGCCTCTTGTACCCGTCCGCGACCTTGTTGAACCCGTCCAGGAAGAAGCGGGCCAGCCGCGCGCCGGGCTTCATCGCGGCCGGGCCGACCGGCCGGACGGCCCGGATGAGCCGGGCCGAGAGCATCGGGACCATGGTCAGGGCCACGAGCAGGCCCATCAGGATGGAGAAGCTGATGACGTAGGCCAGCTGCTTGAACATGACCCCCGACATGCCCCGCATGAAGATCATCGGCAGGAAGACGGCCATGGTCGTGACGGCCCCGGCCGTGATGGCCGCGGCCACCTCGTTCACCCCGTCGACGGCGGCCTTGAGCGGCGGGACGCCGGCCTCCTCCATGCGGTAGATGTTCTCGAGCACGACGATCGAGCTGTCGATGAGCATGCCGACGCCGAGGGCCAGGGCGCCGAGGGTCATCGTGTTCAGCGTGAAGCCGCCGAAGTAGATCAGGGCGATCGTCCCGATGATCGAAATGGGGATGGAGATGGCCACGACCAGGGTGCTGCGGATGTTGGCCAGGAACACGAGGAGGACCAGGACGGCCAGGCCGGCGCCCCACATGGCCGACGAGCTGACGTTGTTGATGGCCCGCCGGATGTACTCGGCGCTGTTGGACGTCGGGATGATCTCGATCTGGGGGATGTCCTTCTGGATCTCGCCGATCTCCTTCAGGACCCGCTCGGCGACGTTGACCGTGTTCTGGCCCGACTGCTTGTAGACGGCCAGGCGCATCCCCTCCCGGTCGTTGATGCGGGCGACGCGGGTGATGCGCTGGAAGGTGTCGTCGACGCTGGCGATCTCCCGGAGCTGGATGGGCACGCCGTCGCGGACGGCGACGACCGTCGCCCGGAGCTGGTCCAGGCCGGTGAAGACGCCGGGGATGCGCAGGAGGATGTCGTAGTTGCCCCGCTCGATGACCCCGGCCGGCATGTCGACGTTCTCCTGGCGGATCTTGCTGGTGATCGCGTTGAGGGGCAGGCCCAGGGCCTTGAGCTTCAGGGGATCGAGGTTGACCTGGATCTCCCGCTGGCGGCCGCCGTAGACGTCGACCGAGGCCACCCCGGCCACGCGCTCGAGCCGGTAGGCGATCTGCTCGTCGATGATGCGCCGCGCCTGGACGGGGTCGAGGTTGGTCAGGGCCCCGAACTGGAGGATGGGCTGCTGGGCCGGGTCGAACTTGCGCAGGGTCGGCCGGTCGACCTCCTCGGGCAGCCGGCCGACGATCCGGTCGAGGCGCTCCCGGACGTCGCTGGCCGCGGACTCGAGGTTGGTCCCCCAGGCGAACATGATCCGGACCGAGCTCGAGCCCTCGGACGAGGACGAGAAGACCTCCTCGACCCCGGGGACCGCGCTCAGGGCCTCCTCGACCGGCCGGGTGATGATCTCCTCGATCTCCTCCGGCCCGGTGTTGCGGTAGGAGGCGTTGACGTTGAGGGTGGGATAGACGATCTCGGGCATGAGGTCGACGGGCAGGCGCGAGAGCGAGACGAGCCCGATGATGACGACGACGAGCGTCACCATCCAGGAGAAGATGGGCCGGTGGATGGAGAACTCCGAGAGCTTCATCGTGCGTCTCCGGGGGCCGCCTTGGCGGCCGGGGCGGAGGCCCCGGCGGCGTCCGGGGGCAGGATGAGGGTCGTGCCGTTCTCGAGAAGGTGGTGGCCGAGGGTGACGACGTAGCCGGCGACCCGGGCCGGCTCGACGATCTCGGCCCGGTCGCCCTCGACGATGCCCACGGTCGCGGGCTGGAAGACGGCCTTCCTGTTCTCGATGTCGGCCAGGAACAGCCCCTGCAGGGCGCCCCGGTTCACGAGCGCGCTGGTCGGCACGATGGTCGCGTCGGTCTTGTTGGCGAACTCGATCCGGGCGTTGACGAACATGCCCGGCTTGAGGGCCCCGTCGGAGTTGTCGACGTCGACCTCGACCCGGGCCTGGCGCGACGTCTCCTTGAGCAGGGGCGCCACGCGGGACACCCGGCCGAGGAACTCCCGGTCGGAGAAGGCCCCGCTGGTCAGGACGACGGGCTGGTCGCCTCTCAGGCGGAAATAGTCCTTCTCGGTGACGTGGATGACGGCCGTGATGGGCTGGAGCTCGATGACCGAGACGATGGCCGTGTTCGGCGTGAGCATGGCCCCCGGGTTGACGAACCGCTCCCCGACGAAGCGGACGTCGCCCCCGGTCTCCCAGACGGCCTGGATGCGGGTGTAGGACAGCCGGACCCGGGCCGTCTCCAGGCCCGCCTGCTGGTTGGCCAGCTGGGCCTGGGCGACCTTGAGCCGGGTGTCCCGGGTGGAGAAGACCGCCTGCGCGGCCTCGAGCTCGGCGTCCGAGAGGATGCCCTTCCCGTGGAGGGTCTTGGCCCGCTCGAACTCCCTCCGGGCCAGCTCCTGGGCGGACCGGGCGTCTTCCAGGTTGGCCTTGGCGACGCCCAGGTCGGCCTCGGCCTGGATGACCTGCTGCTGGTGCTCCTCGTCCTCCAGGACGGCCACCAGCTGTCCCCGGGTGAGCCGGTCGCCGATGTCGGCATAGAGCGCCTTGACCCGGCCGGAGATCTTGGGGACGATGGTGAAATAGGACTTCGGGATCAGCGTCCCCGAGAACGTGCCGATGTCGCGGATGCCGCCGCGCTCGACGGGCGCTATCTCGACGGCGACCGCGGCGCCCCGGGGGCCGCCCTGCGAGCCGCCGCCCGGCAGGCGGACGACGATCTGCCAGACGAGGACGAGGAGGAAAAGCGCGCCGGCGACGGTGTAGGGCCGCGTTTTCCTGGCCCACAGCTTGGTCCGGATCTTGTTCCAGTCGATTTTTGCCAAGGCATACCTCACGTAACGCTGGATATGGAACTCCGCCAGATTTTTTAGACGGCAGGGGAGGCCTTTTTCTTCCCGCCTCCCGTCCGGTGGACGGCGCCGCTCTCCCCGGCCCGGCCCGGCCGGGGTCAGGCGCCGGCCGAGACCCGGAAGACCTTGTCGCCCTCCCGGACGTGCTCCTTGACCTTCATTCCGGCCGAGGCGCCCTTCCTGACCTCGGGGACCTGGAGGTGCTCCTGCTGGAGCGACTCCACGACCTGGGTGAAGTCGCTCGTGTGCCCCTTGATCCGGACGGTCTCGCCGACCATCAGGCCGTCGGCCGTGATCTCGATGACGGCCACGCCGATCTTGGGGAAGAAATGGGTGATGCGCCCGATCTCCTCGTCCGCCATGAGTCCCTCCTCGTGGCCTCCCGGCGCTCCCGCTCCCCGGGGGGAATGATACGCCGGAAGCCCCGGGCCGTCAACGCGGCCCGGACGGCGGCCCTTCCCCGGCCGGCCGCGGGCGCGCGGCCCGGTCAGCGCGCCGGCAGGAAGGCGTAGTCCCGGCCGTAGCGCAGCATCTGCTCGACGTAGCCCTCGCCGAGGCCGATCTTGACGTCGACGATCCGGCCGTCCTCGACGACCGGCGTGTAGACCGGGTTGACGAAGCCGGCGTAGGGGGCCAGGTCGAGCTTGGCGTAGCGGTCGAGGACCTCCCGGTGGAGCGCCTGGTCGACCTGGACGCCGTAGGTCTCGATGAGGTCGCGGGCGGCCTCGTAGTCCCCCTCGCTCGTGATCCGCTGGACCTCCGCCAGGAGCCGGCCGTAGAGTTCGCGCAGCTTCGGGTAATCGTTGACGACGAAGAAGGTCTTGCCGTCCCGGGTCACCCGCTCGATGACGTTGTCGGGCCGGCCCTTCTCGCAGACCCAGTGGGAGACCATGGCCCGGCCGCGCATGTGGGCCTGCTCGATCGTCTTGCCGGGCTGGATGCGGACGAGCTGGGTCATCAGGCCGTTGCGGACCTGGAGGTCGTACTCGGCCTTGGCCGCGTCGAGGTTCGGCAGGAGGCCCAGCTCGACCATCTTGTCGTCCATGATGTAGTAGAGGGCGAAGAGGTCGGCCCGCGATTCCTCGATCGGCGAGTGATAGTTCTTGAGCGCCTCCGACCCGACCCCGGGCAGGAGCTGGCCCGAGCCGTGGCCGAGGACCTCGTGGAGGTCGGTGTGGATGTTCCCGGCCAGGGGCCCGTACGTCTTGGCCCGCTCGAGGAGCTCGGGGGAGAAGGTGAACTCGCGGCCGAACGGCGAATCGAGCGAGGACTGGTCGTAGGCGTAGGTGATGTTCTCGATGGTCACCGACTTCGAGCCGTGGTTCCTGCGGATCCAGTTGGCGTTGGGCAGGTTGATGCCGATGGGCGTCGAGGGGTAGCAGGAGCCGCCGAGCATGGCCGCGGTGATGACCTTGGCCGAGACGCCCTTGACCTCCTTCTTCTTGAAGCGGGGGTCGATAGGCGAGCGGTCCTCGAACCACTGGGCGTTGGCCGAGATCGTGTCGGCCCGCTTGGTCGCGTCCAGGTCCTTGAAGTCGACGAGCGCCTCCCAGCTGCCTTTCAGGCCCAGGGGGTCGTCGTAGACCTCGATGAAGCCGTTGACGAAATCGACGAGCGAGTCGGTGTCCCGGACCCAGAGGATGTTGTAGGCGTCGAAGCGCTTCAGGTCGCCCGTGCGGTAGAAATCGACGAGGGCCTCGATGACCTCCCGCTGGCGGTCGTTCTCGGCGACGCCGGCGGCCTTCTCGAGCCAGCCGACGATCCGGGCGATGGCCGGGCCGTAGAGGCCGTCGATGCGGGCGACCTCCTCGACGACCTTTCCGCCCTTCTTGACGACCCGGGTGTTCAGGCCGTAGGAGACGGGCGTCTCGTCCTTGGGGTCGACGAGCCGCTTGTAGTAGCTCTCGACCTCGGCCTGGGTGACGCCCTCGTAGAAGTTGACGGCCGAGCCGGCGACCAGGTCCGCGTTCGGGTCCTGGCTGAGCTTCTTCGGGGCCACGGCCGGGTCGAAGAGGATGGGCGTGAGGAAGGCCGCCAGGCCGTCGACCGTCTGGCCCTCGGCCAGGGGGAAGCTCTCCCCTTCCGTGCCCCGGACGACCTCGGCGAAGTAGGCGGCGTCGAAGCCGGGCGCGATCTTGTCGTTCGAGTAGTGGTGGTGGATGCCGTTGGAGAACCAGACCCGCTTGACGTAGGTCATGAACTCGGCCCAGCGCGGGTCGGACCGGTCGCCCGTGTAGCCCCGGACGACGGCGTCGAGGGTCCGGACGATCTTGATGTTGTGCCTGTAGTTCTGGTCGATCATGATGTCGCGGCCGCAGAGGGCGGCCTCGCCGAGGTAGTAGACGAGCTCTTTCTGGCGCGGCGTGAGGGCCTCGAAGCCGGGCACCTGGTAGCGCAGGACCCTCAGGTCGGCGAACCGGTCGATCTGCCACTGGAACTCCGGCGCGGCGGCGGGCCCCGGCGCGGGCTCCTTCTTCTTGCAGCCGGCGGTCACGAGGGCCAGGCCGGCGCAAACGACGGCCAGGACGAGGGCGTTCTTGACGTTCATGGGCGGGACCTCCCGGGCGGATTTCGGTCGGAGCCCTATGATAACCGAACCGCCGCCCCCCCGTCCACCCTATAACAGGGATCGTGTCCCTGTCCTGCTTCACCCCTCGGGCCTCGCATCCGGGGGCCGTATCGATCCGTGAATGATCCGGGCCGATTGAATCGGGAAGAAACGCGGCCGGGCGCCGTCATAAAGACGAACGCCGAATCCCAGGTGGAGGTGCACGTGAAAAAGAACCTGTTCGCCGTGGTCCTCGTCTTCGCCCTGCTCATCGGCCTGCGGGCCCAGGGCCCGCCGCCCCAGCAGCAGATGAAGCTCGAGGACGTCCAGAAGGCGCTGTGCCTGGTCGACAAGACCCAGCCGGCGCCCGAGAAGTACAAGGCCGGCCTCGAGGCCATCACCGCCAAGGAGACCCTGGCGATGCTGTCCTACGTCTCGTCCGACCTGCTCGAGGGCCGCGACACCGCCTCGCGCGGGTTCGATCTGGCCGCCGAGTACGCCGCCTCGCTCCTCAAGATGTGGGGGGTCAAGCCGGCCGGCGACATGCCGGCGGCCATGGGCGGGTTCCGCATGGGCGGCGCCCGGGGCCAGGCGCCCCAGGCCCCGCGGGAGCGGTCCTATTTCCAGGAATTCGCGATGAAAGAGGTCTCCGACTCCGAGACCGTCATCACCATCGAGGCCGCCCGGGGCGGGATGGTCAAGACCCGGTCCTTCAAGGCCGGGCTCGATTTCGGGGGCGGGTTCGGGGGCTTCGGCGGCGGCGCCGAGGGCTCGGTCACCGCGCCCGTCGTCTTCGTCGGCTACGGCATCTCCGAGCCGTCCGCCGGCTTCGACGAGCTCAAGGGCCTCAACCTCAAGGGCAAGATCGTCCTCCTGCTCAGCGACGCGCCGGGCCGGGACAACCCCCAGTCGCCGCTCCAGAGGACCAAGGAGCTCAAGGACAAGTACTTCCCGGCCGCGCCCCAGGGCGACGCGATGTTCATGATGATGCGCGGCGGGCCGCAGCGCTTCAACAAGGTCGCCGAGATCGCCAAGCTCGGCCCGGCGGCCATCGTCCAGGTGGCCAACGCCGGCAAGGACAGCGACATCTTCAACGCCCTGTCCGTCGTCCGCAAGCCCAGCGACGACCGCCCCATCATCAACCAGCCGCGCAAGCGGCTCTCCCTGGCCGGCGTCGCCGGCGGCGACATGGGCATGAGGGGCGCCGCGGCGACCACGATCACCCGCGAGATGGCCAACATGCTCCTCGAGGGCACGGGCCAGACGATCGACGAGCTCAAGGCCAAGATCGAGAAGTCCTTCAAGCCGGTCTCGGCGGACCTCGCCGGCGCCAAGATGACCATCGCCACGACCTCGAAGACGGCCCTGGTCCGGTGCAAGAACGTCCTCGGCGTCATCGAGGGCTCCGACCCCAAGCTCAAGGACGAGTATTTCGTCGTCGGCGCGCACTACGACCACCTGGGCCGGTGGGAGGACTACATCTTCAACGGCGCGGACGACAACGGGTCCGGCTCGGTCGGCGTCCTGAACATCGCCAAGGCCATCGCCGCCAGCCCGGTCAAGCCCAAGCGGTCCGTCGTCTTCGCCCTGTGGACGGGCGAGGAGAAGGGCCTCCTCGGCTCGCGCTACTACGCCCAGAACCCCGTCTACCCGATCGACAAGACCGTCGGCTACCTCAACTACGACATGATCAGCCGGCCCTACGACGCCGAGATGCTCGCCCGCGCCATGCAGCGCTACGGCGTCCCCGGCGCCGAGGACCTGGTCAAGAAGGTCCGCGCCCCCTGGTTCGTCTCCGTCAACCTGACGGACGGCACGCCCTTCGCCGCGATCGCCCGGGAGATGAACCAGCACATCGGGCTCGACCTGGCCTTCACCTTCAACGCGCCGGGCCAGGGCGGGGGCGGCTCCGACCACTCCTCGTTCGCCGCCGTCAACGTGCCCTACGTCTACTACATGGCGGCCATGACGTCCGATTACCACCAGCCGAGCGACAGCGTGGAGAAGGTCAGCGGCGAGCTCATCGCCAAGATCAGCCAGCACGGCTTCCTGACCGTCTACGCCTTCGCCGACAAGTGAGCCGGGCCACGGGGAGGGGCGGGCCGGCCGGTCCGCCCCTCCCGTTCTCTCCGCCCTCCGTCCCCGTTTGACCCGGCCTTTTCTCTTGTCTTAGAATAGGCGCAAGGGTTTCAGGCCCCTTCATGAAGAAGCTCCGCGTCGCGCTCGTCTACAACGCCTACACGGACGCCCAGCCCGACGACAAGTCCGACACCGGCGGCCTCCGCGACCTCCGCCAGATGATCCGGGCCATCGCCCGCGGCCTCCGCCGCCTCCGCCACGAGGTCGTCGTCCTGCCCCTCGCCGGCGACCTCTCGGTCCTCCAGCGCAAGCTCAGCCGGCTCCGGCCCGACGTCGTCTTCAACCAGTACGACGACGTCGTCCACGGCGCCCTCTACGAGATGCGCGTGGCCGCCTTCATCCGCATGCTCGGCTACCCCATGACCGGCTCGCCGGCCCTGGCGCTCGGCCTCAGCCGCTACAAGCACATGTCGCTCAGCCTGCTCAAGGGCGCCGGCCTGCCCATCCCGCCCTCGACGGCCCTCATCGAGCGGCTGTCCGACATCGACGAGCACAAGTGGTCCTTCCCCCTCATCGTCCACGCCGCCCATGAGCACGCCGGCATCGGCCTGGCCCGCGATTCCGTCGTCGGGACCAAGACCGCGCTCAGGGAGAAGGCCCGGGAGGTCCTCCGCGTCTACAAGCAGCCGGCCCTCGTCCAGCATTTCCTGAAGGGCCGCGAATTCAACGTCGGCCTCGTCGGCGGCCGGCGGGTCCAGGTCCTGCCCCTGGCCGAGGTGGACTACTCCCGCCTGCCCCGGAAGATCCCCCCGATCATGTCCTACGCGGCCAAGTGGATCGAGACCTCGATCGAGTACAAGCGGACGGGCGTCGTCTGCCCGGCCCGCGTCGACGCCGAAATGGCCGCCCTCGTCGGCAGGCTCTCGGTCAAGGCCTTCAGGGCCGTCGGCGGCTGGGGCTACGGCCGGGTCGACATCCGCCTCGACGAGGCCGGCCAGCCCGTCATCCTCGAGGTCAACTGCAACCCCTGCCTCGACAGCGGCATGGGCCTGGCCCGCGCGGCGGAAGCGGCCGGCATCGGCTACCCGCAGCTCCTCCGGTCCATCCTCAAGGCCGCCTTCGAAGGGCCGCCCTACGACCTGCGTCTGCCGATCTTCATCCCCAACGCGAACGCGGCCAAAGGCCGTTAGCGCTTTCGTTGGGCTCTGCTCCCTATGCGGGCTTCCCTCTCGAGGCGGCGAGGGATGTTGCCTCGACGATCCCCGTCGCTGGAAGAGGGGACCCGCGCAGCGGGGGGGAACCGTGCGTAACTGGTTCCCCGGGGGCCGGGGAGCTAGAGGCATATCCCGAGCCAAAGCCCGAGAGAGGGACTACCCGGAATCGGGAGGAGAGCCTTCCTTAGCCGGTCAGGCGGCCGGTGTAGGCGTAATCCAGGGCCAGGGCGATGACCAGGGAGACGACGTCCATCAGCCTCTCCCCTTCCGCGCCCGGCCGGTAGGTCAGCCGCAGGGCCGCGGCCCGGGCCTCGAGCTTGCGGATGAGGGCCTCGGCCTCGGCGGGCGTCAGCACCGACCAGTGGGTGACCCGCTCGACGAGCCGGTCCCGGTAGCGCCGTATGAGGGCCGAGGCCGGGCGCAGGACCTGTCCGCGCGACGGCGGGAAGGCGTCGTGGAGGCTGTCGTCGACGTAGCCGCGGGCGGCCCGGCGGAAGCGCTCGGCCTTCTTGCCGTAGTGCTCGGCCAGGGTCAGGCTCATCCGGTCCGCCGGCGAGAGGCGATGGGAGCGCCGGATCCGCGGCGGCTCGCGCCGGATGTCCTTCATCAGCCGGTCGACGTAGAGGAGCTTGCGCAGGACCGGCCAGCCGCGGTACCGCGCCCGCCAGCCCGACCGCGGCGCGAGCCAAACGGCGAACGTCTCGGCGAAGTCCTCGTCGGGGTGCTTCTGGGCGTAGGTCCGTCCGTACGGGTAGGCGGTGAGGTGGCGGACGTAGTGGCGGCTGGTCCGGTCCGGCCGGAACGAGTCCCGGTAGGGCTTGGTGAAGGGGCCGAAGATCTCCGTCCAGCTGGGCCGGCGCCAGAGGCGGTAGGCGTAGTTGACGGCGTGACCGGCCTCGTGGCGGAGGAGCATCATGATCTCTCGGGCGTCCTCGACCTCTCCCGCCTGCTCCTCCTCGAGGCGGGTCAGGCGGGCGTCGGCGAGGTAGAACGGGATGCCGATGACGGGGGTCCGGTCGGGACAGCCCCATTCGTCCGCGAGGTAGACCTCGGGCTTGAACCGGAACCCCTTGGCCTCCATCTCCCGGCGCAGGCGGCGGACGTACTTCTCGACCGGGGAGCCCTCGATGGCCAGCCGGAGCTTGGAGACCGGCGTCTTCAGGAGCTCGAACCGGACCGTCTCCCAGCTCCGGACGAGCGCCCGTATCGACATTCCGCTCATGGTCTGCCCCGAGAAAAGGGAAAAATACGGCATGACCGGGCCCTTGTCAAGGCCGGGCATCGTTTCCCGGCTTGAGCCGATGCGGCCTTTATGGTAGGATAAGTGCCTGAAATTGAAAGGAATATCATGCTCTTCACCGAACTTCCCCTCGATCCCCGGCTCCAGCAGTCCATCGCCGACCGAGGCTATGTCGAGCTGACCCACGTCCAGGAGCTGACCCTGGGCAAGTCCCTGGAGGGCCGGGACGTGGCCGTCCAGTCCCAGACCGGGACCGGCAAGACCGCCGCCTTCCTGATCACCCTCTACTCCCACATGCTCAAGCACCCCAAGAGCGCCCGCCGCAAGGCCCTCATCATCGTCCCCACCCGGGAGCTGGCCGTCCAGATCGAGGGCGAGGCCCTGCTCCTCAACCGCTCGATCGGCCTGACGATCGGCTGCTTCTACGGCGGCGTCGGCTACACCGTCCAGCTGGCCCAGATCAAGGCCGGGCCGGACATCATCATCGGGACGCCGGGCCGCCTGCTCGACCTGGCCGAGAAGAAGCGGCTCAACTTCAAGGAGTGCGGCTTCCTCGTCATCGACGAGGCCGACCGGCTCTTCGACATGGGCTTCCTGCCCGACCTCCGGGACATCGTCGTCCAGATGCCCGACCGGACCCGCCGCCAGACGATGCTCTTCAGCGCCACCCTGAACAAGCTCGCCCGGCGGGTGGCCGAGGCCTACCTCAACGCCCCGGTCTTCATCGAGGCGACGCCCGGGGAGATGACCGTCGAGACGATCTCCCAGGAGATCTACCGGGTCGGCAGCCACATCAAGCTCAACCTCCTGCTCGGCCTGCTCCTCAGGCGCGAGCCCCGCAACGCCCTCATCTTCACCAACATGAAGCACACCGCGTTCCTGCTGGCCAAGCAGCTCCAGGCCAACGGGCGCCAGGCCAAGTTCCTCAGCGGCGACCTGCCCCAGAGCGAGCGGCTCAGGATCATCGAGGACTTCATGGCCGGGCGCTTCCCCATCCTCGTGGCCACCGACGTCGCCTCCCGCGGCCTCCACATCGAGGACCTGGAAATGGTCGTCAACTACGACGTCCCCCAGGACGCCGAGAACTACGTCCACCGCATCGGCCGGACGGCCCGGGCCGGGGCGAAAGGCCTGGCCGTCACCCTGGCCAGCGAGAAGACGGCCGACCACATCGAGGCCATCGAGAAGTTCATCGGCCAGAAGATCCCGGTCCTGCCGGTGACCGCCGACATGTTCGCCCGGGACATGAGCCTGGAGCGGCTGGCCGGCCAGGACCTCGCGCGGCGGCCGTCGCGGCGGCGCGGCGGCGGGGGCCGCGGCGGGGGGCGCGACGGGCGCCGGAGGCCTCGTTGACAGGCCCCGGGGCCTCCGTTAGAATGAGCGCCTGACCCGGGGGCCCGGGATCACCGCAGCCGAGGTCGTTCATGGACAAGAAGCCCGCTCCCGACTTGGAATCCATTTGCGCCGCGTTCGACATCGAGGGCCGGTGGCTCTCGTCGTGCCCCATACCCTCCGGGCACATCAACGACACGTACTGCTCCAGGTTCGAGGCCGGCGGGGCCGTCGTCCAGTACGTCAACCAGCGCATCAACCACGTCGTCTTCCGCGAGCCCGAACGGCTCATGGAGAACATCGAGCGGGTGACCCGCTTCGCCCGGGAGAAGATCGTCGCCGCGGGCGGGGACCCGGACCGGGAGACGCTGACCATCGTGCCGGCCCGCGACGGCCGGTCGTTCCACCGCACCCCGGAGGGCGCGTACTGGCGGACGTTCCTCTTCATCGGCGGGGCCCGGACCTACGACCGCGTCGAGGACCTCCGGCACGTCTACGCGGCCTCCCGGGCCTTCGGCAACTTCCAGAAGATGCTGGCCGAGCTGCCCGGCGGCCGCCTGCACGAGACCATCCCCGACTTCCACCACACCCGGAAGCGCTTCGAGGCCTTCCGGGCCGCCTGCGAGCGCGACCCCGTCCGTCGGGCCGCCGGGGTCGGCCCCGAGATCGATTTCGTCCTGGCCCGGGAGAAGGACGCGTCCGCGGTCGTCGACGGCCTGGCCGCCGGCCGCGTCCCCGAGCGGGTCACCCACAACGACACCAAGCTCAACAACGTCATGATCGACGACCGGACCGGCGAGGGCGTCTGCGTCATCGACCTCGACACGGTCATGCCGGGGTCGGTCCTCTACGACTTCGGCGATTCCGTCCGGCTGGGCGCGGCCACGGCCGCCGAGGACGAGCGCGACCTGGCCAAGGTCGGCTTCGACCTGGGCCTGTTCGACCGGCTGGCGGCCGGCTACCTCGACGCGGCCCGGGACTTCCTCGTCCCCGAGGAGACGGAGCTGCTGGCCTTCTCGGCCAAGCTGCTGACGCTCGAGTGCGGCGTCCGCTTCCTGACCGACCATCTCCAGGGCGACGTCTACTTCAAGGTCCGCCGCGAGGGCCACAACCTCGACCGGGCCCGGACCCAGTTCAAGATGGTCGCCGAGATGGAGAAGCGGATGGGCGACATGGACGCCGTCATCCGCAAGTACCTCTAATTCAAGGGAAGGGCGGGCTCAGGGCCGGCGGACGGTCATGCCCAGCTTCTCGAGCGCCTTGACGGCGGTCTCGAGCTTCTGGCTCTTGACGAAGACGTGGTCCGTCGTGTAGGCGGACACCATGAAGAGGTTGACCCCGGCCTCGGCCAGCGCGCCCGAGACCGCGGCGAAGAAGCCGACGAGGCTGAGCGGCAGGACCATGTCGAACGTGATCATCCGCCAGTCGCCCTCGAAGCCCAGGAACTTCTGCCTCCCGAGCCTGGTCTCCTCGATGATGCAGGTGGTCTCGCGGTCGTCCCGGATGACGGCCAGAGAGCCGGCCAGGGCCCGGGTCGTCTTGACGATCGCGTAGCTCCCCGGCGAGACGGCGGCCCGGCCGTTCCGGAAATAGGTCCTGATCTCGTTGCGCTTCATGGCCCGTGCCCCCCCCCGCGTCTCTTCCGGTCCTTGGCCCGTTCCCGGGCCCAGCCCGGCTTCTCGACCTGACGCGCCCGGGCGATGGCCAGGGCCCCGGCCGAGACGTCCTCGGTGATCGTCGAGCCCGCGGCGACGTAGGCCCCGCGGCCGACCGTGACCGGGGCGACGAGCTCGGTGCCCGAACCGATGAACGCGCCGGCCCCGATGCGGGTCGGGTTCTTCGTCGAGCCGTCGTAGTTGCAGGTGATCGTCCCCGCCCCGACGTTGACGTCCTCGGCGACCCGGCTGTCGCCGACGTAGCTGAGGTGCTGGGCCTTCGAGCGCGGGCCGAAGACGGTGTTCTTCATCTCCACGAAATTGCCCACCTTGGCCCCGGCGCAGACGCGGGTCTTCGGCCGGAACCGGGAGAACGGCCCGACCTGGACATCGGCCTCGAGGACGGTGTCCTCCATGACCGTCGAGCTCAGGACCTGGGCCCGGGCGCCGACCGTCGAGCGGACGATGTGGACATGAGGGTGGATGCGGGCGTCGGGCCCGATGGCCGACGGCCCTTCGACGACGACGAACGGGTGGATGACGGTCCGCGGCCCGACGGAGGCCGCCCAATCGATCCAGGCCGAAGCGGGGTCGAGGAGGACGACGCCGCGGCGGGCCAGGCCGTCGTTCTTGCGGTCCCGGAGCGCGCGGGCCGCCCGCGCGACATCGGCGGCGCCGCCGACGGCCAGGGCCTCGCCGGGGTCCGCCGCGCCGACGTAGCCGACGCGCCGGCCCGCCTCGGTCAGGCGCCGGGCGACTCCCCCGAAGCCGGGCCCGCCCGTCTTCGCCGCCGAGGCGCGGAGGAGGGGGAAGACGTCCGCGGTCCGCAAGGCGAGAACGCCGGTGAGCCCGCCGCTCCCGCCGCCGCTCAGGAAGGTCAGGGAGAAGCCCTTGGCCGCGTGGGCCCGCAGGAGGGCCCTCAGGGTCCTCCCGCGGAGGAGCGGGAGGGAAGACGGGACGATCAACAGATCGCCCCCGGGGTAGTCCTCGAGGATGGGCCGGGCCGTCGCCAGGGCGTCGAGGGCGTTCCGCCGCTTGGCCGGCCGGCGCCCCCCGTTTTCGAGAAGGAAGACGGGCGTCTTCGTCCCGGCGCTCCCGATCAAGGCCTCCCAGCCGCCGGCCGGGCCCGCTCCGGGCCCCGGCAGGACCAGGACGGCCTCGGGGCCGACGCCGCAGGCGGCCTCAAGCGCGTAGGCGCCGAGCGGCCGCCCCAGGACGGGCGCGAAGTCGGTCCGTTCCTCCTCACCGGTGAAGAGAACGACCGTCTTTCTTTTCATGCCAGTTTGGCGACGAGCAAGAACTTCTTGTCCTCCCAGAGCGGCTCGAAATCGGGCTCGTTCTGGGCCAGGACGCCGAAGGACCTGTCCTTCTGGACGGCCTTCTTGAGGAAATCGAGCGAGGCCTCGGTCTCGCCCATCAGGACGTGGGCGTCGGCCAGGAGGTAGAGGACGAGGCCTTCGTTCTCCTTGAACTCCAGGGCCTTCTCCAGGACCTTGACCGCGCCGGGGAGGTCGCGCTGGTTGATCCGGGCGACGCCGGCGCGGGCGTGGTCGGCGAAGGTCTTCAGCGCCGCCGCCTCTTTCTTCGGCCGCTTCTGGACGATGGCGAGATAGGCCTTGGCCCGGTCGACGATCTCCCGCTCGACCGGGAACTTCTCGATGAAGCCTTGGAAGGATTCCGCGGCCTTGTCGAAATCGCCCTTGCGGAACTCCTTGACGGCCTGGCCGAAGGCCGCCAGGGCTTTTTGATACTCGTCCTTTTTCGATCTCAGTTCGCGCACGGTGTGTCCTCTCGATGCCGTTTGAAGTGCGCTTATTTTACACGACCTGCCCCCTGTTGACAATAGCCCCGCCGTCGGCCTCGGAGCGGCTCGGAGGACGGCCTCTCCCGACCGGAAAAGTTCAAAGACGCCGGTCCGCGCGCCGGACTCGGCGCCAAAACAACTCGCTCGGCGTACGCTACGCCTCGCTCAGACACGTTTTGTCGGTTTGCAGGCAAACGTCCCTCGTCCGTCACGCGGCCCGGCTGAACTTTTCCAATGTCGGGTTCGGCCGCCCTCCTCGCCGCTCTGTCTGAAAACCCGGGACACGTACAAGTACATGTCCCGTTTTCAGGCCCCGGGACGGCGTGAAGTTTCACCGCAGCGAGCGGAG
>Ga0116178_10002247_pt1 | contig 15293 bp, 9 predicted proteins | sample AD_STIC12_MetaG_FD_89880 | JGI IMG/M metagenome (GOLD analysis project Ga0116178, IMG submission 89880) | Active sludge microbial communities of municipal wastewater-treating anaerobic digesters from USA - AD_STIC12_MetaG | ecosystem: Engineered > Bioreactor > Anaerobic > Digestate | place: USA... | reverse complement strand
TCCTCTTCATCGCCTCTTCCAGATCGGATGGTTCGATAATTTTCTTGGCCACAAGTATCTGCCCGATTTTTTTCGTCGTCGATTCAGCCTCTTTAATTTTTGATTCAAGGGTTTTCAAAGCAACTGTGAGGCTATTGAGCGCGCTCGTCAATTGAGCATGTGAGCCGGCATGGGTGGTCTCCGGATTTCCCGGAGCAGCTTTCCTGGGCTTATAAGGTTCTTCTTTTTGTGTCGTCCTGTTCTTAATCATTTTCCCGTCCCACGCTTTCTGAAATATTCATCAATATTCTTGCCCCTTTACTAGCATATCCAGCAATGTAAGACAAAGCAATATATATACCATCTCCATATTTTTTGTTTATTTTCACAATCTTTGACGAATCAGACGGCCCGCCGGTTAATTTCCGTGGCGCCTGACCACCCAACTTACTTACTTCGTTCACAATACCTGGCCCTGATTGGGCTTATGAATTTTATCCGATTTTTCAAGCAATTAAAAAAAATGAACATAAACAAGCAACCGGGAGTCAAAATCGATAAGTCATTTAAACAAATCATGCCTAAAATGACCTGATCATTTTAACGGGAAGTTCCGTCATTTTTTGACATTTATGCAATCTATCTCCGGCAGTAAAATATCTTCCATCCAGGTAAAAACATAACTCTCCTCAAAACTCGTTATCGGTTTGTGGGGGCCACATCTTTATTCCCTTCCTTGGCCGACATTACCGCCTCCTCAATAAAACACAATCAAATCACATAGAAGTACCCTTTTAGGTTGACAGGTGGCGATGTTCTTTTTATACTTCGTGCACTCGAAAGCACGGGCAAATAAAAACGGCGCCGCATACTGATAAACTACCGCAGCAACTCATGTCGTTTGGGCTTTTTTGTGCCCCGGGAAGGAAAACATATGAATAAAAATCAAAACCCTGTACAAAAAATCATCAATTTTTTACGCCATGACGTCTGGCGGGTACGCCGCACCTCGCTTCCTCCCGGGAAGTCTTTCTTTCTGAACCTGCTTAGGGTGTTAGTTTTGTCAGTAAGAGGCTTTGACGAAGACCAATGCCGTCTGCGGGCATCTGCTCTAACTTTTTATTCGATGATTTCCATCGTACCGGTCATGGCGATGGCCTTCGGCATTGCCAAAGGCTTCGGCTTTGAAAAATTACTGGAGGAGCAGCTGCGCGACAAGCTGGCCGGCCATGAAGATATTTTGCAAAAAGTGCTCGAATTTTCCAACGCGCTTCTGGCCAATACCCAAGGAGGGCTGATTGCCGGCGCAGGTCTGCTTGTCCTGATGTGGGCGGTGCTGAAGGTTCTGGGGCAAATTGAAGTTTCCTTCAATGACATCTGGGGAGTAAAGGAAAAAAGATCGCTGGGGCGCATGTTCGGCGATTATTTGTCTCTGATGCTGGTATGTCCGGTCTTGATTATTTTGTCCAGCGGCCTGACCATCTTTTTCACCTCGCAGATAACGGCTATTGTGGAAAAGTTCACCTTCCTGGGAGTTATCGGACCGGCTGTTTTCACTTTTCTGAAGTTTCTGCCCTACGCTCTTTTATGGGGTGTTTTCACTTTTATATATATTTTCATGCCTAACACAAAGGTGCGGTTTTCCTCCGGCCTTTACGCCGGGATTGTTGCCGGCACAATATTTCAGCTTGTCCAGTGGACCTACATCACTTTTCAGATCGGCGTTGCAAAATACAATGCCATTTATGGAAGCTTCGCGGCGTTGCCGCTTTTTCTGGTCTGGCTTCAGCTGAGCTGGTTTATCGTCTTATACGGGGCGGAGCTTTCCTTTGCTCTCCAGAATGTCGACACCTATGAATTTGAACCGGACGCCCTCCAGGCCAGCCACAGGGTTAAAACCCTGCTGGCGCTTCAGATCGCCCATCATCTGGTTAAAAACTTCGTCCGCGCCGAACCGCCTTCCACCGCCCGTGAAATCTCCGCACGGCTGGAAATTCCTATTCGTTTTGCCAATGAAATTCTCTTTGAGTTAAATAAAAGTAACATTCTTACAAGAGCGGAAGCCGAAGGCAACGGCGAGCAGGCCTATCAGCCGGCACGGGATATAAGCCGGCTCACCATTCAGGACGTTATCCTGGCTCTGGAACAAAGAGGCTTGAACGATATGCCTTTTGCCCACGCGCCTGAATTCACCGTGCTTTCGTCATCTTTGGAGGCTTTCGGCAAAGCCCTGGAAAAACTGCCGGAAAACAGACTCCTCAAAGAAATGTAGGACTAAAACATCAGTCATCCTCGTTCCAATGAATGTCGTCGCTGGTGATCCCTCTTTTTGTTTTCATGATTTTAAGTGTGACCGGCCGGACAATTGAACATTGAACTTTATATTGACACCCGGAAACCCGTCCTTTATAAACTGCCGGGACTTAATATCAATCCCTTATTTGAGGCTCATAAATATTTGGAGGTTTCATGCAGGCCATTGAATCTTTTCTTCAGCAAATTAGCGATGTGCTCTGGGGCTGGCCTCTGATTGTGCTTCTCGTCGGAACACATATTTTTCTGACGATTCGCCTCAAGTTCATTCAAAGATATATGTTCAGGGCCATAAAAATTTCCTTTTCACGTAAGCGCGAAGGCAAAGGGGATATCAGCCAGTTTGGTGCTCTGGCCACAGCCCTGGCGGCAACAATAGGCACTGGCAATATTGTCGGCGTGGCCACAGCGGTTGCCGCGGGAGGCCCCGGCGCCGTTTTGTGGATGTGGCTGACCGGTTTCTTCGGCATTGCGACAAAATACGGTGAGGCGGTTTTATCGCTGAAATATCGCATTACCAACAAAGAAGGACTGATGGCCGGCGGCCCGATGTATGTTCTGGAACGTGGCATGAACGCACGGTGGCTGGGTTTGATTTTCGCGGCGTTTACCGCGGTGGCGGCATTCGGGATCGGTAACACCGTGCAGGCCAATTCGATCGCATCGCTGGTCGAGGAAACCTTCAATATTTCACCCTGGATTACCGGATTGACGCTGACCGTGCTTACCGCCGTCGTCATCCTCGGCGGCATTAAATCCATAGCGAGGGTCTGCGAAAAACTGGTGCCTTTTATGGCGGTGTTTTATGTCTTCGGCTGCGCGGTTTTATTGGCTGTGCAGTATGAAACGATACCGGCAACCATCAGGCTTATTTTTCAAAGCGCTTTTTCCGGCCATGCCGTTATCGGCGGATTTCTGGGCGCAGGCATGAAAGAGGCAATTCGCTACGGCGTCGCACGCGGTCTGTTTTCCAATGAATCCGGCATGGGCAGCGCGCCGATTGTCGCGGCGGCGGCACAGACCAAAAATGCAATTCGTCAGGCGCTGGTTTCTTCAACGGCAACCTTCTGGGACACGGTTGTGGTGTGCGCAATGACCGGTCTGGTTCTGGTGAATTCCGGTCAGTGGATTCACGGCTATAAAGGTGCCGCCCTCACCAAGGCGGCTTTTTCGGCTCTGCCGTTTGTTGGTCCGGCCGTTCTTTCCATAGGTCTTATGACGTTTGTTTTTTCAACCATTCTGGGCTGGTCCTACTATGGTGAAAAAGCCGCGGAGTATCTTCTGGGGGCCAAAGCCATTCGCCCGTACAGGTATCTTTGGGTGGGCGCGGTAATGCTCGGTTCCGTGCTGAGCCTTCCCATTGTCTGGACCTTCGCGGATATTGCCAATGGACTGATGGCGGTCCCCAATCTCATTTCATTGCTCGTTCTCAATAAGGTGATTATAAGTGAAACAAAGCATTTTCTCTGGGACGGCAATCTCGATGAATCCTCCTGATTTATAAGCCGGCCGGGGATGGATAATACGGCTGATGACATCTTTCTTCCACAAATGAAGCCTATCCGGCAGATAACACCGCGGCGTTACCCCCTGCAGGCAAAGGCCGCAGTTTTGGCAAAACATGGGCGGATGGAAAAACATGGCGGCAGGAAAGATTCGCCGATAATAAACAACCACGGCCGCGGTCGGACGCCGCGGCTGTGGTTGTTTTTCGCCAGGGGGTTACTTCTTGTTCGATTGTCTCCAGATTTTTCTCTTTTCGGCTTCCTTGATCAGCTCTTCACGGAAATCCGGATGGGCAATGGAAATCAGTTTTTCGGCCCGGTACCAGGTGGGACAGGTCTTAAGCGCTACCGCACCATATTCGGTGACAACAAAGTTGACCATCTGACGGGTAACGGTTGTGATGCTTCCGACTTCAAAGTTCGGGACAATGCGCGACACGATCGTGCCGTCCTTTTTCTTATAAGTGGAAGGCAGGCAAATGAAGCTGCGCCCGCCCTTGGACCAGTACGCACCCAAAACAAAGTCCGACATACCGCCGTTGCCGGAAATTTGCTTGAACCCGGAACTTTCCGCGTTGACCTGTCCATAGAGGTCAACCTGCAGGGCTTGATTGATGGAAATCAGATTATCTATCTGGGCAAGCCTGGTGGGGTGGTTCACGTATCCCACACTGCAGGACGCGAGCGCCGGGTTACGGTCGATCCAGTCATAAAGTTTCTTTCCGCCGAGCGCGAATGTGTAGTTGATTTTCCCCTGGTCGAAGGTTTTTTTCATGCCGTTCATGACCCCTGCTTCCCACATGTCATGGTAGGCATCGACCAGCATCTCCGTCCAGCCACCCAGATCCTTTAAATCAGACTGGCTGATCATCTGCCCCAGAATATTGGGCATTCCGCCGATACCCAGCTGGATACAGTCGCCATCCTTCAAATGCGCCAAAACGTTCTGTGCAATTTTCCGGTCTGTTTCCGTCGGGGTGACGATGGGCAGCTCGGCCAGCGGCGCATTGTTACCTTCAACCACTGCATGAACCTGGGAAATGTGGATGCGTTCCATATTGCCCCCGTAAGCATAGGGGATATTCTCGTTGACTTCCAAAATGATATTCTTCGCGCTTACCGCCTGTAAATAGCAGCAGGAATTATGCAACCCCCAGTTGAAATATCCATCCTTGTCCATGGGGGTAACCTGTGCCATAAAATGATCGCGCAACGGTGTGCCGGCTTTTTTCGGATCGTTCATGCCGTTTACGACGTAAAGTTCCGATTCGCCGTACAGCGTCGGCTGGTAAAAAACACCGCTGCACATCTCCTGAAGCATGCGGGTCAGCAAGCTGAAATGCTGATCGTTATATGTAAAAACTTCTCCCTTGGGATCTTTTTGAACGACCTCCGGAACCGGCGGCACAGTCACGGCGGCCATGATTTTGATGTCGGAGAGCTCATCCTTCCGTGCCGCGAGCGCCTTATCAAGCTCCACCGGCTTGCCGTTGAACATTGCCCAGTCAATCCAGTCACCTGGCTTCACTTTCTTGACCGCCTCTTCTGCGGTCACCAGTTTTTCCTTGTACATCTGTTGAAATTTGCTCAAATCTTCTTCCTCCTGTTCTTTGTTTTGCCGGGTACGGAGCTATAAAGCTCTCAGTAAACCCGAAATGAATTCAATTGATCCTTTCTTACGTGGACGTGTCGGGCACAAAGCCATCTTTATCGCGGAAATTCGTGAAAATTACTCGGCAAGAACTTGCTTTCTTCGAACAGCAAAACAAAAAACGAGGTCTTGTCTGTCATAAAATCATAACAACAAGCTGTGGGGTGTCGTGTTCATAATCCTGGTGAAAATGAGTGCAAGGATTCTCTCTATGGGAATAATTGCACACTTTTTGCTCTGTTCAGACGCCAGGAAGGCTAATGTAACTGGAATTCCGGAGCCCCCCGAAAGCGGGAAGCTAAAATATTTGATGGTACCGCTGTTGTTTTCCCAACACTACAGACACGCATCTTTATCTGTCTTGCTGGATAATCACGCAGTCGGGGTTTTCCAACCGCCTTTTCAACGCCGCAAATGCCTTCTGATAAGCCGGCCCAAATCAAGCTTTTCCAATTTTATTCGCTCAGAACGCTAAAATCGTCGACAACTCCCGTATGCTTTTATCCTGAAGCTCATTGCCGGGCAATTCTTATTTTTCTTGAAATTTCCTTTCTATTTGTCCTCCGACGGGGCCCAGGGATTGATTCTCCGCCGGCACTTGGAATTGTTTACGTCCGATCTTGTCGGGGTCATTTTGTTTTCCGGGCTTTTTCACCTCATCCTTTTTTCATATCATCAGGGTCTGGCGCGCCACCTGTTTCCGCAAAGACTCCCTTTGGAGTTGATTATGTATTTAGCTTTTTGCAATTTTTGTCAAGATGGAATCTTAAGGAGCCGCTGAAATACAGGTAACTACCTAATATCTCATTGACCTTCGTGAATGATATCTCTATATTGGCAACAGCGGTTTACTGAATTCGGCCGGGCCGTCTGCTCCACCATATGACACACCGGCCCGGATGAGCCGGGCATGTGTCCGCCGGAGCAAAGATCATATGGTTGTCCATCAAGTATCTTAATCAAGGAGGGAAGAGTATGATAAAAGAAATTCTCGTGGCGGTTGACGGATCAAAAACATCCCTGAAGGCGGCGTCTTTTGCAGTTGACCTTGCCCGGCAACTGGGAGCATCCATCATCGCTTTGAGCGTCATCGACAAACGACTTTTCATGGAAGGTACAGCCGTGCCGGTGAAAACCGGCAAAAAGATAACACAGCCGGTTGAAGAGCACCTGAAGGAGGTGGCCGAGAATTATCTTGAGGATATCAGGGAGCTTTGTAAAAAAAATAAAGTGGCATTCAAAGCCATAAGCAAAATGGGATATCCGGTGACGGAAATCGTCAAGGAAGCCAGGCGTACCGGCGCGGACCTGATCGTGATGGGATCGCGTGGCCGCAGCGCTCTTTCGGCCACCGTGTTGGGCTCCGTCTCTTACGGCGTACTCCACCATGACAAAAACGTGCCTGTAATCATTGTCAGGGACTAAAATGCCGGCCCGACCGGTGAGGCTCTTTACCGTGTGAGGGATCTAAAACGTCACGACAAAATACCGGCGCGCATAATGTTTCTTCCCATTTGCCATTGCATCTTTATGGAGAAAAATACAATTCGAGCATTTTCGTTGTTCTCGCCCAGGAATCCTCATTGAGCTTTGTGTCTTTGAAAGGGCCTAAATTAAATCCATGCCCCGCGCCGGGGTAAACGACAAGCTCCACCCTTCTGCCCTGACCGGCGGCCTCGTCGCATATCTTCCGTATGGGGCCAACTGTACAGCAATTGAAAAAATGGTCATCCTCTCCCTGGATCACCAGGACAGGCACATTCATCCTTTCCACACAGCCGTCATGGTCCTTGAAGAAAGCGGTTGCCGGATAATAAGCGATTACACCGGCAATCTCCTCTTCCATTGATGATGCACAAGCCAAAGCCACCGCGCCTCCCAGAGAATACCCGATTATCGCCGCCTTCCCCTTTTGTGCGACGGAAGATAGGCCAGCCTCGTGTAAAATGTCCCGTATCCTGGCGCGACACGGCTCAAGCTGATCGAGCGGAAAGTCGTTGCCGTCGTGAAGCAGCACGGTATATCCCAAAGCGGACAGCCGGCGGGCGTGCTCGACGTAAAAAAAGGGGCCGCTTTTGCCGGAAATCATCAAAACGAGCCTGCCATCCCCGGATGGCGGACTATAATGCCCGGCCCCCGCACAGGATGATAACAACATGCAGGCCAGAAACATAAATGCTGACAAACGTTTCATTTGTACTCCGCAAGCTTGCGCTGTAATTGTCTGAGAGTAATGCCCAAAATGCGGGCAGCCTCGGTACGATTGGCTCCTACGGCGTCGAGAACAAACCGCACATGCGCCGCGTCGTTTTCTTTGAGTGTACAAAGTGTGCGGCAAGAAAGCGGCGGTACGCTTTGCGCCTCCTGACCATCCGGCAGGTGGGCGGGCAGCACCACCGGCCCGTCCGCCAGCAGGACGGCATTTTCAACGATCTGTGCCAGCTCGCGGATATTGCCGGGATAATCTTTACGGCAAAGAAGAGTCATGGCTTCAGTTGAGAAACCATCAATGTTTTTCTTGTGTTTGTGGCAGGCATTTCGCAAAAAATATTCCGCCAAAAGCGGGATATCGCCTCTTCTCTCCCTGATGGGCGGCAGGCAGATATAGGCTGATTTGAGACGGTAGAGCAGATCAACGCGGAATTTTTCCTCGCGGCAGGCACGGTCCAGGTCCTTGTTCGTGGCGGAGACAAGCCGCACATCGACGCGTACCGGGCAGCTCGCTCCCAGCGGCGTGAATGTTTTATCTTCCAGGACGCGCAGAAGCTTGGACTGCAGTCCCACAGGCAGCTCACCAATTTCATCGAGAAAAAGAGTACCCCCGTCCGCCTGTTCAAAAAAACCTGCGTGATTGGCCTCCGCGCCGGTGAAAGCTCCCTTGGCGTGCCCAAAAAACTGGCTTTCGAACATCGTGGCAGGAATGGCTGAGACATTGACCGGTACAAAAGGACCATCGGGCGCGGGACCAGCCCGATGAATACCGCGCGCCATGAGTTCCTTGCCCGTTCCTGACTCACCGGTAATCAGAACAGGATTGCCGCTTGTTGCCATCACTTGGGCGTAGGAGATGAGCGACTTCATCTGCGCGCTTTGTGTGATCGTATCGGCAAAGGCAGGCGGAATTCCACCTGCGTCAAAACCTGCATTGGCGGAAAGCCCCGCCAGGAGCCCCTTGTGTTCATAGGCCCTTTCTATGGACAAAAAAAGCAGTTCGTTGTCCACCGGTTTAACCAGATAATCATAGGCTCCCCGACGCATTGCTTTAACCGTGGTGGCAACATCATCGACCGCAGTCAAAATAATAAACTCCGTGCGCGGACAGAAAGGTCTGACTGCTTCCAGCACCTGCATACCATCAACTTCCGGCATGAGCAGATCCAGGAGCACAACGTCAAAATTACCCTCGCGTATTTTTTTGATCGCTTCACGGCCGCTGTCACAGATTTCGACATTTCTCATGCCGCGCCATTTGAGCACACGACGCACGGAAGTTAAAGAAAGCTCCTCGTCATCGACAATAAGAATTTTCATAATTGCTGCCTTCCCAATTCATGAATTGCCTTCTGAAGTTTTTCGATGTGAAAGGGTTTGTGCAGCGTATAGTCAGGCTGCAGGTCGCTGCCGGCCGGCGGTTTCAGAGCTTTACGGTCGGCACTGTAAAATATCACCGGCAGCAACGGGTACTTACCCTTGATCTTTTCCAGAAGTTCCCAGCCATCGAACCCTTTGAGACGAACCTCTGAGGCAATCATGTCCACTTCCGGATTTTCCGACAGAAAAGCGAGAATATCTTCCACGCGGTCCTGCGGTTCGGAACGCCAGATGACCGCGTCAACAAAATTCGCCTTGAGCTCTTTGAGGTATTTTACATTGTGATCAATACAGAGCAGAGCGGGACATAAATTTAACGCCCGCCCTTTGTCCACGGGAAGATAAACGGAAAAACGGCTCCCCTGCCCGGGGCGCGACAAAACGCTGATTAAACCCTGGTGCTCCTTCACCAGTCCGTAGGAAATCGAAAGACCCAGTCCTGTACCGTCAAGCTCACGGCGGGTGGTAAAAAAAGGGTCGAAAATATGTTCAAGATTTTTGCGTTCAATCCCCTTGCCGTTGTCTTCAACATCCACCACCACCGCTTTGAGGCGCTCAATATATCGGCATCTGATCGTGATCAGCCCCTTGCGTCCTGAAGGGATGGCCTGATGGGCGTTGATGAGCAGGTTGGCAATGACCTGTTCGATTTTTTGAAAATGTCCGGATACGGGCGGCAGGCGATCGTCTATTTCCTGATTGATCTGCGACACAGTGCGCCTGATCTGTGCACCCACTATGATAAGAGCGCCCGCAATTACATCGGAAACACTGAAACGTTTTTTTTGCACACTTTCATCCGAACGGGAAAACTCCTTCAAACTAGTGATAACGCGGCTGATACGGTTGGCGCCTATTTTAAAGGCCTCGATGATTTCCCGCATGTTTTTACTGACCTCATCATAGGACAACCCTCTTTTGCTCCATTTAGGATGCTCTTCATCCGAGCGCGACAGGATCTCCTCGGCCATACTCCATATCTCTTCGAGCACGGGAACATTATATGCGATGAAGCTCACGGGATTGTTGATCTCGTGTGCGACGCCCGCCACTACCTCGCCCAGCGCGGCCAGTTTATGCGTCTGAATCATCTGCTGAAGCCGTAGCTCTCCTTCCTGGCGGATTTTTTTGTCCTCCGTCACATCCTGCCAGGCGCCCACGATATAACTTTCCGTACCGGCCGGATGGCGTGCGACGCGCCAGTAATCGGAAAACCAGCGGTAGGAATCATCCATGACGCGGAAACGGTAAGTGCAGCGGTGCGCGTCCTTATCCGTAGTGTTTCTAAGCTCGGAAAGGATACGCTCACGGTCATCCGGGTGAATATGCTCTATCCAGAAATGGTCATCCTCAGTGAAACAGCCCGGCGTGTAGCCGGCGATCTCCTCAATACTGTTGCTGACATAAGTGATGCCGAAATTCCCGCCGAGTTTCCTCGTATAGGAAATAATCGGCAAAGACTCCAAAAGCAACGAAAGGTGATCAGTGGTCTGTTTGAGAATTTTTTGGGTCTGGCGTCGTTCCAGCAGCTCTACCAACAGCGCTTCGTTGGCCCGGGCCAGATCTGACGTTCGGGCCTGCACACGCTCTTCGAGCTCCTTGTGCGCCGTCAGCAGCGCTTCCTTGGCCTTTTTACGCCGCGTGATATCTTCCAGTGTTTCAATAGCGCCGATCATTTCACCGGCCGTATCACGAATCACCGCCGCGGTGAAACGCAGCCATTTGCCCTGACGTCCCAGATCGGGGAAAAAATCAATTGCTTCGTAAGCTTCCTCCAGCAATCTGGATTTAGCATATTTACCCTTGTACCATTTGGCAATCTTCTCTTTCTCGCGGCTTACCAGCAGATCCGCCATACAGGGGCGCTCTTCGGCGTAAAAAGCACGCCATTGCTGTGACGTACCGACAACATTTTGCGCCTTGATTTTTGTGAGCTCCTCAAGAGCTTTATTCCAGTAGATTATCTTGTGATCTATGCCAATCACAAAAGCGGGGATGGGAGATGCATCGATAATGCTATTTAGTCTCTGCCGGCTTTCCCTGAGTTCCTCTTCTGCCTGCTTTCTTTTAGCCTGCTCCTGCCTGAGTTCATTGGGCTGCCGCCGAAGCAGCTGACCACGCCGGCCCTGTTTTTTTTCGCCTGCATATCCGACCGTCATCTGCGCGCCCCTGATATGAAGTCAAAAACCGCCCAAACCCCGTTTCCCGCTTTCTCACCCCGTGCCGTCACTGCAAATAAAACCGCTATTTAAGATTATATTGCCTTTGCCCGGTAAGTCAAATATTTCTTTGAACGGCCCGGCAACCTCATCAAGGCCCGGGACAGGAAGGATGCGCTTCATGCTTTATTGCCCATTCATTCCGAGTTTTTACAACCCGTTCATGCTGAGCTTTACTGACCATTCATGCCCAGCTCTTTACTGGCCATTCATGCTCGGCCTGTCGAAGCATCCTTTAGCCTTTAGCTAACCCTCTAAACTTCTAATCATCTAACCCTCCAACCCTCCGGTCGCTGAGCTTGTCGAAGCGTCCTTTATCCTTTGTCCTTTAGCTAACCCTCTAACCCTCTAATCCTCTAATCTTCTAATCCTCTCCCCCTCCGCCCCGTGGAGTGAGTCGCTACCAGCCACCAGCTATTGACCATCAGCCATGAGCACCTTTCCTGCTGTAATTAGTGAGAAATTCCGGGGTGGATTTTTCACGTTTTTTGCTTTAATATTTCAGCATATATCTTCGTGCGTCCTGATATTGCCCAAAGGCGGACGCAAGAGGTTAGAGTGGGCGCGTTCAGTTAGATCGGCCTTAAATATCTCTCCTGTCTTTCCCCATCGCCCCTCAAGCAAAACGAAAACAAATGGAGATATTCAATGAAAAACATAATTATAATTAAGTTTAATCTTCTGACGGCACTCCCTTTGCTCATCCTGTTGCTTTCGGGATGTGCAACCACTTCAGGTGTGAATAATCTAAGTCCCGCATATTTGTATGGAAAGCCGGTGGTATCCAGCTATAAAAATCCCGAAACAGATATCAGCGGGTGTCAGACGTTTTCCGTTTTCCCACAATCGCTGATGTACCCAAAAACGGAAATAAATGAAATTCTGGAGAAGCAGATTCTTTTTTTCTTTCGTAACCAACTTGAAGCAAAAGGTTACAGATTTGTCGAACTCGGCGAAAAACCGGACTTCCTGGCAACAATCAATGTTTCCTCAAAATATGAAACCTCCTATGTGCCCCCACAAACAGTGACGGTGCCACATTGGGTGCCCGGCCAAACACTGACTACCTACGGAACCAAATCGGGTAGTTTTAATTACAATGCTTACGGTAGTGACTATTTGTATGGCAGAGGAAATTATTTCGAGTCATCACAATATAATACTTACGTGCCTGGTTATATGACAACCAGGACATATACGCGCCCAGGCTATACCGTTGGGTACCATTACCCTACCGTCGAAATCTCACTATATGACAGCAAGACTATGGAGCGTATCTGGCTGGGAACAGGAACGGGACAATCGGATAATGCCGATGTAAGAGTTTCTGGTCAATTTGTCGTCGGGGATATTCTTGCTGAACTCCCCAATGCATCGACATCCAACTTCCGGCACGTCAATGACGGTGTCCTCGGTGTTGATTTGGGAATTTACACAAACGACGGAAACAACTATTTTCCCACAATTACACGAGTAGCCCAAAAAAGCCCCGCACGCAAAGCCGGACTGCTCGATTACGACATGATCTTAGCTATCGACAACATTCCAGTAGCCAACAAACCTTTCGGCGATGTCCTGAAGCTCATTGGCGGAAAACCGGGGACAATCATACACTTAGTCGTATGGAGGACAGGTCAAAAAATATCTGTTGAGCTGGCAAGAACGACTCGTGACAAAATTCAGTATTAAAATCCATTAGCTATAAGCTGCGAGCTTCTGACCAACATAAACCTAATCTCAGGATCAGCAAGTTAGCCTCAAACAAAACTCCAGCCCGTGGAGTGGGTCGCTACGAGCACGAGCTATGAGCTAACCCTCTAAACTTCTAATCATCCAATCCTCCGGTCGCTCGGCCTGTCGAAGCATCCTTTATCCTTTATCCTTTATCCTTTATCCTTTATCCTTTAGCCTTTAGCCTTTAGCCTTTAGCCTTTAACCTTTAGCCTCGAACCATGCGCCACGAGCTGTAGACTATTCCCCATCCACCATCAACTTTGGGCTATCTCCCGCCCATTTTCCGTCTTGAATTGGCTCTGGCACGTGTGTATATTACAAGAGAAAGTTTTGCGGGGTGCAAATCACGGCCTGGGCCCATCCGATGACGTTTCCCCTTCCCTCTTGTCCTCCCTGTTACGGCTGTTTTTCCGTGTCCCGAAACAATGAACTTTTTAATCGGGCAAAAGCCCAAGGCAGGTGCTGTGATGCTGAATCTTATCCCAGACGCGAAGACGAAAAAATCCTTTACCGACTACCTTATCCGCACCTTGCTTGCCGTGGTGGCGGCAGGCTTCAACCTGATGCCGTCCCTTAACCGGTATTTGAAAACCGAAGAGGGCTGGCTTGATTTCACCGTCGGCATCACCACGGAAAATGAATCGGTCGCCTGCGCCATCGTCTTTGCCGGCGGGAAAGCAAAGGTGTTGGGGGAAATACCGAAACAGGCGGAGGTGGTTCTGATTTTCAAATCGGACGCGGCGGTGAAAAAGCTGCTCGGGGCCACGCCCACCGATCAGATATTCATGCTCTTAAATAGCGAGCTCCGCGTCCGGGGTCATATGGGATATATGAATGCCTTCTTTTTCCTGCTCTCCGTTCTGATGAACAAAAAGCAAATCAGTCAGATGAAAAAAGAAAGGGCTGTTTCCAAAAAAGAGCTGCTAAAATCAGAGCCGGAAAAGAGAAAGGACTTAAGCGATGAGCTCGCCTCCCGCAGAAAGAGTAGGCTGAAGGCGCAAAAAACCGACGCCAATGTCCGTTACCTGGACGACCCTTATCTCAGTTCCTTCTCCCTAGAAGACTTTCCACGCCTGAAAACGTTTCTGGACGCTCATTTGAGTGCCATACCGGAGGTCTGCCCCGAATTGCCTTCTTTACTCACCCGGTGGCACAAACAAAACGGTTTTGAAACAGACAAAGACGGCCGCCCCTGGCAACCGGCATTGCGCAAGGCTCACGCCTATAAATACTTGATGGAAAACCGCCGGCCGATCATCGCCGAAAATTCATTGCTGGCCGGCACGACCACCAGCCGTCCTGTGGGCTGCATCGTGTATCCCGAAGGAAGCGGCACGCTCATCTGGAATGAGCTTTTCACCATTCCCCACCGCACACACAATCCCTTCAGCATTTCCGACGAAACGCGGCGTCTGCTGCACTTCGAGGTGTTCCCCTACTGGAACCGGCGTAACTTCCGCGAATGGGTGCGTGAAAAATACTCAAATCCGCTTTGCCAGCAAATCGATGAACGCTACGCCCTTTATTTCAGCTGGAAGCAGGCGACGATCTCGCATACCATTCCGGACTTCCCGAAGATATTGAAGCTGGGCGCCTCTGAAATGATCGCGCAGATTAGCGCCGAAATGGAAAAACCAGAGCGCGACGAACAACAAAGAGCGAACCTCGAGGCGATGATTCTGTGTCTGGAGGGCCTTTGTGCCTACAGTAAAAACCTTGCCGCGCAGGCAAAGCAAGACGCCGAGCGGGAGGCGAACCCGGTGCGTAAACAAGAGCTCGAAGAGCTCGCCAAAGCCTGCCATCAGGTGGTGGAAAAGCCGGCACGCACCCTTTTCGAGGCCGTGAACGCCATGTGGATCACCTGGATTGGCCTGCACATGGAAAGCATGAACGCCGGGCTTTCGCTGGGCCGACTCGATCAGTGGCTGCAGCCTTATTTTCTGGCGGACATGGAAAAGATCTCCTCCCCGGAAGAAAAGGCGGCATACATTAAAAAAGCCATCGAGCTTGTCGGCGATTTTTTCATGCGCTGCACCGATCATTTTCCACTAACTCCGGATCTGGCCAATTTCTATTTCGGCGGGAGCTCCTCGGACCAGGCTCTCACATTAGGCGGCGTCACGCCCGACGGCGGCGATGCGGTCAACGACATGACCTATATATTTTTGAAAGTCACGGAAATGCTCAGCCTGCGCGACCCCAACGTGAACGCCCGCTACATGCCGGAGGTGAACAGTGACACTTATCTGAAGCGGCTTTGCGAGGTGAACCTGATCACCGCCGCCACTCCCTCGATGCATA
>Ga0116178_10002246_pt1 | contig 15296 bp, 11 predicted proteins | sample AD_STIC12_MetaG_FD_89880 | JGI IMG/M metagenome (GOLD analysis project Ga0116178, IMG submission 89880) | Active sludge microbial communities of municipal wastewater-treating anaerobic digesters from USA - AD_STIC12_MetaG | ecosystem: Engineered > Bioreactor > Anaerobic > Digestate | place: USA... | reverse complement strand
TGACGCTCGGAACGGTCATGCTGATGGTCATGCTCGGCCGCAGCATGAAAGGGCACTTTTCAGAGCACAACCACTTTGCCTTTGAGGCAGTAGCCTGGTACTGGCACTTTGTGGACGTGGTCTGGTTAATCGTTTTTGTCTTTGTCTACTGGTTGTAGACAGGCTCAGGCTAGGCGGGGTTACCGCAACCCGTGTTGCGGTATGACTCCAAAGTAGAACCCTGCCAGCAACAGCAAAAAGAGGCTGATCGATAGAGCGACCCGAACCGTCAGGGCGCGCACCATCTGGTTCTTTTCCTGTTCTTTGCGGAACAGCATTGCCAGTGCGCTGAAGAGACTTATCACTATGAGCGCTAGCACGGCGAGAATGAATATTTTTGTCAGCATGGCTTGGGCAATGAAGTGATTTCCAGCCGATTATGCAATTGAAGCAACACGATGCAAAAACTGCGCTTCGAGCCGCACCTGATTCCCACACTGGCCACCATTGCCGGCTTGGCGCTTTTCGTCAATCTGGGTCTGTGGCAAGCCGGCAAAGCGGAACGCCGCTCGGCTGAACTGGAGCAGTTTGGCGCGCGGGCCCGACTGGGGCCATTTGCCATCGGTGGTCAGCTGGTCGACCCAGTACAACTGCAGGACGCACCGGCAACGGTAAAGGGTGTGTACGAGACGCAGTTCCAGTTTTTTGTGGACAACCGCCAGGAAGATGGGCAGCCCGGTGTGCACGTGGTGACTCCCTTGAAGATCACAGGAAGCGAGACCCGGATATTGGTCAACCGTGGCTGGATCGGATGGGGGCAAAGCCGGGGTGCGTTACCCAAGATCAATACGCCTGATACCTTGGTGGAGGTGGCCGGTGTGGCTGCCGTTCCTGTCAACAAGCCTTTTTTCCTGATGCCGAACCCGCCGGAGCAACTGCCACGTTTGTGGAATCGGCTCGATATCGAGCGTTTTGCCCAGGAGTCGGCATTTGCCGTTCAACCGGTCGTCTTGCTGCAAACGGGTGCCGGTCACACCGATGGATTGATCCGCAAGTGGCCACCGCCTGAAGACCGCACCGCGCGGCACCAAAGCTACGCCTACCAGTGGTTTGGAATGGCCATTGCCCTTTTGATTTTTTATGGGTTTTCCAGCCTGCGTCCGGAGAAAAAGGAATGACCAACAAAATGCTGGACGGTGAGCCTCTGAACCTGACGGTGCATTCCCTGCCGATTGCCCAGGACACAGCCCAGGCGCAACGTGGTGTCGCCGGTGGACGCTGGAAGATGCTGGCGATCGTGATTCTGTGCTCGCTACCCGTTTTGGCTTCCTATCTGGCCTATTTTGTTGTACGGCCCAAAGGCCAAGCTTCTTTTGGCGAATTGATTGAACCGGTGCGTCCGATTGCTGAACAAAGCGGAGTCGGGTTGGATGGAAGTCCACGCACCCTCGCGTCTTTGAAGGGGCAATGGCTACTAGTCAGTGTAGGTAGCGGCGCGTGTGAATCGGACTGCCAGCAACGCCTGTTTCTACAGCGCCAATTGCGTGAAACCCTGGGCAAGGACAAGGAGAGGGTTGATTGGGTCTGGCTGGTCAACGATGCAGCACCGGTCGATCCAGCCATGCAAAAGCCACTGGCAGATGCCATTGTGCTTCGGGTGGCGCAGACCACCCTCGACCAATGGCTATCCACGCCAACGGGGCGCAGCGCGTCTGACTTTTTGTTTGTGGTTGACCCGCTGGGCAACACCATGATGCGCTTTCCATCCCGCTTTGACGGTGCAGGTGCCGCCAGCGCGCGACGCGATCTGAGTCGATTGCTGCGTGCATCGGTGTCCTGGGACACACCCGGACGTTGAACCGCAAGACCATCCGTTCATGAGCGCACAACTGATCGACCTTTCCCCGCTGACACGGTTGGTGTTTCTGGGCGTGCTGTTTGCGTCCGGACCGCTGTTGTTGGTGTATCTGCGCAACCGCCGTTCGACTCCCTTGGGCCGATTGCATGCACTCACGGTGATGACTCTGTTCCTGACGTTCGATCTGGTGCTGTTTGGGGCTTTTACCCGGCTGACCGATAGCGGTCTGGGTTGCCCAGACTGGCCGGGTTGTTACGGCAGTGCCAGCCCATTGGGCGCGGGAATTTCCATCGAGGCAGCCCAGTTGTCGATGCCTGGCGGCCCGGTGACGCCGGGCAAGGCGTGGATAGAAATGGTACACCGCTATTTGGCGATGGGGGTCGGAGTGCTGATCACGGTGTTGGCCGTGGCTGCCTGGCTGGGCAGGAAAAGCCCTTTACGATCGCATGCGTCCCTTTCCTGGTGGCCCGCATTGACGCTGGTTTGGGTTTGCATCCAGGGAGCGTTTGGGGCCTTGACGGTCACGATGAAGCTTTTTCCAGCCATCGTCACTTTGCACTTGCTGGGCGGTTATGGCTTGTTGGCGTTGCTGACGGTTCAGACCGCCCAACTGGCCCCACACAACAACCGGCCTGACTTGGGGAGGATTCCCGATGGAATGCGCCGGTGGATCGCATGGGGCCTGGCTTTGCTGATGTTTCAGGCGGCATCCGGCGCCTGGGTCAGCACAAACTACGCGGTTCTGGCCTGCACGGGGTTCCCCACGTGCCAGGGAGCATGGTGGCCGTTGATGGACTTTGCCGGCGGTTTTGAAATCTGGCGCCCCCTCGGGTTGGGCGGGGATGGTGCACCCATCAGCTTCCAGGCATTGACCGCCATCCACTTTGTGCACCGGGTGTTGGCGGCTGTTACCTTGTTATGTCTAGGCGCCCTGACAGTGGCCCTCAGTCGCCACGTTCCCCAGAGCCAGCCTGTGCGGATCCTGGGCGCCCTGCTGTTGCTTCAATTGGCAACCGGGTTAAGCAACGTCGTGCTCGGGTGGCCATTGGTGGCAGCGGTTTTGCATACGGGTGGTGCCGGGGCCATGGTTGTGGTGATGGTTTGGTTGCTGGCTTCCACGCGGTCGCAAATCAGTGGGTTGCGTCCATTGTCTGGACCAGAAGGGATGGGAGCATGAATGGCACTTTGACGGCTTTGCCATCGGTTTTTCGGCAGTTCCACGCGCTAACCAAGCCACGGGTGATTCAACTGATTGTTTTTTGTGCCTTGATCGGAATGGTGTTGTCCGTGCCGGGTCTGCCCAGTCTGGCGCAGGTGGGGCTGGCAGCCATCGCGTGTCTGGGCATTTGGCTGGTGGCCGCAGCGGCCGCCGCGTTCAATTGCATTGTCGAGCAGGGGATTGACGCCAAGATGAAGCGCACCGCGTGGCGCCCGACGGCCCGAGGGGAACTGAGCAACACCCAAACCCTCGTCTTTTCGGCGGTTCTGTGTGCGGCGGGCTCCGCTTTGCTCTTTTTCTGGGTCAACCCGCTGACCATGTGGCTGACCTTTGCGACCTTTGTCGGCTACGCCGTGGTTTACACCGTCATCCTCAAGCCGCTGACACCGCAGAATATCGTAATAGGCGGGGCGTCCGGGGCCATGCCACCGGTGCTGGGTTGGGCAGCCATGACTGGCGATGTGGGTGCCGAAGCGCTGATACTTTTCCTGATCATTTTCCTGTGGACACCTCCTCACTTTTGGGCCTTGGCGCTGTACCGGGTGGAAGACTACCGCAAGTCGGGCCTTCCCATGCTGCCGGTTACGCATGGCAGCGAATTTACCCGCCTGCAAATTCTGCTCTACACCTTTGTGCTGTTTGCGGGCTGCCTTCTGCCGTTTGTCTATGGCATGAGTAGCTGGCTGTACCTGGCCGTTGCCGTTTTGCTGGGAATGGGGTTCAGCCTGCACGCCTGGCAGCTGTGGCGGGACTATTCGGATGAATTGGCGCGACGCACCTTTCGGTTTTCGCTGATTCATCTGAGCGCGCTGTTTGCAGCCCTGCTGCTCGACCATTACCTGATGTGATATCTTGCAGCAAGCGGTGGTCTGCGTTGCAGGCACACCGTGCACACACTCCATACGATGAAAATACGTTCTGCTCTAAAAACAATAGCTGCCCTTGCATTTTTGACGGGGGCTGTAGCCCTTTTTACCGCATGTACTCCGCAGCAGGCTAGTTTTGCTTCGGTGGACGTAACAGGGGCTTCTTACGCCCAGAACTTTGAGTTGACCGATCACAACGGCCAGGTACGCCACCTTCCGGATTTCGCTGGAAAAGTGGTGGTCATGTTCTTTGGCTACACCCAGTGTCCTGATGTTTGCCCAACATCGATGTCCGAACTGGCAGAAGTGAAGAAGGCACTGGGAAAAGACGGCGATCGCTTGCAGGGGCTGTTCGTGACCGTCGATCCGCAACGCGATACGCCGGAGTTGCTCAAAGCCTATATGGTCAACTTTGATCCCTCGTTCCTGGCGCTGTACACCACGCCGGAGAAACTGGTGGAATTAACCAAGGATTACAAGATCTACTACAAGCGGGTTGAAGGCAAAACCCCGACCAGCTACACCATGGACCACTCGGCGGGCAGCTATGTCTACGACACCAAGGGACACTTGCGTCTGTTTACCCGCTATGGCATGGGTGCCAAGAGTTTGACAGAGGACATCCGCATCCTGCTCAAGCAGACGCCCTGAGTGCTAAAAATAATAGTCAAATCGGGCTTTAGCCCTCGTCGAATATGTGTAACGCGCTACAAGAGTAATAGCGTGATCGGGGTGCGATAACCACTCAGGCGTATGCGGCCAGCGTGGTTTTCATTTTCTTCATGGCCGCCACCTCAATCTGACGGATTCGCTCGGCGCTGACACCGTACTCGGCTGCCAAATCATGCAGCGTCATGCCGCCTGAGTTGTCGTCGTTCACTTTGAGCCAGCGCTCTTCCACAATGCGGCGGCTGCGTGCGTCGAGCGCTTCAAGTGCGGTGGCGATGCCTTCAGACGCCAACACATCGCGCTGGTGCGCTTCAATCATGGCGACCGGTTCGTGGCTGGTGTCCGTCAGGTAGGCAATCGGGCCAAACGCGTCTTCGCCATCGTCCGACGGACTGGGGTCCAGCAGCACATCGCCACCCGACAAGCGGGTTTCCATTTCGATCACTTCTTCCGGCTTGACGTTGAGTTCCCGCGCCATCGCTTGGACTTGCTCGGGGTTGAGCGTGTCGCGGTGGGTTCCAGCATCGGCGGCGGCGTCCTCTCCCTTGAAGCGTTGTTTCATGGAGCGCAGGTTGAAGAACAGCTTGCGCTGTGCCTTGGTGGTCGCGACCTTGACCATGCGCCAATTCTTCAGGATGTACTCGTGGATTTCAGCCTTGATCCAGTGCAGGGCATAGCTGACCAGGCGCACACCCTGATCCGGGTCAAAGCGCTTGACGGCCTTCATCAAACCCACGTTGCCTTCCTGAATCAGGTCGCCGTGGGGCAGACCGTAACCCAGGTATTGGCGCGAGACCGAAACCACCAGACGCAAGTGAGAAAGCACTAACTTACCGGCCGCTTCAAGATCGTTCTCTGTTTTGAACTGGCGTGCGAACCTCTGCTCTTCTTCCAGTGTGAGCATGGGTAGGCGATTGGCCGCCGAAATGTACGCATCCAGATTGCCCAGTGAAGGGACCATGGACCAGGGGTTGGCCAGCGCCAGCGCGGGGGTAGCAGATCCAATGTTGTGGGACATACCAGAACTCCTTGTGTGTCAAAGTCAATATTAGCACTCTATGTGATCGAGTGCTAATAGAAAGGTTCAATGTCCCTGATAAAAGTAAGTCGAAGTGGTCGATCTGCCTTTTTTGCTGTCCATGGCGAATACGCTCGCGATAAACCACGTAGATTGGCAAAACGATGGGAATTCGGTTCAGGCGTTGAAATTCTTGAACCAAGCTAATTTGGTTTCACAGTCTGGTTCCTACACTGCATTCAGACGCATAGAGGGTTTTGGGGCGTCCATGCAGTCTGTTTACTAAGGCAACGGTTCACTACAGGGAGTTATCCATGGGCAGTTTCATCCGCAACTTGCGGTTCGCGCACAAGTTTCTCTTGATTGCAGTGCTCGCTGCATTGATGCTGGCCGTGCCAACCGCCATCTTTGTTCGTGTCAATCTGGCGGATATTGCATCGGCCAAGCACGAGGTCAGCGGTTTGCATCCGATTCAGGAGGTCATGAAGCTGACCCAACTGTCCCAACAGCACCGAGGATTGTCGGGCGGAGCGCTCGCTGGCAATGAGGCTCAGGCTGCGGCCCGTCAGAACAAGGAGGCTGAAGTCAGTCAGGTTTATGCCGCCGCAAAAGCGGCGGTTGCCGCGCTGGGCAACGCGAAGTTGGACGCCCTGGTGGCCAAAATTGGGAATGACTGGAAAGCCCTGTCTGCTGCGGTCGCCGCCAAATCCATTGCGGGCCCGGAGAGTTTTGCCCGACATACCGCGTTGATTGCTGATCAGTTGTCTCTGTCGGAGGACATTGTCAATGCGACGGGAATCGCGCTGGACCCCACCGCAGCAGGTTATTACTTGCAGTCGGCTGTTCTTCAACACATGCCCCGGGTGACCGAGGGCCTGGGTCAAATGCGCGCGCGTGGCAATGCGCTACTGGTCAAAGGCAGCGCAACGCCACAGGACAAAGGACGACTCGAAGCATTGGGCATTGGTATCCGGGTCAGCATGCAGGCCGCCCGCAAGGCGATAGACCTGGCCATTGCAGCCAATCCGGCACTGGGGGCGAAGGTAGGCGAGGCCATGACCAAGGCCGTCAGTGCCACCGACGAAGGACTCCGCATGGTGGATGAAAAGGTGATCCAGGCCGAAGTGCTCAACCACCCACCCGCCGAGTATTTCGCGGCGACAACCAAAACCATCGATGTTCAATTTGCCCTGATCAATATTGCATTTGAAGCCCTGCGTCAGCAGTTGGACGACACGGTATCCAAAGCGCAGCGCGAATTGCTGTTGGGCGTCTCGGCGATTGCGGCGTTGACCGCCCTTGCCGCGTGGGTAATGATGGTCATCATCACCACGACGACCTCATCGGTCAGTCTGGCCCTGAGACTGGCAAAGGGTGTGGCCGATGGCGATCTGAGTCAGCAAATTGTGGCCAAGGGTAACGATGAAATGGGCTCGCTGCTGCACGCACTTGCCAGCATGCAAAGCAGCCTTTCCCGTGTGGTCACCACCGTTCGCAGCGGCTCTGAAGGGGTTGCAACTGCCAGCGCTGAAATCGCGCAGGGCAACAACGACATGTCTGCGCGTACCGAAAGCCAGGCGAGTGCGTTGGAGCAGACGGCGGCCAGCATGGAAGAACTAAGTGGCACTGTTCGCCAGAATGCCGACAGTGCGCGGGCTGCCAATCAGCTGGCGTTGAATGCGTCTGGCGTGGCGGTCAAGGGGGGTGAGGTCGTCGCGCAGGTGGTCGATACGATGCGCGGCATCAACGCATCGTCCCACAAGATTTCAGACATCATCCAGGTGATTGATGGCATTGCATTTCAGACCAATATTCTGGCTTTGAATGCTGCGGTGGAAGCCGCACGCGCCGGGGAGCAGGGGCGTGGTTTTGCGGTGGTTGCCAGCGAAGTGAGGTCGCTGGCCGGGCGCAGCGCAGACGCGGCTAAGGAAATCAAGATGCTGATCAATGCCAGCGTGGAGCGGGTGGAGCACGGCACGGCGCTGGTGGACCAGGCGGGCACGACCATGACCGAAGTGGTTAGTAGCATCAAGCGCGTCACCGACATCATGGGTGAAATCAGCGCGGCGAGCAACGAGCAGGCCTTGGGTGTCGCCCAGGTGGGCGAAGCAGTCAAGCAGATGGACGAAGTGACACAGCAAAACGCGGCACTGGTCGAAGAAATGGCCGCTGCAGCTAGCAGTTTGAAAAATCAGGCTTTGGATTTGGTCGAGGCCGTGAGCGTTTTCAAACTGGGTTCGGATGGTGCCGGACGTGAGCGTCTGCAGTTGGGAGTACGCAAGCGCTGAAGCCAACCCGGCTTTTGGCGCCTTTTTGCCACGCACGAATAGGGCTTGAAAAAGTACCGCTACCAAAAAAGTAGCTGCTGCCCCAATGTCTTCGAGGGCCTCAACTTGATTTCAACAGATGAAATTTCGTGAGATTTCCCCGTGACACTTTCTTTCTAATTCGGGGCGAAATTGGGTCAATCTGGGGCTACGATGGCGCCCAGGTTAAACCTGCATCCTTGATGCAAAACAAGACAAATCCCACCCCATTTCGTTAGCATCCGCCAGCCTATAACAATATGTCGGAGCACGGTGGGGCGTCCATCCAGGCGCAAGCCCCTGCCCCCTTCCCTGAGGAGAAAAATACATGAAACGTGACCCCATATCCCCGGCCGCAAGCCAGATCATCATTCAGCCCATCAGCTACGACGTGTTGGCTGAAAAATACCTCAAACCGGGCGAAACCGGAATTGAAGATTTGTTTGCCCGCGTCGCACGGGCGTTGGCCTCGGTGGAGAAAGAGGACGAGCGGCTCAAATATGAAGGGGTCTTCCTGGAAAACCTTTACGCCGGCGCCATTGGTGCTGGACGCATCATGAGTGCGGCGGGTACGTCCATCCAGGCCACCTTGATCAACTGCTTTGTGCAACCCGTAGGAGATTGCATTCAGGGTGTCGATGACGAGGGCTATCCCGGTATCTATGAAGCCTTGCGTGAAGCTGCCGAGACCATGCGCCGCGGTGGCGGTGTTGGCTACGATTTTTCACGCATTCGTCCGCGCGGCGCGGCGGTCAAGGGCACGGCATCCATGGCGTCCGGCCCGTGCAGCTACATCAACGTATTTGACCAGTCATGCTCCACAGTTGAGAGCGCAGGCGCACGCCGGGGCGCGCAAATGGGTGTGTTGCGGGTGGATCACCCGGACGTGCAAGAGTTCATCACCGCCAAGCGCACACCGGGACGGTGGAACAACTTCAACGTGTCGGTTGGCATGACGGACACTTTTATGCAGGCGTTGATGGAAGACCAGCCCTGGGAATTGGTGCACCCGGCCAAGCCCGGTGCCGCGTTGATGGAAAAAGGCGCGTTCCAGCGGGCTGACGGCAAGTGGGTCTACCAGACCCTGCCGGCCCGCACGCTGTGGGATACGGTCATGCGCTCCACATACGATTTTGCCGAGCCAGGCATTTTGTTTCTGGATCACATCAACAAAGACAACAACTTGCGGTACTGCGAGACCATTGCAGCCACCAACCCGTGTGGTGAGCAGCCGCTGCCATCGTATGGTTGTTGCGACCTCGGCCCCATTATTTTGCCGCGCTTTGTCAAACACCCGTTCGGATTTGACGGTGTTGCAGCATTCGACTTCGAGGCCTTCGAAAAATCGGTCGCTATTCAGGTGCGCGCATTGGACAATGTGCTGGATGTCACCTTCTGGCCTCTGCAGGCGCAGCGTGACGAATCCAGTGCCAAGCGCCGCATTGGCGTCGGTTTCACAGGGATGGGTAATGTTCTTGCCATGCTGTGTTTGCGGTACGACGCCGCAGAGGGGCGCGAAATGGCTGCGCGTATTGCCACCAGCATGCGCGACGCCGCGTACACCGCTTCGGTTGCACTGGCGCAGGAAAAAGGAGCATTCCCCAAGTTCGATGCCGACGGCTACCTGGCCGAAGGCACCTTTGCCAGCCGCCTGCCCGCTGCGCTCAAGCAGTCCATTCGTACCCATGGCATCCGCAACAGCCACCTGTTATCGATTGCACCCACCGGTACGGTGAGCCTTGCGTTTGCTGACAACGCGTCCAACGGAATAGAACCTGCCTTTTCCTGGATGTACAAGCGCAAGAAGCGTGAGTCCGATGGCGGCACCACCGAATATTCAGTGGAAGACCATGCGTGGCGGCTGTTCCGTGAGCTCGGGGGCGATGTCAACAAGTTGCCAGACTACTTTGTATCCGCTCTGGAGATGTCTGCAACCGACCATATCGCCATGATGGAAGCGGTGCAGCCTTTCGTGGATACCGCCATTTCCAAGACGGTGAATGTCCCCGCCGATTACCCATACGACGATTTCAAGGGTCTATACCAGCAGGCCTGGAGCGCCCGCCTCAAGGGCCTGGCTACCTATCGACCCAACGCGATTCTGGGCTCGGTATTGCATGTCGAGGCGCCCAAGCCCGAGGTCGTCAAGCCCGCACCGGTGCCGGTAGTTGACCCCATGCGCACGGTGATCGAGCGTCGCCCGAAAGGGGCATTGTCTGCAGTTGCCGAAAAGGTGGACTATTGGACCCAGGAAGGGCACAAGACCTTGTATTTGCTGGTTTCGTTCTTGCCAGTGCCCGCCGCCAATGGTGTTGGTACGGTGGATCGCGCCATTGAATTTTTCATGCCTGTCGGGCAAAGTGGCGAATCACAGCAGTGGATTACATCGAGCATGCGGCTGCTGTCTTTGGCGGCGCGCGGGGGCTTTCTGGAGCGTGCGCTCAGCGACATGCGCAAAGTCGCATGGGACCGCGGACCGGTCCGTCTGGGCACCCACCAAAAGGAAGACGGTACGCACGTACCCATGTGGCATGACTCCGAGGTGGCAGCAGTGGCGTTTGCTATCCAGAACATTCAGGCACAGCGCAACAGTGCGTTGACGCGCGATTACAACCGCCGCTCAACCGACAGTCCTGTTGAGTCGGAGGGTTTATTGCCCCAGCAGGAAAGTGCGCTGGCCATGGCGCCGCAGCCGGTCATGGCCGGGAAAAAATGTGGCGAGTGCGGTGCCCACGCAGTGATACGGAAAGATGGATGCGACTATTGCACCCAGTGCGGGCACGTGGGAAGCTGTGGGTGAAACCGGCACAGCCATCGGCTGAGGCGCCGATGGCGCCGGATCTCCGTTGGCGAGCGGGCAACCTGTTGCTGGCGCCACACCGGCTGGGTTTTTTTCTTGCGATGGTGGTGCTCATCGCTTCGGGTGCTTGGTGGGCATTGGTGCAGTTGGACCGAGTGAGCGTGTCCGTTGCACTGCCGTACACCTTTTCTCCCACACTGGCACATGCAGCGGTGATGACCTATGGATTCGTTCCGCTCTTCTTTACTGGTTTTCTGTTCACTGCAGGGCCGAAGTGGCTGGGTGTGGAGCCATTGTCGACGCGGATTTTGTTGGCTCCGGCATTGATGCAGGCCTGCGGCTGGCTGTTGTGGCTTGCCGGGATTCATCTGCACCTGTTGTCGGCACTGTTTGGTCTGGCCCTGGCATGGAGTGGTTTGACCAGCATGACCTGGTTGTACTGGCGCCTTATCTGGCGCAGCCGCGAACGCGATCAACTGCATGCCCGCACGATCGGTGCTGCTTGCCTAGTTGGCTGCATCAGTCTGGCCGGTCTTCTGGCCAACCTGGTGGTGGGGGAAACGGCCGTGGCTCTGGCAAGTGTCATGACTGGCCTATGGGGATTCGTGATCGCCATTGTGGTCACGGTGGCCCATCGCATGATTCCTTTCTTTACATCGAATGCCATGCCGTTTATGTCGGTCTTGAGACCGTTTTGGGCATTGGGTGTGATGCTGGGCGCCGCGGCGCTGGAAAGCGTTGCCATGTGGGTGGAAATTGACGGCCCGTTGCAGGGCCCCATGGCGCCGGTATGGATGCTGGCCCGTGGTGCATGTGAACTGGCTGCTGGCAGCGTATTGCTGTGGCTTGCGCGGGTGTGGAGTTTGACGCAAAGTCTCAAGAATCGCCTGGTTGTGATGTTGCACATCGGATTCATGTGGTTGGGAGTCGCTCTGGTGCTAGGAGGGTTGTCGCAATTGATGGGGCTGGTGCAAGGTGTGCCCGTGTTGAGCCTGGGTTCTTTGCATGCGGTTACGGTCGGCTGCCTGTCCTCGCTCATGATGGCAATGGTCACGCGTGTTTCATGCGGACACAGCGGGCATTCTGTGGTTGCAGACCGCGCTTTGTGGGTCTTGTTTTGGTTGCTTCAGCTGACGGCGCTGCTGCGCATTGTGGCTTCGGCGCAAGGTGCACTGGCCAGCTGGTTGCTGTTGCCCACTGCCATGATTTGGGTCGTTACGCTCTCATTTTGGGGTGTGCGAATGGGCAGTTGGTACGGCCGTGTGCGGGCCGATGGCCGAGCTGGTTGAGGAGTAGTGCTATGGATGACCGTGACTTGGTGAGCGCTGTAGAGACGCTGATGCAATCACGTCAAACGATATTGCCCAAGCGGCTGGCAGCTCCAGGGCCAGACGACGAACAGCTTCAACTCATATTAGATGCAGCGGCTTCAGCGCCGGACCATGGGCAATTGCTGCCCTGGCGGTTTGTGATCGTCCCAACTCAGGCGCGACCCAGCTTGGCTGAGGTTTTTGGCGCAGCATTGCGGGAACGTGACCCAGAGGCGACTTCAGCGCAAGTAGATCAGGCCCGGGAAAAGGCGTTTCGCTCTCCGTTGCTTCTGCTAGCTGTTGTGGACTCCAATGGTGGCGACCCAGACATCGACTTGCACGAACGCATCGTGTCCGCCGGGTGTGCAGTGCAGAACATGCTGCTCATGGCTACTGTCTTGGGTTTTGGGTCGGCATTAACCAGTGGCAAGGCGCTCAAGTCCGAGGGCTTGCGCTCGCTCTTTGACTTGCAGGCAGGAGAATACGCATTGTGTTTTGTCAGCGTGGGCACGGCCCTGTCTGGCAAGCACCCGAAGTTGCGACCAACCACAGCGGACTATGTCAGCACACTGCGTTCGGATTGAGGGTCACGTCGTGGGTTCAATCAAATAGGCTTCGCACAGCGTCGTAGCGGTTGCAAAATCCAGGCGCCCAATGGCCTCGCCCAATGGATCGAGCAATGTGCTGCGACGCCCGTCCTGGTTTCGGCGAATCTGTTCAAAAGTATCCAGCGCATGCATGTTGGAGTGTCGCAGTAAGTCCAGCAAAGCCACCATATCGGTCCGCATTGTTTCATCCGTCATTTGGTGGTCGATGTGTGCAACAGGAGCCGGGGCGAGTCGCTGCAATACTGGTGATAAAGCCCGCGCACAGGCCTCGATCTGGGTGCGCAAATCGTTTAGGACTTCGCCCTGTTCAGTCGAATCAAACCCGGACTTGGCCCGGCTTTCCAACTGCGCAGCCACCCTTGAAAGACCCGTTGCACCTATCGTGGCCGCGAGTCCTTTGAGGGTATGCAAGGTGCGCACCACGGCATCTTGCTGACCGTTCCCCAGCTCGGTTGCCAGCTGATCCGGGATCAGCACCGAATCACGCAGGAACGCTTGAAGAATACTGAAAAAAACGTCCGCATTACCACCCATGCGATGCAGTGCGCCTTCAGTATCCAGTTCATCAGACCCATTCGCATGGGAGGAAGCTGGCTGCTGAGCGGACTTAGCCTTAGAGGCTTGGTCAACATGCAGCGTATCCGTGTGCCCGGTGTGCTGCAGAAGCACTGCGACCAGATGGTCCAATTCAAACGGCTTGCCTACATGGTCGTTCATGCCTGCTTCCAGACAGGCCGCCCGGTCTGATGCCATGACATTGGCCGTCATCGCCACGATGGGTAAATCCGCCAGCCCCAACTCCTGGCGAATGGCACGTGTCGCCGTGTAGCCGTCCATCACCGGCATCTGCAGGTCCATCAGCACCACATCAAACGGCGGGTTTGCCTGCGATACGGCTGATACACCTAATTGGCCATTGTCTGCCAGCGTGACGTTGGCACCTTCCTCGCGAAGGAGGCCTTGCGCCACCAACTGGTTGATCTTGTTGTCTTCCACCACCAGTATGCGCATGTCCTTGAGGCGCTGAGTCCCTTTGTTCCCTGCTGCAGGAGTTGCCAATCGTGCTTGCGTTGGGATTTGGATGGCGTTAGACAGCGGGAATTGGATCTGGAAATGGAACGTACTGCCTTTGCCCAGAACACTGTCGAGTTGGAGGTCGCCACCCATCAAGCTGACCAGTCGCCGGGAAATCGAAAGGCCCAGTCCCGTGCCTCCAAATCGCCGTGTGGTGTTGGATTCGGCTTGCGAAAAGCCGCTGAAGATGTGCTCCTGCTTGTCTTGTGCAATACCGATACCGGTGTCCCGCATGGAAAATTCCAGGGTTGCTGAATTGGCTTGACGCGATGCAACACTGACCGTCAAAACCACTTCGCCCTGGCTGGTGAACTTGATCGCGTTGCCGCCTAGGTTGGTCAGCACCTGGCGCAGGCGCATGTCGTCGCCAACCAACCCTTGTGGTACATCGGGCTGCACGTCAAAACGAATGTGAATGTCTTTCTTTTCCAGATTGGCAGAAAGCACGACATTCAGGTCATGCAGCATCTTGTCGAGTTCAAATGGCTTGGGGTCCAACGTCATCTTTCCGGCTTCCACTTTGGAAAAGTCCAGTATGTCGTTGAGCAATCCCAGCAAAGAGCGGGCAGCGCCTTCCGTGTTCGATGCGTAACTGCGCTGGCGCGGGTCGAGGTCTGTTTTCTGCAGCAGTTTGAGCATGCCCAGAATCGCATTCATCGGGGTGCGAATTTCATGGCTCATGTTGGCAAGAAATTCGCTCTTCGCCTGGCTGGCAGCCTCCGCTGATTCCTGGGCCTTTTTCAGTTCGGTGATGTCAAACCTGAATCCCACAATCTGGCCGAGCGTTGTTTTGCGCTCCACAATGCGCAGCCAGCGGCCATCGGCCAGCTTTTGCTCCAGCAGTGCGTTACCCTGGCGGTGCAAGGCCAGTCGTTCGGCCACCCATTCGTCTACGCGCCCAGCTGCAGTGGGATACTGACCGCGTTCTGCACCAAACCGAAGTATGGTTTCATAGGGTGTGCCGGGCACCATAACTTCAGCGGACGTGCGATAGACATCGCGGTACTTTTCGTTGCAAAACAAGAGACAGTCTTTGTCATCAAAGATCACAAAGGCTTCTTCCAGCGCTTCCATCGATGTGATCAGCATGTTCTCCGTATTGCGCCGGGCCGCTTGTGCCAGCAACAACTCGCTGGCCGACTGGCTCTGTGCATTGAGCGCCAGCAGATGGCGGTTGTAGCCGGCAACCAGTTGGCCGATCTCGTCATTGGTGCGCGGCAATGGCAACGGCTGGTGGAGTGCACCAGGTCGCCTTTGAAGCTGGTTGAAACCGCTGGAAACTGCCCGGATCGGCGCCACAACGGTGCGCGCATAGCGCCAGGTTAGTGCCAGCACCCCAAGCAGGCCCAGACCCAACAGGGCAAAGGTTGCCAGTGTGAGCTGATCAACCCGGCTGGTGACCAACTGGCGTGGTGTGATCATCACCAGGTAGCCAAGGCCCTGGCCCTCTGACTTGACGTCCATCAGGACCTGTTGCCCGTCCAGCGTGAAATCCTGCGTACCCTGCGCATGAACAACCAGCGCCATCAGGCTGGGTGTAAACATTTGTCCGACCATCTGAAAGTTGGAGTGAAGCGCCACGCGCCCAC
>Ga0116178_10002240_pt1 | contig 15313 bp, 14 predicted proteins | sample AD_STIC12_MetaG_FD_89880 | JGI IMG/M metagenome (GOLD analysis project Ga0116178, IMG submission 89880) | Active sludge microbial communities of municipal wastewater-treating anaerobic digesters from USA - AD_STIC12_MetaG | ecosystem: Engineered > Bioreactor > Anaerobic > Digestate | place: USA... | reverse complement strand
TCTCGGGGTCGATCCCGGAGGCGCGGAAGAGCGGGAAGAAGGCCTCGGCGGGCAGGTCTTTCCCGGCGTAGAACGATTTCCGGGCCTCGAGGGCCGCCAGCCAGGCCGAAAACCCCTGGCGCGCCCTCTGGGCTTGCCGCCGGAGCGCGGCCTGGCTCTTGGCGTCGTAGTCCCGCGAGAGGAAGCCGGGCAGAGTGACCGAGAGCGCTCCGGCGAGGAGGGCCGCGGCGACCGCGGCGCCGCTCGCGGCGAGGAGGGTCGAGCGGCTCCAGAGGCGGCCCCGGGCCATCAGAGCCTCTCCGCCCGGACCTCGACGATGCGGAAAGACGCCGCCGGGTCCCCGGAACCGGGGGCGGGGGCGAGGAAGAAATAGACCCGGAAGGGATACTGGTCGCCCGAGCGCTCGTTGCGGAAGGACCAGCGGGCCTTGAGGATCGCCCCCGGCCGGCCGGGGAGGGACGAGAGCCGGGGGTCCGCCGTGAACTCGGTCGTCCGGAAGACCGCGAAGATCCGGCTGAAGACGAGGAAGGCCTGGTCGGGGGAAAGCTGATCGGCCAGGGCCAGCGGCTCGGGGAGCGAAACGGGGATGGTCCCCTCGGTCGCCAGGAGCTCCCGGAGGGCCGGAGGCGAGTTCCGGAGGAAGGCCGCCTCGACCCGGGAGGCGATGGGCGGGGGGAGCGTCAGGAGAACGGTCAGCGAGAACAGATGGAGGTTGACCACTTTGGCGTCACCATCTTAGCACGCCCCTTCCGGGCCGACAAGGGATGACGCCCCGCCGCGGGGCCCCGGAAGCGGCCTATTCGGCCTTCTTGGGCTCGGTTTCCTGCTCGAGCTTCTTGGTCCTCTTGGCGTCCTTGATGCTGCTGATGCCGGCGATGAGGCCGATGAGGCCGCCGAAGAACAAAATGGGCGGGATGAAGCCCAGGACGATGTCGAAGAAGGCGGAGCGGAACGTGGCCGAAACGATCACGAGCGCCAGGCCGCCGGCCATGGCGACGATGCCGCCGACAACGGCGATGAACTTACCCATGTTCGGACCTCCCAGAGGATGTTGTTCCGCGGCGGATTATAGCAAAGCCCGCTCCCCCGGGTCAATCGTGAGCCGCTTCAGGCTCGCTCCGCCCCCTCCCCCCGGAGCCGCGGAATGGCAATCCGGGGGCGGTTTCGTTAGAATGACGGCATCATGCCCCTCCGCGGAGTCATCTTCGACCTCGACGGGACGGTCGTCGAGAACGACTACGACTGGCCCGGCATCCGGGACGAGCTCGGGACCGGAGGGGCCTCGATCCTCCACTACCTCGAGTCCCTCGAGGAGCCCGAGCGGGCGGCCAAGTGGGCCATCCTCGAATCCCACGAGGCCCGCCAGACCGGGGCCTCGGTCCTGCGCCGGGGGGTCCGGGAGCTGCTGGCCTTCCTCCAGGACCGCCGCGTCGCCGCCGCGCTGGTGACCAACAACTCCCGCAGGAACACGGAGTTCCTCCTGGCCAAGTTCCGGCTCGACTTCGATTGCGTCGTCACCCGGGAGAGCGGCCTGTGGAAGCCGTCCGGCGCGCCCTTCCTCGAGGTCCTGCGGACGTTCGGCCTCGCGCCGGAGGCCTGTGCCGTGGTCGGCGACACGCGCTTCGACATCCTGGCCGCCCTCGACGCCGGGATCGGGGCCATTTTCCTCCTCTCTTGCGAGCCGGAGAGGTTCGCCGGCCTGCCCGTCGAGGTCTGCCCCGACCTGGAGGCTCTCCGGGGGCGCCTCGAATCCCTCCTGGCGGCCTGATCCGCCTTGATTTCCCTCGGGCGATTGGTCACAATGGACGGGACTTTCGCCCGGAGGGAACGCGATGGCCCCGCATGAGCTGCTCCTGATCCCCGGCCCGAGCCCGGTCGTCCCGCGCGTCCTCGACGCCTTGGCCAAGCCCACGGTCTCACACGTCGGGCCGGACATGGTCCATGACCTCGAGGAAGCCTGCGAGAACCTGAAGAAGATCGTTTTCAGCGAGGGAGGCCAGCCCTTCATCGTGGCCGGGGCCGGGACGCTCTCGATGGAGATGGCCGTCGTCAACACGGCCGGCCCGTCCGACCGCGTCCTGGTCCTGTCCCAGGGCTATTTCGGCGACCGCATGGCCCAGGTCTGCCGGGCCTTCGGGTACGACCACGACGTCCTCTCGAGCGAGTGGGGCCGGGCCGTCACCCCGAGCGAGCTCCAAGCCCGCCTCGAGGCCGGAAGCTACGACATCGTCGCCTGCACCCACGTCGACACCTCGACCGGCGCCTGCGCCCCGGTCGAGGACTACGGCCGGGTCCTCGCGAAGACCGGCGCGCTCTTCGTCGTCGACGGCGTCTGCGCCACCGGCGGCATCGCCGAGCGGATGGACGCCTGGGGCATCGACGTCGTCCTGACCGCGGCCCAGAAGTGCCTGGGCGCCCCGCCCGGCCTGGCCCTCCTCGTCCTGTCCGAGACGGCCATGGAAAAGCGCCGCCGCCTGCCGGCCATCCCGGCCTATTACGCCGACCTCCTGCGCTGGCTGCCGGTCATGCGCGACCCGTCGAAGTATTTCTCGACGCCCTGCGTCAACGAGATGCGGGCCTTCGCCGAGGCGACGCGGATCGTCCTCGAGGAAGGGCTGGAGGCGCGGTTCCGACGGCACGCCCTCCACGCCGCGGCCCTCCGGGCCGGGCTCGGGGCCCTCGGCTTCAGGCTCTTCACCGACCCGGGCTTCCTGGCCTCGACCCTGTCGGTCGTGCGCTATCCCGAGGGCGTCGACGACCGGGCCTTCCGGGCCCGCCTCGCGGAGAACGGCGTCGTCGTCGCCGGCGGGCTGGCCTCGACCGCCGGACAGGTCTTCCGCGTGGGCCACATGGGCAACCTGGCCCCGGCCGACGTCCGCTTCGCCGTCGAGGCCGTGGAACGGACGCTCGCCGGCCTCGGGCGGCCGGTCGAGCCGGGCGCGGCGGGAAAGGCCGTCGACGGCGTCCTCGGAGCCTGAAGGAGGGAACGGACCGATGTCCGCCGAAGCCGTCGTCCATTTCGCGCCCGCCGAGGGCCGCGAGCCGGCCGGATCGCTTTCCGAGAAGGCCCGAAAGGCCTATCTGGCGACCGGCTTCAACGACCGCCTCGCAGAGGGCGACTTCACGGCCCTCAAGATCCACTTCGGCGAGGCCGGCAACACCGGCCACATCAAGCCGGCCTGGCTCGGCGGCCTCGTCCGGGAGGTCCGCGGGAAGACCTCGCGCGCCTTCCTGACCGATTCGAACACCCTCTACGTCGGCCGCCGCTCGAACTCGATCGACCACCTCCGCCTGGCCTGGTCGCACGGCTTCACCCCCGAGGCGACGGGCCTGCCGATCATCATCGCCGACGGCCTCATCGGCCGGGACAAGCGGGAGCCGCGGAGCGCCCAGGCCCGGACCTCCTCCTCGAAGATCGCCAGCGCCATCCTCGACGCCGACGCCATGATCGTCCTGAGCCACGTCACGGGCCACGTCCAGACGGGGATCGGCGCGGCCATCAAGAACGTCGGCATGGGCTGCGCCTCGCGGGCCGGCAAGCTCGAACAGCACTCCGTCGCCCATCCCCGGGTCGACGCCAAGCGGTGCCTCGACTGCGGCGCCTGCATGCCCTTCTGCCCGGAGGACGCGATCGTCCAGGCCGAGGGCCACGTCGTCATCGATCCGGCCAAGTGCGTCGGCTGCGGCGAGTGCCTGGTCGCCTGCAAGCACGGGGCCATCAAGATGAGGTGGGACCAGGACTCGCTGCGCCTCCAGGAGATGATGGCCGAGTACGCCAAGCGCGTCCTCGATCACTTCAAGGGCCGGGCCGTCTTCGTCAGCTTCCTCATCCAGGTGACCAAGGACTGCGACTGCATGGCCAAGAGCCAGAAGCCGATCGCGCCCGACATCGGCGTCCTGGCCTCCCTCGACCCGGTGGCGATCGACCAGGCCGCGGCCGACCTGCTCGTCGCGGCGGGCGGGGGGCGGGACCCCCTCCGCGCCGGCTACGACATCGACTGGTCGGGACAGCTCGCCCACGGCCAGAGGATCGGGCTGGGGACGCGCTCCTACCGGCTGGCCGAGACCGCCTGACGCGCCGTCCGCCGCCGGGCGCGGCGGCCGCTCAAGGCTGCCGGCGCAGGGCGGGTATGAGGACGGCCAGCGCCGTGGCCGCGCCGAACATCGCCCCGGCCCCCATGAGGACGGCCGCCGCCGGCCCCAGGCGCTCGGCGGCGAACCCGACGGCGAGGGCGCCGAGCGGCATCAGCCCGAAGAAGACGAACGTGTAGACGCCCATGATCCGGCCCCGGAGGCCGTCGGGAGAGTGCGTCTGGACCAGGGCGTTGGACAGGTTCATGACGAGGATGGAGGCCAGGCCGGCCCCGAAGATGAGGACGAGCGACAGGGGCGTCCGGCGGGACAGGGCGAAGGCGGCGACCATGACCGGCAGGAGGAAGCTGCCCAAGGTCAGGAGCCGGCCCCGGAACCGGAAGCGTCCGAGGGAGGCGATGAGCAAGGCCGCGGCGAGGGCCCCCAGGCCTCGGGCCGACTGGAGGAAGCCGTTGGTCCGGGCGTCGCCGTGGAGGACCTTGACGGCCCAGGCGGGGAAGATGGTGACGAAAGAGACGCCGAAGAGGCTGACGGTCCCGATGAGGCCGATGATCGTCCGGATGAGGGGATGGGCGGCGACATAGCGGAGCCCTTCCCCGAGGTCGGCCAGCGCGGACGCCCGGCCGGGCCTCGGCGCGCGGGTCTCCAGGCGCATCCGCTTCAGCGCGGCGATGACGGCGACGAAGGAGAGCCCGTTGACGGTGAAGCACCAGGCCGGGCCGGCGAAGGCGTAGATCAGCCCCCCGGCCATCGGCCCGACGGCCATGGCCGTATTGAACATGGCCGAGTTCAGGGCGATGGCGTTGGTCATGTCCTCGAAGGGGACCATCTCCAGGACGAACGACTGGCGGGCCGGGGCCTCGAAGGCGTTGGCCGTTCCGAGGATGAAGGCCAGGACCAGGACGTGCCAGGGCCGGATCCAATGGAGGAAGGTCAGGCCGGCGGTGACGAAGGACAGGGTCATCATGACCGACTGGGTGCCCAGCAGGACCGTCCGGCGGGGCACGCGGTCGGCGATGACGCCGGCGTAGAGCATGAACAGCCAGGTCGGCACGCCCGCGACGAACCCGACGAGCCCCAGGTAGGCCGGCGACCCGGTCAGGTCGAAGACAAGGAAGCCGAAGGCCGTGGACTCCATCCATGTCCCGAACAGGGAGACGATCTGGCCCCAGAACCAGAGCCGGTAGTTGGGGTGCCTCAGCGCGGCGAAGGCCTGCCTCCAGCTCATGCGCCGGCGCAGCCCGGACAGCCGGTCGAGGAGGCCGGGGCGCCCGGCCAGAGGGGGGAGGAGGACGGGGTCCTGGCTCACGGGTCTCTGCGGCGCGCCTAGAGGATCTCTTCGTCCGCGGCCCGCCAGGCCGGATCGACGATGCACAGGAACGACAGGCGGCCCGGTCCGGTGTTCCCGATGGACTGGAGCGCGCCGGGCGGGATGTAGACCGCGTCGCCCGCGGCGACCGGCGCCTCTTCGTCCCCGACGCGCATGCGCCCGGTCCCCTCGAGGACGTAATAGACCTCGGCGCCGGCCAGCCGGTGGGGCAGGGTCCAGGCGCCGGGCTCGACCGCGGCGTGGGCCAGGCTGTAGCCGATGTCGAGCGGCTCCTTGGCCGGGTGGAGGAGCTCCCTGAGGAACGACGCGTCGCCGGCCCGGAAACCCGCGCTGCCCTCGAGCGACTTGATGATCATGGACCGAATCATGGAAGAATCGGGGAGGTGGGATTTGAACCCACGACCCCAGCGTCCCGAACGCTGTGCGCTAGCCAGGCTGCGCTACTCCCCGACGTGAGCGGCCTATTATACACGCTTCCCCGGAGGAAAAAAAGGGCCTTCCTCCGCCTCCCGCCTCCGTCCTTGACGGGACAAGGGAGCTGTTGTAAAAAAAGGGCTCCGAACGACCCGGTTAAGGAGACCGACATGCGCCTTCGCGTTCTGTTCTTCGTGATCGTGACGCTGGCAATGGCGGCCGGAGCGCCCGCGGCCCAGGACGCTCCGCCGGCCAAGCCCGCGGACGTCGGCGGCGTCTGGGAGATGACCGTGCAGACGCCCCAGGGCGACATGGCCGCCGACGCGACCTTCGTCCAGGAGAGCGACAAGTTCAAGTTCAACATGCCCGGCCCCATGGGCATGGAGATGGCCGGCGAGGGCCGGATCAAGGGCGACGAGCTCGAGTGGGCCGTCGTCATCAGCGGCGGCATGGGCGAATTCACCCTGACCTTCAAGGCCAAGGTCGTGGGCGAGACGATGACCGGCGAGGCCCAGGCCGGCGACTTCGGCGTTCTGCCCTTCACGGCGAAAAAGAAGAACTAGGCCGCGCTACCCTCTCCCCTCGGCCCGCCGCCGCAGGTAGGCCTTGATCCCTTCCATCGACAGGAAGACGAACGCGCCGAACCCGATCATGAGAGCGAAGTCCCGGGGCCGCGGCGGCAGGACGCCGAATCCGGCCCGCAGGGACGGGATGGTCAGGAGCCCCGCCGTAAGCGCGACCTGCGAGGCCACGGCGACGATCAGCCACTTGTGCGGCGGCTGCTCGAAGAAGCTGTACTTGAGCGACCGCGAGTTCAGCGCGATCACCAGCTCGACGAAGAGGAAGAGGTAGAAGAGCTCCGTCCGGGCGTGGACGATGTCCTTGAGGCCGTGGATGAAGACGAAGAGCAGCAGCGGGCTCCACAGGACGACGGCGATGGCCAGGAAGAGCAGGACGTCCCGGGTGAAGACCCGCTCCTTCGGGTCCCGGGGCGGCCGGCGCATGATGTCCGGGTCGGGCGGGGCCACCCCCAGGGCCAGGGCCGGCAGGCCGTCGGTCACCAGGTTGATGTAGAGGATGGCCGCGGGCAGGAGCGGCAGATAGCCCGGCCCCAGGGCCAGCACGGCGCCGCCGATGACGATGACCTCGGTGATGTTGCAGCGGAGCAGGTAGGTCAGGTACTTCTTGATGTTGTCGTAGATCCAGCGGCCGCGCTCGACGGCCTTGACGATGGTGGCGAAATTGTCGTCGTTGAGGACCATGTCGGCGGCTTCCTTGGCCACGTCCGTGCCGCTGATGCCCATGGCCACCCCGATGTCGGCCTGCTTCAGGGCCGGCGCGTCGTTGACGCCGTCGCCGGTCATGGCCACGACCTCGCCCCGCGCCTTCCAGGCCCGGACGATCTTGATCTTGTCGCTCGGGGACACGCGGGCGTAGACGGTCGTCCGGTCGACGACCGCGGCCAAGTCCTCGTCGCTCAGGGCGTCGAGGTCCTCGCCGGTCAGGGCCGAATCGCCGTCGCGGAAGATGCCGATCTCGCGGGCCACGGCCAGGGCCGTGAGCTTGTGGTCGCCGGTGATCATGATCGGCTTGATCCGGACGTCGCGGCAGACCTGGATGGCCGCCTTGACCTCTTCCCGCGGCGGGTCGATCATGCCCATGAGGCCGAGGAAGACCATGTCCCGCTCCACCGTCTCCTCGGGAGCGGCGGCGCCCTCGCCGATCTCCCGGACGGCGAAGCCGAGGACGCGGAGGGCGCCCGCGGCCATCTCGGCGTTGGCCGCGAGGAGGCGGTCCCGCTCCCCGGAGGTGAGAGCGGCCGTCCCGCCGCCGGCGCGGACCCGGTCGCAGGCGGCCAGGACGAGCTCGGGCGCCCCCTTGAGGAAGGCCAGGACGCGGCCGTCCCGCATGCGGTGGATCGTGGTCATCCGCTTCCGCTCGGACGAGAAGGGGATCTCCTCGATCCTCGGGCTCTGGAGCCGCAGCTCGGTCGGGTTGAGGCCCAGCTTGGACGCGGCGACGACCAGGGCGCCCTCGGTCGGGTCTCCCCGGACCGCCCAGCGCCCCTCGACCTCCTCGAGGCGGGCGTCGTTGCAGAAGACGCCGGCCTGGAGCAGGAGCTCGAGGTCGGCCCGGGCGGCCGGGTCCCCCGGGGGCAGGCCCTTGAACTCGCCGGACGGGGCGTAGCCGACCCCGGTCACGTCGAAGGCCCGGCCGGGGACGAGGACCCGGCGGACCGTCATCTCGCCCTTGGTCAGCGTCCCGGTCTTGTCCGAGCAGATCACGGTCGTCGAGCCCAGGGTCTCGACGGCCGGCATCCTCCGGATGAGCGCGTTGTTCTTGGCCATCTGGTGCATGCCGACGGCCAGGGCCCCGGTGACGATGGCCGCCAGGGCCTCGGGCACGGCGGCCACGGCCAGCGCGACCGCGAACATGACCATGTTGACGACGAAGGGGAGGTTGATCGTGCCGGTCAGGGACTCCCGGACGACGCTGACGAGCATGATGAGGAGGCAGATCGCGAGCGAGCCGAGGCCCAGCCACTTGCCGATCTCCGCGGTCCGCTTCTCGAGGGGCGTCGGCTCGGCCTTGATGGCCGCGACCCCCTCGGCGATCCGGCCGAATTCCGTCCGGGACCCGGTCGCGGTCACGACCGCCTTGCCGCGGCCGTAGGCGACGACCGTCCCCGTGTGGATCATGTTGGTCCGGTCGGCGACGCGGACCTCCGGCCCGATCCGGGCGACGCCCTTGGTGACCGGCAGGGACTCGCCCGTGAGGGCCGACTCGTCGCACTTGAGCGAGGCGTTCTCGACGAGCCGGGCGTCGGCCGGGACCTTGAACCCGGCCTCGAGGAGGAGGATGTCTCCGGGCACGACCTCCCGCGACGGGACGTCTCGCTCGCGGCCTTCCCGGATGAGGCGCACGGTCGGGGCCAGCATCTTCTTCAGGGCCTCGAGGGCCTTCTCCGCCCGGTACTCCTGGACGAAGCCGAGCAGGGCGCAGAAGACGACGATGACGAAGATGAGGGCCGCGTCGAAGACCTCCCCGACGGCCGCCGACAGGGCCGTGGCGACGAGAAGGATGACGATCAGGATGTTCTTGAACTGGCCGAGGAAGATCGACCAGGGCGAGGTCGTCTCCTCCTTCCGGAGCTCGTTCGGGCCGTACCGGTCCAACCGGCGGGCGGCCTCTTCCCCGGACAGGCCTTCGCGGGCGTCGCTGCCAAGCTCCTTGAGGGCCTCTTCGGCCTCGAGCGCGTGCCAGGTCGGGTCGGGCATGGGATGATCCTCATGGACGGATGAAATGAAATGAGGCCATCTTATCAGAACGGCGGGCCTTTGGGAATCAATCCGGCCGCTCGCGCCGTCCTTGCCCTGATCCGCGGCCTGCATTACAATCCCCCCGCGGGGGCGGCCGTCGCCGCGCCTGGCCGAGGAGGTCGGACATGAAGAGAACCGCGTGGAGCCGGAGGGAGTTCGTGCGCGCGTGCGGCGCGTTCGGGGCCGCGGCCGTGGCCTTCGACCCCAGGAGCCTGCCGCGCGTCGAGGCGGCCGGGCAGTCGGTCGCCAGGATGACCCCCGAGGAGGTGGCCCGGGAGGAGTTCTACTGGCGCGAGATCCAGCTCGCCTTCAAGCTCGACCGCGAGCTCATCAACCTCAACAACGGCTTCACCTGCCCGATGCCCCGGGTGGCCCTGGAGTCGGTCTTCCGCTACATGGAGATGATCAACATGCTGCCCGTCCACTACCAGGGCATGGTGGCCGGCAACAGCGAGACCCTCCGTCGGCGCATGGCCAACGAGTTCGGCTGCGATGCCGAGGAGATGGCCCTGACCCGCGGCGCCAGCGAGGCCCTCCAGATCGTCCAGAACGGCATCGACCTCGAGGCCGGCGACGAGGTCGTCACGACCGAGCAGGACTACCCGCGGATGCTGACGACCTGGGACCAGCGGATGCGGCGCGACGGGATCAAGGTCACCCGCCTGCAGTTCCCGGTGCCGGCGACCCAGGACCACCTCTACAGCATGTTCGAGAAGGCCGTCACGCCGAAGACGAAGGTCTTCCACTTCACCCACATCACCAACCTCACGGCCCAGCTCTTCCCGGTCAAGCGCCTCGCGCGGCTGGCCCGGTCGAAAGGCATCGTGACCATCGTCGACGGCGCCCACGCCCTGGGCCACTTCCCGTTCAAGCTGCGCGACCTCGAGTGCGACGCCTACGGCGTCAGCCTGCACAAGTGGCTCCTGGCGCCGCTCGGCAACGGCTGTCTCTACGTGCGCAGGGACATGATCCCGCGCTTCTGGCCCCTCCAGGCCGCCCCGGAGCAGCAGGACGGCGACATCCGCAAGTTCGAGTCGATCGGGACGCACCCCTGGGCCATCCGGGCGGCCCTGGGCGAGTCGCTGGCCTTCCACCAGGCCATCGGGGCCGAGCGGAAGGCGGCCCGGTTGCGCTACCTGAACATGCGCTGGGTCGAGGCCCTCAAGTCCAACCCGCGGATCAAGGTCCTGACGGAGACGAAGGAGCCGGCCGAGGCCTGGGGCGTCATGGCCGTCACCATCGAGGGCGTCGACGTCCGGGAGCTGGCCGGGTGGCTGCGGAGGAACTACCGGATCGTCGTCGTCCCGCTCGTCGGCGGGGCGCCGCCGAACTCGGTCTTCGACTACCAGGCCCTGCGGGTGTCGCCGAACGTCTACACGACCCTCGAGGAGATCGACACCTTCATCGAGGCCATGACCGTGGCCGCGAAGGAAGGCGTTTCCGACGAGCCGGACCCGGTCCCGGCCTACCCGGCCGATGTGACCGTATGAAGGAGGGAGAGATGGGCAAGCGGGTGTTGGCCGTGGCCGCCGGGGGGCTCCTCGCCGCGGGCGCCGCGCTGGCCGCGGCCCAGGCGGAATTCAAGGTGCCGTTCGCCTTCCGGGCGGCCGGCAAGAACCTCGCCGCCGGCGATTACACCGCGGCCGCAACGGCCGACGGCGGCCTCGTCCTCAAGCAGGCCGCGACCGGGCGGGAGATCGCGCTCGCGGTCCTCGAGCGGATCAAGCCCGGGACGCCGGCCGCCGAGCCGCGGCTCGTCCTCGACGAGGTCGGGGACTTCGCGCCCTCCTACACCGAGTACATCACCGTCTACGTCCTCTCCGAGGTCTGGTTCCCCGGCGAGGACGGCTACCGCGTCCACGTGACCAAGGGGGCCCACAAGACCAAGGTCGTGACGGGGGCCGCCGCCAAGTAGCCGCCGGGCCGCCGCCGCGGCCGGTCTGCTATAATGGTCGATCCCGGCAGGACAGGCGCCGTTCCATGATCGTCGTCGACAACCTCTCCAAGAGCTACGGCAAGCAGGCCCTCTTCGACTCGATCGCCTTCAAGGTCAACCGCCGCGAACGGGTCGGCGTCGTCGGCCGCAACGGCCACGGCAAGACGACCCTGTTCCGGATGATCGTCGGCGAGGAGGAGCCCGACGCGGGCACGATCACCAGGCCCCGCAAATACCGCGTCGGCTACGTCGAGCAGCGGGTGCGATTCACCGAGCCGACCGTCCTGGCCGAGGGATGCAAGGCCCTGCCCCACGACGCCGAAAGCGAGGCCTGGCGGGTCGAAAAGGTCCTGTCGGGGCTCGGCTTCGACGCGGCCGACCTGGAGAAGAGGCCGTCCGAGCTCTCGGGCGGTTACCAGGTCCGCCTCAACCTGGCCAAGGCCCTGGTCGGCGACTACCAGATGCTCCTCCTCGACGAGCCCAGCAACTACCTCGACATCACCTCGATCCGCTGGCTGGAGCGGTTCCTGACGGCCTGGACGGGCGAGCTCATGCTCATCACCCACGACCGCAGCTTCATGGACAGCGTCGTCACCCACGTCTTGGGCATCCACCGGCGCAAGGTCCGCAAGGTCGAAGGGGACACGGGCAAGTACTACGAGCAGATCGCCGCCGAGGAGGAGATCTACGAGAAGACGCGCGTCAACGACGAGCGCAAGATGAAGGAGATGGAGCTGTTCATCACCCGGTTCCGGGCCAAGGCCCGTCTGGGCGGCCTCGTCCAGTCCCGGGTCAAGTCGCTGGAGAAGATGGAGAAGCGGGAGAAGCTCGAGGAGATCAAGAACCTGGAGTTCGCTTTCGCCGAGAAGGCGGGCCACCACAAGTACGCCCTGGACGTCCGCGACCTGTCCTTCGCCTACGCGCCCGGCCGGCCGCTCATTCGGCGGTTCACCATCAGCATCGGGGCCAAGGACCGGGTCTTCGTCATCGGCCGGAACGGCCGGGGCAAGACGACGCTCCTCCGCCTCCTGGCCGGCGACCTCGAGCCGCTGACGGGCCGGATCGACATGCCGCAGTCGGTCGCCCCGGGCTATTTCGAGCAGACCCACATCTCGACCCTGGCCGAGGGCAACACCGTCCTCGACGAGATCGCCTCGGCCGACCCGGAGGGCGACCCCAAGCGGGCCCGGTTCATCGCCGGCGGCATGATGTTCGAGGGCGACGACGCCCTCAAACGGATCAAGGTCCTGTCGGGCGGGGAGAAGAGCCGCGTCCTCCTGGGCCGGCTCATCGCCGCGCCGCTCAACCTCCTCCTTCTCGACGAGCCGACCAACCACCTCGACATCGAGTCGAACGACGCCCTGCTCGAGGCCATCGACGCCTTCGACGGGGCCGTGGTCATGGTCACCCACAACGAGATGTTCCTCCACGCCCTGGCCGACCGGCTGGTCGTCTTCGACAACGACGACATCGTCGTTTACGAGGGCGGCTACCAGAGGTTCTTGGACAAGGTCGGCTGGCGGGACGAGCTCATGCAGGGCCCGGTCCCCGCCGGGCCGCCGCCGTCCGCGCCGGGGGAGGAGCGGCCGAAATGGACGCCCAAGGAGCTGCGGCGGCTGCGCTCCGAGATCGTCGCCGAGCGGTCCCGGGCCCTGCGGCCGCTCGAGGCGCGCCTGGCCGGGATCGAGAAGAGCGTCGAAGCGCACGAAGCGTCCCTGCGCGAGCTCAACGCCGCCCTGGTCAAGGCCTCCGAGGGGCGGCAGGGGGCCAGGGTCGTCGAGGTCTCCAAGGCCATGCATGCGGCGAAGAAGGCGATCGACGCCCTGCTCGACGAGCTGGAGAAGACCACGGCCGAATACGAGGCCCGGAAGGCCGGCTTCGACGCCCGCATGCGCGACCTCGACGAAGAGGGGTCGACCCTTTAAAAGTTCGATTTTCTTCTCGGCCCGTCCCCGGTCTGAAGAGAAAATCAAACTTTTAAAGGTTTGACCCCGTCTTGAACCGGACGCTTCGGCCGCCGGTTTGGGGTATAATGGGAGGCGGCCTCCGAAGGGAGAAAAGGCATGGACGACCTCGATCTCGACCGGGAACCGACCGAGGAGCCCCGAAAGGTCCGGGGGCTGGCCGTCGCGCTCCTCGCCCTCCTCGCGGCCGCCGGGGCCGCCTATTACTTCGTTTTCATGAAGAAGGCGGCGCCCGCGGCGGAACCGGCGCCGGCCGCCGCGGCCGCGGCGCCGGCCGCGGAGGAACCGCCGCCCGGCGGCCCGGCCCTCGAGCCGCTGGCCTTCCCGGCCGTCGGTCTGGACGAGAGCGACGCGGCCGTCCGCGAGTTCGCGGCGGCCCTGTCGGCGGACCCCGACTTCGCCAAGTGGCTGCTCACGAAGGACCTCGTCCGCAAGTTCGTCGTCGCGGTCGACAACGTGGCCAACGGGCTCAGCCCGAGGCCGCACGTCGATTTCTTCGCCCCCCAGGGCGCCTTCCGCGCCACCCGCTCGAGGTCCGGGACGGCGATCGATCCCGCCTCCTACGCCCGCTACGAGCCGCTCGTCCGGGCCGCCGGGTCCCTGGACGCGGCCGCGGCCGCCCGCCTTTACCGGGCCGTCAAGCCGCTCATCCGGGAGGCCTACGACGAGCTCGGCTATCCCGGCGTCGATTTCGACGACACGCTCGTCCGGGCCATGGCCGAGCTCCTCGGGACGCCGGTCGTCGAAGGCCCTGTCGGGCTGGAACAGAAGGTCCTGAGCTACGCCATGACCGACCCGGCGCTCGAGGGCCTGAGCGCGGCCCAGAAGCAGCTCCTGCGCATGGGCCCGCGCGGCGTCACGGCCGTGCAGGGGAAGATCCGGGAGGTCGCCGCCGCCCTGGGCATCGCCGCCTCGCGGCTGCCCCGGCCCAAGGCCTCCACGCCGGGCCTGCCCTAGGAGGAAGGCCGAGCCCCCCGGCCGTCGGCCGTCACTTCCAGCGGAAGGGCTTGTCCCTTCGGAAATCCGGGACGAGGTGTTCGTCCGGCCGGAAGGGCTCCGGCTGGAGGAACAGGTGGCCGAAACCGAGAGCCAGGGCCTCGTCGGCCGCCCGGCGGTATTCTTCGGGGGAGACAGGCCTCCGGACCTCCTCCGGGGCCTTGAAACAGGGGTGGTACTGGCTCATCAGGCTCAGCCCGATGTGCGGCGAGAGGGCCTCCTTCATCCAGCCCAGCAGGGCGAGGGTGTCCTCGACCGCGCCGGGCAGGACGAGGTGCCGCACGACCAGGCCGCGGCGGGCCGTTCCGTCCGGGCCGAGGTCGAGGACCGGCCGCTGGAGGGACATCTCCCGGACCGCCTCGGAGGCCTTCTCGAAATAATCGGCCGCGCCCGAGTAGCGCCCGGAGAGGGCGGGGGCGTGATACTTCAGGTCGGGGAGGTAGACGTCGACGATGCCCTCGAGGGCCCGGACGACCTCGAGGCTGTCGTAGCCGTTGGAGTTCCAGACGAGAGGGACCGCGAGCCCCCCGTCCAGGGCCAGCCGCAGGGCCCGCAGGACGGGCAGGACGACGTGGGTCGGCGAGACCAGGTTGATGTTGTGGGCGCCCTTCGCCTGGAGGTCGAGCATCATGCCGGCCAGGGCCTCGTCGCTCGCCGCCTCGCCCTCGAGGAGCCAGCTCAGCTGGTAGTTCTGGCAGAACAGGCACTTGAGGTTGCAGCCGGTGAAGAAGACCGTCCCCGACCCTCTCCGTCCGCTGATGACCGGCTCCTCGCCGAAGTGGAGCAGGGCGTGCGAGACCGAAGCCGTCCGGCCCGTCCGGCAGACGCCCGCGGCGGCCCGGGTCCGGTCGACCCGGCAGTCGCGGGGGCAGAGCGCGCAGCTCGTCTCGAGAGGGGAGAGGCGGGCCAGGGCCTTCTCGACGAGCCCGATCTTGCGGCCGTTCCGCGTCACGGCCCTATCTTACCACAGGGCGTCCGGGGGAGCCGGGCGCCGCCACCCCTCCCGCGCAATTGATTCCGGCCCATGTCCTCTGTATAGTAGGGGGCCATGGACCTCCTCGGGAAGATCGCCGACATCGTCCTGCATCTCGACCGCTACCTGAGCGCCGTCATCCAGCAGTGCGGCGCCTGGACCTACGGCGTCCTGTTCGCCGTCATCTTCGTCGAGACGGGATTCGTGGTCATGCCGTTCCTGCCCGGCGATTCGCTGCTCTTCGCGGCCGGGACCTTCGCCGCGCTCGAGGCCCTGGACATCCGCGTC
>Ga0116178_10002239_pt1 | contig 15314 bp, 10 predicted proteins | sample AD_STIC12_MetaG_FD_89880 | JGI IMG/M metagenome (GOLD analysis project Ga0116178, IMG submission 89880) | Active sludge microbial communities of municipal wastewater-treating anaerobic digesters from USA - AD_STIC12_MetaG | ecosystem: Engineered > Bioreactor > Anaerobic > Digestate | place: USA... | reverse complement strand
CAACCGAAAAGCAAAAAAGGGAAAAAATTCTTTTTCCCGCCAAAAACAAACGCGGGCAGCAGTTAAAAACCGCCACCCGCGTCACAGGACATTGGAAAATTACTAGGGGTTACTACGAATACCCGCACAATAAGCTACCGACATAGTCTATTGATTCCTGTAAAATTAAAATCTGGTTAACCGGTTCGACGGCCCGGTCTATCAGTCGGGTTGCTTTTTTGCAGACAGGAGGTCTGCGATACTCGTCAGCATCAGGATAGATGCTGACGGGTGCTCCAGCTTAATTTTGTTATTAAGTTTTCGCTCAGCAGAACCGCTCTATCCTGCGCGGTTCTGCATAAGCACATCCTGTGCAAAACAAGCTTACGAAAAAGGCCATGGCGCGCACATTCCTGTTGCGCCATGCCATAACCGCCATCCTGGCGTAACAATCCCGACTTCTCCCCGTGCCTTATCCTACCCAAAAACCGGCTTTATTTATGCAACTATCAATAAAAAAACAAAACGGGCTAAAAAAAAGTTCCCCGGTTTAAAATGCCGGGGACAAAGTGAGAGGATCTTTTGAGAGGATACTTGAGTCATCGGGGAGATGACAAAATTATAAAAAGCTTTCCGGGTCATGCGGCGACCGTTCTTCGATTATGCTGCGGTTTTAGGAGGGATCAGGTGTGTTGAGCTGATGTGGAAAGAGGATTATTAGTGCTGTAGCATAGAGTGTGACCATGTAGTAGCCGTGCATTAACTGTGGAGTAACAAAGTACGGTAATACTTTAGACGACCCGGAAAACGCTTTTTCGATTTTCAAAGAACTTATACTTTTATATAAGCAATATCCGTGCCAACTTTTTTTGAAACAGCCTGGAATTTTTATATTTTTCACCAACAAATCGAGCACTCACCTCACAAATTCTGCATCTGAAGCGGCATACAGATCTATTAAACTATTTTTTTCAGAAGTTCAGATAATTGAAAAATTTGCCCGGCAGAAACTGACATCTGGCAATTCGGTTCACCCATGCCATTCGTCACATAGAAATCCGGGCGTCCCCTTCAGGGTTGTCTCCAGGGTCGAATCCATTGCCCCAGACGCTTGTTCGAGACATTTCCGTCAGCCAGAATGACGATAACCCGACAATTCAAATGCAACAATAACTGGTGCGCAGATAACTGGCCTGGCCATTGCTGACAGCCATCCTGAGCGACTTTCACCAGCATTCTCTTTTGATCTGACACAAGGGTTAAAATATCACACTGCCTGCCTTAAACCCGAAACCGACCGGCATGTGTTTAAAAAACCTGTTCTGTTATAGCCACATTTGCCGCAAAATAAAAACCACTCCCACAAAAAGCCCAAAAGCCTCATCAATAGTAATATTTTCAATCATAAACAGGCAATTCTACATGTGCTGTTATTTTTGTACGGTGGGGTTAATTTTTCCCACATGTGAATTTTTTTCACACCCCTTAGAACCCTGAATTATTCTTAATACTCACCCCTCAATTTGCCGTTGTTAAGGCAAAAAATGCTTCCAGACCCACACCTTTTTGTGTTTTTTTTCACAATAATAAATAACCGTGCTTTTTTTTCACCTTTTCCCGAATCAGGGCCTCGCAAAACTTTGGCGATTGCGGTATTATCAGATTCATGAAAAACATTGTTCTTACCGCCTTGAATACCCGCCACACCCACAGTGCCCTCGGCCTGGCTTATATCAAATCGTTCTGGGAAAAAGACCCCGCGCATCAGCCCTTGAATCTGATCGAATTCGACCTCAATCAGACCAATGAGGGCATAATCGCCGACCTGATTCTATTGAAACCGGATATTCTGGCTTTCTCGGTCTACATCTGGTCGTTGCCGCGAACTCTGGCGGTAGCAGGCGCCATAAAGGCAGCCTTCCCCGATTGTCTGATCATTTTTGGCGGCCCCGAGGTCTCTTTCAATTCAGAGGCAGTCATGGCAGGTTGCCCCGCAATCGACTTCATTGTCAGAGGTGAGGGTGAGATCACTTTTTCTGAGCTGCTCGAAACTTTGTTGGCAGGGCAACCCACCGATACAATTGCCGGCGTTACCAGGCGCTGCGCTTCCGAAATCATCAGAAATTCCGATCGGCTATTTATCAAAACTCTTGATGAGATCCCCTCGCCTTTCCGGTCTGGTATCTACAAAGGTGTCCACAGCTTTACCTACTACGAAGCTTCGCGTGGCTGCCCGTCACGCTGCACCTACTGCCTGAGTTCGGTTCTTGGGCCGGTGCGCAACCATTCAATCGAACGGGTCAAAGCTGACCTCGACTGGTTTTTCAATTCTGACTACCGCCAGGTGCGCTTTGCTGACAGAACTTTCAACTTTGACCGCGAGCGCGCCCGCGAAATTATCACCTACATCAAGGCTAACAATCACCGTAACATCAATTTCCATTTCGAAATTCAGGCCGACTTTCTCAGCGAAGATATCATCGACCTCCTTTCTGACGCCCCCGACGGCATGTTTCACCTCGAGATCGGCATTCAGTCTACTAACCCGGACGCTCTCAAAGCCGTAAACCGCCGTTTCAACCTTGAAATCCTGCGCGACCGTATCGGTCAATTGAAAAAACGCACAAAATGCCATCTGCATCTCGACATTCTCGGCGCCCTGCCCTGCGATACTCTGCGGCATTTTTATCAGAGCCTCGACGATGTCTGGAGCCTGGCGCCGCACAGCATTCAGATCAGTCTGGTCAAGGTGTTACGCGGCACTCCGCTCGAAAACCAGCTCGAAGATGGCCAGCTGGCCGCAATGAGTGAGCCCCCATACACGGTTCTGCGCACCAGATGGCTGTCGCCTGAAGATGCCATCAGAATTCAGGATGTCGGCAAGCTGGTCGAGGGTATGCACAATTGCGAAAGGTTTCCGGCGACGCTGACCTTTATGGTTCTGCACCTTTTCAAAGGCTCTGCCGCCTCCATGTATGACGCGATGGCCGTTTACTGGCGCCAGAAAAAGCTGCAGTTCTTCAATTTCAGTCCGGAAAACATGGCGCGCCAGCTGCTTGCTTTTGCCGGTGCCGGCACCCCAGACCGGTCACTGCTGGCCCGCTGCCGCTCTTTGATCGAGCACGAACTGCGCCTGACGCAGAAAATTCCGGCCGGCGAAACCTTTGCCGGGCCTGATTTCGAGCCAAGATTAAAAAAACACCCGTTCAGAGTCACGCAAGGCATACGGGTTTTCTGGTATGAATTCGACCCGGTCGCAATGGCCGCAGACCCCGCCAATGTGGATTCCGGCGCAATCTTGCCGTTTGTTCCGGTGGTTTACCGTTTTGAGCGTGATCTCTCGGCCACACCGTCGATTGAGATTCTCGACTTCGACCTGGCGTTGCGCTTTGCGCTTGCTGCCGTGCAGAATCGCGCTGACCCGGCCAAGATTACCGAGCACTGGGCCAGCACCTTCCCTCAGCTGGCGGTTCCGGATTTTTCGGCCGCTCTTGAAAAATTGCAGGCAGACGGGCTAATATATAAGGCACAAAATCATTAACGAGGTGATATTCATGCCTTTTTATACCTACCGCGCCCGCGAGCCCGAAAAGAGCTGTGATTATTGCCGCGACAGCTTTGAGATTTTTCAGAAGATCAAGGATGACAGCCTCGAAATCTGCCCGGATTGCGGTAATGAGGTTGTGAAAATTATGCACCCCACCGCTCAGGTCAAAGATGATTCTACAAATAAGCTGCTTTCAGACGATAATCTCAAGAAGCATGGCTTCAAAAAGCTGGTGAATGCCGGAGGCGGCAAGTTTGACGAAGTTGTCTGACATCAGTCTGCCGGAAGCGGTGCCCTTCAGAGGTGTCATGCTGCCGGTTCTGGCGACCCCCACCCCGTTTTCATTTTCGCGCGTCACGGTCAGAAACAATGCCCTGCAGCTGGCGCTGTCATCTCTGCCGCGCGACAACCGCGAGCTCGCCGGCCATATCGTCGCCCAGATTGACGGCTGGCTCAGAGCCCAGGCGCGCCGTGCCCTCTGCGAAGAGGTCGAGCGGCAGAAACAGCAGTATGGCTTTTCATACAACTCAGTGGCGATCAAGGACACGCGCTCACGCTGGGGCAGCTGCTCTGGCAAAGGCAATCTCAACTTCAGCTGGCGGCTGATTATGGCCCCAGATGAGGTTCTAAATTATGTGGTCACCCACGAAACCGCTCATCTGAGCCATCTTAATCATTCCAGCGATTTCTGGAACCTGGTGCGAGAAAGATGCCCGGGTTTTCGGAAAGCAAAAAGCTGGCTCCAGAGTAACGGAGCCAGCCTGATGAACTGGAAACTCAGCGTTCGATAAGAGTCAGCAGCTCGGCCGCCTTGGCGTTGCCCTGCATTTCTTCGAACTTCAGCATGTCTTTGATGCGGTTTTTGATTATCTGCAGCTTCATTTTGCCTTCGTCGGTCTGGCCGTTGTAATAAAGTGCAAAGTCAACGATCAGTTCAGCTTCACCGGCGGTCAGTGCTTCTTTGATCGCGTCAAACAATTCAGCTTCGCCTTTTGCAATTTTCTGGAAAGCGAAATCATATTCGATTTCGGCGGCTGATTTTTTATTTTCGTCATTTTCGCCGAGTATGATGCCGGCCGACTCTTCAATATTGACGCTGCTGACGATTTCTTCCATGATCGAGCGAGCCCGCGACCGGTCAGTGCGGCGGGCAGGGCTGCTGCCATTACTGCGGCTGGCAACTCTCGGAGCCGCCGAAGAACCGGCGCCAACCTTGCTGACTCTGAAAGAAAACGCGGCGGGTGCGGCATTTTTCGCGAACGACTGCTCGGCCTTCATCGCTTCGGGGCCACGGTTAATGACCACCATCATCAGTCGGTTATGTTTTTCAGAGATTTTAATAACGTCCATGGCCTTGTAGTCTTTGATGTTCAGCCAGGAAACTTCAGGGGGAGCATCTCCGTCGGCTGTATAAGCCACGACAGCGACGTCAAAGGCGTTGGCATAGCCGGCGGCGCTGACTTTCTGGCCGGCAAAAGCGAAGCGGGCATCTGAGCCTCTGAAAGCGGAGGGATTGATCTGAATGGCCTTGGCAGACCAGCATTTTACGTGACCTTTGCCTTCGTAAGGTGCGGCGTCAACCTTGATTTCTGGCTTCAGGGTAAAACGCGACAGACTCTTTTCGTAGCTGTAGGCACCGCGTTCGATGCGGTCGTCGTTCAGATAGTTGGCGACGCAGAAGCTTCGAAACAGGTTGCGCACGTTGTTTTTGATGCCCTGTTTGTCGATAGCCGCGTTAAGCCCGGAGAGCCCCTGCGACTTCTGGGAGACCATGCGCCTGATAAACGCGCGGCGGCGCTCATCGGTGCTGGCGATGCGGGTAGATATATACTGAGCCCAGAAATAGACCTGACCGTAGTTGGCGAGCATATTATCGTCAGACCAGGCAAGCATGTTGTTGTCAGGGCTGCGCATATAAGCTTCGACCTGCGACGGATGACCGTAGCCGCACAGGAAAGGCGCCAGCTGCGACAGGCTTTCGTTGACCCAGGTAAATTCTTTCGGGTCGGCGCTCCAGTGGATCATGTGCTGAAATTCATGAGCGAGAACGCTCAGAAATTTATCTGAGGCCGGGTCACCGGGGTAAACATCGAGATAAAGCATTTCGCGCTGGTTGCTGTTCGGGAACTTGCTGCGGCCGTAGCAGTCACCAGCGTTGAAATAACCGGCGGTAAAGCCTTTGACTCCCTTGTCGGGGCTGTAGAAATCTCTGATATCAAGCAGAAGCAGAGTAATTTTTGCTTCACCATCGATGCCGGGCGATCTTTCGTTGCCGAACATTGATCGGCATTCTGAATAAATCTTACCATCAAAAGCTTCGGCAATGCGGTTTACAGATTGAGAGCTGACATTGCGGCCCTGTTCAACGTAGATCAGGCAGTGCCTGCCGATTTTTGTCAGGCGGGCCTTGATGTTTTCGTGAGCGTTTCTGACAACGTTGAAGGTGCTGAAAGTTTCGATGTCGCCAACTTCGCGGGGTTTCTGGTCAGCGTAGGCAACCAGCCCGGGAATCTGTGGTGCTGCAGCGGCAGCGCCCGAAAACGCTTCAAGATCAGGGGTATCGGCCAGAGCTTCGGTCTGACGCGCGAACAACTGCGTCAGATCTACTCCTTCGTCGGTCTGTGAGTATGCCGGCAGAGCGAGTAAGGCGGCAATCACTGCGGCACAGGCTGATTTAAGGATTCTATTCGGCATGCAGGCTTCTATCTCCCAATGAGGATGCTTATTTTTTGATTATACAGATTAACAAACCAACCCGCCATTCTCTAACCAGAAAAAAGTCCGAAAATTTTACTAAAATTTGAGCTGGTCTCTTTTGTTTGGATTCTACCCCTAATAGTGCCATGTTGAGTGGTATGTTCCAAAATGGAACATACTGCCTGTTCATCCACCTCACTTCTTTCAAAGATATTTTTCAGGTGCTTTGTAATAGCCGGTCTTTGGGCATCCTAAAAAGTTCTTCCATTTTTTTCAGTCGGCGGATGGCCTCATTTTGGAAAATGGTAAATTTTGCGCCATGCCATAAGCGCCATCCTGGCGCAATAATCCCGGCTTCTCTCTGCGCCTTGTTATAGAAATTTTCAATGAGCTTTTATATATAGTCGGCGCAAAATAAAATCCCGGTCTGCATCGATCGTGCAGGCCGGGATCTTTCTTAGTTCGACTTTTCTTTACTTGAAAGAGGCGAAAGCGGCGGTTTCTTCGAGGGTCTGGCGCAGCGGCGCGACCAGTTCGGCTTTAATTTCGCCGGCTTCGATCATTTCGTCGATCGAAGTGATGACATTCTCGCTGCCATTTTCAAGCTGTCTCTGCAGTTCGGCATTCAGGGCAACGCGGGCGGTTTCGAGCTGCTGCAGAGCGATCATCACTGCGGCTTCATCTGAGGTTTCGAGATTTCCGGCGGCATCGGCATAGGCGGCAACCGTGGCTCTGACATCGACCGGAGCAACGGCCCGGGCGACTGTGGCACCTGAATCGGTGACTTTAACGGTATATTTCATGCCGATGGCGTTGGCGTAAACGCGGTCGTCAACTTCTTCGTCGGCCTGGGCGACCACGATCAGCATTGCCGAGTCGAAGCCGGCAGTGGCATCGATGGCTATTTCCCCGCCCTGCAGTTTGCTGCTGAGGGGCTGCACGTTGACATACGAAATCTGCGAGGGCTTCGTGCCGCTTGAATCCTGCATCACGAGGGCGACGGTGAACGAATTATACTGATCTTCGCCCATCTTGCCGCGGAAGCCCTGAAAGTTCACTTTCAGGCTGCTGCGGGCGTTGGCAAGGTCGATTTTCACGGCATCGGCGCTCCAGAGGAATACTTCGCCGGCGACTTCGCCCGGCAGCACGGCGATGGTGTCTGAAACCGGCAGTTTCAGTTTGCCGAGGGTTTTATCATAGCCAAATTCGCCTTTGGCGACGCGGGTATCATTAACGAAGTTGGCGATGGCGAAGCGGTCGAAAGTCTGGGTAAAGCCTCTGGAAACGGCCCCGAGAGCTTCGACATAGCCCGCGACTCCCTGCTTCTTCGAAGCGACGAGGTTTTTGAAAAACTGCGTGCGCATTTCGGGGTTTTCGCGCAGGTAGTGGTGCATGATGTAGTAGTTCCAGAGGTAGACCTGGCCGTAGTTAGCGAGCATCTGCTGTTTTGACCAGGCGGTAAGGCTGTTATCTGGGGTGCGCATGAAGGAGACGACCTGATTGGCGTGGCCAAAGCCGCAGAGATATGGTGCAATCTGTGAGCAGGCTTCGTTAACCCAGGTATATTCTGATGAATCCTGGTTGAAGTGGATCATGTGCTGGAATTCATGGGCAATAGTGTTCTGAAAACGGTCTGACGCCGGGTCAGAAGGATTGATATCGAGATAGAGCATTTCGCGCTCGTTCGATTTGAGGTGGGCCGGCAGCTTTTCCTGCTGGTAGGCGTCGATGGCGTAGAAATAACCGCCAACAAAGCCACCGGTGCCGTTGTAACCGTCTTTGATATCGAACATCAGCAGATAGATGCGGTCATCGCCGTCGATGCCGGGTTTCCATTCTGAGCCGAAATTGGCGGTATTGGTCGGGTAAATTACTTCGTCGAAGCTTTTGCGCACTTTTTCGATCGCTTCGGGGGCAAGGGTCTTGCCTTCTTCGAGAAAAACATAGCAGTTTTTGCCGATGGCCTTGAGCACGGCGCGGGTTTCTTCGAACTTGTTTTCGACGATGTTTTTGGTCCAGAAGGTCTGGGTATCGCCGATATTGAAACTGCGGATTTCTGGAGCCGCAGCGCGGTTACGCATCAGGAACATCGGTTCCGGGTCGCGGCTGACCGTGTCGATAACCGATCTTACTTCTTCTTCGAACAGGTGTGTAGCGTCGACCCAGTCATTCTGTGCCGAAGCCGACACAGAAACGAGCATAAACAGAGCTGCGATGCTGGTAGCGATACTCTTCATACCTGATATCATTCTTTGCTCCAGTTAAAAGGGTTTGCTTTGAGCAAGCAAGAAGTCTGCCATGAGAGAAAGTCTTGTATAAAGCCTGGTTCAGATATCAGGCCTGTAAGCAACGCCGGTTTTTCGGCAGGGCGGCGCAAAATTTCCGGCAGCTATTCCTGATAAGCCTTAGACAATTACCTGCAGCCAATTTCGTTTAATTGTCTGAATCTTTATTTAAGCGCAAGCTTCAGCCTATCAGACCGGTTGCTTTTTAACTGCGAATTACCGATTTCTGTCAACGAATTTTGGCAGCGAAAAAACTTTGTGATATAATTCGGGCCATGAAAGACTATTACAAGATACTCGAAGTGTCACAGAACGCCAGCAAGGAAGACATCAAAAAAGCTTTCAAACGTCTGGCGAAAAAGTATCACCCTGATATCAACAAGGGCGATCACAAGGCTGAAGAGAAGTTCAAGGAAATTTCCGAAGCTTATGAGGTTCTCGGGCGCGATGACGAGCGACAGAAATACGATGCCGCCCGTTTGGGCCGAGGCTCATTCAATTTCGAGGGTTTCTCGAAAGAAGGCCCGTTCGGCGACGTTTTCAGTTCGGGTTCCGGCAATACCGGCGACTTTTTCGAGCAGATTCTCAGCAGTCTGAATCTCGGCGGCAGCCGCGGCCGCGGCAAAAGCGGTGGCTCACCGTTCGGCGGTTTCGAGAGTTTCTTCGGCTCGCGCGGGCACGGTGGGCATGGCGGCCATTCGCAGCAGTCGACGGCGACGCTGAAGGTACCCCTTTCAACTGCGGTTACGGGCGGCAAGGTTCAGGTCAGTGGTCTCCCCGGGGGCACGCAGACGATCGATATTCCGTCGGGTTCGACGAACGGCTTGGTTTTCCATGTCAGCACTTCGGGCGGGTCCTACAATCTGAAGCTCGAAATTGAAGACGAGCACCCGTTCAAGGTCAAGGGGCACAACATCGAGACGACGATCTGCGTGAATCTGGCACAGGCGGTATTGGGCAGCAAAATCAAGCTGAAAGACCCGCGCGGTCAGGATTTCATTCTCACGATCCCCCCCGGCAGCCAGCCCGGCGATGCTCTACGCCTGCGCGGCCTCGGCCTTCCAGGCGGCGACCTGATGGTAAAAATCGAAGTCGCAATCCCGAAAAATCTGAACGAAGACGAGAAAAAACACTTCGCCGATCTCGCCACAAAAATGGGTTGGCGCTACTGACGACGCCGACTTGCGGCCGCCACTTCCCTCTGTTTTGATGCTTGTCGAACTCGGCGGCGAAAGCGTTGTGTAGACCGTGTGAAAAAGAAAGCTGAACGCAGATGAAGAATTCTGAGTGCATTATCGAGCAGTATCGTGGCGACCGGCTTGTTCGTTCTTTTACGCCTTCAGAAGACCAGAAATACCCCTGGAACATGAACGTGAATGGCAAGATTTACCCGAGAACGATTTCGCCAGACGGCTTTGAACATATGATGGAAAAGGAAGAAATTGGTCTTAGGCCGAGAACAGTATATGACGTTGATTACCAATTTTTTGACAAATACATGGAATAAACTGCGGCCTTGAGATACTACTTTGCAATTTGATTGAATATGAAAGCAAACAACATCTATGGTATGATCAAGATGAGCAGGAATCGGCCGAATAATGGAGTATTTATGCCTAGGATGAAAAAGCATAATGTTGATAAGACAGAGGCCAGGACGATGACAGTTGAAGAACTGTTAAATTCTGGATTGGTCGGAATATGGAAGGATCGAACAGATATAAAGGATAACGTCGACTTTGCGCGGGAACTTCGAGAAAAAGCTTGGACACACAAGGACGAAAAGCATGATTCTCGTTGATACAGACATACTGGTAGATATTCAGCGTCAATATCCACCAGCGATTGCCTGGCTTAAATCTCTCGGCATGAATACACCTTTGGCTATTTCTGGTTTTTCATTGTTTGAGTTGATGGCCGGAGCTGAAAACAGGCTGCAGATGCAACGAATAAAAAAGCTGTTCAAACCGTTTCCCCTTTTCTGGCCGACAACAGGAGACTATAGAAGAGCAATTCAAACATTTTCAATGGCGCGTTTAAGCCATGGTTCGAGTATTGCAGACATCCTGATTGGTGAGACGGCAGTTGGCCTTGGGATTCCGATACACTCTTTCAATGAAAAACATCTTTCAGTCGTTCCAAGGCTCGAAATAGAAAAACCGTATTCCAGAATTTGATTTCACACTTCTTATAGTTACAGCAGGAAATGAAATACGAAGCACCAGGTAAGACAGGGAAATGGCTGTCCAGGCTCGTGGTGATTATTCTGGTCGTGTTCACGATAATCAGAATAGTTAGAGCACCCATGTCGCTTAATATACCTGCATGCCGAGGGCCTGCCGCTACCGCCCGGGAATTATTCAACCCACGCCGCCGGCTCGACCAGCTCGATAAACTGCAGCTTACACGGGCCGTTACTGCCATAGACTGCTTATTTACAAAACTTTGTCTATTCGATCAGGTAGTCAACGCCGTTCGGAGTGGCGAGAAAGATGATACGGTCGGCCTGAGCCAGAGAAAGCACCGGGCTGTTCACGTGCAGCTTTTCCCAGAAGTTGCCCTGATAGCGAGCGTAGCCGCCCCTGCCGGAAGCCGAAAACGAGATGCGGTAGGTCTCGGGGTTCAACTGATCGGGACACATGTCGGTAATCGACCAGCCGGCACCGGTTGCCGGGGATTCAATGAGCCGGTAATGCTGGCCGTCGAACTCGCTGATGCCTTCATGGCCCTGAATGACAATTATGCCGCTGGGCAGACGGAAAAGATTGCGAATCGCGCCGATCCGGCCGGTGCCAAGCTCTGAGAGCTGTTTATAGCTCTCGCCGTCAAAAATTTTCTGCAGACCGTTTTCCAGGCCGGTCAGCAGGTAGTGCTCAGTGTTCAGCATTGCCGTTACCGGGCTCGTTTCACCATTTTCGAAGGCAGCAAGGGCGGCACTGGCATTGGCAAAGTTAAAATTGCGCATGTAGGTGCCTGCCAGGCCATGCAGCTGTAGAGCTTCGAGCTGTTGGGTGCCGCTCGCCTGCAGCAGGCGCTGAACGGTTGCCGGATCGGTTCTTTCGAGAAAACTGCCGTTGTAGAGACAGACCTGCTCGTGGACCATCGCGTTAGTCGCAAAAGCAACGAAGATTCTGTTTTTGCTGTCAATTACGATTCTTGAGGCCATGCCGTCAGGCACCTTGACCTTCGGCGGGAAAACAGCTCTGGCCCAGCTGCTGCCGTTCCAGGTCCAGACACCGGCGTCGCCGGTCACCCAGAGATTGCCGTCGCGGTCGAGGGCAAAATCGCTTACCCGTCGGTGAAAGCCATTGAAAGCATAATGGCCGGCCTGCTGCAGTGACTTGATATCGTAAATATACAGGCCGTCATTCTCAGTTCCGATCATCAGCATGTCTGATAGCACCCGCACGCGCGTTGGCCGGCATGCAAGCAGTGTATTAACCTTACCCTTGCCGCCGATCGCCCGGGAAGAGTAGCGCATCAACCCTGCGTTCGCTGTTCCGACCCAGGTCTCACCATCGGGGGCGCAGGCAATCGCGGTCACGTCATCAGATGGTAATTTCGAGTTTTCGGCAGTCAGGTGATGGCGCTGGCCGTTGGTGGCAAAAAGCACCAGACCGCTATCCTGCGTTCCGATCCAGAGTCCTTTCAGCAGAGGGCTGATCAGTTTTTCCGCCGGATTATCGGCGATGGCTTTCTCGCAGGCATCCTGAAAATCAAAAAACTTCTGGTACATTTCGAGCACCGCATTCTCGTCTGCCTGTGGCTGGCCAGCGTAGCGGCGCGTGTATTCCTGGTATTCTCTCTGCAGACTGGCGTATCTCTCGCGCAGCAGGTCGAGATTCTCTTCTTCCTGGCGCATCGAACCGTCAGGAACGGCAGCCACAAAAGATTTAAAATCCCGGCCCGACAGCAGTTCTTCAGGTGCGGCGCTGAACGCGAGACAGGTCGCCCAGACTCCCGGAAGCAGGCTTGTCATTTTTCCTTCAGGCTTTAGAAGACTGACCCCGTTTGAAGACGCTATAAACAGCCTTTCTTTGGCAGTCGCAAAACTGGTAACCCAGCCAGTCTGTTCAATTTCTCCTTCACAGGGGCTCATGCCTTCGCCGGTGATCTGGTAAATACCACCATTGCAGCCGGCGAAGCTGCCGAGATCGCAGGAAATCACCGCGGAAAAGCCTGTGGGGCTGAGATGCGGCGGAATTTTGAATTCTCTGAAAGTGTCACGGGCAAGCACGCCTGCGGTGCGGTCGCAGGCGAGCAGAAAACTGTCTTCTTCTTCAGGGTTACGGGCAATCGCCGTGACGTTCATCACATCTTTGTAGCTGGTTTCAACCGGCGCGAAAACAAATTTTTCGTTCTCGAATCTGCCCTTATAGAGCCCTGCCGGGGTGCCGAGAAGAAAACTGTCACCGGTAACCCGCATCATTGTCGTGACGGTCAGCTCAGGAAACTGAAAAAGCCCGCTCCCACTCACATGCCAGGTTTCATCGGCGAAAATCATCAGCCCTTTCCCTGCAGTGCCGACGATCACGTAATTTTTGCCGCTGTTTGCGTCGAAAAAAAGAATCGACCTGATATCGTTGCAGGGCAGACCGTTCAAACCATTGTAAATGCTGAAATAGCCGGTGGTAATTCTTGCCGGCGGCACGCTCAGCGTCGGAAAGTGCTGGGGCCCGGGCTCTGGGTTGCAGGCAGAGAGAATTGCCGCGCAGTTAAGCAGTGCTGTCACCAGAAAAACCAGTATGACCCGCATCGGCACACCTCCCCCACAACTTTGAAGATGCTCTGACAAAATATTACCAGATTTTACAGAACCAGGCCACCGGGTGAAGACCCTGATGTGAAAGTGCCAGATCAGCGTTTGCTGCAACGGATTTGAGACACATTTATTCACGCCTGGCCAATGAAAAATGTTTTTTTGTGGTACATTCTCGATATTTGCAGGTTGCTGTGCTTATGGTAAGATTGGTGCATGAAATTAAACAGAATAGCTATTTTTTTGTCGTTTCTGCTTATCGCAACCGCAGGCTTTGCCCAGAACCTGAAGCCCCTCAAGGGTATCTCAATTCTGCTCGATCCAGGTCACGGCGGAGCTGATCCGGGTGCTGTCGGGCCCACCGGCCTCAAGGAATCTGACGTCAACCTGCGCGTCGCCCGTTACCTGCGCGACCTGCTGCGTGCTGACGGCGCCGAGGTCAAGATGACCCGGGAGAAAGACACGGCTCTCAGTCTCGGTGAGCGTGTCGCCATGGCTGAAAAGCTCAAGCCCGATCTCTTCGTTTCGGTTCACCACAATGCCTCGCTCAGGCCCAGAAAGACTGACCGCAGTGAGATTTACTACAATGCCATCGACCACGGCATTTCGCAGGCGGTTGGCCGCAATATGACTGACGAGCTCGCCAAATTCGGTTTCGGGGAAGAGTCAATCATAGTTCCTGCTGGCTTCTTCGTTCTGCGCAACAATCCGTCGCCGGCAGTGCTTACCGAGGGCGGCTACATTTCGATTCCGCACATCGAAAAAGGCTTAAAAACCGGCAAAGCTCTCACCAATCAGGCCGAGGCACTTCGCCAGGCAATTAAAGAATCGTTCAAAGACGGGCTGCTCAAAGTTAAACTGCTCGTCGCCGACGACCCGGTCAAAATCGATACCCCCTACTTCAACCTGATTTTCACCGCCAGCAAGGAAATCACCAAAGTTCATGCCCGCATCGTGCCCGATAACGCTTCGGGCTTTGGCTTCGACAAACTGCCCTCTTTCGGACATTCATACCGCCTATACAACAATCGCCCGCTTGCCAGCGGCGAGTATGATGTACAACTGACTTTCACTGCCGACGACGGCTCATATTCAGCGCGCACCCGTGTAAAACTTCAGGTTAACCTGCCGTTTGCCAACAGCAGTATCGAACCGGTCGCTCCATTCATTGCAGAGGGCTTTAAAGGCCGTTTCCCGCTCAAAGTGACGCTGCGCGACGACCAGAGCCGCGTCAACGCCCGTGCTGCCGACGTTGCCCTGCATTACCTGGGTAAAATCATCAACGCCCGAACTTCTGAAAAGGGCGAAAGTAATCTTTACCTCGAACTCGACGGCAACGAAAAGGATTTTGTCGCGGTCGGCCTCGTTATCGAAGACGAAGTTATCGCCCGTTATGATATTCCGGTGCGGCGCCCGGTACAGCGCTACGTTCTTGGCCGGCTGCTTACCAGTGCCGGCAACCCGATTCAGAACGCAAAAATCAGGTTCGGCAAAAACTGGCAGACTCATACCGGCCCCGGTGGCTACTTTTTCTGTCAGTATCCGATGATTTACGGCAATATCAAGCTCGACATTCAACCGCCGCTTGGTTATGAAAAGGTCGATTTCTGGGTAAAAACTGCTGGTGAACCGCTGGCTCTGCCGGAAATCAGACTCGCTCCGATTGCCGAAAAGATGCTCGGCAAAAAAATCGCCATCATGGCGCCACTCAGCTTCGACAATCTCGTGCGCAAACTGGTTAAGCCACTGATGAGCGCCGGCGCCGAAGTCGTCAGACTCAACCTGCCGGAAAACATTCAGAACCCGGAGTATCAGGCGGTTCTCGAAGCCAATCTCGACCAGAAACTCGACATGCTGCTGTCATTCAAGCGCGAACTGGCTGGCGGCATGAGCATCAGACATTACCATCGCGGCGGCCGTGGCAAAATGGTTGCCGACGCCGTCAGTCTCGGTCTGGCGAATGAAAACCCGCCGATCAAGGTTAAAGTTGCCGCCGGCAGCGACTACGAAATCGCTCACACCGGCGCGACCGCCATGGTATTCGCCT
>Ga0116178_10002234_pt1 | contig 15318 bp, 11 predicted proteins | sample AD_STIC12_MetaG_FD_89880 | JGI IMG/M metagenome (GOLD analysis project Ga0116178, IMG submission 89880) | Active sludge microbial communities of municipal wastewater-treating anaerobic digesters from USA - AD_STIC12_MetaG | ecosystem: Engineered > Bioreactor > Anaerobic > Digestate | place: USA... | reverse complement strand
CCCTGGAAAACATGGCTCTGACTCAAAATGGGAACGACCGAAGTCATCACCCCATAAATGTTATAGATGGTCGGCGACACACCGTACCAATTTTTAAAACCCACCAATCCTTCCACCACCTTAAGGATAGAGGCATCGGTGGCGCCAATGGTGTGGTATTTTACGGTTTTGCCAGTCCGGGAGTTCGTGTAGAACATCCCAACCACGGCTTCGTCGCCAGTGGCCGTACTTGTGATACGAGTCACAAAATACGGTTCACCATCAGTGCCAAAAATAAACTCTGAGGGCTCAGCTTCGATGAGGTCTTTTTTACCCCACCAAGAGTTAACCCACCCACCCCGCAGAGAACCCCAGAGATTAATATAGGATCGAACAAAATGATCCGGTACGGCTCGGTCAACCCATTCGGGAATTTTATCACTTTCGTAGAAAGTGATGTCCCCGTTTTCCGGATCAACAATCGCCACGCCTGTCATTTTTGAACCACTATAGGCAATGGTGGGCTTGAAAACCACAACCACCCACCAAGCCTTACCAGTCTCATCAATCTCCAGGAAGGCGTCACCCAGTCCTTTAGCCAGATAACCATTGGACCAGAGGTGACGTTCCAAGTTGTCCGCAAAATAGGCCCCGGGGGTAAACCGGAACTTCTCCGTACTCTTAACAATGGGAGGAACATTTGGATCATCAGCGTGCACCAATACGTAGCCAGGTGCGTAGTCCACTGAAGTCCATACCGTAAAGCCGTTGTAGTCAAGTGGAACAACCCACCAGAACTCTCCCTTGATTCTTTGGATCGCCGCGCGACCCCTGTCAATGGAGAACTGACTGCCTATGGCCCCACCAGCTACTTGCCCCAACTGCTTATCAGCCAAGAAGCAAGCGAGTTCCCAGGGAACCAACCTGATATGCTCGGCTGAGGCCGGCTGTACATCCTGCGTCCATTCCTTTTCCTCAAAGTCCCCAATCAACTTAGAGTACTCGGAGGCACGGAAGCAACCACAACCTGACCCCGCTCGGAAAACCATTATCACGAGCAAAGCCACAGTGAACAACCATGTCCACCGCCGCTTACCTTCAATAATCGATCCAATAATTGCTGAGACTGCCCAGCAAAGAAGAAGAAAAACTGACAAAAGTCCGCCAAGAGGCCACACCAAAGACGGACAGGCCGCATAAAAAATTGGCCACAGAGCAACAAAGTATACGGCGGACGTAATCGCCGCCGCGCCAAATTTCCTTCCAGCCAATAGGGGCAAAGACCCCAGTCCGGCCACGATCAAAGCCATAAGAAAAGCCACCATTGCTTTTTCTCCATTTTCAAACAACATCTGCCATAACTAGCTCACCATAAGCTAATTTAGACAGAACGACTTACTTTAACACAAAAATAAGCTTTTTGTCAAGGGTTATTTGTTTTAAATTTTATTCACCAAAATCCCTTCTCTCTTGCCAAAAAAGACTTTTTATGCTATTCTAAAAGCAGATAACTTAATTAATCATTATTGTCTTTAATTTTAATTGTAGTGGGTGAAGTAACGCTGAAATAACGAAAAAAATCACCTTTTTCAGTTTCCGGCTGATCTATTTCTATGACTTTTAATCTTTGGAAAACAAACAATTTTGTTTATCCTTTAAACCGCCTTTTAGGTGGTTATTTGGCGCATAATCTCTCACCTCTCTTTTAAAATCGACTAGACGATTTTAAAAAAATATGTCCGAAATCTTTTCCATCGCTTTAACCATCTTTGGATTGTTAGCCGGTCTTGTTATTGGCTATTTTGTTCGTAAACAAATTGCCGTCAACCAAGCCAACTCCATAGAAGCTAAGGCCCAAAAAATCATTGCTGAAACCAAAACCAAACAGCAAGAAATGCTTATTCAGGCGAAAGAAAAAGCCTTGCAAATTATTGAGGAGGCCAAAAAAGAAGAAGAAAATCGCCGCAAAGAATTACGTGTCATTCAACAAAGATTAGAAAAACGTGAAACTTTGTTTGATCAAAAACTTTTGGAACTGCAGGACAAGCAGCAAAAAATTCAAGAAAAAGTAGAAAAAATTAATCAAATTCAAGCTGAAGTCCAGGCAATTCGCGAAGATGAAATTAATAAATTACAAAAAATTGCCGAGTTAACTCGAGAAGAAGCACGCGAAGAATTACTGAAAAAAGTAGAGCTCCAAATTAAAGATGATTTATTAGGACGCATTATGAAATTGGAGCAAGAATCTTCTGAGGCTTTTGAACAGAAAGCTCGGGAAATTTTAGTTGATGCAATCCAACGTTACGCCGCTCCCCAATCTGCCGAAACCACTTCTACTGTAGTAGACTTACCTAATGACGAAATGAAAGGACGCATTATTGGTAAAGAAGGCCGCAACATCAAAACCTTGGAAAAATTAACTGGTTGCGAATTAATTATTGATGACACACCTAATGCTATCACTGTTTCTGGTTTTTCTCCTATTCGCCGCCAAGTCGCCGCTTTGGCCTTGCGTAAATTAATCTCTGATGGCCGCATTCAACCAGCCAGAATTGAAGAATTTGTGGAATCAGCCAAAATTGATTTGTCTACCGATATCAAAAAAACCGGTGAAGCTGCCGTTTATCAATTGGGTTTTACTGGTTTGGATCCAAAATTCGTTCAAATTATTGGCCGTTTAAAATACCGCACCTCCTACGGACAAAATATTTTGAACCACTCTTTAGAGGTAGCTTACTTGTCGGCTATGATTGCTGAAGAATTAGGTGCTGATGCGATTGTTGCCAAAAAAGCCGGCTTCTTCCACGATATTGGTAAAGCCATCGATCACGAAACTCAAGGTGGTCATCCAGAAATTGGTTATCAGATTTTAAAGAAATTTAACTTTGACGAAGAGATTGCTTACGCCGCCTTAGGCCATCATGAAGACAAACCCAAAACTCTTATCACTTGTATTGTTAAAGCCGCGGATGCTATTTCTGGTGCTCGTATTGGCGCACGCAAAGATTCTTATGAGCAATACATTCACCGTTTGGAAGAATTGGAAAAAACCGCTAACGCTTTCCCTGGGATTGAAAAAGTTTATGCAATTCAAGCCGGACGCGAAGTACGTGTCTTTGTTAAACCAGAAGAACTTGATGATAGCCAGGCTTACAATTTAGCCCGTGATGTTGCTAAAAAAATCGAGGAAGAATTACAATATCCTGGAGAAATTAAAGTTACTGTCATCCGCGAAAAAAGAATTATTGAATACGCTAAATAAATTAAAAAGTAGTCTACCATCATGTTTAAAGTTTTAATTTTTGGTGATATTGTAGGAAAAACTGGTCGCCAGGCTGTGGCCAAAATTTTGCCCGGCCTAAAAAAGCAGTTTCATCCTAACTTAATTATCGCCAATGTCGAAAATTTAGCTCATGGAACCGGAGCCACTCCTAAGACCTTAACCCTTTTAGAAGAAGCTGGGGTCAAAGTTTTTACTGGCGGTGATCATATTTTTGCCAAACCTGATGTAACAAAAATTTTTGATCGCGAAGACTCCCCTCTGATCCGCCCAGCTAATTTGTCTATCCCTCTAGGTCAAGGTGAAAAAATGCTAACTGTTGCCCAAAAAAGGGTACTTGTGATAAACTTATTAGGGCGAGTTTTTTTAGGAGATAAATTGAGTGAACAAGGTATTGCTATTACTAACCCATTTACAGTTGTTGATGAAATCATTAAAAAGTATGAAAAACAAAAACCGCAAATCGTAATTGTGGATTTTCATACCGAAGCAACCTCCGAACAAGTAGCCATGGGATATCATTTGGATGGACGCGCTAGTGTACTTTTTGGCACCCACACTCACATCCCTACCGCTGATGCACAAATTTTAGATAAAGGTTTGGGTTATATCACTGATGTGGGAATGAGTGGCGCAAAAGATACAGTACTTGGCGTGGACAAAAAAATTATCTTGAATCGTTTTTTAGAAGGAGAAAAACTCAGCTTTGATTGGCCAGAATTAAAAGAAGCCACGGTTAACGCTTTATATGTAGAGATCAGCGAAAAATCCGGTCAGGCCAAAAAAATTAAACTAATTCAAAAAACCATCAAAATTTAATTTATCTAAAACCTCCGATGGTAGGTAGAAAGAAAAAATATGAATAAAGCAGAACTCATTAGCTTATTAACAGAAAAATGCGCTGTTACTAAAAAACAGGCCGAATGTTTTGTTGATACTTTCGTAGAAACAACTATTACAACTTTAAAATCCGGTGGTGAAGTGACGATTGCTGGTTTTGGAACTTTTTCCGCTAGACAAAGAGCTGGTCGCATCGGTGTTAATCCTCAAAGACCAACTGAAAAAATTCAAATTCCTTCAGTAGTTGTGCCAAAATTCAAAGCTGGCAAAACCTTAAAAGATGCTTTAAAGAAATAACTGACAAAATTAAAAACACCCTCTAGTGAGGGTGTTTTTTAAACTAAGAAATAGTTGGCGGAGTTGGTGGTTCAGCTGGAGGAACAATCTTCTTATCCCCTACCTTCTTTTGTCCAAACTTCTCTCCACTGAAAAGAAAAATATAAACAATTTCTAAAATACCGACAGTATTTACTAATAACAAAACCAAAAACCAAATTTTATGACCTTTTCTGGCTGAAAGCCACAAAGACCATCCCTTCCAAATAAAAGTCCAGATAAGCATAGGCACAAGCCAGAGGCTACCCCAGCTACTGCCGATCATTCCCCAATTATTATAAAACATAAAATTTTAAGTTAATTAAGTTAAGTTTATTATACCAAAAATTGACCTAAAAAACAATCAAAATAAATCCGGGTAATCGGTAACTACCCCATCTACTCCCAATTCTTTAGCTAATGTGATTTCTTCCGGCTTGTTAACAGTCCAAACAAAAAACTTAATATCATTCTCACGCAAAACTTCTATAAATTTCTTTTTCATGAAATGTTTATGCCCGTGAACAGAAAAAGCAGCTGTTTTTTTAGCTTTCTTAATTATGCTCCGAAAATATCCGCGATATAACAAACCATACAACAAACCAATTTTAATATTTTGGTTATAATTTTTAAGACGAACCAATTCTTTATGACGAAAAGAGGAAAAAATAAACTTATCCCATTGCCAATTTGAATGCCTAATTAATTGTTCAATGGTTTTAATTAAAATGTTAGCCACTCCTCGATGTTTAATTTCAATATTAACAATACACCGCCCATCAATAATCTGCAACGCCTCAATTAACGTCAAAATTTCCTGTTCATCACAAGTATGAATTTTTTTTATTTCTTCTAAAGTCTTTTTTCTAATTGATCCCTTAGCTTTAGTTATCCGTCTGACTTTTTTATCATGAAAGACTACCAGTTCACCGCTAGCACATTGATGCACATCTAATTCAATCATGTCTACCTTTAAAGCCAGGGCTTTTTCTAGAGATTTGGCTGTATTTTCAACCTCGTAGCCAGCAGCTCCACGGTGGCCAATTTTAATCATAATTTAAGCAAATTAATACTCTATATATTAAGCTTATTTTAATTTCCAGTCAATCTTTAATTTTAAAACCAAAAATTTTGAAATTTTAAAAAAATTGGATTTAAGTTATTTTGAAGTTTAAAAAACATCCGTTTTTGACGGATGTTTTTTAGATAAATTTACTTTTGAATATTAACCGTGGCTCTTTGTGCTCCGTCGCATAAAACAGGTTGTACCCCAACTGTTTGGGCAGTTACAATCACAAAACTATAAGGCTTAACAGAATATTTTTGATCTAAAAAGCTAAAAATATGAAATTTATCTTCCCGATTATCAATCATAAACCTGGAACCTTTTTTAAGAACAAACGAAGTGGGGGTAACCCGAGAGCAACTATTAGAAAATTGAAAACGATTATTTTCATACATTTTTACCGCTTCTTCATAAGTTAAAGGTTTTTCCGTTGTGGTCTTAGAAGTAGTGGATTTTTTGGCTGGTAATTTAACAGTAGAAGTGGTAGAAGTAGCGACGGTTGATTCTATGGTTGTTGTGGAAACTTCACCACCAACAGAAGGCGGCTGTTTATGACTTGGTCTTTCCAACCAAAAAATTAAACCCAAAATCAGTAGAAGAACAATCACTCCCCCCAGTGCCAGAAATAGAATCTTTCGTTGTTTTTTATCCATATTTTAAATTAAATTAAGATTTTTCACCTCCACATTATTATAACCGTTAATACAATAAAATACAAAAACACCCCACCAATTTGGTGGGGTGTTTTTTTAGCTCGTACGGGAATCGAACCCGTGTTACCACATTGAAAGCGTGGTGTCCTAGCCACTAGACGAACGAGCCACAATCTTAAATTTAACTAAAAACTATTATACATTCTTTAGATTCCTTAGTCAAGCTTGTCTCCTTTTTTATAAGTAAAGTTGCTTTAAATCTATCTTTAAGCTAAAATAGCCTATATGAAAATTTTAGGCATTGAAACATCTTGCGACGAAACTTCGGTTGCCCTAGTAGAAGACAAGGGTGGTATTTTAAAAGTGGTTAAAAATTTAGTTTATTCTCAGATTCCCATTCATCGCCAATACGGCGGAGTGGTTCCGGAAGTCGCGGCTAGACGTCATGTAGAAAAAATCATTCCTTTGATTAAAGAGGTCATTAAAAACAAACCTCAAGCCATTGCGGTAACGGCTGGTCCTGGACTGGCCACCGCTCTTTTGGTTGGAATAGAAACAGCCAAAACCCTTAGTTATCTTTTAAATATTCCCTTGGTCAGAGTTAATCATATCGAAGGCCATATTTATTCCAACTTTATTAATCAAAAAATTTCTTCGACAGCAAAAATTTTTCCTGCTCTTTGTTTGGTTGTTTCTGGCGGACATACCGAATTAATTTTAATGAAAAAACATTTGAGTTATAAATTGATTGGACAGACTCGCGATGACGCTGTGGGAGAATGTTTTGATAAGGTGGGTAAAATTTTAAATCTTCCCTATCCCGGCGGACCAGAAGTAGCCAAGTTGGCCACTAAAGGCAATCATCAAGCCATCTCTTTTCCCCGCCCCATGATTGATACGGCTGATTTTGATTTTAGTTTTTCCGGATTAAAAACTGCGGTTTTTTATCAACAACAAAAAAATCTTAATTCACCACAAGATATTTGTGCATCCTTTCAGCAAGCTGCTATTGACGTACTAATTAGTAAAACCCTTAAGGCTATTAAAAAACACCGAATTAAAACTATTTTAACTGGAGGTGGTGTGGCAGCTAACCAAGAACTACAACGGCAACTCCAGCAAGCTATCAACGAACATTGTCCGCGAGTTAATTATCAAAATATTCAACCGGCCTTTTGCGGCGACAATGCCGCGATGATTGCCGCAGCTGGCTATTACAATTTAAAAAACAAAAAAATAATTGATTGGCAAAAATTAAAAATGGATCCCCAATGGGAATTAGTTTAAAAAATCCTGTCTTAGACAGGATTTTTTAAAATTGTTTGAACTTGTTTAAGTAGTTCTTCAGTCTTTTTAACTTTAAAGTTAGTAGCTACTTTTTTTCCTTGAGCTGTCATCACAACTGGCACCTCACCAGGAAAATTGGAGAAAATCTTTTTTAAATTAGTAATCTGTTCCCCAGTTAAGGGTTGGGTAATTTTAATCACTAACTCCTCTTCTTCGGCCTCACTACTCTCTTGATGGTTAGCGTAATCCGCAAAACGTTTTTTAATTATTTCTATATTCTCTTTAGTTAAAATTTCTGCTTTTTCTGCAATAATTTTTTTCTCACCTTCACGATCGGAATATTTTCCTAAAATACAAACATTGGCTCCTTCTACTAAAAGATTTTTAAGTTGCTCATAAATTTTTGGGAAAACAATCACTTCTACTTGTCCCGTGCCGTCTTCCAAATTAACAAACAACATTTGACTGCCTTTTTTGGTAATAATACTTTTAGCACTCCCCACCATACCACAAGCTGCCACCCAATTAGTTGGAGAAGTGATTTTAAAAATATTAACCAAACGAGTAAAACTGTGGCCCAACAACTTTAAAAATTCGCCAAACGGATGATCGGAAATATACAAACCGATCAACTCTTTTTCCCAACCTAATCTTTCGGCACGAGAAATTGGCGCCGAGGGCTTTAAATTTAATTTAGTCGCGCCAAAACTGCCTAAATCAAAAAGTTTAGCCTGATTATTAGTTTTCTCTTTTTGAGCATCTTTATTAAAAGCAGTTAATAACTCAATATTATTTAATAATAAACCTCTCTCGCCAAAACGATCTAAAGCTCCCGATTTGATTAAACTTTCCAAGGATTTTTTATTTAGATCTTTATCTTGCACTCGACCTAAAAAATCTTCCAAACTACTAAAAACCCCAGACTTTTTTCTTTCCTTAATAATTTCTTCGGCAATATGCGCACCCACGTTTTTAATAGCTTCCAAACCAAAACGAATTGTAGGTTTAGATTGTTCATTTTTTCTTGGAACGACCGCAAATTTTTCAAAACTTTCATTAACATCTGGAGCGAGAATTTCTATGCCCATATCTTTACATTCTTGAACCAAATCCGCCACCTCATCCAAATCACCCATTTCAGCTGATAAAACTGCGGCCATATATTCTTCAGGAAAGTTGGCTTTCATGTAAGAGGTGTTATAAGCAATAACCGCATAAGAAGCCGCGTGAGCTTTATTAAAACCATAGGCAGCAAAAGGTTCAATCAAACCCCATAATTCATTGGCCAAAGACTGGGTCAAACCATTGTTAATACAACCATGTAAAAATTTCTCTTTTTGAGCGGCCATTTCTTCGGGAATTTTTTTACCCATAGCCTTGCGCAACTTATCAGCCTCTTCCCAGTTATACCCAGCAATGTTAATCGCCGTTAACAAAACATCATCTTGATAAGTGATAACACCATAAGACATATCCAGATAATCTTTCATGCGGGGATCCAAATATTTAATCAGTTTAGGATTGTGTTTACGGCGAATAAATTCCGGAATAGATTCCATTGGACCAGGACGAAATAAGGCCACCATCGCCATAATATCAAAAATAGAAGTCGGTTTTAGTTCTTCCAAATATCTAGTCATACCCGAACCACCCAACTGAAATAAACCGCCTGTTTCACCACGCGCTAACATAGCAAAAGCCGCCGGGTCATCCCAAGGTATATTATCTAAATCAACCTTAACACCACGGGTTTTTTCTACGATTTTAATAGCATCCCCCAAAATTGACAAATTGCGCACTCCCAAAAAATCCATCTTTAAAACACCCGCGTCTTCTACAGCGTGCATTTCATATTGAGTTGTGATTCTATCACCATCACTTTCCCGCTGCAGGGGGGTAAAATCGGTTAAGGGACGAGGGGAAATCACCACACCCGCCGCATGTTGAGAAGTATGCCTCGCACAACCTTCTATTTTTTGTGCTAGATCTAATAACCTTTTGACTTCTGGATCTTCATTATATAAAGCATAAAGTTCTGGGGTTATTTCTAAAGCTTTTTTTAAAGTCATGGGGAAACCTTGTGTGCCCATAGGAATCATCTTGGCAATCTGATCACAAAAATTGTAAGACATGCCTAGGGCCCGACCCACATCTCTAACACTACCGCGAGCGGCCATAGTACCAAAGGTAGTAATTTGAGCCACATGATCAGCCCCATAATGTTCTGTGACATAAGCTATAACTTCATCTCGGCGATTATCAGCAAAATCCATATCAATATCAGGCGGCGAAGGGCGGAAAGGATTTAAAAAACGTTCAAAAGGCAACTTAAAATATAAGGGATTGACTGTAGTTATACCAATACAATAAGAAACTAAAGAACCCGCGCCCGAACCACGAGTCGTTGTAATAATTCCGTGAGAGCGGCTCCATTTAACATAATCAGCCACGGCTAAAAAATATGGTGCATAACCTTTTTTTTCAATAATGCTCAATTCGTATTCTAGACGTTCTTGAGTGGCAGGAGTAATTTCTTTAATCAATCGCTGCATCCCAGCATTAGCTTCTTCTCGTAGTACGTCCACGGCTGTTTTATCTTGAGGTAAGGTCAGAGCGGGAAAATGCCACTTACCCAAAACCAAATCAACCGTGCAACGATCGGCAATTTTTACGGTATTTTCTAAAGCTTCCGGTACATGACGAAATCGGCTAGCAACATCTTGGGCCTCAGCAAAAGAACGGTCAACTTGTAAAAAATTAGGACGATTGGTTTCACTGGCTTTATAGCCATCACGAATACAAACTAAAATATCTTGTGCCTCCCTATCTTCGGGATGTAAATAATGAACATCGCGAGTCACAACTAAAGGCAAACCAGTTTGAGTGGCAATTTCAATCAAACCATTATTAATTTCTACTTGACCTTCCAAATCAGGATGGTCTTGCAATTCTAGAAAAAAATTATTGGGACCAAAAATCTGGCTATATTCCTCAGCTGCTTCTCGTGCCTTGACCAAATCTCGAGTTTTCCAAATAATTTTAGGCACTTCACCTTCCCGACAACCTGACAAAGCAATTAAACCTTGATGGTATTGTTTTAAAACCTCTTTATCAATTCTCGCTACGCCAAATTTACCTTCTAAATGTCCAATAGTGGAAAGTTTCATTAAATTTTTATAACCAATTTCATTTTCCGCCAATAAAACCAAATGATGATTTTCTTCGTCTAAATGAGGTCGTTTATCAAAACGTGAGCCCAAAGCCAGATAAGCTTCCATGCCTAGAATTGGTTTAAGGCCGCGTTTTTTTGCTTCCTTAAAAAACTCAATGATGCCATACATGGAACCATAGTCAGTTAAGGCCAAAGCAGTCATGCCTTTTTTCTTGGCTTCATAGACCAAATCTTCAATTTTTGGCAAGCCTTCCAGCAAAGAATAGTGCGAATGGATATGGAGGTGAACAAAATTCATAGAGATAAATGATGGCTTTATCTTACCCTAATTTTAATCAAGACGCAAATCAAAAAATAGCCCTATTTTTTAGAGCTATTTTCATTTAAAAAATTATTTCTTCCGGCGTCTTTTTACTTCCACTTCTTCGGTAATTTCTTCTTCAACCTTACTTTTTTTACTAACAAAATATTGAATTAATTTAACAATCCCTTCGGAAACAAAGGAAAAACTATTAGTAGCATGTTCCATTTTATCTCTCATGGTCCTAATAGCTTCTTCAATACCTCGAAATCTTTCCCGCATTTCCTCAACCATGTTGTTGGCTCCTCGCAAAATAGAAACCAAGTAGTAAATAAACCAACATAAGAAAACGGTAAGCCACAAAATACAAAATGATAAAACAATATATAAAAGATCTTTGCTGTTTTCAAGCATAAATTTGAAAACTAGTTATTTATTAATTATTAACTATATAATAACACATTTCCGTAAGGCCCTCAAATTATTGCCTAATTTCCGCTCCAAATTTGTCCTGTAAAACCTTAATTAATTTATTTTGTACGGCATCCGCTTCAACTGTAGTTAAAGTTTTATCTTTATGAGCCAGTAACAAATGATAAGCCAAACTTTTATTGCCTTCTTTAATATTTTCTCCCTCAAAAACATCGAACAATTCAACTTCTTTAATTAAAGAATCCACTTCTAAAATTGTCTTTTTAATTTCTTCATGAGTGATTTCTTTAGGCAAGACCATAGCGAGATCTCGAACAATTTCTGGAAATACTGGTATTGGTTGATAGGCAATTGGTTGAGGAATAAATTCGCTTAACTTGGATAGATTAATTTCCACAACACCAATTTTTTCCGTCAACCCAAAATTATTAACAACTAGAGGATTGATTTCATAAATTTGACCGACAATTTCATTTTGTACTTGTAAACCAGCACTTCGTGAAGGGTGCTGCCAAGGATACAATTTAGGTAAAGTCACCGCCGTCCAAGAGTAATTAAGATTTTGAAAGATTGTTTCAGCAACCAAACGAATTACTCGAAAAGGTTCTTGATTCTTTTTTTCTACAAACACGGCTGTCAACATGGAGTCTTGTCGCGGCAACAATTCATCCCCTTTTTCACTCACTCTCACCCCAGATTTATCAATTAAAAAAGTTTTACCAATTTCTACCATCTTTAAAGACGAAGAAAATTCTAAATTTTTAACTAAATTTTCTAATAAATTTAAAATCAAATTTCTTCTTAAAAAAGGTTTTTCTTTAGATAAAGGATTATCTAAAGTAATATATAAATCTGTTGTATCTCCAATTTTTTCAATTTGAGCAGCGCTAACAAAAGAATAATTAGAAACTTCAAAATAGCCTTGATTCAAAACTAATAAATCTTTAACTTTATTTTCCAATTGACGCAAAATATTTTTTTCTGGTGGCCGAATTGAAAATTTAGGCAAACTAGTTTGAATATTGTCATAACCATAAATTCTAGCCACCTCCTCAACTAAATCATCAGGAATAGTTATATCTTTAGTGGCACGCCAAGTAGGAATAGTTACAGAGAGAGCATCTTTTTTAGGTTTAACTCCAAAACCCAATCGCTCTAAAATTCCTGTCAGTTGTTTTTTTTCTAGCTCGATGCCAATTTTTTTATTTAAAAAAGTAAAACTGGTTTCTAGAGGACCTTGTTGTAAATGAAAATGAGATTCATCGGTCACTGGACTAGTAACAATCGCCTCGGGACAAACCTCTAAAACTAATTGGACTGCCTTTTTTAAAGCCCAATCACATAAATTAGGATCCAAACTTTTTTCAAAACGCGCTGAAGCATCAGTACGCAGACCTAATTTAACTGCAGTCCGCCGTGTAGTTACTGCATCAAAATTAGCCGACTCAATAATTATTTTTTTAGTAGCTAAAGAAATTCCACTCTCTAATCCTCCCATTACTCCAGCCAAGGCCACGGGCTTTTCTTCATCAGCAATTACTAGCACAGAAGAATCCAAATGATGTTTTTGTTCATCCAAAGTTGTAAATTCCTCACCATCCTTAGCCCGGCGAACAATAATTTTTTCGCTTTTAAATAAATCAGCATCAAAGGCATGAAGGGGTTGGCCCAAATCTAACATTATATAATTTGTAATATCAACTAAATTATTAATGGAATGTAAACCAACGGCAGAAAGTTTCTCCTGCAACCATCTGGGCGAAGGGCCCACAGTCACATTACTAATTTCCACCGCCATGTAACGCGGACATAATTTATAATCTTCAATTTCTACTAAGATCTTTTTTTCTTTACCAGGCTTTATTTCTGGAGGATTATATTTTAATAACCGTTTACCATAAATTGCCGCCAATTCTCTAGCCAAACCATAATGCCCCCATAAATCGGGGCGATTGGTCATTGATTTATTATCTATTTCAATCACCGTATCATCCAAACCTAAAACTTTGGCAATTGGAGTGCCGGATTTTAATCTAGGTAAACCACTTAAATCCAAAATTTCTTTTTCTTCTTTAGCAGGAAACAAATTTTCCAAACCAATTTCTGAAGCAGCACAAATCATACCCTCCGAGTCCACACCCCGCAAATTAGCTGGTTTAATTTCTACCATTTCCCCTTCTCCATGCCAACGCACTTTAGCACCCAATTGAGCCACTACCACCAACATATTTTTACGAAGATTGCTGCCACCGCAAACAATCTGGCTTTTCTTTTCACCAATTTCCACTTGGCAGACTTTTAATTTGTCGGCATTAGGATGATTGGCAACTTCTAAAATTTTTCCCACCACAATTTTATCTAAATTTTTATCTAAATTTTCCCATCCCTCAACTTCTACCGTACTCATAGTTAATTTCAAAGCAATCTCTTCGGGAGTAGCATTAGTAGGGAGATTGACGTATTTTTTCAACCAACTTAAACTTACTTTCATATTAAAATTGTTTTAAAAAACGCAAATCACCACCCAATAAATTTCTAATATCTTCGATGGCATATTTTTGCATTACTAATCTAGTTAAACCCAAACCAAACGCGAAACCACTCCATTCTTTAGGATTTAAACCGCCAAATTCTAACACCTTGGGGTGGATTAAACCGCAAGGCAAAGTCTCAATCCAACCACTATGTTTACAAGCACCGCAACCCTTTCCTCCACAAACCAGACACTTCATATCCAATTCAAAACCCGGCTCCACAAACGGAAAAAATCCGGGACGCAACCGCACTTCTACTTCGCGACCAAAAACACCACGTAATAATTCTTTCATAACCCCAATTAAGTTACTGATGGAAATATCTTTATCCACCACTAAACCTTCTAACTGGTAAAAGGTGTGTTCGTGAGCTGCGTCGGTAGATTCGTTTCTAAAACAACGTCCGGGCACCACAGCTCTTAACGGCGCTCCATATTTTTGTAAAGCCCTAACCTGCACTGGTGAAGTATGAGTTCTTAAAACCCAATTTTTATGATCTTTAATATAAAAAGTATCATGCATATCACGGGCTGGATGAGATTCGGGAATATTTAAAGATTCAAAATTAAAATATTCACTTTCCAATTCTGGTCCATCTAAAATCAAAAAACCCATAGAAGAAAAAAGTTCCTCTAAATTTTTTTGTACCAAAGTATTAGGATGAAAATGACCCAAATTATTAGCTAATAAAGATGGTTCGGAAATATCCACCTTTTCTTGGTTGATGCTTTTTTGAAAATCTGCCACTACCAACTGCTGGCGTTTTTTAATAACCGCTGTTTCTAAAGTTTGCTTAACTTCATTAGCTACTTGACCAACTATCTTCTTAACTTCTACTGACAAATCTTTTAAACCTTTCATCAAATTAGTCAACTCGCCACTTTTTCTGCCCAAAAATTTATTTTCCCATTCTTCCAATTGAACTAAATTAGCTACATCATTTAAAAGATTGAGGGCGTCCTGTTTTAAATTTTGCAATTTTTCTTGCATATAAAATTATTTTAACATTTTAGGCAATTCCATTCTTATAGTTTCCAACAAATCATCAAAACTTGGTTGAGCAAATACCCTACCCTCTTCTATTTGGCCCTTAGTTTCTTTAAACATAATATAATAACCATCCGAAGAACGTCGATCAGCTTTTAGTTTCCAACCGCCATCATAACCAACGGAAGCCAAAACTTCTTCCACCATGGATTTTTTGTCGTCCAAATCTTTCTTCTCCCGACTCCTTTGTTTGTCAGCTCTATTTTTTTGTCTTTGCGCTCTAGCAGCCTGTTGCTCTTTTTCATATTCAGTTAAAATCATTTTTCTTCTTCCTAATTCTTTTTGCCCGCTTTCTGTTAAGCTACCATCGCTATTCATCCATTTTTCTCGTAAAGCCGTTAATAACTCGGCGTTAAACTCCTCATTTTTACCCCCAAAAGGACAATCAGCACCAATTAAAGAACTATCAATT
>Ga0116178_10002223_pt1 | contig 15364 bp, 13 predicted proteins | sample AD_STIC12_MetaG_FD_89880 | JGI IMG/M metagenome (GOLD analysis project Ga0116178, IMG submission 89880) | Active sludge microbial communities of municipal wastewater-treating anaerobic digesters from USA - AD_STIC12_MetaG | ecosystem: Engineered > Bioreactor > Anaerobic > Digestate | place: USA... | reverse complement strand
TGCCACACCCCTTGGAAATGTCATCGACAAAGACTTCGCGCTTCTCATATGTAACATTTGAAGTATTTTTTTTAGCTGCGTCGAGCCAACGTTGCACCATTCTTGCATTCCTTTTGGCTTCCGGCACCTTCCCGTAATTGCCCCGACCGCCAGCGGCGCGTCCAAGACGGTCGTTGGTGAACTTTTCACCACCCCATTTCGCCTGATCTCCTTTAAGCCCCGGCGCTTTTGCCGTCTCCGTGGTTTTGACTTCCCAGACCAATACAGAGCCGTCGCTTTTGCGTCCAATCAAATCCACACCATGCCCGGATTTATTCTGCACGGACACAACTTCTTCGCAACCCTTTTCCGCCAGCATATCCATCTTCGCCAGCCATTCCGCATTTTGTGTTCTTCCGGGCCTGTTTTCAAGAAAAAAGCGGCTGAGTCATTTTATACACCGCCGCTTTTGCATTGATAAGGTTTGCCGCTTCTTTTTAGTTAACCCGCTTTCATTTCCAGCTTTCAAAGCTTCCCGGATATTCTTTTTTAAACTTCTCGATTACCTTGTCCAGCAAAGGGGTTTCCGGTTTGGGAAGAGGCGCAGCGGGCGGAAGTTTTGCCAGCGGCTGGTTCATTAACGGGTGCTCAAACGTCTCGGGATTGGAAAGACCATGCCACTCACGGATGCGCAGAAAGGACAGTATCTCGTGGGGGAAGATCATGACGTCCTCACCATCAAATTCGCTTATTTCTTCATAGCGTGTTGGTTTCGTCTCCATTACATGAAAATCCGCCATTGCCGAAACATATTGTTGAACTTTGGATAAATCCCTTGTCTCCCAGTCTGCAAGAACAGATTTGTAAGGTTCCATATCATCAGGATAGGAATACAGGGATGTATCTATCTTTCTTCTCCAAAAGGCAATGTCACCGCTTAAGTGCATCAGAAACCAGAAGTGTTGATAGACTTTCCCGGCTTCATGTTCCTCGTTATGCCGCAAATCAAGCAACTTATTATCCAGACCATTATAAAGAATATCACCAATGTCGTTTGCCTCCTTCTTCCAGCCGGAAAGAATACTCAAAGAGAGGCTAAAGATGCTTTCATCGAGTAGTATAGATCCGCCTTGACCTGCATTTGCAAACGCATCTTCAAAACAAACCACAGCGTAGGCATACCACGCCGCCAAAGCGAAATCCTCCAGGCCGTCTTTCCCTTCATTCAATACGGCGTTCATGTACTGGACGAAGTGCCAGAAGTGGAGCTTGTCTGCGCGCAGCCCGAGTAACTCTGAATTGTCTTCACCATCTAAATATGCCTTAAATACATTGGGTGGATTGACCCAGAACATTTCTATCCGGTTTTCGTTTGCAACCCAATCCTTTGTCCACCTGGTGACTTTCTTTTGCAGCTTAGCCACTTCTTTTTTCATGTCTGTCTTCATTTTCATATCGTGTTTCTCCCCGACTTATATGTTTCCGTCTTTGCCTATCCATGGCTTAGATCTTGATTTACGCGTCGGATGCTTGCCACACCCCTTGGAAATGTCATCGACAAAGACTTCGCGCTTTTCGTATGTTACTTTTGATTTACGTTTTTCTGCGGACCTGAGCCAGTCTTGCGCTTTTTCGGCAACTTTATCTAGTCCCGGCACCTTCCCGTAATTGCCTTTACCTTTGGCAGCATCAGCTAATCGATCTCCTGCATATCGTTTACCGCCCAATTCTCTCTGATCTTTACTCAGCCCCGGCGCTTTTGCCGTCTCCGTGGTTTTGACTTCCCAGACCAATACAGAGCCGTCGCTTTTGCGTCCAATCAAATCCACACCATGACCGGATTTATTCTGCACGGACACAACTTCTTCGCAACGCTTTTCCGCCAGCATATCCATCTTCGCCAGCCACTCGCCGCATTTCCCGGTCTCGTTGCTCTTCTTCCCCTTGACCTTTGCCCCGTCTTTGCCTTTCTTCTTTGCCGCCTGTTCCGTTGACTCTTGCGCCGCTTTCTTTGCCGCTTCCTTCCCGGTTTTCTCTGTCACGGCTTTTTCGGCAAGCTCTTTTTCCGCCTTCTCGGCGGCTTCCCTGGTCAGCTTCTTTGCGGTCTTCTTTGCCGCCTGTCTTGCAATCGCCTTGCCGCCTTTGACTACCATAGTCCCGGCTTTTACGCCATCGCCTATACCCGGAACCGCCGCAACCACGGATAGAGCAGCCATCGCCGCGTTGCCTTCCAATCCGTATATCGCGGCATTAGCCAGATCTGGGATTGCCCCCAGTCCGGGTATGAAACCCGCTACGTCCAGAGCGGTATGAACGCCTTCCGACATCCTGCTCCAGAGGCCTTTCTTTTCTTCTTTGGCTTCTTCTTCTTGTGGTGTTTCCGGTTTCACCGGCGGATTGGAGTCGGCGGATATTCCGGAGGCGCTTTTGCCTGTGCCCTGGTAGATCACCTTACCCATCGTGTTGCCATTGTTCATCTTGCAGGGATCACCATGACGTACAACGGGTTTCCTGTTCACATTGACGGAGCTGCTGCCGGAAATCGTCTCCACTATCGAACGGTTCGTCCCGGACTTGACTCCGCCGGCCGTCCCAGGCTCGTCTCCCGTGACTTTCGATATTTTACTCCTGTCATGGATATACGCCGGATCACCCCCGAAGTTGACGTTGGAACTGGTGGACATGCTGTCGCTGAGATTGGAGATGATCGGATAGGGAATGGGAACTACGGTGATCCCCACAGGTGTCTTGCAGACATCCGGGGTGGTATAGATCGCCATGAACTTACCGGCTTTACGGGCTCCTTCGTTATCGGCCACCCTGCGCCTCCCTGATCCTGGCTTCCTTGTCCTGCCTCATGATCATCCGGGCTTCCAAAACGCACACTTCAGGCTCGGTCAGTATCGTGGAGCGCCAGACCAGACCAACCTGTTCCTTTTCCGGATCGATAAAGACTGTGTCCAGATAGGCACTGGCTTCCTTGTGTGTCCATTTAGGCCGGTAGCCGATCCTTATGGGGTTGTGGTCGTAAAAGTCAGTCTGATCCCTTTCCGTTTTTTCATCATAGACGGTGATAATACCGCCAAAGGCGTACTCATAGCGTATGGGCAGGGTTGTCATGGGGTCGGACTTGCCAGAAGTATTCATAACCTGGGCCTTTCGATGTCCGCCTGATGTTGCTTCTTCGGCATGATGATGCGCGGACCAGCAAATATTGTAATAATGTTACGGTGTTGAATTGTCTATTCGCCTAACGCAGGAAATGATTTATGTCAATAGTTTTTTAACGTGTGGCGGAAATAAATTAAGAGAAGAAAAAGAAAGGGGTGGGGAAGTTACAGATCCTGCGCGACGAGGATGTCCGGCGCCCCGGCCGGATCAATGGACAACCTCGAAATCCAGAATCCTGAATTCAATTTTCCCTCCTGGTGAATGAGGCGGGCTAATGTGATGATTTGCATTTAATCTCTCTACACTTTGGTCTACACGTCCCTTAACCCTTTTTGCAAGGCCTCCGGGGATTTGCCCATGATATTTTACGGTTTGAACATCAAGCGGAATGCCTTGCTTATCGTAAAACACAATGAGGCAATACACATTCTTCACCGGATCACGAAGTTTATTGACCAGAGAAAAGGAGTAATTTCCCATTTGCGAATAGGAATCATAGGTCAGGTTGGCGCCCACCACTCCTTCTCTGCTTCGTCCACCAAGATCACCTAAAATTGAACGCGGTAATGTCGCCGGCTTTGCCTGCGCCAATGGCTTTGCACTTCCGGTCTTTTTGAGCAATTCGTTTAAATAGTTTGATGGGATGGCGAAGTTGAGGTTTTGGCCTCCTCTGAAGGTGGCCACCGACACGCCGATAACTTCGCCCCTACAGTTGAGCACCGGGCCCCCACTGCTGCCTGGTGAAATTGGGGCGGTTATCTGCAAAAGTTTGTCTGTTTCGACTTCACGTATGCTGCTGACAATACCCTGCGAGAAGGTTCCTTCCAGGCCCTGAGGGTTGCCAATGGCGTAAACTGTCTCCCCGACCTGTACGGATTCGCTATCGCCAAGTACAAGCGCCTCCGCCTGACATCCGGATATTTTAAGAACAACAAGATCACAGCGCGGATCGACGGCAGTGATGCCTTCTATGTCGAATTTTGTTTTTTGACCAACAATTTTTGCGTACCCACTTGCGGCGCCTTCAATAACATGCAGATTGCTGGCAACTTCGCCATTACGTACTAAAAAACCACTGCCAAGGGAAAGAGGCTGACCGTTTGCATCTTCCATAACGAGAAGCACGGTTGCCCCGAACGCTTTCTTCGCTACTTCCTGAGCGGTCTGGGCAAAAACTGTGGAATGCATGGACGCCAAGCAGATACTGGTCAGGAAAAGTGCAAAGCACCTGACCATAAAAGTGGAATAATTTTTTTCCATTATTTAATAAGCCCCCTTTGCATAGTTACCAAACACATCCGGCATCATTCAAGCAAACACATACAAGCAGTTTCAGAATGGCTTTAGAGCCTTATCAGCGCTTGTTACGGCACAGACGATTTACAGTAAATCATAGCCTGTGTCTTCCTGTCAAAGCTTTACTCCCCGTTTTTTCTTTGTAAAACCTGAAGTGGTTTAAAAGTCTTTTTCTTGTTTTCTACATGGAAACAATTTTTTTGAGCTTTGTATGATATTTATTGTGAGTTTTTCTTCTCCGGTCCCGGGCAGGCGCAGGTTTTTACTTTACCCAGACGGAATAAATATTGAACCATGCTATTTTTACGTATTCCTGGAATATTTTTTTCCAGTCGGACAATTTGAGGCGCCACGGCTCGACCGGCCTGTTTTCGAAAGGTGTGGGGGAAAAATAAAAACCGGAGGATTGACCGAACACCTTGGACACGATCATTTTAATCCGGCGCATATGGTAGGGAGAACTTACGAAAATGGCTGATTTCCGTCCATAGCGATTCATCATCTCGCGGGCGTTCAAAATTTCCAGATGAGTGTCTTCAAAGTATTGTGGGATCATCGATTTTCCTGCCCGGCGGCCGATGTTTTTTCGCGGCAGTTGTCCGACAAGAGTCATTTCATCAAGTTCCATTCGATACGTCCTGCCGTAAGCCGGAATAATCAGATAGTCCGCCATTCCTTCGTGGAGCAGGTTTTTCGCGTGCTGATGGCGGGCACGGAAATCCGGCCCCAAAAGAACAACAATCGCATCCGCCCTTTCGTATCCGTTTGAATACACCAAAAAGCGTGGCGCAAAATAGCCAAGGCCGGCAAAAACGGCGGCAACAAGGAAGGCAATAAGAGCAATGACAAAGGCACGCACGAAAATATCCTTGACATTACAAGTAATTATTTATATCAAATCAGCAAATTGCGAAAATCAGACGCAAACAATTTATTGCGATTTAATACCTTCTAATCGCATCTTTTGTAAAGAATTATTTCAGTCGTATGCAAAATTACGTCAGGGAAAAAACAATCCAGTATGATACGGGAAAAGAGCTGGATCATTCCATTTACACCAGCATCCTGGAAACGATGGATCTGGGCATTGTGATTCTGAGCACCAAAACAAACCAGCTCATCTTCAAAAACAGAGTCGCCACCGAAATTTTTCACAACAACCAGAGCCTGCTGGAATATCAAAACATCATGTCTCTGCTGATGGCGGATTACGAAAGTAAGCCCGCAAATGAGCTTTTCGGTAAAAACTACACACTGCATTTCAAAAACCGGCTGCTCGGTTATACCCCCTACATGACTTCCGGCAATTACATTTGGATTATCATCAGGGACATTACTGAACAAAGCCGGCTGGAGTCAATCGCCGCGGCGGTAAACTCGATGGACAACATCAGTTATGTTTTTTCGGGCATCCGGCATGAACTGGGAAATCCGATCAATTCGATTAAAATGACTTTAAGCGTCCTGAAGAGGAATCTCGCACAATACACGCCGGAGGCAGTAGAAAAATTTGTGGACCGCGCCATGGCAGAAATATCGCGCGTGGAATTTCTCCTGCAGGCGCTCAAGAGTTTCAGCATTTTTGAAAATCCGGAGATTCAAAATGTTGACGTGGACGAATTCATGACCCGTTTCATTTCACTTGTGGAAAATGACCTGCGCCAGTCTGGAATCAGCATCGGTAAAACAATCTCTCCGGATGCAAAAACAGTCAGTGCTGATCCTCGCCTGCTGCATCAGGTAATGCTCAACCTCATCACCAATGCCTCGGACGCGCTCAAAGACGCAAACGAGCCCAAAATCAATATCCGCGCCACCCGGCACAACGGCCTGATCGCTCTTATTGTGGAAGACAACGGCTGCGGTATTTCCAAAGAGGCCCAGGCCAACCTGTTCAAGCCTTTTTACACGACAAAGCCGCGCGGTACAGGCCTGGGATTGATGATGGCTCTCAAAATGGTCATGCTCATGAAGGGCAATATGGAAATTAAAAGTGTAAAAAACAAAGGCACGCGCGTGACTTTCTTCATCCCCGACGGCCGGAAGGAAAATGCTCAAAGTTAAAAGACAAATACTGATCATCGACGACAATGACATTTTCTGCGACTCGGTCACGGACCTGCTGGCGGATGATCAAACGGACGTGCTCACCGCCCATACCGGGCGCGACGGCCTGAAAATATGCAGCGAAAGAAAGATAGACGTGGTGATCCTTGATCAGAAGCTTCCGGACACACAGGGGGTGAATCTCTGCCCGTCTATTTTAAAGCACAATGAACAGACAAAAATCATCTTCGTCACCGCCTACCCGAGTTTCAAAAACGCCATCGATGCCATCAAGGTGGGGGCACACGATTATCTGTCCAAACCCTTTGAAATGGCGGAACTGGAACTGACCATCAAACAGGCCTTCCGCACTCAGGAACTGGAAAAAGGCGAGCAGCTTCAAAATTACCACAGCAGCAGGGAAAGCAAAGAATTTGACCTCATCGCCGGCGAAGGGCCCTTCGACGATATCAGGAAAATGATTGACCTGGCGGCAGACAGTGATGCACCAGTGCTCATCACCGGAGAGACAGGAACGGGAAAAAATGTCGTGGCGCGCGCCATCCATCTCAAAAGCGCACTGCCGGCAAAGCTGTTTCTGACCGTCAACTGCGCCGCCTTTCCCGAAAGCCTTATCGAGGCGGAGCTGTTTGGCGCGGAAAAAGGAGCCTTCACCGGGGCCAGTGCCTCCCGTAAGGGCATCTTTGAACTGGCGGAGGGAGGCACGCTGGTGCTCGATGAAATCGGCTCCATGCCCATACACCTGCAGTCCAAGCTCCTCGGTGTTCTGGAGGAAAAGAAAATCAGGCGCATCGGCGGGGAAACGGTCAAACAAACGAATGTGCGCGTCATCGCCATCGCCAACAACGACCTGGAGGCGGCCATCAGGGAAAAAACTTTCCGCAATGATTTATATTACCGTCTGAGCGTCATCCGTCTGCACGTCCCGCCCTTGAAAGAACGAAAAGAGGACATTCCGAAGCTGTGTGAATATTTCATCAGCCGGATGGCGAGAAATCAGAATGTTTCCCTCGCGGCCGGTGAACTGAGCCGGCTTACCGACTACTCATGGCCCGGCAATGTGCGTGAGCTTAAAAACGTCATTGAACGGTCACTGATCATTCAGCGCGACGGCCCCCTCAAACCGTCGCATCTGCTAAGAGATAACAAAATGGCACACTCTTATGCCTCACAAACCAATGACGATGAAGAAGAAATTCTTACTTTTGAGGATCTGGAGAAAAAATATATCGGACTGGCTTTGAAAAAATACAGCGGCAATTACTCCCAGTCGGCAAAGGCTCTCGGGATTTCCTTATCCACATTTAAGAGAAAACTAAAAGCATATAACCTTTGACACAGTCAAAATCCCGCCCGTCTCCCCGCCTGACGGCTGCCCCGGAAACGCCGGCTCGGTCAAATTGAACCATCCATCATGGCACAAAACCCGGGCTTTTCTTCATTTTCCTCGGCAAAAACACAATAATCTCCTGAAATTGCAGCATCAGCAAAAGATGTTTATCTTCCGGCACATCCCTTGCTACATTATATTTGATTTGTGTTTTTCCGCCGTCGCAGGCAAAACAAATGCACAGCTGCCGGCCATAAGGTAATCGAATGACTATAGAATATGGCAAGAAACCGCCTAAACAAGACAGCCTTGACGCCCCGCAGGTTGAGGAGCTTTTAAAAAACCTCGAGTTCCATAAAGCAATCCAGGAAATCACCGGCCGGATCAATGGCGCCTCCGGTCTTGAAGAGGTCCTGGTTGACATCAGAGAAGAGATCCGCGGTCTTTTTCACATCTACCGGCTCAATATTTACTTAATCGATGCCCGGAAAAGAGAGTTTTTTACACTCATCAGCGACGGAAACAAAATTAAGGAGATTCGTCTGCCCATCGACACCACCACTTTTGCCGGTTACGTCTTCCAGAAGAAAAGAATCCTGCGCATCAACGATGCCTATAATGAGCGGGAAATCAGACAAATAAGTGACTCACTGAAATTTGACGATACATACGACAAAAGTTCCTCCGTAATGACAGGTCAGGTTCTTGTCATTCCGATCATGCATGAGGGCATCATACTGGGTGTCATGGAAATCATGAACCATAAAGAAGCCGATGCCATTGAGGAGTATAAGCTAATCTTTTTGGACGAAATCACTGTGTGCCTCGCCAGGGTTTTTCTTACCCACCTCGATTTTCTGCATATCGGCTCGAAAGACGCTCAACGTTTTTCAAAACTGATACGCGACGGCCTTCTGACACCCCGGCAGATGAATCAGGCCCTGCGTGAATCGCTGGCAAAAAAAGAACACCTGGAGACAATTCTGACACAAAGTTATAACATCTCTGCAGAGCAGATCGGCCAGGCGCTGGAAGACCACTTTGAGTATCCTTTTATCCCTTACAGCGACGCAATTTACATCCCGCCCCAGATGCTGGCCGGCATAGAACGAACAAATATGGAGAAAATGCTCTGGCTTCCCCTCAGAGTGGTTGATGGGATAATTCAGATTCTCATCAGTGATCCTGCAGACCGCCTCAAAAAACTTGAAATAGAAAAAATTCTGGGAACGAAGGCGCTGAATTTCAACGTCGGCACGGCACCAGATATCCTGAAGCTGATAGACGATTTTTATCCGCGGGGTCAAAAACCGTCCACGTCAGTTCATACACGCAAGCCGGCGGCGGAAACAAAGGCAGCGACGGGGGGGAAACAGCAACCTGTCAGAGACATCTTGCATTCTACTTTCATCTTTACGGAATCGCCTGAAATCCCCCTTTCCTCCGGTTCCGTTGATCAATCCTCAACCTTGCCCCCTGAAGCTGCCATGTCGCCGCCCTGGCCGGACCATTCTCACCATGCCGCACAAGCGCCGGTGGAAAAACCTAAATCTTTTACCATTGTGACCCGGCCGGCCGACGACAAGAAGCAGGTGAACATGCCACAGCCGGAAAATGCGGAAGCAGAAAATCAGGCGTCGGCACTGTCGGACAACCTCTTGCGGGAGGCATTGAGCCGCCATGCCTCAGATATCCACTTCGAACCAGACCCGCTGAAAGGCAATATTTTTTCACGCATCAGGGTTGATAACCAATTCTTCCCTTTGCGCGCCTCTCGTTGGACGAATATGAAAGCCTCACCAATGATATCAAACGAAGAGCAAATCAGGAGAAGACCGGCAACGCAGGTATTGAGTCGGTCAGGTTCACCTTCCAGCCGGCGGCGGAGGAACAGATACAAGTGACGGCGACCTTTATACCGACCATCGCCGGCGTCCAGGATACGGTCATTCATCTTTCCTCAAAAGCAAAACTTATTCCACTGGATCTTTTGAGCCTGTCGGAAACACTCTACGCCGAGTTACTCAATCTCCTTTTCCAGCCCCGGGGGGTCATTTTCATTGTCGGGCCGACCGGCGCCGGCATAACCACCACGCTGCACGCCTGCCTGGAGAGCATCAATACACCGGATAAAAAAATATGGACGGCGGAAGAATCACTGGAAATTGTGCAAGAAGGGCTCAGGCAGGTCGAAATTGATCCACAGAAGGGATTCGATTTTCATCACGTCCTGCGTGCATTTCTCAACGCGGATCCCGATGTGATTATGGTCAACCCGATTCGTGATCTGAAAACAGCGGCTCTTTGCATGGAGGCATCACTCCGGGGCAGGATGGTTTTAGCTTCCTTTCCCGCCGAGACCATCACCGGCACAATGGAAAAATGTTTTGACCTGGGGCTGCCTCATCTGTTGTTTGCCGACGCCATGCTGGCCATCGTCGAGCAGAGGCTGATGAAAACACTATGTCTGAAATGCCGGCAGAAATACCATCCGAACCGCGAGGAGTATGACGAAATTGGCGATATTTACGGTCAGGAGGCCTTTGAGAAGCTGAACATTCCCTATTCCGATTCCTTCAGGCTGTACCACCCCGCCGGCTGTGATGAATGCGGGCAAACCGGTTACCGGGGGAAAACATGTGTCGCGGAAATATTCACGTTCACCCCGCAGATCAAACGCATGCTCCGGAGAAAGGAAAACATCGGTTCCATCTACCAGACGGCCCTCGACGAAGGCATGAACACACTGATCCGCGAGGCGCTTGCCAAGGTTCTGGCCGGGCATACTGACTACCGGCATGCCAGGCTTTCCTGCCTGCAGCAATCATACTAGTTTGTCTTTCCATTGGCTAAGCTTATTGAGCGCCTCAAGCGGGGTTATCGAAGATACATCCAGCTCCCGCAGTTCGGCCAGCACCATGTCTTCGCTTTGGGCAAACAGACTCAGTTGCGGATTGGCCGGCTTTTCGGCCTTTTCTCCCCGGGCGATCCGCGGCATGCCGATCTCGTCGAACTCTCCCCTTTCCAGATTGGCAAGAATTTCCCTGGCTCTGGCGATCACCCCGGCCGGCACACCGGCGATGCGCGCCACTTCAATACCATAACTGCGGCTGGCTCCGCCGCGGGTGATTTTGCGTAGAAAAATAATTTTTTCTCCCCATTCCTTAACGGCGATATTATAATTTTTCACTCCCGGTTTGGATGCCGCAAGGTCGGTCAACTGATGATAGTGAGTCGCAAAAAGCGTCCTGATGCCCCTGCCGCCGAAATCGTGGATGTACTCCGCCACTGCCCAGGCGATGCTCAGACCGTCAAAAGTGGATGTCCCGCGGCCCACCTCATCGAGAATGACCAGGGACCGCGATGTTGCCTGAGTCAGAATGCGCGCCGCTTCGGTCATCTCAACCATGAAAGTGCTTTGCCCTTTGCTCAAATTGTCCGCCGCGCCGATACGTGTAAATATTTTATCCACCACACCGATGCGGGCCCGCGCCGCCGGCACGAAACTGCCCATCTGCGCCAGCAGCACAATCAACGCGACCTGGCGTATATAAGTTGATTTGCCGGCCATGTTGGGTCCGGTAATCACCAACAGTCGGTTGTCCCCGAGATCGATAAGCGTATCATTGGCTACAAAACCGTCTTTCTTGAGCGCCTGTTCCACCACCGGATGGCGGCCGTCGATAATCTCAATCACATCTTCTTCATCCACCTCCGGGCAGGTGAAAGAATATTTTTCCGCCGTCCGGGCCAGCGCGCAAAAAACATCCACCGCCGCCACACGGGTTGCGTTGTGCTGAATCTCCGGTATATACGGGACAAGGTCGTCACGCAGTTTGTTGAAGATTTCATTTTCCCGTTCGCGAATTTTTTCTTCGGCGTTGAGTACAGTCTGCTCGAACTGTTTGAGCTCCTCATTGATATAACGCTCGGCATTGACGAGTGTCTGCTTACGCACATAGGAGTCGGGAACGGCGGCGATGTTTGCTTTGGTCACTTCGATATAGTAGCCAAAGACATTGTTAAAGCCGATTTTCAGCGAGCTGATGCCCGTCGCTTCCCTTTCTTTCGCTTCGAGTCCCGCGATCCATTTTTTACCGTCACGGCTGATCAGACGCAAACGGTCAAGCTCCTCATCGAAGCCGTCGGCGATGAATCCCCCGTCTGCCGTGCGCGGGGGCGCCTGGGCGACAATCGCCGCCCGCAAGAGTTCTGTCACGGTTTCCAGGGGTTTGATTTCGTGACGTAACGCCGCGAGCGCCGGCACGGCGGCTCCTTCCAGCGATGCCTTAATCTGCGGTAAAATCTCCAGCGAGGCGGCCAGAGCATTCAAGTCTCTGGGCGTCGCCAGACCGAGCGCGACGCGGCCTGCCAGCCGTTCGAGGTCATAAGCGCCGGACAGAGCTTTCCTCAGCTCCTCCCTGAGCGTGTAATTGCCTTTTATTTCCGCCACGGCGGCCAGCCGCAGGCGTATCTTTTCCACGTCGAGCAAAGGATAGGCCATCTGACGGCGCAAAAGCCTGGTGCCCATCGGCGTGATCGTTTCATTGATCAGTGAAAAAAGAGAGCCGGCGCGCGATCCGTCCCCCAGCGTAAAAAATAACTCCAGGTTGCGCCGCGCAGTTTCGTCAATGACCAGATAAAGATCCGGGTCATACCATTTTATTTCGGAGATATGCACGGCCCGCGTCATCTGCGTGTCACGTATGTATCCCAAAATCGCCCCCGCGGCCACCGCCGCCGCCGCATGGCTGTTCACAGGCGATCGCTCAAGGACGCCGGCCTCGAGTTCCCGCTCCAGAAAATCACGCGCACGTGCCGGTGCGAACAATTCCTCGCCGACGGCACGAATGACACCGGGAGGCAACTGCTCCCCGAGTATTTTTTTTAAAAGCTGACCCGGAAATGAAGAGCTGATAAGCAGCTCCTGAAATTCCAGGCCGCCCAGCGCTTCGATGAGCGCCTCGCGCTCCTGAAATTCACCTGCCTGAAACTCGCCTGTGGACAGATCCACAAAGGCCAGACCGAAGACGCCGTCGCGGCAGGCGATCGAGGCCAGATAATGGTTTTCGCCGGCTTTCAAGTTTTCCTCATCCAGCACAAGGCCGGGAGTGATCACCCGGATGACATCGCGCCTGACGATTCCTTTGGCGTTTTTGGGATCTTCCACCTGCTCGCAGACCGCCACTTTGAATCCTTTTTCCACAAGCCTGGCGATATAGGAGGAAGCGGCGTGGTGGGGAAAGCCGCACATCGGCACCGCATCTTCTTTGGATTTGTTGCGGGAGGTGAGGGTGATTTCCAGAACAGGTGCGGCGGTGAGGGCGTCTTCAAAAAACATTTCATAGAAATCGCCCATCCGGTACAGCAAAATACAGTCCGGGTATTTTTTTTTAATTCCGGCGTATTGCTTCATCGCGGGGGTGAGGCTGACAGTTGCATCTAGCGCCATTTGCCGTCATCCCCCTGCTCCAGATCGATATAATCGGGATGTCCCCCGCCGCGCGGCCGTGTCGGGCCGTCGGTTTTGCTGATGAAACGGTTGGCGATCCAGCTTATCACGCTGATGAGCAAAGCCCCCAGAAAGGCCCACCCGAAACCGTCGATTTTAAAGCCCGGCACGAACGCGGCCACCAGAAGCAGCATCAGAGCATTGATGATGAAGGCGAAAAGCCCCAGCGTGAGGATGGTCAGAGGCAGTGTCAAGATGAGCAGCACCGGCCGCATGAAGGTATTGATGATGCCCAGAATGGCGGCGGCGGCAAGTGCTGCGGCCAGAGATTCGACATGAATGCCGGGCAAAATCACCGCGGCAAGAAGAATGGCCGTGGTAATGACGATCCAGCGGATTAAAAGATACGTTATGAGCTGTCCCTGGTACATGAAATTTACAACTTTCATTTGAGAGCGTCATCCGGCACCATCGTTTTTGATTTAAGAAAAACCCAGGTGACGCTCAAACCGCCCATCAGGGATGTCTTTCTCTTGACCAGCGGGCTGTCTTCAAACGCCGCCCCGTGCAGAAAATCGGCACTGATAAAAGCGTTGAACAGGAAACTGCGGTAGCTCTTCCCCAGCCCCAGCGTCAGCACCGCTCCGCTGTAGCCTCCGCCTGGCGAATAAACGGGGCGGCCGATTCTTGCATAGTAAGGCTCCACCTCGTAAAAATAGCTGTGGTAGCCGCTGTCGGCAAACATTGGCCCGGTGGAAATCCCCGCGTACAGGCCGGTTCCCGGAATAACATCCTTCTTTTCAAAGTTCAGCCGCGGGCTGAACACAACCCCCTCATAGCGTACGGAGGTGAAGTCCGTGGAAAAAACGGCGCGGACCGGCAGAGCCACACTCAGGCGGCTCTTCAGGTCTTTCCCCTCGAATATTTTTATATGCAGCGCAGGCCCCAGCTCGAAGGTCGGGTCCAGATCCTCCATACCGGAGCGCGCGTCATTATGGCTTGAGCGCACCGGTACCGCACCGTAAACGCTCGTGTCGAGCGTTATCCGGTCGCTTTTGAATATTCTGCCGGAAAGTACATTGTCCTGCACACGGAAGATCCCTCCGCGATACACGGCGTAGGGATAAGGCAGGACATAAACTCTTGTTTTATTGGCACCACGGTAATCCGGCATGACCAGGAAACCGCCGCCGATACCCAGCTCCCACAGAGGCTTCTCTTCCCCCCACAGAGGGGCGGGAACGGCCAGGAGCATCGCCATCACGATGAAAACCGCAATACGTTGCACTCTCATCTTCACCCGTCTCCTTCCAGGTGACACGGGGATCTTCGGTTACCGGTCGAAAGTCACAAACTGGTCTTTTTTCGCCCCGCAAACCGGGCATTCTTCGGGAAGCACTCCGTCGGCCACATAGCCGCAGACCACGCAGACGTGATAGACCGTTTCCCTCTCTTCCATGAAATGGTTCATCGCCTCTTTGTAGAGCTTGGCGTGAGTCTCTTCGACGTCGCGGCTCTGGCTGAAATGCAAAAGAGCCGCCTTGTCGCCCGCTGCTTCGGCCATCTTGATGAAACTGTCATAGGCGACTTCCGCCACTGTTTTTTCCGACTCGAAGCTGGCGGCCAGATTTTCTTCCGTTGATTTAATTTCCCTCAATACGCGCAGGGCGCGTTTGCCGTGAATTTCCTCGGAAAAAGCGATGACGCGAAACAGGCGCGCCATCTGCATATAACCTTCCGCTTCCGCTTTGTCGGCAAAGGTTTTGAGGCGCAAAACCGCCTTCGCTTCACCCACATACGCCTGCTGCAGGGCGTCACGGATTCTGTCATCCATTTACAAACTCCTTTAGTGTTTTTTATCAGGCAGGTGAAAACTGGCTTTTGTCCGCTCCGCACACCGGGCAGGTCCAGTCCTCGGGCAAATCACGGAACTCGGTTCCCTTGGGGACGTTGTTTTCCGGGTCTCCGTTGGCCGGGTCATAGATATAACCGCAGATATCGCACACATACTTTTTCATAACAGCTCCTCCTCATTGGTTTGATGAATATTACTGTGACAATCTTTTTTT
>Ga0116178_10002215_pt1 | contig 15395 bp, 18 predicted proteins | sample AD_STIC12_MetaG_FD_89880 | JGI IMG/M metagenome (GOLD analysis project Ga0116178, IMG submission 89880) | Active sludge microbial communities of municipal wastewater-treating anaerobic digesters from USA - AD_STIC12_MetaG | ecosystem: Engineered > Bioreactor > Anaerobic > Digestate | place: USA... | reverse complement strand
ACCTTGCGGAACGTCGATAGGGAGACGCGCTTGAAGGAGCGGGCTTCGGCTTCCTGCAGGCAGCGGCGGACGAGGCGGGTGCCGAGGCCTTGGCGGCCATGGCGGGGCAGGACCGAGAGCTGGTCGAGATACAGGTCGGGTCCGCGGTCTGAGCAGAGGGCGAAGCCCACGATTTCTTCCATGCCGTCGACGGCGACCCAGATCAGGCCATCGCCAAAGCCGCGGCGCAGGCGATCTTCGGGAATTGGCTGGGTCGGCTCGCCCAAAGGCCCGAAATCAATCAGGCCGGTGCCCCGGAATAGCGTGGCGGACGCAAGGTCTATGTTCTGAAGCTCGCCGATTTCGTTCCCACGCGCGGGGCGCACGCGATATTGCGGCGCGGGGTCAGAAATCAAAGACGCCATGGGGGAGGCCAGCCTGTCGCGGGTCTTGGTGAGGAAGTCTTGGACTAGGATTGTTAGAGGACTAATGAATAGCGGCTGAACCGGAGGCGGAACAGAGCGCAATGACAGCAGACCTCACGTCTGAACAGAAATTGATCCAACAGACGGCGGCGGATTTCGCGGCCGAGAAACTGCGTCCGTATGCGGCTGAATGGGATGAAAAGAAGCACTTTCCCGTAGACGTCATTCGAGAGGCCGCAGCTCTGGGGTTCGCTGGCCTGTACGTTAATGAAGATGTCGGGGGATCGGCGCTCAGTCGTTTCGACGCCGTACTGGTTTTCGAACAACTTTCCCAGGGCTGCATTTCGACCGCGGCATATATTTCTATCCACAACATGTGCTCGTGGATGATTGATCGCTTCGGGTCGGACGAGTTGCGCAAGGAATGGCTGCCGCAGCTCACGTCGATGGAGCTGCTGTCATCTTACTGTCTCACGGAGCCAGGGTCTGGGTCGGATGCGGCGAGCCTGAAGACGAAGGCTGCCAAGGACGGCGACGACTACATTCTCAACGGATCGAAGCAGTTCATCTCGGCCGCCGGCACGAGCGACGTTTATGTCGTGATGGCGCGCACGGGCGCAGATGGACCGAAGGGCATTTCCACCTTCATCGTGCGCAAGGATGACAAGGGCATCTCGTTCGGCGCCAACGAAAAGAAGATGGGCTGGAATTCACAGCCGACGCGGCAGGTGATCTTCGAGAATGTGCGCATTCCGGCGAGCCGTCGTGTGGGCGCGGAAGGCGATGGCTTCCGCTTCGCCATGGCGGGGCTGGATGGCGGACGGCTGAACATCGCTGCGTGCTCGCTGGGTGGAATGCAGGAGGCGCTGAACAAGGCGTTGTCTTACGCGAAAGAGCGCAAGCAGTTCGGACAGGCGATCGCGGATTTCCAGTCGGCGCAGTTCAAGCTGGCGGACATGGAAACCGAGACCCAGGCAGCGCGCATGATGCTGTATGCGGCAGCGAGGGAGCTGGACGCGAAGACGCCGATGGCGACGCGCTGGTGTGCGATGGCCAAGCGGTTCGTGACGGACACGGGCTTCAAGGTGGCGAACGACGCGCTGCAGCTGCATGGCGGCTATGGCTATCTGAGCGACTATGGCGTGGAGCGCATCGTGCGCGACCTGCGCGTGCATCAGATCCTCGAGGGAACGAACGAGGTGATGCGGGTGATCGTGTCGCGGGATATGCTGAGGCAGTAGGGCCGGAAAGATCAGGGTGAAGAGATGCGGCTGCTTCTAGGCATTGGCTTTTGCTTGGTGGTTTTAGGGGCTTGCGAGGACAGAAGCGCGGCAGCGCTGGAAGGCGTATGTCGACAGCATATGGCCGCCAACGCCAGCGAGATCGGCGAGATACCGATAAGCATGGATTGCGGGTGCTGGTCGCGCGCGACCAAGACCGCAGCCGCTGCCAATCCAGCGTACAACGAAGCCTTGAAGGCGTTTCTGGATGGCAGCCAGAATCCGCTGACATTGTCGCCCGAACAAAAGTCCGCCATGGCCGAGCTGGGCGAAGTCGCGACGCGCGAGTGTGCGAGGCTGAAATAAGTATTCGTCCACTCTGTGGTGCGGAAAACAAGATGATCAGGCTCTTCGTACTTGCCTTAGCTCTGACGCTCGGCGCTTGCGCATCGGCCCCGGAGCAGGCTGCGCCCGCCGGGCCGCCCGATGTGCGGTTGACGGCTGGACTGCCTGCGCCGCCTCAGGCGCGGCTGTATGCGGAGTGCATTTCGCAGGCAACGGAGACGGGATCGTATGTGCGGGAGCGCGATGGAAAGACGTTGCGCTTCACCTGCACGGGCGCGACGGCGAAATGGTTCTTTGATGCGCTGGGGCCGTGGAGCGTGAAGGCCGGGTCCGAATACGTGGCGGATGGCACGACATGGCGGTTCAGCAAGAAGCTGATCAGGGACTCATATGGCATCGATGGCTGCTCGCGCGATGCGGCGGAGGAGCATATGTGCGTGGTGGTTCTTGCGGTGGGCGAGTTCATCGAGGCGCTGGATTATTCGATCCCGAAGCTCTGAACTTCACGGCGCGCATTCTGATCCGGCTCGTTGCCGCATGGCGCAACAGGGGCTTGCGCGCGAGAATTGGCGCGGGGGCAGAGCTATCTGCAATCCATGTCTTCCGCATCGAGGCCCGACCCGCGCTGGTAGCGTTTGCGCGCATTCGCGGAATGGTGCATGCGCATTCCGTTATTTGAGCAGGATGCCAGCATGGCCGACGTTACCATCTATCGACAGGGCGTGGCGGGACGGATCACGCTGAACCGGCCGCAAGCGTTGCATGCGCTGAATGAGGAAATGTGCCTCGCCATGGACGCTGCGCTGAAGCAGTGGGCGAACGATGACGAGGTGGAGCTTGTCGTCGTCGACCATGCGGAGGGGACGCGCGGGTTCTGTGCGGGCGGCGATATCCGCATGCTGGCGGAGAGCGGCACGGGCGATGGCTCTGCGGCGGTGGCGTTCTTCCGGGCGGAATACCGGCTCAATGCGCGGATCAAGAATTACGCGAAGCCTTATGTGGCGTTCATGGATGGCGTCACCATGGGCGGCGGCGTGGGGATCAGCGTTCATGGCTCGCATCGCGTTGCGACGGAGCGGACGACATTTGCGATGCCGGAGACGGGCATCGGGCTGTTCCCGGATGTGGGCGGCGGGTGGTTCCTGCCGCGGCTGGGTCCGCCGCTGGGGATGTGGCTGGCGCTGACGGGTGAACGGCTGAAAGGCGGCGATGTGTGCGCTGCCGGGGTCGCGACCAACTTCGTGGAGTCGAGCGTTCTGGGGGCGGTGAAAGAGCAGGTTTGCGAGGGCGAGCTTCGCTTGCTGGAGGCGATGGACTGGGACGAGGCGGGGGCGTTCGAAAAGCATATCGAGGTGATCCAGCGCTGTTTCTGGAAGCCGAGCGTGGAAGAGATTTTCTTCGCGCTTGAGGGTGAGCAGGGCGAGTGGGCGAAGGCGCAGCTGGCGGTGCTGAAGACGAAGTCTCCGCGCACGCTGAAAGTGGCGCATCGTCAGCTCGCGCTGGGTCTTCAGGCTGAGACGTTCGAGGAGAACATGCGGATGGAGTTCCGCATCGGGTCGCGGCAGGTCCACAGCCATGATTTCCAGGAAGGCGTGCGCGCCGTGATCATCGACAAGGACAACGCGCCAAAGTGGGATCCGCCGTCACTGGCTGGCGTGAGCGACCGGATGCTGGACGATGTGTTCGCGCCGCTAGAGGATGACGAGCTGACGTTCGATTGATGATTGACGTATGAACCCAAAACAAAAGGCCCGGCTTTTGGCCGGGCCTTTCACGTTTGTGGTTGGGCTTATCAGGGCTTCGGCGCGACGGTGGCCGGGCTGCCGGTCGGATCGCCCTCGGTGAGGGCTTCCTTCATGGCGTCGCCGGAGTCGTCGAGGTCGCCCTTGGGCAGCTTCATCGCGCCGATATGCCAGAGCACAGCCAGCGGGGTCATCAGGATGACCGCGATGATCATCGCCCATTTGAGCGACATCTGCTTCACCTGCTCGACGCTGTCGCCGAGGAAGCTGTGTGCTTGCGACAGGCTATCGGCGTTGCCGCTGATCCAGTCCGACATGATGCCGACGACGAACGGGCCGGTGCCGAGGCCGAGGATGTTCAGGATGAAGAACAGCACAGCGGACGACATGGCGCGCATCGAAGCGGGCACGAGGTGGTGGGTGATCGCGAGAGCCGGCCCGAGATACATCGCGGCCAACGTGATGCCCGGGAAGTAGAGCAGCAGCGACAGCTCGACCGTCGGGGCCAGCATGGCGAGGATGAACAGCGGCGCGCCGAGGATCTTGCCCCACATCGGAACCCACAGGAACCAGCGGCGATCCTTGGCGCCCAGACGGTCCGCAAGGTAGCCGCCCGCGATCGTTCCGATCATGCCGCCAACACCGGAGCAGGTGCCGTAGAACAAGCCGATCTCGGTCTTGTTCATGTCGTAGCAGTCCGCCGCGAGCTGGCGGACGCCGTCGACCATCGTCGACTGGCACATGCCCAGAGCGTTCTGGAGTTCGGGCATGCCCCACTGGCCAAGATACTTGACCGCGCCGCCAACCGACGCCGGATCAATGATGCCATAGGTGCGCGGCATGAAGGACGGCATCCAGTTGCCCAAGCCGTACGTGATGAACGTGCCGGCGCCAGTTGCGATGGCGTAGTAGGGGAACGCTTTCAGCGACCAGAGCTTTGCGAACGACTTCACGAAGGTCGGCTTATCCTTGGACGGCGCCGTGCCGGACAGACCGCGGACGGGTTCGCGCACGGTGGTCCAGGCGATGATCGCGAAGATGACGCCGGGGATGCCGACGACGAAGAAAGCCTGACGCCAGTTCAGCGCCTCGCTCAACCAGCCGCCCAGATAATAGCCGAGCAGCGTGCCGGCGTAGAGGCCAGCGGAGTACAGCGCGAGCGCGCGGCCGCGTTTCTCTTTCTCGTAGAGATCCGAGATCATCGCGTGGGCAGGCGGCGAGCCGCCGGCTTCACCAAGGCCGACGCCCATGCGGGTGACCAGCAGGACGACGAAGGCCGAGATCGTGAACGTACCGATGTGAATGGGGTTGGCCAGGCCGCACAGGGCGGTGAACCCGCTCCAGATCGCCAGCGAGATCACCATGACGCCCTTGCGGCTGGTGGAGTCGGCGATACGGGCGACCGGGATGCCCATGGTGCAATAGACCACCGCGAAGGCGAGGCCGGTCATCATGCCAAGCTGGGTGTCATTGAGACCCAGGTCAGCCTTGATGTCTTCCTGCAGGATGTTGACGATCTGCCGGTCGATGAAATTGAAGATGTAGACGATAATCAGGATCCATAGCGCCCAGGTCCGGTGCTTTTTGGCCTGGTCCATAGTCGTGATCATGCTGGGCGAAAGAAACGCCATCAGTCTTACCTCCCGAGCGCGGGTCTTTTTATGATTTGTAACCCGCCTGCGTGGCAGCCTTCCCAAAAGGAAAGGCACCTGTCCACGGGAAACCCCCGAGTTGACCGGTCAGTTTGATAACAATCCTGCCAAGTGCGGATTACGGGAAATCATGGGCGGCGCTACGCCACTGGCACGAGAGCCTGAAAATCTTGACGGGCTCATATGTGCGAGCCTATGAACCCCCTCCCTTGGAATCAGTCTCGGATTCAGGGGTCCCGGGCGATTAGCTCAGCGGGAGAGCACTCCCTTCACACGGGAGGGGTCGCAGGTTCAATCCCTGCATCGCCCACCATCCTTTTTCCACCCGCCGAAAAGTCCGCTAATGCCATGAACGGCATGGAGAAATAGGCGGTTCTAAACCCCTCATTCCGCGCATAGTGGAGGCTGTCCGCGAACGCGAGTTTCAGCACCGCGCGCTTGTGCTCGATGCGGTCCGAACTCCAGAGTTTGCAAGGGTTTGCGAGGAATGTGAGAGCGGTTCTAAGTGATTGCTCGAAGGGCTTCAGAGGTTGAGCGCCCCGCGCGATCTTTTCCACTAGCACCAACTTCTCTTTGTTCAGCTTTGCGACGCGCTCTTCGAGCGCGTGGGCAACCAACTGGGTCTTCGCTTCCACGACACGGTCGAGAAGCAGATCAATCTGGCGTTCTGTTTCCTTCAGTTTCAAGCGTAGGCCGTCCAGTCGGCCTGCCGCGCTCTTTCGGCGCATGTCCCATGCGCGCTTGAACATATCGACGGCGATGTTCACGAGATCGGCAGTCGGCGTCATCGTCTGGAGCAAGGCTTCAAACTCACCTTCGATCTGGTCGCGCTTGATGGTCTTGCCGTAGCTCTCACATGCGGTGTTGAAGCAGAAATAGTAGGCGTAGTGGGCGTTGCGACCGCGCGGCCATGAACCCGTCAGCGGCGAGCCGCAAGAGCATTTTACAAAGCCCCGCAGAGGAAAGTCTTTGTTCAAGTCCTTGCGGGCAGACGCGCGCCTGCCCCCATCAAGGCGAGCGATGATGCGATCATGCGTCTCGACGCTAATCAGCCCCTCGTGACGGCCCTTGCGAAGACTTACGCCCCAATATGGGGCGGACACTATCCGTAGAGATCGCCCGCATTGATGAAGCGCACATCGTAGCCTTGGCGCTCCAGTGTCTTCCACGAAATCCACGCCAGCTCGCCGTCCTTCGGATCGGTGATGATCTTTGTGAGGTGCGCGGTGCGCGGAGATACGAGATTGGCGGCAAGGAAGCGGGTCAGCTTTCCCTTGCCAGCCTGCGCGTCGATGGCGACAGGCTCGGTCCCGTCATAGACCAGAGCCTTACCGCCAAAGAAGCCGAGTTCGATGCCCTTTCGCATCAAAGAAGGCCCGCGCGTTTTAGAGCCGCTTCGTCGTCGAGTTTGGACCTGCCGAGCTGGCCGCTCGGGTTGGCATCAAGCATGGCCTGCGCCTTTTCCTTGGCAGTCTCTATCGACTTGTCGCGCGCGATCCGCGCTTTCTCTGCATCTTCCCACGCGAGGCGCTGATGGCGATCAACTTCGAAACTTCTGACCATCTGATAGTAGCTGAAGAGCTTGGAAATCACCCGTGCAACTCCTCGTCATCCCAATCGGCGAATTGGAACGCGGGCTTGACCTCAACTGGCGCAGGGGAAGCGGCGGCATCTTGAGCGAGGCGCTCAGCTTTCAGTTGCTGAACAATCGTGCCGCCGTTCCTCGCACATTCGCGCTCGTAGGCGCGTGCTTCGATATCGGCTTCATTCTCCGCGTAGTACGTGGCCCAACCCATGGAGCCGAGAACGTAACCGATATGCGGCATCCAAGGGACGTTTCGATCCAGCAGTACGTCGCCCGCGTTCATGAGCAGTCCGAACAGGCCGACGACGATAGCGCCGACAATTCCCCACGCGATGAAGCCGCGAGCCGCGACTGGCGTAAACCTGTGCCCGAAAATGTCTCGCTCTTCGTTCCACGCCAAAATGCAGATGATGGTCAAAACCACACACAGCAGAGCCGCGACAAAAAGCAGGAACACGGAAATCAACGCGATCCCCGCGAACAGCGCCATGCCTGCGGCGCTTTCGGGGTCGTTTCCTTTAGACATTTTTCCTCTCCTATCGCTCCAACTTCAAACCGAGACGGGCCGCCAGCACGTCCTGCCGAGGCGGGAGGGCGCGCAGAAGAGTGATGTGAGGAGCAAGATCGCGCCGCAGGCGCAAAAGCTCGTGCGCCTGTGCTTTACGAAGCTCTTTGACTTTTTCTGTCAGTACGCGGCGCTCTTCAGTCTGGCGGGCCGCAAGCTCTTCACGCTCGCGCGCCTGACGCGCCGCCTGCGCTTTTGCTTCGGCCTCGTTGTTCGCTTTGATGCGGGCGCTCTCGCCCGTGATCCACGACCACAGGCCTTTGAGCCCGCGCGGGAAGCGCGCCTGCCGTTCTTGGGTGGATTTGAGCCACTGTGCGGAATGCATGCCTGCGAGTTTGCCGCGCTCGTCTCTGTGCAGGTGGGTAATTTCTGCGGCGTGTGCCTTGAGCGCCGTTTGCTGTTTCGAGAAACGCGCACGAGATAGCTCGATCTTGGCGCGTGCCTCTTTGCCGATGCCCTGCGCCAGAACCTTTTTTGCATCCTCCACGGTGCGGGGCGCTTCACCGCCCAGCTTCGCCTTTACGTCTTTCGTCTTCACGCCGAGCAGGCGGGGAAGAGAATGAACGACGCCGTTGAAATCGACGATAACGAAGCCGCGCTTGTCGCCTTTCGCGAGGAAGAGAGACTTCTCGGACAGCGCCGCCTCGAAGCCTTTGCGGTTGTCACTGCCGAACCAGCAAGACTGCACAGTCTCTTTGAGCCAGCGGGGGTCTTCGCCGTGCCGCTTTGCCATCTGCGATTCGGCATGGCTGAAGTTGAGAGGGCTCCGCTCTTTGCGATCAACGAGCCCACGCGGCATCTCGATGCCGAATTCACGGTGAAGCTCGCGCGATACCTCCCCGAGCTTCGTTTTCCAGTGAGACAGGTGCCTTGCCGTCATGGTCTGTGCGTCGATGCGCGACCATACGCAATGCACATGACGCCGCCCGTCCTTCTCATGGAAGACGATGGCGCGGGGCTGGCCTTCCAGCCCCAAGGCTTGCTCGGTCTTATCGACCGCATGAAAAAACTGGTCTTTGGACAGCCTTGCGGATTCGGGCGGGGAAAATGCACAGGAAAATAGGTGCTGTTTGCACTTGGTTCCTTGCGCGATGGCGAAGGATTCGGCGAACGCGCCTCGCAGATTGTTCGAGACGAACCCTCTGATCTCGCCGATCTCGACGTGTTCGTTCTGGTCGGTTCGCAGGAGATGGGCGGCGTGACGAGCACCCGCTGTGATCGTGAAGCCCTTGATGATCACTGGACATCCTTTCGGACGCCAAGGGCTTTGACGATCAGGGAGCGAACTTCGCCGATAAGTCGGAGCGTACCTTCCAGTTCTTCGATGACTCCAGGGGTAAGCGGGAGGGAGCCCATGTTCGCGAGGTGGGCCAACTGGTTCAGGTTGTTCGCGTAGTGGGTCTTCCCCAGAAGGGCCAAAGCCTGCCCGAGGGCCTGTCTGTCCTCAATCACCCCCGCCCGTCTGGTGGCAGGCTCACCCAAAGCCTTTGACTTAATATATGTTCCGAGGGGGGTGCCTTGGGCTTCCGACTCAAGGCGCGTCCGCTCTTCCCCCGTCAGTCGTATGGAAAAGGGCGCAGGTCTGCGGGGTTTGGCGGCGGTTCGGTAATTTGCCGCAAGGGATGGCGCTTCGAGGGTCATGGCGACGGCCCCGCGAAGTCAGGGGCGGTCTTTTCGAGGTATTCATTCCATTCTACGAGGGTTTCCAATAGGTCGGCGGGGTTCCAACCATCCCCCGTTTGGCCCACCATCCTTCGCGCCGCCTGATGTCCCGATTCAACAAAAAATCCTGCAAGTGCAAGGCGTATGCTGCCTCTGGCGCGTTCTTGTGCGGCGCGTTCGACAACAGCTGTTCATGTAACCAAGGCGTAACGCGCCGGGCCGCCACAATTGATCTTCAAAATACCTTCGCTGCTTCATGCGCCGCCGCAACTGCTCTCCTAGGTTGACTTCACGGCGATACCGCAAAGCGGAAGTCGAGAACTGAGGGACCTACCGAGGCCGATTGGCGTTGTTACGTCAGAAGCGCCCCACAAGGTGTCTGGAGCGAACTAGATGAATAGCGATTTTTGTGACGAAGACGGCGCGCGCAAGCTCAAGATGAAAATCGAAGAGTACTGGGTGAGCCGTGGTTTTGATGTCTCGATCAATCTGATCGATGCCGGCTTTGTGCCTGCGATGCGTTCGGCTCGTACGGATGTGCGCAGCAACATGGTCAACGGTATGCCGCCTCGCAAAAAGGGTGGTCGGCCTGAGCCGGGCAAACCCGCGAGCTATACCCGCGGGATCGGCTGATAGTTGAGTATCCGGACCGCAAGGTCCGGCAGTTCTTCGAAATGCTTAAACACGGCGTCGGCCCCCAACAGGTCCGGCGCCGTGTCCGTATAGCCGTAGGCGTAGACGACGACCGGCGCGCCTGCGGCCTTGGCGGACTGCACGTCGTTGGATGAGTCGCCGACCATCAGACTACGGGCTGGATCGCCGTGCGCGGCGCGGATGGCGGCGATGTAGTGATCCGGGTGCGGCTTGCGGTTGCGCGGGATGTCGGAGCCGATGACGGCGGCGAAATGGTGCGACAGGCCCAACGCATCAAGCAGCTGGTTGGAGAGGTCGGTGCGCTTGTTGGTGCAGACGCAGAGCGTTGCGCCGAGTGATTTCAGCTTTTCCAGTGTGAGCACGAGACCAGGGAAAGGCGTGGAGTGTGTAGCGATGTCCAGGGCGTAGGCTGCGATATAGGCTTCGGTAAGCTGATCCAGCTTTGCGTCGTCATGGTGGATGCCATGTACGCTAAAAGCGCGGATGATCAGCGCACGCGCGCCTGCGCCGACGAAATTGCGGACGTCCGACAGCGTTGCTTGCGGCAGGCCTTCGGCCACGAGAACGTGGTTCAACGCGGTGTGCATGTCACCGGCCGTTTCGGCCAGTGTGCCATCAAGGTCGAAAGCGATGGTGCAGCCGGAAAGCGGGGGCATGGCGGGCTCGTCTGGCTTGTGGAGTTTGTCGTGTATAAGGCCTGAATACAGTCGATTCCGCGAGCAGACCCATGACCGACCGTTTCGCAATCATCCTCGCCGCTGGCAAGGGCACGCGGATGAAGTCTCCGCGGCCCAAAGTGCTGCACGAGATCGGCGGGCGCTCGATGCTGGCGTGGAGCGTGGCGCTGGCGAAAGATCTGGGCTGCAAGCGGACGGTAGTGGTGGTCGGGCCGGACATGCCGCAGCTTTCCGAAGCAGCGGCGAAACTGGTCGGCGCAGAGAACGTCGCCGTGCAGCGCGAACAATTGGGGACGGCGAATGCGGTCGATGCAGCGCGCGGGCAACTGGCCGACGCGAATGGCGATGCGATCGTGCTTTACGCCGACACGCCGTTGATCCCGCAGGAAGCAGGCGAGCGGGCGTTCAAGGCGCTTGCTGGCGGTGCGAGTATCTGTGTGCTGGGCTTCAAGGCGAAGCTGCCCAACCACTATGGGCGTCTGGTGACGGCGGGCGATGGCGCGCTGGAGGCGATCGTCGAAGCCAACGATGCGAGCGAAGCGCAGCTGAAGATTGATCTGGCAAATTCGGGCGTGATGGCCGGGCCGGCCAAGCTGATGTTCGAGCTTCTGAAAGAGGTGAAGAACGACAACGCCAAGGGCGAATACTATCTGACCGATCTTGTCGGGCTGGCGCGTGGGCGTGGGTTGAAGGCTGGCGTGGCGTTGTGTGAGGAGCGCGACGTGCAGGGCGTCAACAGTCAGGTCGAGCTCGCGCAGGTGGAGCGCGTGTTCCAGGACGGGGTGCGCGAACGGATGATGGTGGCAGGCGTGACATTGCCGGCGCCGGAGACGGTTCACTTCAGCCACGACACGAAGATCGCGGCGGGCGTGACAGTTGAGCAGAACGTGGTGTTTGCGCCCGGCGTCAGCGTCGAGACGGGTGCGGTGATCCGCGCGTTCTCGCATCTTGAAGCCGCGCAGGTGGGTGCGGGCGCGCAGGTGGGGCCATATGCGCGGCTACGTCCCGGCGCGGTGATCGGGAGAGACGCTCACATCGGCAACTTCGTCGAGGTGAAGAACGTGACCGTCGGTGAAGGCGCCAAGGCAAACCATCTCAGCTATCTGGGCGATGGTGAGGTTGGCGCGGGCGCGAACATCGGCGCCGGCACGATCTTCTGCAATTACGATGGCTTCTTCAAATACCGCACGGTGGTTGGCGCCAATGCATTCGTCGGATCGAACTCGTCGCTGGTGGCGCCGGTGACGATCGGCGCGGGCGGCTATGTGGGTTCGGGCTCGGTGATCGTCGAGGACGTGGCGCCGGATGCGCTGGCCATCGGACGCGGCCGTCAGGTCGGAAAGAATGGTTGGGCCAGGGCTTTCCGCGATGAGAAGTCGGCAGTGAAGAAGGCCGGGAAGAAGCCGCCCGGGGCGGTCTAACTCAGGAACTCGGCGAGCAGGTTCGTCACAGTGTCTGGCTTTTCGGTCATGCACATGTGACCAGCGTGTTCGACTTCCTCAAGCCTGGCGCCGGCAATGCCTGCAGCGATCTCTCGACCCTCGTCCGGCGGGATAAGAGCATCGTCCTTGCCGACGACGACCAGGGTCGGGACTTTGATCGTCGCGAGCAGCGGGCGTGAGTCCTCGCGCGAGATGATGGCTTCGATCTGACGTTCAAATGCGCTGACGCCGAGGTGTTCTGCCATGTCGAAGAAGATGGTCAGCAGGGGGTAATCTTCGTGGCGGGCCGGATGGACGATCTTGGGCCACAGGGCCTTTATGGTTTCGCGCATGCTGTTGGACTTTTTCGCGGCGGCGACTTGTTCGCGTCGTCCTTTGGAGCGTTCGGGTGTGTCGGCTTTGGCGCTCGTGCTCATGAGGATGAGGCTGCTGACGCGCTCGGGCGCCTGGCGAATGATTTCGAGGGCGGCGTAGCCGCCCATGGATGTTCCGACGAGCGCGAAACGCTCAGGCGCTGCACTAAGGATCTGGGCGGCGACTTCCTTCATGGTGAGTGCTGACCAATGATTGGCGAGCAGGATCGGATGAGCCTGTCCAAGATGTTCGATCTGATGCTGGTAGATGCGACCCGTACACATCAGGCCCGGAATGAAGACGATCGGCGTACCGGACATGCGAGGCTCCTGCGGGTGGCTACTTGCCTAACTAGGTGGATAACACGGCGCGGCTAGCGCGCGAGCTTGTCGCCCAGCACCGATCTCGGTCCCGCGCCATAGCGCTTGAGGCCATCCGCCGGGTTCACCAGCGCGCATTTCTTGAGGCTGAGGCATCCGCAGCCGATGCAGCCGTCGAGATAGTCACGCAGGCGGGTCATGCGCGCGATGCGCTCATCGAGCTGGCTGCGGAAGTTGCGGCTGATGCGCTCCCAGTCTTTCTGAGTGGGCGTGCGACCCGCGGGGAGTGTGGCAAGGGCGGCGCGGATATCCTCGATCGCGAAGCCCAGCTGCTGGGCGATCAGTACGAAGGACAGGCGGCGGATGTCCGAACGCAGATAGCGGCGCTGGCCGCCACTGTTGCGGGCGGGTGTGACGAGGCCTTTCGTTTCGTAGAAGCGGATCGCGGAGACGGCGAGGCCGGTGCGTTCGGCGAGGTCTCCGATTGTGAGGGGCATCCCGGGCGAGATCGCTTCTGGCATTTCGAAAATATCCCTTGACCTCAAGTTAGGTTGAGGAATTACGACTCAGATCCATCAAGAAAGCAACCCGGCCAACCGGGTGACACACGAGGGTCTGAGAATGAGTAGAAAGACAGCAGAAGCAGCGCTGGAACACGTCAACGTCACGACGGCTTCCGCGGAAGAGACGGCGCAGCTGATGTGCGAGGCGTTTGGCTGGCATATCCGCTGGCAGGGGCCGGCCAAGCTGGGTGGCCGCACCATCCATGTTGGCTCCGATGGTTCGTATGTGGCGCTCTACACGCCTCCGGAAGACCTGAAACAGGCTCCGGGGGAAGGGCAGCCCAACCATGTCGGCGTGTGCGTGAGGGATCTGGACGCGACAGAGATAAAAGTCCGCGCGGCCGGCTATCATCCTTACGCGCACGCCGACTACGAGCCGGGCCGCCGGTTCTATTTTCGCGACAAGGGCGGGGTGGAATTCGAAGTGGTGAGCTATGCGTGACAGGCGCGCGACAGGTGAGCCCTGCTGAACCGATGGTTCGGAAAACATAGGCATGACAGGCGTTGCGACCGGGCGGTGAGAGGCCATCTGGAAGGCATCAGAAGCGGCATTGCAGCCGCACGGAGCCTCCCCATGAAAGCCCTCCTCGCCGTTCTCGCCTCAATCATCGCCATCAAGAGCGATGGCGATGCTGGCGCAGTCCTGCTGCGCGAGCATTAGGCCAGATTTCGATCAGACGCGGGCCGCCAGCCGTTTCGCCGCTTCCGAGCGAAGGTCCTTCTTTAGGATCTTCCCCGTGGCGCCGCGCGGCAGCGGCTCGCGCTCGAAGTGGAAGTAGCGGGGGATCTGGAACTTGCCCAGGCGCGTCGACAGGAAGTCGCGGAGTTCGGCTTCGGTCACGGGCGCGTTGGCGTAGATCGTCGTGGCGACTTCTTCACCCAATCGCTCATCTGGCACGCCATAAACGCAGGCCTCGACTACGGCAGGGTGTTCCTGCAGTGCGTATTCGACCGACCCACAACCGATATTCTCACCCCCGCGGATCACCAGATCCTTGATGCGGTCGACGATGAACACGAAGCCCTCGTCATCGATGTAGGCGACATCGCCGGTGCGGAACCATTCATTGTTGACGAACTCAGCTGCGTTCGCGTCGGGCCGCTTGTAGTAACCACGCATGATCGAGGCGCCGCGGATCTGTAGTTCGCCGCGTTGGCCGGTGGGCATTTCCTTGCCGCTCTCGTCAACCACGCGAACATCCAGGACAGCCGAAACGCGGCCGGAGCTTTCCGGTTTGCGAAGATAATCGCTGGCCGCGATGCCGACGCCGATGGCGTTGGTTTCGGTCATGCCCCAGCCCGTGGCTGGCATGGCCTTCTCGAAGACCGCATCGATCGCGCGAACCTGCTCAGGCGCGCGCGATGCGCCGCCGCCGCCAACCGAGCTGAGACTCGGGAAGGTGCGGCCTGTGCCGCGCGAGAAAATGACCAGATCGCCTGTAATGGCGGGGGTGGCCGTGAAATTGGTGATGCCTTCTCGCTCGATCAGGTCTGCACCCTTGATGGCGTCCCACTTGTACATCGAGACAAGGCGGCGCTGCAGCCGGAAGCAGGACAGGGCGACGGAGTGCAAGCCCGTTACGTGGAACAGCGGAATGACGAGCAGCGAGGCAGGTTGCGGTGCATCGGCGGGCGGGCGGGCTATCAGTCCAGTGGTGAAGGCGGCGATCAGATCCAGCTCCCACGACAGCAGCGCGTGGATCACGTTGCGATGCGTGGACACCGCACCTTTCGGATTGCCAGTGGAGCCGGACGTGAAGAGCATGATGGCGTCATCGTCCGGCTGGACATCGACATTCGGCAGTTCGGATTGTTCTGGCGCGGACATCACATCGGTCCACGCGCGCGCGCCGCCCGGCAGCGCTTTGGTCGCGCGGACAGCTATGATCGCCATGTCCTTGGGCGGTGTTGTCAGCGACACGACCCGATCAAGGCGCTCCTGATCGACGACGACAACCTTCGGTTCGCAGAGGTTGAGACCGTAGGACATTTCATCGGCGGTCCAGAGCGCGTTGACGGCAACAGCCACTGCGCCAACCGAAGTGGCGGCCATGAAGGCGATCATCCACTCGGGATAGTTTCGCATCGCGATGGCGATGCGGTCGCCTTTCTTCACGCCGTAGTCGTTGACCAGCACATGGGCGAGCGTACAGGCGCGCCGCCATGTTTCGTCAAAGGTCAGGCGTTCGTCTTCGTAGACGAGGAAGGGT
>Ga0116178_10002212_pt1 | contig 15400 bp, 16 predicted proteins | sample AD_STIC12_MetaG_FD_89880 | JGI IMG/M metagenome (GOLD analysis project Ga0116178, IMG submission 89880) | Active sludge microbial communities of municipal wastewater-treating anaerobic digesters from USA - AD_STIC12_MetaG | ecosystem: Engineered > Bioreactor > Anaerobic > Digestate | place: USA... | reverse complement strand
TCATTGTCTTTTGCATGGCCTCTTCCCCCTGATGACCGCAGCAGCCATCAAAGTCTCTGTGTAGTCAAGCGAAAGCTTATCTAAAATGATATCGGCAACAATGGGATGTGAAGAGCGGATAAAAGATTCACTGCAACAGGTACATTCCTGAAAGTGAAGCCAGATAACAGGTATCCTGGGCTTCGTTTTCAAAGCTTCGGTTACCTGGGCAACACCACTTGATTGCAAACCCATATAGGCTGCCATCATGGTGCAAAACTTCATGAAGTCTCTGCGCGAATAGCCTTTATCCTGCAGTTCTTCAAAGTAAGTTTTGCGTTGAGTAGAAGTTTCGGTAAGCATGTCAGATTTTTATTTAGAAAGTTTCTATACAGCCTTAAAATATTTTTGAAAAAACGTTAACAAGCTTAGTTCTTATAATAGTTTAATAGGATGATATAATTCATGCGTCTGAATGACTTTGATCAGGTTTAACCTTGAGAGGATATGGTAGTTTAGAATTCACAAATCATCTCTATTATGAAAGCGATTACCAAAAAACTGATCCTGATTGTTTCGACTGTTATCCCTGTTTTTGCTTCAGCACATCCAGGCCACGGTCATGAGAGTCCGTTAAGCCCTGGTCACTACCTGGCTAACCCAGAGCACTACATTCCGCTTGCGCTTACTATTGGGGCCGCGCTGCTTGCAGTGAGCATACGGTACTTATTTATTCGCTCGAAGGAGAGAACAAAGAAATAACCTCTAAACCCTAAGAAAATGCATGAGTTTTCTATCGTGATGAGTATTGTTGAAACGGCTGAAGAGAAGGTGAAAGAACATCACGCCCATTCAGTTGAATCAATCGATTTAGTAATTGGGGACTTAGCCGGAGTAGACAGTCATGCACTTGATTTTGCATGGGATTCAGCAGTAAAAGACACAGTGCTTCAGACAGCAAAGCGAAACATAATTCATGTTCCCGCAAGGGCTAAGTGTTTGGAATGTGATTGCGAGTTTGAAATAAAGGAACTGTTTGATGTGTGTCCATTGTGTGGTGAGCCCTTATTACAAATTGTGCAAGGGAAGGAATTACAGATAAAGTCGATGATATTGAATTGAGGCGTGGGGCTGACCAAAAAGTCAAAATATGAATCAAAGTGTCATTCCGGGCTTGACCCGGAATCCCGAATTGTGTGTACTCAGCGGGATCGCGGCTCAAGGCCGCGATGACAGGTTGACTTTTTGGTCAGCCCCACGCCTAACTAATAAATAATAACAGAACTATGTGTGCTACGTGCGGATGTGATAGTGAGGCCAAAGTAAGTATTCATCGGGTGACGGCAACCGGTTTACTGAACGTAGAGAATTTAAACCTGATCCCTTTAAAAGAGTCCATCCCAAATGTGGCCGTGAAGCGAGAGCGTAAGGAGATTACTCTTGAGCAGGATGTACTATTAAAAAACAATCTGCTGGCAGAACGCAACCGGGGCTACTTTTTGGCAAAAGAAATTCTCGCGCTCAACCTGGTTAGTTCACCGGGCTCGGGTAAAACATCCTTGCTTGAACGTACATTACAAGATCTAAAGAGCGAGGAGAATTTTTTTGTAATAGAGGGGGATCAGCAAACCTCCAATGATGCCGATCGCATAGCATCCACAGGAGTACCCGTTGTGCAAATTAATACCGGAAGAGGATGCCACCTTGATTCTGAAATGATCTCCCATGCGATTAAGCAATTGAATCTGCAAAACAACAGCATACTGTTCATTGAAAATATAGGCAACCTTGTGTGCCCAGCTATGTTTGATCTGGGCGAACAAAAACGCGTTGTGATTATCAGTGTAACGGAAGGTGAAGATAAACCCATCAAATATCCGGACATGTTTCAAAGTAGTCAGTTGTGCATTATCAATAAAATTGATTTGTTGCCCTACCTGAAGTTTGATCTGGAGGCGTTGAAAAAATATGGTCGGAAAGTAAATCCTGCTATGGAGTTCATAGAGCTTTCATGTACTTCGGGCGAAGGACTTACACAATGGTATGATTGGTTGAAAAAGGAAAAACTTCAGGAGCAATCCCTGTTGGTATGAAATGGATAGGCATCCATATTGAAGGAATGGTGCAGGGCGTGGGCTTTCGTCCTTTTGTCTATAAGTTGGCTAATTGGCTAAACATTAAAGGTACCGTGTGCAATGGGGTAGATGGGGTGCATATAGAAGCCGGGGGCACTCCTGAGCAACTTGAAATGTTCACCTATTTGCTCAACGATGATGCCCCTAACGAATCCAAGATTACAAGATTTTCGTCTGGAGAAATTGAAAAACAAGAAACTGAATTATTTCAAATAGTAGAAAGCAAGGCACAGGGATCTCCTACCTTATTGATCACGCCCGATCTGGGTTTATGCGAGCACTGCCGCAACGAGATACAGGATCCTCAAAACAGAAGATATAATTACCCTTTCACAACGTGTACTCATTGTGGCCCACGATATTCTATAATACTATCCTTGCCGTACGATCGCCCGCTCACTTCCATGAGCGTCTTTAAAATGTGTGTGGCATGCGAAGCGGAATATAACAATCCATTAGAGCGCAGGCATTTTTCACAAACGAACTCATGCCCGGATTGTACAATACCGATCCGGCTTCTGAATAATCAAGGGGCTCAATTAGCCTTTTCGTGGCCGGATGCATTAAAGCAACTTGTTGATAGATTGAATGCTGGAGCGATAGCAGCTGTAAAAGGAATTGGCGGATATCTTTTGATGGCCGATGCAACGAATGAAACAGCGATCAGAAAACTACGCGAACGAAAACACCGGCCCTCTAAACCTTTCGCGCTCATGTATCCGGATTTGGAAACGCTTGAGGGTGATGTAGAATTAAGTGAGGCTGAAAAGAAATCATTTAATAGCATTCAATGCCCGATTGTTTTAACGAAGATTAAAGCAGAACCACTCTCGGGTATCTGTGCAGATGATATTGCTCCCGGCCTGGAACATATCGGAGCCATGCAACCGTATACTGCGCTCTTTGATTTACTTTTGAGAGCTTTCGGCAAGCCCATGATTGCAACCAGCGGCAACGCAGGCGGCTCACCCATTTTATTTGAAGACGCGAAAGCATTAGAGAACCTAAAAGATATTGCAGATGTATTTCTTGTAAACGATCGTGAAATACAGATCGGTCAGGATGATAGTGTGGTGCGGTTTACAAAGAGAAATCAACAAATTGTTATTCGCAGATCCAGAGGCTATGCACCTAACTTCATTAATAATTTTTTTACAACACAAAAGGAATGCGTGCTTGCCATGGGGGCTGATATGAAAAGCTCTTTTGCTATACAAGCAAATGGTCGTGTTTACACAAGTCAGTATCTGGGCGATCTTGAAAGCTATGAAAGCCAGGAAAGTTTTCGCAAGGCACTAAGTCACATGCTAGATTTGTTACGGGTAAAACCTGAACGAATTGTTCTGGATCCGCACCCAAATTATTTTTCGTCCCGCTTAGGAAGAGAACTCGCTCAGCAATGGCAGATACCAGTTGAGGAGGTTCAGCATCATAAGGCTCATGCCTATGCAGTGCTGGCTGAGAACGACAGGCTCCACGATCCAACACCGGTTTTGTGTGTGGTGTGGGATGGAACCGGCTTTGGCGATGATCGTCAAATCTGGGGTGGCGAATTTTTCACCTATGAAAATCATCAGCTGAAGCGGTTAACCCACTTTAACAACGTTCCTGTATGGCAAGGTGATTTAATGGCTCGTCAACCGCGCTTATCCGCGTTGTATTTGTGCAAAGACTTTTTGCCAGAAACAGACCTGCACATACATTTTACCGAAAGTGAATGGAGTTACTATATGAAATTGGTTGAAACCCGAGCGCCTCTTCACACCTCTTCCGCAGGCAGGTTATTTGATGCTGTAGCTGCTTTATTGGGCTTATGCACACACAATACGTTTGAAGGTGAGGCATCCATGTTATTGGAAACACTGGCGACTACAGGTCAATGCGAAGCGCACTACCGGGTACATTGGAAGGGCGATACCATTGATGAGAAAGATTTAATTAAGCTGATCATCGCAGATCTTAAGCACCATGTATCTAAAGATGAAATAGCCTTTAAGTTTCATTCATACCTGGCTGATGTGATTTCAGAAGTGATGAATAAATACAAATTTCACCAGGTGGCATTAAGCGGTGGCGTGTTTCAAAATGCCTTGCTCGTTGACTTGATCTGGGAGAAATTGCACCAGCACAACAGGATCTTTATTCATCATGAGCTTTCGCCTAATGATGAAAACATTGCGGTTGGGCAGTTAGGGTGCGTTGCGCTTGGCAGGAAGAAAGAGAATTTGACGTTGTCGTATGCAGTTAATTTAAATTAGAATCTATGTGCCTTGCCATTCCCGGAAAACTCACCGCCATCACTGGCCAGCTCGATGAAACCTTTCGGTTTGGCAAAGTTTCTTTTGGCGGTATTATGAAAGATGTAAACCTTTCCATGGTACCGGAAGCCAAAGTGGGTGATTATGTTTTAGTGCATGTAGGCGTGGCGATTAGTCTGGTGGATGAAGAAGAGGCACATAAGACGTTTGAGTACATTAGGCAAATTGGTGAGCTCAATGAGTTGAAGGCCGATGAAGTACCATTAACAAGCAACAGGCGTCAGACTGCTTTGAGCGGTCAGACGCCTAATAAAATAAATTAAGATGCGACCTCAGATCAAAAAAGCAATCTTCTGGACACCCCGCTTGTTGACAATTCTCTTTGCCATTTTCATCAGTGTTTTTGCATTAGATGCATTTACGGAAGGTGAGGGTTTTAAGAAGACACTTATCGCTTTTCTAATTCACATGATTCCAACAGCTATTATTGTAACGATTCTTGTTCTCTCCTGGAAACGGGAATGGATTGGGGGCGTTGTTTTCCTTTTACTCGGGATTGCTTATACTATTTTTGCCGTCAGTCACCTGTCATGGATTCTTGCTATATCAGGGCCGTTATTTGTAATCAGTGTTCTGTTTTTAATAGGATGGTTTCGTAGAAAAGAAATCCGAAGCAAATGAAATTTCTTTCTGAATACCGCGATGCCGAAGTTGTTGAAGAGCTGATCAACGACATAAGACTTGTAGTTACCAAACCATGGACCATCATGGAAATTTGTGGTGGACAAACCCACAGCCTGGTGAAGAATGGAATCATGGACATGTTGCCTAAAGAAATTACGATGGTGCATGGTCCGGGCTGTCCCGTGTGCGTTACTCCATTAGGGATCATTGATGAGGCCATTTATTTGGCCGAAACCAAAAATGTAATTCTGTGTTCATTCGGAGACATGCTGCGGGTGCCAGGCTCAACCAAAAGTTTACTCGAAGTTAAAGCTACGGGTGCCGATGTTCGCATTGTGTATTCTCCTCTGGAGGCCGTTAAGCTTGCGCAAGATAATCCTTCGAAAGAAGTTGTCTTCTTTGCTGTAGGGTTTGAAACAACTGCCCCGGCAAACGCGCTCTCTGTAGTACAGGCGCATAAATTGGGGGTAAAGAATTACAGCATACTTGCTTCGCATGTGTTGGTACCGCCAGCCATGGAAGCAATCCTCAGCGATCCTGAAACCCGCATTGATGCATTTCTGGCAGCGGGCCATGTATGCACTATTATGGGTACCGAAGAATATGATCCGATCGTGGAAAAATATAACGTGCCTATTGTAGTAACCGGCTTTGAGCCCGTAGATCTGTTGCAGGGAATTTTGATGGCCGTGATACAATTGGAAAAAGGGGAAGCCCGGTTAGAGAATCAATATGCACGGGTAGTGCAACGCGAAGGAAATCGATTGGCACAAAATACCATCACTGAAGTTTTTGAGGTATCGGATCGCACGTGGCGCGGCATTGGTGAAATCCCCATGAGCGGATACGAAGTGAAAGATGAATACAAAGCCTATAACGCACGCACAAAGTTTAATTTGAATTTGGAATCTGTGCCCGAAAATGCAGAGTGTATTTCAGGAGCAATTATGAAAGGGTTAAAGAAACCAATGCAGTGCCCCAACTTTGGAACGAAGTGTAACCCGGAGCATCCGTTGGGCGCACCAATGGTGAGTAGTGAGGGGGCGTGTGCGGCTTATTATCACTATTCAAATAGGTTGGTAGAAGAAAATGGTTAATCCCTCACCCCCCAACCCCTCTCCCCAGGCCTGCCTGCACGAAGCCGTTTCGGCAAAGGCAGGGAGAGGGGTGTCTGAGGAACGAAGACGGGGTGAGGGAATGAATACCAAAGAGTATTTTATATTTATTGTTAATGAAGCCTCCTAAACTTTCCATCCAATTAAATTGCCCCCTCCCCAAATTAGACTTTGATGTAATTACCATGGGCCATGGCAGTGGCGGACTTCTTACGCATCGGTTATTAGAATCGGGCGTGTTTGACTTATTGAAGAATGAATACCTGGATCAACAGCATGATGGTGCTTTTCTTGAACTTCATGGAAAGGTTGCTTTCTCAACTGATAGTTATGTCATCTCACCCATCTTCTTTCCGGGTGGCAACATTGGCGAGCTCGCAGTAAATGGTTCGGTCAACGACCTTGCCATGTGTGGAGCTATTCCAAAATATCTTTCATTAAGTTTTATTATTGAAGAAGGCTTGCGCATGGAAGACTTCTGGGAGATACTCCTGGCCATTAAAACCGCCAGCGAAAAAGCCGGAGTGAAGATTGTAACCGGAGATACTAAAGTGGTGGAACGCGGCAAAGGCGATCAGATTTTTATCAACACTTCGGGCATTGGTACCATTCACCCTAACGCAAACATTCACTTCAGCAGGATAAAACCAGGTGATAAAATTATCCTGAGTGGCAAGATGGCAACGCACGGCATTGCTATCATGTCGCAACGGAAAGGCCTTGAATTTGAAACTACCATTGAAAGCGATACAACGAATCTGAATCATCTGGTCAAGAAGCTTCTTGATTATGCAGGGGAACACATTCACTTTTTGCGTGACCCAACGCGTGGAGGAGTGGCAACCGTAATGAATGAACTGGTCGGTCAGTCAAAACTTGGTATCGATCTGGTTCAAAAAGACATTCCGATGGATGAGCAAGTAGAAGGCGCCTGCGAAATGCTGGGCCTCGATCCTTTATATGTAGCCAATGAAGGTTTGTTTATTGCCATAGTTGATGCAACAGTAGCTGATCAGGTACTGACTCTCATGCGCAACGATGAAATCGGAAAATCTGCTGCCATCATTGGCGAAGTTGTTTCTACGCATCTCGGCCAGGTGGTAATGGCCAGCCGCATAGGTGGCAAACGGGTTGTGAATTACCTTACCGGGGAGCAGCTTCCGAGGATTTGTTGAGATCAATTAAAACAAAAAAACCTCCGCAGTCTGACCGCGGAGGCCTAAGAATGTTGGATGATATATAGCAGTGATTACTTGCCAGCAACCTAAAGCTAGCATAACTCGCCTCCAGCAAGGAGGACCTTCGTGTTGCGGCAATTTCACATCGAGGGATTTGTGAATCAATACAAAGCGGAATCTATCTCGGCTGATAGAAAAACGATCGCATTTGTTTCAGAGAATATTGAAAATATTTCCAGTGGATTTCGTGCAAAAGAAACCTATCACATAATTAATAATGATGAGTTTACTGAAACCTTTGAACTGGCAGAACCAGGTAAGGAGTTTAAAGTTTACTCCAAAACAGTTTTAAAACGTCAAAAAAAAATAAGACTCGATTATTTTCTATTCTGAGCGTTCTTAATCATCAAAAACTCAGCAATATTTTGTCCGTCAACCGCTCCCTGAAGTTTGTTTTCGGAAACTACAAGAGCTAATGGCTTTTTATTGAGCTGTAGTTGTCTTAATCCTTCTTCCAACGACATAGTGGCATCCAGGACCAATAAATTTTTATCCATCGCATTTTCTATCAGGGTATTTTCTCCCTGCTCCGCCAAAGCGCGGATAATTTCCTCCTGACTAAGCGTACCAACCGGTTGGTTCTGATTCATTACAACAAAACTCTTGTTTTGACCTATCAATAGCTGTTGAGCTGCTTCGCGTATAGTTATGTGAGCATCCAGTAAGGGCACCTCTTTCATCATCACTTCACGTATCGTAACCCCGGTAAACAGTGCCCGGGTTTGAGCATATTTCGATTCGCCCTGCGCACCCAGAAAGATGAAGATGCCGATGAACACCAGAAACGGATTTCCATAAAACCCAAGAATGACAAAACCTACAGCCAGTGCCTGTCCTATCCCAGCGGCAATACGTGTAGCTTTTACCCGATCCATTTTATACGACAACAACGCCCGCAACACGCGTCCTCCATCCATGGGAAAAGCGGGGATCATATTGAACACAGCCAGGGTAAGATTTACACTGAGCAAGGAAATTAAAAAGTTTGCACCACCTACTTTGTTTAGTCCCTGCAGGGCATCGGTTGTTTCCGGCCAATGCACGAATGGCAACAGGAACAAAGCAATAACCACGTTTACCAGGGGCCCAGCGAGAGCTACCAGTAATTCTTCTTTCGGTTTTTCTGGTATCGATTCAAGACTGGCTACACCCCCGATTGGAAGCAGTGTGATATCTTTTGTTTTTATGTGATAACGTTGGGCAGTAAGAGAGTGACCCAATTCGTGAAGGGTAACGCATCCGAATATAGAAAGTACAAAGGCAATTGACCAGAGAATATCACTGGTTCCAAGTCCGGCTTTTAAATCGTTGTAAACGATCCAGGCAATGAGTAGCGCAAATGTCCAGTGAATAAAGATTTTAATTCCGGAAACTTTGCCGATGTAAAGTTTATAGTTCATGCGTTGAGAAAGATGAGAGTGAACAGAAAATAAGAGCTCAATCAGGAATTAGGATCGAGCTTCAATACGAGGTGGAAATTTACGTCCAGGGATTCTTCCACTTTTACCATGCCCATCATGCGAGTTGGCGCCTGAAGTTTGAAGTCGGAGAAAACAAAATTCCTTCCGCCTTTTAAATGGATAAGACCATTACTTTTTGCTTCAATTGAGCAGTCAACATCAAAGGAATTGGTTATTCCGCCCAGCGAAATCTTAAGCTTGCCTTTAAACCGTTCTTCTGTGCAACCATAAACAGGCACTCGTTCAAAAGAAATAAAGTCAATTACTATAGAGGGATATTCTTTTGCTTTAATCGTTTTACCAAAATCATTGGTCATTAATTGCATGCCGCAATTGAATGCGGAGGCATCCAAACCCACGAAGCCTTTTTCAAATACAGGTCTGTTACCGGGACCACCTTCGCGCAGCACCAGGGTATCTTTGCCGCAATAGAGGGATGAGCATTGAAATGAATTTACATTGGTTTTGCCGGAAATCACAAGTTTGCTGGAAGGCTGCACTATAAAGCGGTGGATCAAGACAGGGTCTTCCCTTTTAGACGTAAACGCGCTAATGATCAGAATAACGCAAATGCCAAGGAGTGCTTTCATAGAGTCTGCCAAATTACTCAATGTTATTAAAACGAAAAAAGTTCCGGCCAATAGACCGGAACTTAACCCAAACCCAAGGGTACCTCTTAGAAAGAGATCGCACCCTGAATAACTATACCATCAAATTTACCTTTGTAGAATCTGTTGTTAGATCCAGTTGGAAGATATCCATCGTAGTTCTGAGTAACATACTCAGCTTTAAGCAAGATGTTGCGGGTAACAAACCAACCTCCAGCGACAGAAGTACGGTCAATAGTTACATTATACAGTGAACCAGGATTAGTAGCGGTTTGTCCTTCAGTCAAATTGGACGTAACCTGAGTATAACGGGCACCGATATAGAATTTTTCATTTTTACCAAAGCGGTACAGAGCTTCTCCAGATCCCTGGTGAGTCTGACGATTAGCATAGTCCTTAGATCCAAATGGGGTACCTGTTGCAATTTCTCCGTTTTCATTGGCATTTTTTCCATAAGCATACTCCCAGGTTCCAAACACTTCAAGGCCACCAAATTTCACGAAAGGGTTCACCATGAAAGCAGTTACGTTATCGCGGTAACCAGGGTTGAAGCGGCCAGAGAAGGCATTACCGGTTAATGTAACAGGAGCATTTTCCATTACATATTGATAATTAGATCCTGTACGGTCGCCACCGAAAAGGGTGTTGCTTGCAGATGATTTAGTAGTCATGGCTGATCCAGTCAAACGTACACGAAGATTGTCTTTTAACTGTTTGTCAAAGCCAAGTTTACCATAAAGAGAGGGCGCGCGTTTTGCACCTTCAGGAATAGAAGGATCATTCACGTTACCTTGAATTTCGCCATCAGTGAATCCAAACATGGCAATTACTCCTTTATTCTTATAGTACAGTTCCGCTCCTATTTCAGTAGTAAATTCATCCATGATGTTATTTTCTATCCATGGGTTATACATAGTTTGGCCGCCATCGCTTCTGCGGAAGTGAGCATCACCGTAGTTAACTTCCATGTGACCAACTTTCAACGTGAGGTTTTTCCAAAGATTATTCATGAATTCGCTGTTGAGAAAAGTCACCTTGTCAACTTGTAAGTATCCACCTTTTACCCAGAATTCGTTGTGGTGGTGAGAAGACATGTAGGAAACCAGGTTTAAGCTAATACCATCGTACAGTTGAACATCAATATTGAAGTTGGCTTGTGCCAGCGGGAATCCGCCACCTAATTCATATAACTTAGATGGGTTGTCTGATAATCCATTGCTGTGCTTTAAGTTTTGATAGCCCTGAGTAAAACCAGCACCAATACGAAGCTTTAAACCATCATAAACAACAGTGTCGTCTTTTGAAGTTTCGAATACGTTAATACCGCGCTGATCATATGGGCGCCAGTATTGAATAGCAGGCTGAAACTGAGCAAAAGCCAGCACGCCTGTGAATAGAAGCCCCAGTGTTATCACCAGGCTTTTTAATGAGACTACTTTCGTTTTCATAACTGTAAGGATTTAGATTAATTTTTGATTGATTTTTTTAATTATAATTTATTAGGGGCAAGAGTTACTTCAAAAGTTACTGTGATATCATCGCCAGTTTTGATAGCGCCAAACATGAATGTGGGGGGCTCAACTTTAAAGTCGGTCATTTTTAATTTTTTAGAGCCCTTGCAAACCAAGGTGCTGTTTTTTACTTCGTAGGTAACATCCACATCGATCGCCTTGGTAGTTCCGGCAATGGTTAGGTTGCCATTACAGGTAATAGTTTTGCCAGCAATTTTTGAAGACGTAAGCTGAAAGGTGATGTCCTTATACTTGTCTGTGTTCAAAGATTTGTAAGCATTCTTATCCATCGCTTTTTCATGGCTCTTCAAACTCTCAGCCGGAAGGGTTACAGTTACCAGCGTTAATTTTGAAGGAGTACCATCGGCATTCACTTCGATGGAGGCGTTATAAGTTGCCCCTTGCGATGTCATCGTCCAGTCGTGCATGGTCGATGTTCCTGCAATGGTAAAAACGGGTGAGCCGGATTGGCGGTAACTCTGTTGAGCAATGCCCATCATAACCACAAAAGACATGGCTAATGTCAGAACTGCCCGGGTTATGATTTTTTTTCTGTTCGTTTTCATATCTGATTTGGGTTTGTGCCTGTTGGCGATACAAGATTAGGTAGCCTTTACAAACTCCCACATGATTGTTGACCAACTCCGAACATGATCTTTGTCATATAAAAAATAAGGTCATTATGCCTAAGTGACTATAAATCAATAGTATATGTAATTTGAAGTTTTGGCAACCCTGCTTAAGGGCCAGATCTCAACAACAATTCGTCAGGTTTTTCATGCCCAGGAGTGACATTATACACATAGACTTCAAGGTTTTTATCAAACCCAGGGGGATAGATTCGAGTGGAAAAAAATGTATAATATAGTATGCATGCATAACATTTTTTTATACCTTCGGCAACGATTGCAATGAAGCGCGAAGAAACCATAGACTACAATATAAAGGCTGCCTGGCACAGCATTGCCCGCATGTACAATCAGCAGGCAGGAAAGTACAACGGCACCATGTCGATTGGATTTGCGCTTTTAAATATTCACTCACAGGAAGGTACTCCTGCAACAAAGATTGGCCCCATGATGGGTCTCGAGCCAAGAAGCCTTACGCGCTTGTTAAAGTCCATGGAGGAAAAGGGTTTGATTTATCGCGAAGCTGATAAGATTGATAAACGCTCCGTCAGGATTTTCTTAACCAGAGAAGGCAAGAAACACAAGGAGAAGTCGAAGGAAACCGTACTTCGGTTTAATGATGCGGTGCGAGAAGAAATTCCGGCCAGTAAACTGAATGTCTTCTTTGAAGTAGTTAAGGAGATCAACCAGTTAATAGATGAGAATAAAATTTACGATAAGGTTTTACAATAAGTCGTTGTATGTGGATGGTTGTTCTTTATTCGAGAGCCATCGACCAGCAACCAATAACGAACAACTAATAACGATATGAATAGAACGATTCGAAAAGTAGCCGTATTAGGGTCAGGCATTATGGGCTCACGTATTGCGTGTCATTTCGCCAACATTGGTGTTGATGTGCTTTTGCTGGACATAGCCCCAAAGGATTTAACCGATGACGAAAAGAAAAAAGGCCTTGCTTTAGATCATCCGTCAGTTAAGAACAGGATTGTCAATAGCGCCTTTGAGGCAACACTTAAAGCAAACCCGGCTTCGCTGTTCAGTAAAAAATTTGCATCGCGCGTGAAACTCGGAAACTTCACGGACGACATGGCTAAAATCAAAAACTACGATTGGACGATTGAAGTAGTGGTGGAGAATCTTGAGATCAAGAAGAAAGTTTACGAGGAGGTAGAAAAACATAGGACCCCAGGAACGCTGATTACATCTAACACTTCTGGTATTCCTATTCACTTAATGGCCGAAGGGCGAAGTGAGGATTTTCAAAAGCATTTTGCCGGCACACACTTTTTTAATCCACCCCGCTATTTAAAATTGTTGGAGATAATTCCTACCACAAAAACAGATCCTGAAGTCACCAAATTTTTGATGCACTATGGGGATTTGTATTTAGGCAAGACAACCGTGCTATGTAAAGACACTCCGGCTTTCATCGGAAACCGTGTGGGTATATTCGGATTGCTGAAAGTGATTGACTCCATGGGCAAATATGATCTTAACGTAGATGAGATCGATAAACTTACCGGCCCGGTCATCGGACGGCCTAAGTCCGCTACCTTCAGAACATCGGATGTAGTTGGTTTAGATACCTTGGTAAAGGTGTCTAACAATTTATATGCAGGGTTGGTGAATGATGAGGGCCGCGAGATGTTTAAGTTGCCGGAAGTAGTAACCAAGCTTGAACAAAATAAGTGGCTGGGTGACAAAACCGGACAAGGGTTTTATAAGAAAACAAAGAATGCCAAGGGCGAAACCGAAATTCTAACACTTGATTTAAAGACGCTCGAATACAAGCCCAAAGCAAAGGCAAAATTTGCTACGCTCGAAACCACCAAGACGATTGATAATCTAAAAGATCGCTTCAAAGTGTTGCTGGCAGGTAAAGACAAGGCGGGAGATTTTTATCGCGATTGCTTCTATGGACTTTTTCAATACGTAAGCAATCGCATTCCGGAAATTAGTGATGAGCTTTTCAGAATTGATGATGCTGTGAGTGGCGGTTTTGGTTGGGATCTTGGTCCATTCGAAACCTGGGATGCAGTGGGCGTTGAGAAAAGTATTCCTCTAATGGAAGCGGCTGGCTATAAACCTAATCAATGGGTGTATGATATGCTCGCTTCCGGAAACAAGTCCTTCTACAAAATGGAAGGCGGCCAGAAGAAATACTATGACATTCCTGGTAAGACGTACAAGTCAATTCCCGGAAGAGAAAGCTTTATCATCCTTGAAAGCAAGAGTGAAAATGTAATCTGGAAAAATGCAGATTCTAAAGTTACCGATCTGGGCGATGGCGTTATCAACTTTGGCTGGCATAGCAAGAGCTTTACGTTGGGCAGCAGCGTAATCGAAGGATTGAATAAGTCACTTGATCTTGCAGAGAAAGATTATCGTGGATTAGTTGTTGGCCATCAAGGTGCTGACTTTTCGTTAGGTGCAAATCTTGGGTTGGTGTTCATGTATGCCATCGAACAGGATTATGACGAGATCGATTTCATGATCAAAGCATTCCAGAATTCTGTGATGCGATTGCGATACTCCTCTATCCCTGTGGTTGTTGCTCCACAAGGCAGAACGCTCGGGGGTGGATGTGAAATGACCATGCATGCCGATATCGCACAGGCAGCAGCCGAAACCTATATTGGACTTGTTGAAGTCGGGGTTGGACTAATTCCTGGCGGTGGCGGGACAAAAGAGTTTACCAAACGTGTGAGTGATGCCTTGCAGGAAGGTGATATAGAATTGAATGCGCTACAAAATGCTTTTATGACAATTGCTACAGCGAAAGTGGCGACTTCAGCCGAAGAGGCCCGTGAGCTGGGCATTCTCAAAAAGTTAGATCGGGTCTCAATGAATAAAGACCGGCAGATAGCCGATGCGAAGCAAGCGGCTATTGATTTGGCAGATGCTGGCTACACCATGCAACCGCAGGCGAAGAATATTAAGGTGCAGGGTCGTACCGGTCAGGCATTATTTCTTGCAGGCCTTCAAGGGATGTTGATGGGTAAATTTATTTCTGAACATGATGCAAAGGTGGCGAAGTGGATTGCCAACATCATGTGTGGTGGTGACCTGACCTCACCTCAGGAAGTAAGTGAACAATATTTGCTTGATCTCGAGCGCGAGGCATTCTTATCTCTTACGGGAGAGAAGAAAACGTTGGAGAGAATCCAGGCGATATTGACTGGAGGTAAGCCGCTTCGTAATTGACAGTTGACAAATAGCAATTGACAATGACCGCAGGAAACTTTAGGGATTTGACTGTTTATAAGAAGGCATTCGCATTAGCAATGGAAATTTTTAAAGTTTCTAAAAAATTTCCTGCAGAAGAAAAGTTTTCATTGACCGATCAAGTTAGAAGATCATCAAGATCTGTTTGCTCTTGCATTGGGGAGGCATATAGGAAAAGAAAATATAAAGCACATTTTGTTAGCAAATCGACAGATGCTGACATGGAGAATACCGAGACCCGTGTTTGGTTAGATTTTGCATTGGCATGTGAATACATCACGAAAGAAGTATGGAATGAGCTTGAAGAGAAAGCGGAGGAAGTTGGAAAGTTGTTGAATCATATGATTGAAAACCCTGAAAAATATTTTAGAAAAGCATAAATATTCTCAAAGCGTTGTCAACTGCCTTTTGTCAATTGTCAACTTAAATTAAAACATGAAATAAAAATTCTACACTATGGACGCATACATCGTAGCAGGTTTCAGAACCGGAGTAGGGAAAGCCAAGAAAGGCGGGTTTCGTTTCACGCGCCCTGATGATTTGGCAGCAGAGGTG